>LNAP01002811.1_pt1 | contig 19195 bp, 16 predicted proteins | sample 602601 | NCBI WGS metagenome assembly LNAP01 (sample SAMN02440304, study PRJNA202911) | soil metagenome | biome: Subtropical and temperate rainforests or woodlands; isolation source: soil samples (1 kg each in a 20% v/v slurry with milli Q water) were... ...
CACAGCGCGCTCACGCACTTCAGGGGAAAACTTGTTCTGCTTCTTCATAGCTCCATTCTCTCAGAGGTTGGAGCCTCTACAAAACCCGGGGCGGTTCAGTGTGTTGATCCTATCGGGCTGTGCCTCGACAGGCAGTAGTTTTCTTAGCAATAGCCCCGATGCAGACCCTCGCCTGACCCAAGGTTCTGATGCCAAATTTTTCAGTAAATCCGGCTTTCAGGCATGTGCGGCTGGCGCGGGTGTTGGCGTCCTGGCCTGCCTGGCATCAAACTCCAGCAACAAAGCGGCATGTGCCATTGTGGCCGGCATTGCCGCATGCGGTGTTGCCATGGGCGGCAACTACTACTTAGACCAACGTCGCTCGCAGTACTCAAACACGAACGAGCGTCTGGAGGTGATGACCAAAGACGTGCAAGAAGACACCAAGAAGATCGTGGCGCGTACGGAAACCGCCTACGCTGTCATCAGCGATGATAAAAAGCGCTTGACTGAAATTAAGAAGCAACAGGCCCGCAACGAACTTAATGCGGAACAAGCCAAGCAAGATCTACAGCAAGTCGATAAAAATATTGCCGTTCTGAATCGCGACTTGGAAAACATGAACAAAAAGATCACCGAATACCAAAAGGTAGCTACTCAAGAACGGGCTGACGGCGCCAACAGTAAAACCATGGCCAGCGTTGATAAAGACATCGCGAATATGCAGAAGCAAGTAAGCGCGCTGCAAGGCGAAGTAGAAAGCCTGTACGACCAACGTACTGCCATCCAGCTAGGGTAGTCTTCCATGAGAAAAATTCTGATCATGGTGGCAGCTTTAATTTTGTCCGGTTGTGCCACTACAGGCACAACCCCAGGCAGCTCGCGAACAGCATGTGACCCCAATGATAAAAACAGCAGTTTCTTTACGAAAATGCAGTGCGATCTTGGGGGTGGTTATGCGGCAAGTGTCAATGAGCGCGAGCAATCCTTGGTGGCTGCCAGAGATGAAAACCAACAGTTTGCTCAAATCTATCAGCAAATTACCGCCCAGCAAAAAAACACACGCGCCTCACTTGCACAGCAACAGCGTCGCAACCAGCAATTAAGCCAGTCTTTGCAGCAACTGCTTGGTCAGGTTCAAGCCAAGCACGGGCATAAGTCGCAGGTGCAACAACAAATTTCGCAGGTAAAAAAACAAATGCAGCAAACCCAACAGGGGGCATCTAGTAGCGACCCGGCCGCCATGGTACGCAAGCAAGAAGAGCTACGAGTATTACAGCAGCAGCTTCAACGCTTGCAACTAAGCCTGGGTTACGAATAAAGACGCGCACAATGCTACGGATTAAACGCGAAGCAAATATCTATAGCACGGCCGGGTTTGAACAAAACCTGGACCGTGAGCTGCGCATCATACAGAGGCACTTCCCTCCTAGCATCATGCACCTTTATGCAGTACCGAAGGTGATCAAGGACGCTCACGGGGCAGCGGCTCTAGAGTGGCTGAGTCCCATTGGCGGCACAATTACGCCCTACACGGATCTGGACATCAAGGCACAAAAATCGCTTTGGGAACAGATGGCAAACAAACAACGCTCGGTAGCAGCCCTGCAAGACGAACTGAATCGCCAGAATCGCCCTGAAGACGCCGCGCTGCTACAACCCCTGCTGGCTACCCCGGCTCCAGAGCAGCTATATGCCATTAACGGTGAACCCGTCATCGCCGATTGGAAAGTCCCGCCCCAAGACCCGACAATCCCCGCGGCAGCGCTATCAACCATGGGGACTGGCGCCACTGCAGCCGTTCCCCCTAGGGGACTGACACGCTGGTGGCTAGCCCTGTTACTGCTGCTATTAATTGGCATGCTCGCTTTATTAGCAGGGTGGTTATACCGCTTATGGCCGCTGGATGTATTTACAAATACAGTAAACACCCCTGCTTTTATGCAGAGTTACGCGTGTGCCCCACCTGCCGCAACGCAGAAACCACCTGAGTTTACGGTGATCTTGGACACCTCGGACTCCATGAGTCTAAATATCAATACCACTGCAGCAGACGAGCAGTGGTTCTATGAGATCGGGCATCTGATCACCTATGCCCCCCGTGCGCAACGAATGTTTAGCTCTCCGAGTCGTTTCGACGTAGCACGCCCGGCGTTACAAAGCATGGTTAAACAAATTCACCCCGATATTCCCATCCGCCTGATGAGTTTTGAGACCTGTAACAAAGTAATCGACCATGGCACCTTTAAAACCGGCCAGCGAAATGGTCTTCACGCAGCCATTCACTCCTTGAAGCCTGAGGGTCCTACCCCTTTGGCTTTGGCCTTGGAACAAGCGGCCAAGAAAATGGACGGGAGGACGAAAGACGGCATCATCGTAATGTTTATTGATGGCGAAGACGGCTGCGAAGGCAATATCTGTCAGGTCGCGCAAGACATTGCAAACAAGCAGCCTCGCCTACGCGTCAATATCGTCGACATCAGTGGCAGCGGGCTGTCGAACTGCGTGGCTGAACATACCGGGGGCCGCGTTTATACCTCGCAAGACACCCAAGAGATTAGCCGGTTACTACGCTCGTCAGTAGAGGAAGTAGCAGCAAATGCGGTTTGCTCAAAGGAGCAATAATTTGCCTTGTTCTGATTTTTTGCTCGCGTATCTTTTATGCAAAAAAAATTATTAGCCAATATCATTTATTACCAACTGCAATAAGATAAGCGCCCAAAGCCTTGGTTATTTCGCTCCGAATGCTGATTTATTAGCGCGATGGCGAACAACCGATCCCCCGCTCCATCTGGCTTGCTTGCCTCGGGTGGGAAGCCATTCGCCCCGAAGGAGTGCATTGTCTCGTCATATTCCGTCAGTTCTTGAGTACACCAAACTGCATCAGTAATTTCTGCCTATTGCTACGCAGTGGCTTAAACCGAACAGCTTACGGACGATCATTATTCATATTGTCTGGTGTCTAGTGTTCGTGTTTTTACACAATGCCATTTTCATTCACTACGGTTTATCGGTGCATTGGCGCACCTTATGATTTATTCCCCACCCTATGTAGGGCACTGGGAAAGAAACAAAAAACACCCAAAACTTTTGACTTAATCCTACCTTTGTACTAACATTTTTATTAATACAAAACTATATGTACGTTCAATTTGAATGGGATAGCGCCAAAGAAGCCGCCAACAAACAAAAGCATGGCGTAAGTTTCGATCTTGCCATACGCGTCTTTGCCGACCCATTTCACATGTCGATACAAGACCGCATTGAAAATGGTGAACATCGGTGGCAAACCCTCGGAATAATTGATGGGCTCCTCCTGATCCTGGTTGCGCACACAGTTCACCATATTGAAAGCACCGAAATAATCCGGATTATCTCTGCGCGAAAAGCAACACGCAACGAAAGGCAATGCTATGAGCACGAAAACCGTCGAATACGAATTCAATCTCCTCCACCCGCCCGCCCTTACCTCGAAGCAGCAAGCTGAACTCGCCGCTCTAAGGCGGCAGTCAGATATCGCTAGCAACACTAGCGATATCCCCGAGCTGACCGATGAGCAGTGGCAATCTGCCGAGTACGGGCGCTTCTACAAGCCAACCAAAACCGCGACAACCATACGTATCGATTCGGATGTGTTGACGTGGTTAAAACAACAGGGGCGTGGCTACCAAACCCGCATTAATGCCATTTTGCGGCGCGAGATGCTCGAAACGCATAAGCGTTCACAGACACCTGAATAATCTGTCCCCCTACTTCTCAGCCAACACCATCCACGACACGCCAAACGGGTCGGCGGCCATGCCGAAACGCGCGGCGAAAAACGTTTCCGTCATGGGCATTTGCACCTGCCCTCCTTTTGACAATGCCGCGAACAGGCGCTCGGCCTCAGCATTGTTTGGCGCGGTGATGGTAAGCGAGAACCCGGCAAACGACGGCTTGCCGCTGCATCGGCCATCGGAGGCCATCAAGGTGGTTGAGCCGATGCGAAAATTGCAATGCATCACTTTTTCTTCCGAGTTCGGCGGCAATTGGCAACCATCGGATGGCGCGCCTTCCGACGGCTTGGGCGCTTCTTTATAGCGCATGAGCGCAGTCACTTCAGCGCCTAGCTCACGTTTGTAGAATTCCAGCGCCTCTTCGCAGCGCCCTTCGAAAAAAAGATAAGTCTCGACTTGCATGATGGCTCCAGAAAAACGGATTGAAAACACAATGTGTACGACGTACACATAAACTACCAGAATTTTTAAATACGTTCCTGAATCAATTGCAACAATCCTTGACGGACTCGAATCCTGGCTTACCGATAGCCGATCGTAAAAACTACGACAAGCGTCGATTTTGCGCTATGCTTATCGACCCAGTGGATCGACCGCGAAGCAAGGAAATCATTGTGTCTATTCAGTCTCCAACTCTCTTGCCGTTAACCGCCGGCAGCGCCGAACTGATTGTCAGCCCCCGGATCGGGGGGGCAATCGTGGCCTACCGCGACCGTCGCGACGGCCAATTCATTAACTGGATGCGCCCGGTCAGCGACGAGTCGGTGGCCGCGGGATCCGTGTCGGCCATGGCCAGCTTTCCGCTCATCCCCTGGAGCGGCCGGCTGCGCGGTGGCACGTGCATGTTCAACGGCCAGCGCATTACCGTGCCGGCCAGCCCGCAATGCGCGCCGCACACCATTCACGGCCTGGCGCGCTACCAACCCTGGGAGGTCGTCAGCGCCGATGCGCAGCGCGCTCTGCTACGCTACAGCCATGCCGCGGGCGACTGGCCCTTTTCATTTGTGGCCGAACAAGAATTCGTCTTGACCGAGCAGTCCTTGTCGCTCACGACGCGGCTGCACAATACCAGCAGCCGACCCATGCCTTTTGGCTTGGGGCATCATCCCTACTTCTCCCGCAACGAGCACACCCGGCTCACCACGGAAGTCGGCCAGGCCTGGTTTAGCGACAACGAGGTAATGCCGCTGTACATTGCCGACCACCCCGTTACAAAACACCTGGCGCAGGGCATACGCATTAACGACTATGTCATGGACAACGCCTTTTTGAACTGGTCGCACCGCGCCAAGATCGAATGGCCTGATCAGGGGCGCTCGCTGACAATCAGCGCCACCGCCCCGCTGGACTTTCTGGTGCTCTTCAGCCCACCCGATGTCGATTGGTTTTGTGTGGAGCCCGTCAGCAATACCACCGACAGCTTTAATCTGGTGCGCGACTATTCACGCAGCGAAGTGGGTGGCGGCGTCCTGGAAGCTGACGAAAGCACGGAAACGACCATGGTGCTGACCACCGCCTTTGCGTAAGCACAATTGGGTTCAATTTGTCACACGCCGGCACCGCCTAGTTTGCTACCCTTAACCTTCATTGGCACAATACCCCCTGCGGCAAGCTCAAGGCCGCGACACCTTAGTTGTAACCATCATGACAGACTTAACCCTTAAGCCTGCGTAAAACCAAAACGATTACCCAAAATCGCCCGCCCCGGCACTGAGCATCATCCAACCTGATGCTCAATGGCGAAATCAAAGCGCAGAGCCCCCCACCAAGGAGACTCAGTATGAATGAACTTGTAGAGGAATTTGCACGTCAAGCCTCGGATATTGCGCAGCAATACGAATCCGGAGCCGTCAATTTCGCCGACCTGACCGGTCTGGGGGAAGAGTTTGCGGCTTCGTTTACGGAACGTATTGCCGAGCTTCCCGAGGCCGGGCGCGCGGCCAGTTGCTCCACGCTTGAAAACATCCTGCAAGCCGCCATCAGTTCCGACGAGGAAAGCGATCAGACCCGCGAAGCATTGAATGAATTGCTTTTATCCCTGAGCCGTACGCCTATTTCCTAAAGCCGGGCGTTTTTCACGTAACCTCAAAAAAGCGGGCGCAGCCACCACACGGCGCGCCCGCTTTTTTGCAGTTTGCCTGTTTGGCGGCTCCGCTTGCCCCCGCCGCCCAATGCCGCGCGTGCCTACATAAGTCCCCGGAAACGTCTAGAATAACTTCCATGAAACCAGGGATCCTCTTAATTAGCCTGCTCGCCATGGCCGGCGCAGCATGGTGGTTATCGCGCCATCGCCGCGGCACACGAACGCCATTCCTTCAACAAATACAAACTCTTATTAAAAGCGTGCTGGTGGGGATTTGCGTCTATTTCGTTCTAGTGCTGCTGGCCGCCATCTACCTGACCGTCAGCACCTACTGATTAGTTCAATTTCCGTTAGGGGGCTGGACTTGTCCTGCCGATAAAAATATAATGTAATTATCTTTACAAACGGTGGCAAACTACCGTAAAAACGTAACAAGTCGCCGCATTCTTTGTATGGCACAAACAAGGCCGTTTCACCGAATCGTTCTTGTCATTACCCTATAGGCACTATGCATCGTTTTTTTCAGGGCAAGCCTCGTACCTTGTTGCTCAGCCTGTGCGTCTTAGCCTGCACCCCCGCCATCGGTGCCACCTCAACCGAATGGCCGCAGCCTCCATCGCGCGTCAATCTGGCAACCCCCTACGGAACGCTGGGCGTTACCAGCAGCGATTACGTGTACGAATCGCGCCTGCACGTCAACGATAACGAGCTCGCCCCCAGAATAGAGGGCCTGCTCAACATTACCTATGCCTTTGCGCTGCGCTCGTCCCAGGCCGCCCTCGTGTCCATTAGCGACGGCAACGCACAGTGCCCGATTAAATATCGCTGGGTCATCTTGCGCCCTGACGGGTACCAGGTTTCCCCGGCGTTTGGGTCATGCTCCGAGCACATCAAGGTCAGCGTTGCGGGAACCAAATTCACGCTGCAAACGCCTAACAACGAAAAGCCGGATAAAATAGATATTTACGTTTACGATGGAAAAACCATCCGACAACGCACCAAGTAATTAAAGTCAAGAGTTAACGTACCATTTTGAATCCAACGCCTAACGAATCCTGGGGCTTTCTGCACCCCGAATGCCACGGCCAAAACGCCCTTTTATTTTTTAGCTGGGACCTTGCCAAAACCATCGAGCAGCAATTCCAGCTGCATGCCAATTCGTCGCTCGCCGTGCAATTGGTGGAAGCGCAAAAAGCGGTCGATCGTTTGCTGAATCAGTACGTGCAAATCCAGGCCAACCCGCGCGCGTTCGAAGGGCAAAGCATTACGCTGCGCCTTGACCGCGACGACACCGACGCAAACAGCACACCCGTGCTGGCGTTGTTGACGTCGCCCGAGCTCGAAGCGCTCATACTCGAGATGCAAGCGCAACAGCAATCGGCTCGCACCATTAACTGAAGTGCCCTATTTTTGCGGACGGTTTTATGACTACACCCACTTGGGGTTACGAACGTGCCGATTGCCGCGGCGACTACGCGCTCAGCCTGTTTTTAGATGACGTCGACCGTTTGGTGACGCACTACGCCGCGCTGGAAGGCCAGGCCGACGCCAACCTGTTCAAGGCCCAGGCCGCCGCCAACAAGCTGCTGCAAGCCTACGAAAAGAACGCGCGAGGCACCCAGGCATTCACCCGCCAGTCCATCGAGATCAAATCGATTGTCGATGCGTCGCAGCGCATGCAGTTTGTGCCGATTTTTTCACCCGGCCTGAAACAATGCCTGATCACGTTATTGCAACGTTCCAATCAGACCTCGATCCATTAACCCAGTCGCCCTGCCCTGGACGCCAGGGCCGCAGTGATGCCTGTGCCAATACAACGAGGCGCCGTCATCCAGCGCATGGCTACTTGAATCGAGCCACCAGACTGGCTGCACCATGCTCGGCCATGACAAAGGCTTCGAGCTGCTCGACCGGCAACGCGCCGCTAAAAAGATAGCCCTGATAAGCATGGCAGCCGTGCCGGGCCAGAAAAGCGCGCTGCTCTTCGGTTTCAACGCCTTCGGCAATCACGTCAAGCCTCAGGCTTCGCCCCAACCCGACAATGGTCTGGGCAATGACGGCATCGTTATGATCGCTCAGCACATCGCGAACAAAAGATTGGTCGATTTTCAACTGATCAAGCGGCAGCCGCTTCAAGTACGACAGCGACGAATACCCGGTGCCAAAATCATCCAGCGCAAACCCGACGCCCCGCAGTTTAAGCAAGTGCATCTTGGTAATCATTTCTTCCTGGTTATCAAGCAGCATGCTTTCGGTAATTTCTAGCTTCAACTTGTGCGGGTCGACCCCCGTGCGCACAAAAATATCAATCGTATCGTTCAGAAAATGCGGGTGGCGAAACTCGCGCGCGCTGACGTTGACGGCCACCACCAGGCGCGCCATCACCGGATTGTCCGCCCATAGCACCAATTGCTTGCAGACCGCCTCCAACACCCAGCGGCCTAAGGGCAAAATCAAACCCGTTTCTTCGGCAATGGGAATAAACTCGCCCGGTGAAACAAACCCTTTATCAGGGTGGCGCCACCGAATCAGCGCCTCGACGCCCGAAATTCGGCCCGCGCCGCCCACCTGGGGTTGATAGAAAATCAGGAACTCCTCGCGTTGCAAGCCATTGAGCAGGCTCGCCTCCAGCTCCCGGCGCGCTACCACCTGAGCCTCCATCTCGGGGTCGAAAAACCGCATCGTATTGCGGCCCGACGCTTTGGCCTGGTACATCGCCAGATCCGCATGTTTTAGCAGCGTTTCCACTGTTTTAGACTGTCCCTGGTAGAGGGCGACCCCGATACTGGGGGTAATGTACTGCTCGTAGCCATCGAGCCTGAACGGGTGTTGAAAGGCGACCAGTACTTTCTCAGCGACCCGGCGCGACTGCTGTTCCGCTGCGCCGGCGCTGTCACCCAGGCTATCGAGCACCACCACGAACTCGTCGCCGCCCAGGCGGGCAACCGTGTCCTCCTTACGAACGCACCCCACCAGGCGCACGGCTGCCTGCTGCAGCAACTGATCGCCTAAATCGTGGCCAAGCGTATCGTTCAGGCTCTTGAAGTTATCCAGATCAAGAAAAAGCACACTGCCATACAGCCGGGAGCGCGTGCTCGCCAGCAAAATATCGTTGAGCCGGTCAACCAGCAGCTTGCGATTAGGCAGATCGGTCAGGTGATCGTAAAGGGCCAGGTGCCGGATATTGTTTTCATATTCCTTGCGCCGTGAAATGTCCTGGAACGCGCCATGTATTTGCGTGATCTTATTGTCGGCTCCGCGCACGGGCTGCCCGATGATGCGAACGGAAATGGCACGCCCCCGCGCCGTGACAATTTTCAGTTCTTCGTCAAAAGAAACCCCGTCTTTCAGGCAGGAGAAAAGCAGGCTCTCTACTTTATAGCGCAACTCGGGCGGATAAAACCCCAGCGCCGTCGCCAAGGTGGGCGAGTCGCCCGGAGCCATGTCGTGGATGGCAAACACCTCGTCCGACCAAGTCACACTATTGTCCGAGGCGTCGACGATCCAGCCTCCGACCCGGGCCGCTCTCCCGGCAATTTTCAACAGAGTCCTGCTTTGATCCAACTTGCTTTGCGCTTCGATCCTATCCTTGATCTCGGCCTGCAAGGCTCGCGTGCGCTCGCGCACGCGCCGACGCATTTGCAAATTCCACAGCAGCGCCAAGACAATAAGCGCCATGCCGGCCGCCGCCGCGCCCATCAGCCAACGAACAAACATCGGATCCAGGGGCGGATCCGGGCTATAAACAAACCCGCTAATAGAGCTGCCGGCCGGCGCAACGCCGGTTTTAACCAGCGTATCGGCAATATTCTGCCAACGTCCTTCATTGATGTGACCGACTTCAACCAGCTCAGGCAGAATCAACGGCCGCATGTCGCGCGCCTCTTGCAAAAGCATCTCGCGGGTGATTCCGCGCTGGGCCACACCGCTCATGGTCATGATTAAATCGGCCATTTCCTCGGGGTGCGCCAATGCGTAGACCCATCCTTTTTTGGTAGCGCGCAGCATCGCATCCACACGCGCCGGATGCTCCTCGACCTCAGCCGCAGAGGTAAACAAGGTATCGCCGTAAAAATCAACGCCGTACGTCGCGCTGTTTAAAATAGCCGGTTCAATCCCGCGTGCCAGCATGCGGGCGGGTTCAACCGTTATATAGCCAGACATGGCATCGACATTGCCGTTGATCAAATCATCCAGTTTCCATGAATGCGGCAACACCGTTATTTCGGTCGGATTAATGCCCTCGCTGATCAACATGGCGCGAAACTGTTCCAGCCCCTGGTCGCTCGACAACATGATCCGCTTGCCAACCAGGTCGAATACATTGCGAATGCCGCGATCGCGACGGCTCAGCAGAATATAGGGCGAATGCTGGAAAATGGCGGCAATCGCCACCAGCGGAGCGCCGTCAAGCCGCGCTTTCAAGATGTCGGAGTCGCCAATGCCGTACTGGGCACGCTGGCTCACAACCATCGGGATCGGGCCGCGATTGATTCCGCCTTCCAGTAAGTTTACGTCAAGCCCCTCTTGCTGGTAAAACCCTTTGACCTGAGCCGCGTAGTACCCGGCGAACTGGAACTGATGGTGCCATTTAAGCTGCAAGCTAACCGGCTCGAGCTCTTGCGATGACGCGGCGCTAATCCCCAGGAAAAACAAACAAAAGAAAAAAAGGCCGACTTTATGAATTATTCGGCCAAACAAACGGACTGGCGCCACAAAGCAATTCATATGCGTGTTTCGACCAGTACGGGTCTTACTATCGATCATTGGCAGACCCCGTTTTTTTGTTGCATCTGTATATATATTGCTAATGTAGGACCTTCACGCCACCGATGCAACCGAAAATTGCACAGGCCTGCAGCGCGGTCTCCTACCCATCAGACATAGCGGCGCTTAGCGTCGCTATGTCGCGCGCGGCAACGCCCAGGTCGCGCCAGTTTTCAGGATGGCAGGAAAAAAGCAGAATCTGGTGACGCTGGCCGGCGTCAAACAAAATACGCTTCATTTGCGCCAGGCGTTGCTGATCGCTATGCACCAGGGCGTCGTCCAGAATAATCAAGGTCGGCCGGCCGGACTCTTTCAACAGATCGGCGTAGGCCAGCCGGCTGATCAGCCCCATCTGTTCACGGGCGCCGAAACTCAGCGCCTCGAAGTCCCCGGCCTCGGAGCCGTTGGGGCCGGGGCGCACTAATTGCCCCGGCAGCAGGTTATCGTCCACCTCCAGACTGGCCTGTGAAAACAAAAGCTGTAAATAATGATTCAAATGTTTTTGCAAAGGCGCCTGAAGCCGCCGGGTGAGCGCCTGACGCTTTCCCGCCAGCAGCTCGGCCAGCAGGCTTAATGCGTCAGCGCGGCGTTGCAACTGGTCATGGCGCCGGTTCAGTCCTTCAACCTCGCTGGCCAACTGGGCGCGCCGCTCTTCCAGCCCATCGGCCTCCAGGCTTTCCAATTGCGCCTGAATGCGTATCAGCTCGTCCCGACGCCCGGCGTAGGCCGCTTGCGCCTGCCCCGCGCTATCGCCATAGCGTTTAATGTCTTGCAAAAGAATATCCGGGCGTGCTTGCTCGATACGGGCCGCGCGCTGCGCCAGGCTGGATTTAAGCGTGGTTTCAAGGGCCCGCCATTCGACCAGTTGCTGTGAGTGTTCCTGCTGTTGCTGCTGGCGCAACGGATCGTTCAGAAGCGCTTGAAGTTTGGCATGCTCATCACTGGCGCTCTTGAAGGCCTCTTCCGCACGCACGCTATGCGTCTGCTGCTGCCGTTCGGCTTCTTCCGCGGCTTTAAGGTCGGCGGCGGCCTGCGCCAACACGCGCTCGGCTTCTTCGGGGCTGCAAACAGCGGCCTGCGCCGCTTCAGGCAAGCCAGCCAACGGCTCATTCAATTGCACCAGGCGTTGCTGCTGCGCTTGCTGGTCGGCTTGCAACGCCTCGATGCCGCGCGGCGCGTAGGTCGCCAGCAAGGTCTGATTGCTGGCGATGGCGCTTTCCACCGTTCTATAGCGCTCAGCGCGCTGCTCGGCCTGTTCAAGGGAATCGACCTGCATCTGCTTCAACAAGGCCGAAAAGCTCTCTTTCGTGCGCTCAAGCTGACGCGCCAGATCGCCCAGGTCTTCGCCCCCCGGCGTAATACGCAAGCGCCCCAGGCCGGGAAGCTTCAGCTCGGCCTCGCTCAGCAAAAGACGCTCTTCAATGCCTTGCAGCGGCTCGCCATTCAACTCAATGGAGCGGCCGGGCTCCAGCTCGACGCGCAAACGCGTCGCAATGCTTTGCTGACGAATGTCCAGCTCAGTATGTTTGCGAGCCAGTTTTTTCAGCTCGAGCAAGTCTTTGGCCACAATGCGCGTCAGCGCCAATTCATGGTGCAGGGCCAACAAGTCCGCCTGAACCTGACTCGCCTTGCCCAGGCTTTCATCCACCAGTTGCAGCTGCCGCGTCAGTTGATCGCGTTCGCGGACAAGAGCCTGGCTGCGAACGTACTCACGCACTTGGCGCTCGTTATCGCGGGCGGCAAGGTAGGCCTCATTGGCACGCTCGCGCTGCGTGCGCATCCCATCGAGCTGGCGGCGTAACTGCGCAAGTTGCTCTGAAGCCTGGTCCCGAGCTTGCTGACGCAAGGCCAGCTCATTGGCCTGCGCCTGCACGCTTGCCAGGTGGCTATTGAGCAAGCCCATATTGCGCTGGCAGCCATCCAGTTTTTCCTGTTCGGCCAGTTGCTGCCGACTAAGCTGCTCGACCTCGGCATACAGTTCCTGCGCCGCCCGCTGTTGCGCGCGCAACGCATCCCAAGGGCGCTGTGCCTCGTCCCGGCTCTGTTCCTGGCGCAGTTCACCCAGGCGGTCGACCTGCTTTTGATAGACGGCTATTTTTTCATCCAGGGCCTCAAGCAAAACCTGCTGTTCAGTCAGCTTTAGCCTGACTTCGGCGTACTCGCCCGTTGGCTTGCCGGTTTTGGTCAGCAGCGCGCCGCGCAACGCGTCCACTTCATTAATGACCTCATCGCCGCCCGAACTGCTGACCGCACCCAGCGAAGCGCTCAGCGCCGATTTAAGATGATCGCCCGCGTTGGCCACGGCATCGCGCAAATCGTGCCCCGTGCCCTGCTCAATCCACAACAGACCTGGAATCCCCCAATGCTGGGCCTTGCTGGCGCCTTTGCCAGGAAACTGAAACCCCAACATGGCGGCCAAGGCATCTTCGGCCTCTTCGCCCGATAACTGTTGATGGTCAATCGTCAGGTCGCAGCGCTTGCGCTGCAGAAAGCTTTTGGTCAGGCGCCAAAGCTGGCCCTTATGCTCGAAATCCAGGGCGACCTGGGGCGCCGCCGAAGAGTCGCCCCAAGGCCGCAAGTCCTCGACCATATTGGACCGATGCCGCTCAAAAAAGGCGGCGCGAATCGCGCGCACCAGAGTGCTTTTACCGGACTCATTGGGCCCGATGAACAGATTGATGCCGGGCGTAAAACCGGCAATATCCAATGGGCGACGAAACTGGCGTACCTGTTCGATACGCAGGCGTTGCAACTTCATGCCTTGTCTTCCTGTGGCTGGCGGGTTCGCAACAGTCCGGCCAGAATGGTCAGCGCCTCGCGCGCGGTATCGACCTGTTCGCCCTGCTGATGCTCGCGCAGCTCGGTCACGACCTCGCCCAGATAGCCATCGGCATGCAAGGCGGCAATGTCGTCCTGCGTCGGGTAAAGCAGCAAAGCGCTCAAGTCGCTTTGCACACTGCGATGCCGGGCCTCGGCCTGGCTTAAGGCGTCTCGCACGCGCTGCTCACCGGCCAGATCCGTTTGCCCGTCCAGGGTGATGCTGAGCACCGAGGGCTGCTCAACGCGCTCAAGCCGCTCGATGAACTGGTCGATATCCGAAGGCACGGCCAGCGTCTGTTGCCACTGTTGCCAAGGGTACTGGCCCACGGGCATCGGAGTCACAATGGGTTGCGCCCCGGCTGAGGCAATATCGACAATCAGCACCTGCCCGGCGCCATTGCTTTTAAAACGATCCTGCTCCGGCGTCCCGCTATACCACGTGCGCGCATCGATTGGCTTGCAGCCATGCCAGTCCCCCAGGGCCAGATAGTCCAATTGCGCCCGGCCGGCGCGGTCGGCCGCAATCGGATTGGGCGAGTCGATCTCATCGGCCAAAATGCCTTGCACGCTTCCATGGGCCAGGCCGATACGCAGCAGCCCCGCCGGAGTTTGTGCGCGATCGAACCATTCGGTCAGGTCGCTGTGCGTATGCCGCTGGGTCAAGGGCGCCGACAGGGCGGCAAAACCCTGATCGGGGAACGGGATGATTTCCGGCTCAAGCGACACATGGACATGAGCGGGAATGGCATCAAGACGCCTGGCCCGGGTCCATACGCTTTCGGCCAGCGCCGCGTCATGGTTGCCGGGAATCATGACCCAGGGGCCGCTAAAGCCGGCCATGGCATTGAACAAACGCCTGATCGTGCGATCGGAAACCGTTTGCGCATCGAAGACGTCACCAGCCACCAGCACGGCATCGCAGTTCTGGCTGCAAGCCAGTTGAGCAATGCGCTCGACCGCCTGAAAGCGGGCGTCGGCCAGCACCGGCGCATCTTCCGGATCGAAACTCTGATACTGCCGGCCGATTTGCCAATCGGCCGTGTGCAGAAAGCGTGGCATGGGGTGGGTCCTTAATCTTGCGGGCTTGGAAAGCAGTGTAGCAAGCGGGGCGGGTTCAAGTCAGACGGAACTATCGGAACCCAGTTAACGGCCAAGGCGGGACAGGGAAATAATCAGTGCTTACGCGGCTGCAGTACTATGAGTTTCGTTCGAAATACCCGCCAGGAGCCCTTCAGACACCATGCTGGATCTTACCCGCATCCGCGCCGATACCCCTGCTGCGTCAGAACAGACCTTTCTTGCGAGCGCCGGCGCCTCGCTGATGCCCGCTCCGGTTATCCAGGCCATGCACGCGTATTTGGACCTGGAGGCCCGGCTGGGCGGCTACCAAGCCTATGAGCGCGAAGCACAGCGACTGCTTCAGGTCTACGACAGCACGGCGCGCCTGATCAACGCGTCCCCTGACGAAATCGCCTTTACGGAAAGCGCCACGGCGGCCTGGCAGATGGCGTTTTACTCCCTGCGGCTCAGGGCCGGCGACATCGTACTGACCAGCGAAGCCGAATACGGCGCCAACTACGTCGCCATGCTGCAAATTCGGCAGCGCACCGGCATCGAAATACAATGCGTGCCCAGCGATGACACCGGAGCAGTGGATCTGACGGCGCTGGAGCGCATGATCACCCCCCGCGTAAAACTGATCTCGCTGACCTGGATACCCACCAACGGCGGACTGACCAACCCGGCTGCGGCTGTAGGAAGAATCGCACGCGCCCATGGCATACCTTACTTGCTGGACGCCTGCCAGGCGGTGGGGCAATTGCCCGTGAATGTGGAGCAGCTAGGTTGCGATATGTTGTCGGCAACGGGACGCAAATTTCTGCGTGGCCCGCGCGGCACCGGTTTTCTGTACGTGCGCACATCGTTCATGGATCGGCTTGAGCCGCACACCATCGACCACTTTTCAGCGCCTTGGGTTGAACGCGATCGCTATCAACTACGCCAAGGCGCGCGCCGTTATGAAACGTGGGAATCGAACTACGTCGCCCGCATGGGCCTGGGCACTGCCATCGATTACGCACTGGATATCGGCCTGGACCAGATTGCATTGCGATGCTCTGCCCTGGCCACCCGGCTGCGCCAGGGGCTGACGGCGCAACACGGCATCACCGTCCATGACCTGGGTGAACACCCTTGCGCCATCGTCACCTTCACCATCGACGCCATGCCAGCCGAAGAGGTCGTCAGCCGCGCAGCCCGCGCCAAAATCATCATCGGCGCCTCGCCCCCCTCTGGCGCCCGGCTGGACGCCGAACGGCGCCATCTACCCGTACTTGTCAGGGCGGCGCCGCATTACTTCAACACCGACGAGGAAGTTGACCGTTTATTGGAGTTTTGCAGCACCTGCCTATGATGACGGCGCCCCAATATCCTAAACGCCAGGCGTCCGGGGCCGGTTCTGGAACGGCGATTTCGTGTGCGCCGGGCAAGCTGACCGGTTCGGGGATTCAAGGTTGCGACTGCTTGAGCGAAACGTTTATGGATAGCCAGTGGCTATCCATTTCGCGAGTTTCGCAACCGCCCCGAACCGGTCAGCTTGCTCGGGAAATCCCGGCTACGCCGGGATCGCACACGTTAAGCCGATCCAGAACCGGCCCCGGACGCCGCCTTAGCAATCCAGATCAGGCAGTCCGAGCCCGTCCGGGCCGCCTTAGCTTAGCCAATAAGCAACGACTGCCCCCTACCCGCAAGCCCCAATCGCCCCGCAAGCCGTGCAAAAATCGCAGCCATCCTTCTTGATCACCGCACTATTGCCACACTCGGAGCAGCGCTTGCCCACCATTACCGAAGCAGGCCGCGGCCCCTCCGACGGCTCATCGGCCACCACGCCCATCGCGTTAACCGGCATGCCCTCCTCCGTCAAAATCCCCAGCATGGCATAACGATGAATCACCAACTGCGCCACATAGGCCACCGTCGATGGGTAGTTCGCCTGCTTCTCGCTGCCCGGCACGCGGGCCAGGAAGTCGCCACGCGGCTCGGCATAATTGAGCAGCTTGCGCAGCTTCATGCCGATCCATGCCGGATCCACCACCCGCATATCCAGGCTGAGCAATTTGCATAAGCCATCCAGCGCACGGGGGTGCGCACCGGTCAGCCACATACTGTAGGGACGACGGCTGCCATCGGGCATTTGCAGCTCTTTGACCATCAGAACGAAATCATCATCGGTTGACGGGTTGCGTACATCGGCCACCCAGGCCAGCGTGCCGTCCGTGCCCGTTTTCGGTTCGCGCAGCGAAAACAAGGCATTGAGCACCGGCGTCGGGTCGTTCTCTTTCTCATCCAGCGCGCTCAGCGCGTTATAGCGCCATTGCACCAGCTTGGCCAACGCCGCCGTGGCACTGGGCACCGCGACCAGTTCACCGCTGGGCGGCATGGGCATTTCAAAGCCGTCGCCATAGGCATTGGCCAGCACCGAAAGCTTTTTACGCAACCAGCCGCGATCATTGGCGCGCATATCGGCCGACAAGGTCTTTGCGATGGCATCCAGGCCGCGTGGCGGCTGACCGCCCAAGACCCAGACTTCAAATGGCACACACAACCACCGCAAAATCGCCCTGCGGCGTGCGTATGGTTTCACTGACCCAACCGGTCGCGCCTGCGGGCAAACCGGGGCGCGACGGCCAACGCAGCGATGCCAGCGGCGGCGACTTGGCGACCTCTTTGAGCACCATGCGCTTGTCCTGCTCGGAAAGCGTGATCGGTTGCGGTGTGCTGGCCTCGGCCGACCCGGCGCCTACTGACAACACCGCACCCAGAATATTATTGGGACGATAGGTCGTGATTCCCTTAAGGCCCTTGTGCCAGGCCTGCATGTATAAATTCTTGAATTCTTCGTAAGGATAATCTTCAGGGACATTAACCGTTTTTGAAATGGCGGCGTCCACGTACGGAGCCACGTCGGCCACCATCAGCATGTGGTCCGTGGCGGAGATATCCAGTGCGGAGACAAATTCCGGCGGCAAGTTATTAACGTCATGGCCCAGCGCGCGATAGACCCGATAGGCGTGGTCTTCAACGGTATAGTCCTTCTTCGAGCCATCGGGCATACGCTTCATGCGGTTATAGAACCACGAAAAAGCAGGCTCGATACCGTTGGACGCATTATCGGCAAACGCCAGCGAAATCGTACCGGTGGGCGCGATCGACGTTAAGTGCGAGTTGCGAATGCCATGCTCGCGAATGGCGTTTTTAAGCGTCTCGGGCAAGCGTGACGCAAAACCGCTTTGCAGGTATTTTTCAGCATCCAGCAGCGGAAAAGCGCCGCGCTCTTTGGCCAGATCCACCGACGCCTGGTAAGACGCGTCGCGCATTTCACGCGCCATGTCGGCGGCCAGTTGACGCCCCTGCGGGGAATCGTAACGCACCCCTAGCATAATCAACGTATCGCCCAGCCCGGTGAACCCCAAACCCAGCCGGCGCTTGGCGTCGGCTTCACGTTGCTGCTCTTCCAATGGCCATTTGGTGGCGATCAACACGTTATCGAGCATGCGCACGGCCAGTTTGGTGACCTGTGCCATCAGCGTGAAGTCGAAGGCGGCTTCGGGAGTAAACGGATCCGTCACGTACGCCGTCAGATTCAGGCTTCCCAGGCAGCAGCAACCGTAATCGGGCAAAGGCTGCTCGCCGCAGGGGTTGGTGGCTTCGATGACCTCGCAATACGACAAATTGTTTTCGCTATTGATGCGGTCCATGAACAACACACCCGGCTCAGCCGCCGCATAGGTGCTTTGCATTATCAGGTCCCACACTTCGCGCGCCTGCACCACCTGATACACCCACTGGCCATCGTCGCGCAGGTAGGCGCCATTATTCTTTAGTTCGGCATTGGGCTCGCAGCTATGGGTAAGCTCGAACGTTGCGTCAGCCTCGACCGCGCGCATGAACGCGTCGGTCACGCCGACCGAAACGTTGAAATTATTCAACTGGCCACGTTCTTGTTTCGCGGTGATAAAGTCCAGGACATCGGGGTGGGCCACATTGAGCACCGCCATTTGTGCGCCACGACGTGAACCAGCCGACTCGACCGTCTCGCACGAGCGGTCAAACACCCGCATGTAAGAAATCGGGCCTGAAGCGCTGCTGCCCGTGCCTTTAACCAAGGCACCTTTGGGGCGAATGGCTGAAAAGTTGTAGCCCACGCCGCCGCCGCGCCGCATGGTTTCAGCCGCTTGGGCCAACGCGGTATAAATGCCTGGCTTGCTGCCCACGCGCTCGGTAATCGAGTCCCCAACGGGCTGCACGAAGCAGTTGATCAGCGTGCTTTGCAGGTCGGTGCCTGCGGCGCTATTGACACGGCCCGCGGGAATAAACCCATTTTGCATGGCCCACAAGAACTCATCAGCCAATTTGGCGCGCTGCTTGGGCGCTTCCACCTGGGCCAGGGCCTGGGCCACGCGAGCGCGTACTTCGGTAATATCGGTTTCGCCGCCCTTGGCGTACTTTTCAATAAGTACTTCAGTTGAAATGTCTTGTGGCTCGGCCAGCGCAATTACGCTGCTTTCCAATTTTTGCATCATTCATTCCTTGGTGTGCGTGCCCGCTACCCCCATTTGGGTGCAGGCTCTGCTTATAGTGCTATACCAAATAGTAACGTGTATCGGACTTACCGGACGGCCTGCCACATGGCTACAAAACGTAAGCGTCACCGCATTCGCCACCTCATAGAAACTGCTGAATGATGCTGGAGAAATCCAGGCCGCCCTTG
>LNAP01002731.1_pt1 | contig 19190 bp, 18 predicted proteins | sample 602601 | NCBI WGS metagenome assembly LNAP01 (sample SAMN02440304, study PRJNA202911) | soil metagenome | biome: Subtropical and temperate rainforests or woodlands; isolation source: soil samples (1 kg each in a 20% v/v slurry with milli Q water) were... ...
CAAATGGAAAACCAGAACTAAGTTCTGAGCTTCCATTAAGAAAAAGGGCGACTTCGGTCGCCCTTTTTTGTTTTTGAATTCAAGGAGCTGCAGCGCATTAGGGGCTGTTCAAAGCGCTTCGGTCATGCTAAAACCTTTGCAAGCTGATCTAGTCGCTTGAAAACGAAGGGAAAATCATGACCAAGTCGGAACTGATCGAACGCATCGTCACCCACCAAGGGCTCCTGTCCCCTAAAGATGTCGAGCTGGCCATCAAGACCATGCTGGAGCAAATGTCCCAGGCGCTTGCTACGGGAGATCGTATCGAGATTCGCGGCTTTGGTAGTTTTTCCCTGCACTTTCGCGCACCTCGCGTAGGACGTAACCCTAAGACCGGACAGTCGGTTCGGTTGGATGGGAAGTTTGTACCGCATTTCAAGCCGGGAAAAGAGCTGCGGGATCGGGTTAATGAGGATGAATAGCCAGTTTCAATGTGTTCATTGACTTTTCCGGCCTGCCTGAAAAACAGAATCCATTTGTGCTGTTTTTCACTATTGGTTCTTGTATCACTTCTATAAGTCGCAATATTTTTCTAATATAGCAGTGCTGCTGCGGATAGCGTTCTTGGGAGTGATGTTGGCAAAGTGCCAGCCCCATTCTATCCCCGTATTCCAAGCGTAAGAGCTTTTACCCGTTTTTAGATTGGTAATCCAGTTTCATATCTGATCGCTAGGATATGGTCTGTAAAGGAAAGCAATATATAAGTGAGCTAATTGCTCATTTTTTGTTATTTTATGTTGACATGGATATTTTGGTTTTCTTGGATCCTGGTCGACGATATAAGAATTTTAAGGTTTATTAAAATGAGTAAAGTTGCGTTAATCACCGGCATCACTGGGCAAGACGGCGCCTATCTTGCTGAGCTTCTCTTAAAGAAAGGCTATGTAGTTCACGGTGTGAAACGACGCTCTTCGCTGTTCAATACTGATCGTATTGATCATCTGTATCAAGATATTCACGAAAAAGAAGTTCGCTTTTTTCTGCATCATGGTGATCTAACTGATTCAACAAATCTTATTCGTATTGTTCAACAGGTACAGCCTGATGAAATATACAATCTTGCAGCAATGAGCCATGTTGCAGTTAGTTTTGAAACGCCCGAATATACGGCTAACGCAGACGGTATAGGCACGCTGCGAATTCTGGAAGCTATACGTATCCTTGGTCTTGAAAAGAAAACCAAGTTCTACCAAGCCTCAACCTCAGAGTTGTACGGGCTGGTGCAAGAAACTCCGCAAAAAGAAACTACTCCGTTTTATCCACGTAGCCCCTACGCTGTAGCGAAACTATATGCGTATTGGATTACTGTGAATTACCGAGAGGCTTACGGCATCTACGCATGCAACGGTATTTTGTTTAATCATGAAAGCCCTGTTCGCGGAGAAACGTTTGTCACTCGCAAGATAACCCGAGCGCTCGCGCGTATTAAACTCGGTCTTCAAGATTGCCTTTATTTGGGTAATCTTGATGCCTTGCGCGATTGGGGGCATGCGAAAGATTATGTAGAAATGCAGTGGCTGATGTTGCAGCAAGAAGTTGCTGAGGATTTTGTAATTGCAACAGGTGTCCAATATAGCGTGCGAGACTTCGTCGATCGGGCAGCGCGAGAGCTAGAGATTAGTATCCGCTGGGAAGGTACCGGCATCAACGAGAAGGGCTACGACGAGCACGATAACTGCATTGTCGCGATAGATGAGCGTTACTTTAGACCAACAGAGGTTGAAACCTTGTTGGGCGATCCTAGTAAGGCTAAAGAAAAGCTAGGCTGGGAGCCGAAAATCACTTTCGACGAGCTAGTTAGTGAGATGGTCAGGGAAGATCTCAAATCAGCTGAGCGCGATGAATTGGTCAAACGGCATGGTTACTATGCTAACGAGTATCACGAGTAAATATAGCCTTTTGACTGGCTAATAACATAAGCCCTAGTTTTTGGTGGTGAGGCCGCTATCAAAGATTAATAAATGTGTACTCATGACCGACACCATCAAAAAGTCACTTGCCGCCACTTTTTCCTCAAGGATTTTGGCGGCAGGCTTAAACATCGTAGTGGTGCCCATATACTTGAGCCTTTTAGGGCGTGAGTCTTATGGGCTGCTAGGAATATTCGCAAGCCTGCAAGTTCTGGTGTCTTTCTTGGATTTTGGCCTTGGTACCACGCTGACTCGGGAGTTCAGTCGGCTGGATAGAAGCTCTGAATCCAAGCAGGTGATGAGTGATTTGGCGAAAGCCAGTGAAGTTGTCTACATTGCTGTCGCTGGATGTATGACGCTCATATTTTTCATATCTGTGCCCTGGATAGTTAATCACTGGATTCAGTTAGGTGATTTGAATAGCTCGGTCGCTGAGCGAGCGCTTCTAATCGGCGGAGTTGCTTTGGCTATTCAGTGGCCAAGTAATCTCTATTATGCGGGCTTGGCTGGGCTGAATCGTCAAGTGCTAATCGGCGTGCTTACAGCTACAAATGCGACATTCCGAGTTGGTCTTACATTGATGGCCTTATATTTTATAGGTGCGTCGGTAGAAGTGTTTTTCGCTGTTCAGGTGGTTTGTTCTGTTTTTCAGGTGCTCGTAGCTCGATATTTCATGTGTCGAGAATTGCCAAAATCTTCGAAATTTGACCTGTGCAAGAGTAGGCTCGTTGCTGTCAGGCGATTCGCCGGTGCCATGACGGCAATTTCCATTTGCTCTATTTTGTTTACGCAACTCGATAAGATAGTGCTTAGTAGTACATTGGAGCTAAAAGATTTCGGGCTCTACTCGTTGACCAATTCTTTGGCCGCAGGGCTGTACGTTGCTATTAGCCCTTTTTTTTCCGTTATATATCCTAAGTTCTCCGCACTTATTGGTTCTTCTGAGAAGAAAGATATTTTGGTTTTTTATCATAAGAGCACTCAACTGGTTTCCTTTATTGTAGTTCCAGTGGCAGTTATATTTGCATTCTTTGCGCAGATGATCATGTTCACATGGACGGGGGATCTGGCGCTAAGTGACCAAGCCAGATGGCCATTGATATTTCTGATTCTGGGTAATTCGCTAAATGGCATGATGAATGTTTCTTATGCCGTACAGTTGGCTGCTGATAAACCAAAGATTGCTTTGTACAGTAATATATGTGCAATTTTATTTTTGATTCCCAGTATCTATTTTTTAGCTACTAAATACGGGCCGGCAGGAGGTGCTTTCGCCTGGTTTATTCTGAATGTTCTTTATGCGTCTATTTCTCAGTATATAACCCATAGAAAGATATTCTCTGAAGGGCTTTGGAGATGGTATGCGTCTGATGTTGGTGTGCCGGTTGTGGTGTCAACATCAATATGTGTGTTGTTTTATATGTTTCAACCGGACTCACTTTCTAGAGTTGAGTCGGGAATATATATCGTGGTGACCTATCTCGCCGTTTGTAGTGCCGCAATAGGGTCGTTGCCGCTAGTGCGAGCAGAGGCGGCTAAAATGCTGCGGAATAGATTCGCTAGTCGAACATTTTAGGCTTCTTATAGATGAATATTTATCGAATCAAGTGCAAGTCCGCTTTGCGAAAAGATTTTTCAGGCTTTGCCCAGTTCCAAGAAGATTTCTATTTGGCAAAGATATTTGCAGATGTAGGTTCTGGCGTATGTGTCGATGTGGGTGCCAATGATGGGTTTTATGGCAGTAACTCAGCATTGTTAGAGTCGCTTGGTTGGAAATGTATACTCGTAGAGCCGAACACTCGTTTGTGTAAAGAGATACTAGCCAAGCGAAAGCCCTATAAGCTGTTTCCGTGCATCGCATCTGACTCGAATGGCGAAAACACCTTGTATGTTGTCTCTGGTGGACCATTAGCGCACGGGCTGTCAACGGTGCAACCCAGTGTCGAAAACATAGAGCGAATAACGACTAATAATTTTTCGTACGAAGAGCAGGTCGTTGAATCGCGAACACTTGACTCAATGTTGATAGAAAGCGGTGTGTCGAAGGTTGACGTGCTGTCTATTGACGTTGAAGGGCATGAGTTGGCTGTTCTAAAAGGCACATTGCTCGAAAAATGGACGCCAAGGATTATTATTGTAGAAGATAACTCTAACTACAAATCAGTGGATGTTTTACGTTACTTACAAGAAAATCACTATACGAGATTTTTCCGAACCGGAGTAAATGATTGGTATGCTAGAAATGGTGACAGAAAATTTGTCAACGTGACTAATTTGTTTTTTTATTCGGTCGAAAAATTTTTATACGTTTCTAAGTTAGACTTGCTGCCATCTTTTTTGCGCCTTGTTGCTTCAAAGATCTTGCCAAGAAAGGTAAAGGATTTACTAAAAAAATTAGTTGGTGAAAAATAGTATGCTTGATTCGAGCGCGGTTAATTTTTCAATTTGCATACCTATTTACAATTGTGGCGATTTTATTGGCGCTGCGTTGGATTCTATTATGAGTCAGACTGATGGAGGCGCTGAAGTCATTGTCTTCGATGGCGGCTCAACCGACCAGACCGAAACACTGATGGCCGGCTACACCTCCATCTGGAAGAACATTCGTTACATTCGTGCTGAGGCGCGCGGTGGAATTGATGCGGATTTGGTTACGTGCGTATCTTATGCCAGGGGCGAATTTTGCTGGCTGTTTAGCGGTGATGATGTCATGCGCCCCGGCGCGCTTCTGCGCGTTCGAGAATATTTAAAGACCGGGCACGATATTTATATTTGTCAGCACACTATTTGCAGCAAAGACATGGTCTTTTATCACGACCACCCTGTCATGCAGCCCAATGAGCTATACGCGGGCGATATCTCCAATGCTGACGTTCGTGCTGAGTGGTTTGGTCGGGCCAGTACTACTGAAGCGTTTTTCAGTTTTCTAAGCGGTATTATTGTTCGCCGTGAGACGTGGCTAAGAGGCGATCTTCCGGAAGCGTTTGCAAGAAGCTGTTGGGGGCATGTTGCACGATTTTTTGGTTTAGTTAACTCTGGTTTAAAAACGTGTTACGTAGCCGAAATACTTTTGGATCAGCGTGGAGAAAACGATTCGTTCGCGAGCAATGGTGTAGTTAATCGCTTTCGAATTGGCATCGAGGGTTATCATCGCTTGGCTGACCATTATTTTGGTCATAACAGTATAGAAGCGTTTCACATTCGACGTGTGATAAGAAATGAATTTGATATTTTAAAGTTTTTGCTGGTTAAGATATTGTGCGAAAAATTTCCAGTGCGAGAAAATATTGCCGAATTAAACAAGTTGGTGCGCATGACTTATTGCGATAAGTCTCTGAGAAATTTATTCAATAAAGCCATTTATTTCGGCCTGTCATGCCGGTTTATTTCCCTGCTTCGATTGGCCTATCAGCCAGTAAAAAGTATCCGGCGGGTGCTTAAACGTGTCTGAGGCTATCAAGCTTTCAATCTGTATCACAACATTTAAGCGGGCTGCGTATATCGGCCAGACGTTAGACTCTATTATCCCTCAATTGCAGAGAGGGGTAGAGCTGGTCGTGGTGGATGGTGCTTCCCCAGATAATACGCCTGAGGTAATGGCTGAGTATTTGGTGCGCTACCCCTTTATTCGGTATTATCGGCAGGACGTTAATTCGGGTATCGATGCCGATTATGATAAAGCGGTGGGTTATGCCCGTGGAGAGTTCTGCTGGTTAATGACTGACGACGACTTGTTGTCTGGCGAAGCAGTGTCTCGCGTTCTTTCTAAAATTAATGATAAGTTGGATTTAATTGTTGTGAATGCAGAGGTGAAGAATTCAGACCTTTCTCAGGTTTTGAATTCTCGCCTCATCTCGCTTGCTCAGGATCGACAGTTTGCAGAGAGTGACAACGAAGAATTCTTTAAACTTTCGATGCAGGCGCTTTCTTTTATCGGTTGCGTGATTATTCGGCGCAGTGTATGGGTTGCGCGAGATCGAGAGACTTTTTACGGTACGTTGTTTGTTCATGTTGGAGTGATATTTCAATCGCCACCGCTTACCAACGTAACAGTATTAGCCGATCCGCTGATATCTATTCGATTTGGTAACGCTATGTGGACAGCGCGCGGGTTTGAAATTTGGATGTTTAAATGGCCTGATTTAGTGTGGTCGTTTGCCGATTTTTCAGATTCGTCTAAAGCGGTAGTTTTTCAGCAATACCCTTGGCGTAGCCTCAAGCTGTTAGCGCTCTACCGAGCCTTGGGCGGGTATACCCATCGAGAGTTTAGGGCGTATCTGGCAGAAAAAAGTAGCGGTCTTTCTCGGTTGATGTTTTGTCTGATCGCGGTGTTCCCGGGAAAATTAATGAATGCTTTAATTAGCCTTCATTGTGCGTTCCTGAGCAACAATGCGAGGATGGGTATGTACAGCTTGTTAAAAAGCAAGAACGCCAACTGGATCACTCGTATATCTGCCAATCGTCTAGGTGTTAGTGATAAAGCATGAAAACTGCATTAATTACCGGTATCACAGGCCAAGACGGATCCTATATGGCTGAATTGCTGCTGGGAAAGGGCTATAGGGTCATTGGCTTGGTCAGGGATGTCGCTCTCGCTTGGGGCCGGTTGCCCAGCACCTTGACAGCTATTGAGCTGGCCAAGTGGGATATGCTTGAGCAATCCGATCTAGAAGCACTTCTTTCCTGCTATCGGCCGTCCGAAATTTATAATTTTGCTGCCTATTCGTCTGGCTCAGGGATGTATGAGTATCCCGTCAGTATTGGCGACATAAATGGTTTGGCGGTTACTCGGTTACTTGAAGCTATTCGTGTAGTTGATCATACGATCAGGTTTTGCCAAGCATCCAGCAGAGAGGTCTTCGGCATCGCCGCACAAAGCCCGCAGAATGAGTTAACCCCGGCAAACCCTAGAAGTCCGTATGGTGCCGCCAAGCATTATGCCGACTGTATGATTCGTATCTACCGCCAGCAATATGGTATTTTTGCCTGCTCAGCAATTCTGTTTAATCATGAAAGCCCGCGCCGGGGCCTCGAGTTTGTAACGCGAAAAATTACCCACGAAGCGGCGCGGATAAAGTTAGGTTTATCGACCGAAATTCAGCTTGGTAGCTTGGATGCGCGTCGTGATTGGGGATATGCCGGTGACACTGTAATGGCGATGTGGCTAATGCTGCAGCAGGCAGAGGCTGACGATTTTGTCGTCGCTACCGGCACCACTCATACGGTTCGTGAGTTCTGTGAGTGTGCCTTCGGTTATTTGGGATTGGATTATGAAATGTATGTCCGCACTGACGCTTCGGTTTATCGAGTAGATGAACCCGTAACGTTAGTGGGGAACGTTGATAAGGCTAAAGCTCTTTTAGGTTGGACGCCAAAAGTGGGATTTAGCGAACTGGTGCGCATGATGGTAGACGCCGATCTGCAGATGCTTAAAAAATAAATCAGGATATGAACATGTATAAAAAAATCGACAAGTGCAGAATTTGCAGTAATACACAGCTGGAGTGTGTGTTAGATCTCGGCGAGCAAATGCTGACTGGCGTTTTTCCGCGTGAAAAAGATGCATCGGTAACAGTCGGGCCGCTACGTTTGGTCAAGTGTGTGGGTGATGAGGCGTGCGGGCTTTTACAGCTTGAGCATTCCTATGACCTTGGCGAGATGTACGGCGAGAACTACGGTTATCGGTCAGGTCTTAACGCCAGCATGGTTGCCCATTTGCACGCGAAGGTTAAAAAAATTCGCGAGATGGTCTCTCTTGGTGCGGATGATATTGTGGTTGATATCGGAAGTAACGACAGTACGACGCTCCAGGCCTATCCGAGCGATGGTCCAGTACTGGTTGGTATTGACCCTACAGGAGTCAAGTTCCATACGTATTATCCAAAGCACATTCAGCTTATCCCTGATTTTTTCTCTTCGCGCTTACTGCAAGATCGTTTTCCGGGAAAGAAAGTAAAAGTTGTCACCTCTTTTTCCATGTTTTACGACCTTGAAGCTCCGATGAGCTTTATGCAGGAAGTATTTGAAGTGTTGGCTGATGACGGCGTCTGGGTTTTTGAGCAGAGTTATATGCCCACTATGCTCGATATGAACTCCTATGACACTGCATGCCATGAGCATTTGGAGTACTACGCGCTACGTCAGATTAAATGGATGACTGATCGTGTTGGCTTCAAGATTCTTGATGTTGAGTTCAATGACGTCAATGGCGGGAGCTTCTCCGTTACTGTGGCAAAAGCGTTGGGAAATACCGATGTTTTGCCCCTGATCCAGAAAATTCTGGATCAGGAAGTCGCACTGGGGCTCGATACGCTTGAGCCGTACCATGCTTTCGCCAAGCGAGTTGAGCATACCAAGACTGAGCTTCTTCAATTTATTGCTACCGCCAAGGCAGAAGGCAAGGTCGTTGCTGCACTTGGGGCGTCGACCAAAGGTAATGTGCTTCTTCAATACTGTGGCGTCACCGAGCAGGAAATTTCGTATGTTGCCGAGGTGAACCCGGAGAAGTATGGGTGTTTCACTCCTGGCACTTGGCTTCCGATCGTGCCTGAGGCCGAGTTAGCCGACAATGAGCCTGATTACTTTATTGTGCTCCCATGGCACTTCAAGGGATTCTTTGTCACTAACCGGTCCAAGTGGAAAAAAGCAAAATTGGTTTTCCCATTGCCTGCCCTTGAAGTTATCTAAATTTTTGGGTTGTTGTGGTTGATTTAACGCCGGGCCGCAGATTTTCTGCGGCCTCGGTGCTTTAGGTGCCAGGCAAGTCTGCGCTCACTTCCCTCCGGGAGTGGTTCGTCACATGTTTGGTGAGTGAATCCACGGCGCTTATTGACGTGTTAAAGGAGTTGTTTGATGGGAGCCCAGCTGGTGGATTCAGGACTTCCCAAGGTCAATGTTCTACTCTCGGCTTATAACGGCGCTCGCTATATTGTCGAGCAACTGGACAGTATTGTGTCTCAGGTAGGTGTGAACGTCTCGTTATACATTCGAGATGATGGGTCAGGCGACGATACGCTACAGATACTTAAAAGTTACCGCGCGCAACATGAAAACATTACTGTTTTTTCAGGTGCCAATGTTGGTTATGTGGAAAGCTTTTTTAAGCTGATGCTTGAGGCTGATAATTCGGCAGACTATTTTGCGCTCTGTGATCAGGATGATATTTGGCTTCCTGAAAAGCTGGTGACTGCAGTTGACTGCCTCAAGAGCAACAATAAGCCTGTGCCGTTGATGTATTTTTCGCGTACTGAATATGTGGATCAAGATTTATCTCACCTCGGTTTCTCTGCGGATCTTGACGTTTCGCGTATTGGTTATCGCAATGCGCTGGTACAGAATGTGGCGACTGGCTGCACCATCGTTTTTAACGCACGCGCGCGGAATGCCGTAATTTCAAAGTTGCCTGAGTATTGCCTTGTCCACGATTGGTGGGTTTATCTGGTAGTCGCTACGACAGGTGAGGTTATTTATGATCGCCGCACTTTTATAAAGTATCGCCAGCACTCCGGTAATGCCATTGGTGCTGCAGACACGTTCTGGGGTATTTATAAACGCCGCCTGTTGCGTTTTTTTTCCAGTCGTGCGACAGGGCGTGTTTCTTTGCAGTTGGCTGAGTTTAATCGTTTGTATGCTGATTCGCTTAGTAGTAGTCAGCAAAGAAACTTGCAGTTGCTCGTTGATAGCCGAAATTCAGTGAGTGCGCGTTTACGATTATTATTTAATAATGGATACACTAGAAATAATAAGCTTGATAGTTTTTTTCTGAAAATTATGATATTAATTGGCCGGTTCTAAGTTTGGAATGGTAGCAATATGATAGCGTGTGTAACAGGGGCAGCTGGTTTTATCGGCCGGCAGTTATGCTCGGCTCTGATTTCAGCTGGTTACGAAGTTCGCGCGCTAGGTCGCAGGGCAGTCTCGTCGTTTCCTGAGTCTATTAATTATTTTCGTGGTGATATTGCCGTGGGTGTCGGCGACTTTGCTGCATTTTTCTCTGACGCAGATGTTGTGTTTCATTGTGCTGGAGAGCTTTCCAAGCCTGAGCAAATGTTCTCGTTGCATATCGATGGCACGGTTTTTCTGCTCGGCTGCGTGCAGTGCGAAGTCGAGGCGAGTGGCAAGCCATTGCACTGGGTTCAGCTAAGCAGCGTTGGCGCTTATGGGATCAGTGCTGAAGAGGCGAGTGCTCCGCGAGTGGTGGAAAGCGCCACCACCGAGTCGCCAGATAATAGTTACGAAATTACCAAAACTGCCTCTGACCACTTGGTGGTGGCTTTTGCCAAGCAACACCCCTATTTTTCTTACAGCATCGTCCGTCCTTCTATTGTGGTTGGGGCTACTATGCCCAACCAGTCGTTTTTCCAACTTGCCAATATGGTCAGGCGAGGCCTGTTTTTTTACGTAGGACGGCATGACTCGGTCGCCAATTACGTGCATATCGATGATGTTGTTGCCGCATTGTTGCTGTGCGGGTTTTCTGAAGGCGCCAAGGGCGGAACCTTTATTGTGGCGAACGACTGTTCGTTACGGGAGGTTATTGATGCGATGGCTGATCTTTACGGGGTGCGCCGGCCGCGTTTAAGAGTTCCGGAAGGCTTGATGCGCGCAGTTGCCGCTGTCGGTACCACTATCCGTTCTTTCCCGCTGACGCAGAGTCGAGTGGATGCCCTAGTGCGGCGTACCTCCTATATATCGAACTTTAATAGCTCTGGGCTTGAGCTTTCTTATAAAAACCCCATTCCTGAGAAAATTGCTTCGATACTTGAAGGCCGTTTTGATGGCGCGCACCTTAGAGGAAAGGGTTAGTGCTCACTAAAAAGAATATCTGTGTTGTTGCAACAGTACCTGTAGCAATCAAAGTTTTTATGCGTGAACATGTGCTGCGACTTTCTGAGCAGTATTCTGTTGTTCTGGTGTGTACCGGCGCCCAAGAAGAATTGGAAAGTATTTTTTCAGGCTATGACGTGCGCTGCATTGCTCTGGATATTGAACGGAAAATATCTATTTGGGATGACCTGAAATCGTTATTTAAGCTTCGCCGTATATTTGTGGAGGAGCACTTTGATGCCGTGCATTCACTAATGCCCAAGGCCGGCTTATTAGCGATGTTGGCTGCACGGTTGGCAAGGGTGCCAGTGCGAGTTCATATATTCACTGGCCAAGTGTGGTCAACTGCCACGGGCATCAAGCGTTTGGTGTTAAAGGTGATGGACCAAGTTCTTTCGCTTTGCGCCACCCACCTATTGGCGGATAGCCCTTCGCAGCGGGCTTTTTTAGTGGACGAGCACGTTGTTGCGGCGGAAAAAATCTCGGTACTGGGTCTAGGGTCAATCAGCGGCGTTGATAGCGCTCGATTCCGGCCTGATAACGGCGCTCGTGCACAAACCAGGGCGCAGTTTTCCATACCCGACGATGCGCTAGTTTTTTTGTTTATGGCGCGTATGACCCGTGCCAAAGGCGCCCTAGATATGGCGCAAGCATTTGCTCTTTTTGCTAAGTCTGCTCCCTCCGCTCACTTATTGATGGTTGGACCGGATGAAGACGGGATAGAGGCTGAGTTAGCAGATCTGTTGGCTGATGCTGGCGGGCGCTTTCACCGCGTCGGTTTTACCGATAAGCCCGAGTCCTATATGGCGGCATCAGACGTGTTCTGTCTTCCCAGTTATCGTGAAGGTTTCAGTCTGGCGACCATTCAGGCCGCCGGCGCGGGCTTGCCCGCGGTGGCGTCGCGTATCTATGGCCTAACCGATGCAGTGGCAGAGGGCGTTACCGGTTTGATGCATGAGCCGGGTGATATTCCTGCGATCGTCGAGTGTATGTTGCGCCTGCATGCCGACGCGGCATTTCGTGAGCAACTTGCCACTGCTGCGCGAATACGTGCGCACCAGTATTTTTCCCAGGAGTACATCGTTGGCGAGATGGCCAAGTTCTACGCTGGGGTGCTGGCATGACGGATTCGCCCTTGATTGCAGGCAGCTTGTTGTTAACCGGCGCATCGGGCTTTGTCGGCAAATCTGTACTTAGCTCACTGGTGGCGGCTAAGCGCTGGAGGATCGTTTGCGCTTCCCGCCGCGCGTCTTCCCGCGACGTTGAACATGTGCCGTTCGACCTGTCGACCTCGTTTGATCTTCAGTCGTCGCTCGAAGGCATTGGGTGTGTCGTGCATATGGCGGCGCGTGTTCATGTCATGAATGAAACCATTGCAGATCCGCTAGGTGCTTTCCGCGCTATTAACTTCGACGCAACCTTGGAACTAGCGCGGCAGGCCGCTCGCGCGGGGGTTCGGCGCTTTATTTTTCTAAGCTCGATAAAAGTAAACGGCGAGCAGACCGCTCCGCGGCAGCCGTTCACCGTTCAGGACCGTCCGCAGCCTCAAGACCCTTACGGCATCTCCAAGCACGAGGCGGAGCAGGGGCTGCGTGCCTTGGCGGCAGAAACGGGTATGGAAGTCGTCGTCATCCGCCCGGTGCTGGTTTATGGCCCTGGTGTGAAAGCCAACTTTCACAGCATGATGAGTTGGTTAAGCAAAGGCATTCCTTTGCCGTTGGGCGCCATTGCCAATAAACGCAGCCTGGTCGCGCTGGATAATCTGGTGGACCTGATTGTTACTTGTGTCGATCATCCGGCCGCCGCTAACCAGACCTTTCTGGTCAGTGATGATGAAGATGTGTCCACCTCCGAGTTACTTCGGCGGATGGCCTACGCGCTAGGCAAGCCGGCGAGGTTGCTCCCGGTACCAGCCTCGCTATTGCAGGTTGGCGCAACTTTGCTAGGTAAGCGTGATGTGGCGCGGCGTCTGTGCGGTTCATTGCAGGCCGATATCAGCCACACCAAAGCACGATTGAATTGGGCCCCTCCGGTTTCGCTTGATCAGGCGTTGATGCGTACCGCCCAAGAGTTTCTCGAGCATCCGTCGTTATGAATGTCTGGGTCTTGGTTCCAGTTGTTGCCATTGCCTCGCTGCTGCTGACCGGCGTGCTGCGTCGTTATGCAATGGCCCGTAGCGTGATGGATATCCCCAACGCGCGCAGCTCGCATACGGTACCCACACCGCGCGGCGGCGGAGTTGCGATCGTATTGAGTTTCCTCGTGGGATTGGCCGTCGTGGCCGCGCTGCAGGATATTTCGTGGAGCGTAGCATTGGCCTTTCTTGGGGCCGGTGGGTGGGTCGCGTTAATAGGTTTTCTCGACGATCACGGTCATATCGCTGCCCGTTGGCGTTTGCTAGCCCACTTCGGTGGTGCTGTTTGGGCGCTCTTCTGGTTGGGTGGACTGGCTCCATTCGGCGCATTTGGGGTTGAGCTGAACCTTGGCTGGCTGGGGCATGTACTCGCTGCGTTTTACTTGGTGTGGTTGCTAAATCTTTACAACTTTATGGACGGTATCGACGGTATCGCGGGTGTTGAGTCGGTGTGCGTCTGCTTAAGCGGCGCGTTGCTGTATATGCTGTTGGGTCAGTCGAGCTTTGCCTTGTTGCCGCTGTTACTGGCAGTGGCCAGCGGCGGATTTCTAGCTTGGAATTTTCCCCCCGCGAAAATTTTCATGGGCGATGCCGGCAGCGGTTTTCTCGGTTTGGTGCTGGGTATTTTCTCTTTGCAGGCCGCCTGGGTGGCGCCGCAATTGCTATGGAGCTGGCTGATTCTGCTAGCTGTATTTATTGTCGACGCGACCTGGACACTAATGCGCCGCTTGCTACGTGGCGACAAGGTCTATGAAGCGCATCGCAGCCATGCCTATCAATATGCATCACGCAAGTTTGGCCGGCATTTGCCTGTGACTCTCGGGGTGCTGGTTATCAACTTGGTGTGGCTGTTGCCCATTGCCCTGGCGGTTGGGTTAGGTGCTTTGGACGGTTTGCTAGGCTTTGCTATGGCGAGCATGCCTCTGGTGCTGGTCGCGGTGTATTTTCACGCCGGAAAGCAAGAAAAGTAGATGCTGGACGCATGTGAGCAGGGAAGGGAGTGGACGTGAGGCCTACTAAGAGTAAGGACGTAATGCACATGCGTAATCGCCTAGTTAATCTGCGTCGCCGCTACAAGCGCATTTTGCAGATCTGTGCGGATGTGCTGTTGGTATGGGCGTCGCTATGGCTGGCGTTTATTGTGCGCCTGGGTATCGAGCGGCCGATCAATCCTACTGGCGACTACGCCTGGCTGTTCCTGATCGCACCGGTCATCGCCATCCCCATCTTCATTCGTTTGGGTATGTACCGCGCGGTCATGCGCTACTTCGGTAATGAGGCGCTGGTTGCGATTTTCAAGGCGGTATCGCTCTCGGCCCTTGTGCTCGGTTTGTACATTTATCTGTATCGGGCCGACGTCCTCGTCCCGCGCTCTCTGGTCTTCAACTACTGGTGGCTAAGCCTGCTGATGATCGGCGGGCTGCGTCTGTTTATGCGCCAGTATTTCCTCGGCGACTGGCTGCTGGCTGGCCAGCACGTGCCGTTTCTGCGCTATGAAGACAGCTTGCCCAAGGTGGCTATCTATGGCGGTGGCGCTGCTGGTAATCAGTTGGTCGCGGCCTTGCGCATGGGTAAAGGCATGCGCCCAGTGGCGTTTATTGATGACGATGAGGGCATTGCCAATCGAGTGGTCGCGGGCCTGAAGGTTTATACCTCGGACGATATCGCCTTGATGATCAGTGAGACCGGCGCGCAGGAGGTGCTGTTGGCCATTCCTTCGGCATCGCGCTCGCGCAGGCGGGAAATTCTCGCGGCGTTGGAGGCGTATCCGGTGCATGTGCGCACGGTGCCTGGGTTTATGGATTTGGCCAGCGGCCGGGTGAATGTCAGCGATCTGCAAGAGGTGGATATCGCCGATTTGCTTGGGCGCGATGCGGTGCCGCCGCGTAGCGATCTGTTTGAGCGCTGTATTCGCAATCAGGTGGTGATGGTTACCGGGGCGGGTGGTTCGATTGGGTCTGAGCTGTGCCGGCAAATCTTGTCGTCGGCGCCGACCGCCTTGGTATTGTTTGAGCACAGTGAGTACAACCTATACAGCATCCAGGGCGAGCTGGAGGGGCGCATCCGCCATGAAGGGTTGGGTGTCAAGCTGATCCCCATTTTGGGGTCGGTACGCAGCCCTGAGCGGCTGCTGGATGTGATGCATACCTGGAGCGTTAATACCGTGTACCACGCGGCGGCGTACAAGCATGTGCCTATCGTTGAGCACAATGTGGCCGAAGGGGTGTTGAACAACGTGTTTGGCACGCTGCAAACCGCGCAGGCAGCGCTGCAGGCGGGGGTCGAGCACTTTGTGTTGATTTCCACCGACAAGGCGGTACGGCCAACCAATGTGATGGGCAGTACCAAGCGGTTGGCAGAGATGGTGTTGCAGGCCCTGAGCGCGGAAAAACAGCCGTTATTGCTCGGTACCAAGGTGGGCGCGTCTGCCAACAGGACCCGCTTCACGATGGTCCGTTTCGGTAATGTGCTGGGCTCGTCGGGTTCAGTCATTCCCCTGTTCCGCGAGCAGATCAAGCGCGGGGGGCCAATTACGGTCACGCACCCGAATATCACCCGTTATTTCATGACCATTCCCGAGGCCGCGCAGTTGGTGATTCAGGCCGGCTCCATGGGGCAGGGCGGCGATGTGTTCGTGCTGGATATGGGCTCGCCGGTGAAGATTGCCGAGCTGGCGGAGAAGATGGTGCATCTGTCCGGGCTCACCGTACGTAATGAGCAAAACCCGCACGGCGATATCGCCATTGAATTCACCGGCCTGCGCTCCGGCGAAAAGCTCTATGAAGAACTGCTGATTGGCGACAACGTCAGCCCCACTGAGCATCCGATGATCATGCGCGCGAACGAGGAACACCTACCTTGGGCTGTTTTCAAGGAAGTGTTAAGCGAGATCTTTCTGGTGGTTGAGCGTGATGATTACGAGCGTCTGCGGGAATTGTTGCGCGAGCACGTTAACGGTTACTTACCGGAGTGCGAAATCGTTGATTTAATTCATAAAAAACGTCTGGAGGCGCCAGCTCCTGGTGATTTGACACTGCACTGAGGCGCCCCTAAGTTGGCCACCGCAGGGCGCTAAACAGCCCTGCGTAACCCACTTAAGGAGCTTCACCATGCGTAACGGATACGTGTCTTCCCTGTTGTTCGCCACCCTCGCATTTCTCTCCATCGGCAGCTATGCAGCCGAGCCGGTCAAAGCCGATTCCACCAAGCCCGCTATCAGCCAACCTGCTAAGTCTGCGCCCACCCAGGCGCCTGAGGCCGGTATGGTCAACCTCAACACTGCCGATGCGGCAGCGCTGGAGCGCGATCTGATTGGTATCGGTGCGGTGAAGGCCAAGGCCATCATTGAGTTTCGCGAGGCTAATGGTCCGTTCACTTCGGTGGATGAGCTGCTAGAGGTGAAGGGTATTGGAGCGGCGACTCTGGAGAAAAATCGCGCGAAGTTAAGCGTTAACTAAGCACGAGAAGGCCGATCCTGGGATCGGCCTTTGTATTTCGCAGTAGGGCAAAAGGGCGACCAGCGAGGTCGCCCTTTTAATTGGTCAAACGCGGCGTTCAAAGCCACTCAAAAACCCACGCCCATAAAAATGGAGCTCAATTGAGCCCCATTTTTACAGCCGTTGCATTAACCGCGAGCTTGCAAGGCGGCGATGCGTTGTTCCAGCGGCGGGTGGGTCATAAACAAGGCTTTAAGGCCTTCACGTACGCCACCGTTGATGCCGAAGGCACTCATGGTTTCCGGCATATGCACCGGCACGCCTTGTTCCGACCGCAGACGTTGCAGGGCGCCGATCATCGCGCTGGTGCCGGCCAGGCGGGCACCGGCTTCGTCAGCGCGGAATTCGCGGCGACGGGAGAACCACATCACGATCACGCTGGCCAAAATGCCCAGCACCATTTCGGCAAAGAAGGTGGCGATGTAGAAACCGATGCCGTTGCCTTCTTCGTTTTTCAAAATGACCTTGTCGACGAAGTTGCCGAAGATCCGCGCAAAGAACATGACGAAGGTGTTCACCACGCCCTGAATAAGCGCCAGGGTCACCATGTCGCCATTGGCGACGTGGCCGATTTCGTGGGCCAGTACCGCTTTTACTTCATCGGGCGAGAAACGCTCCAGCAGGCCCTGGCTAACAGCGACCAAGGCGTCGTTGCGGTTCCAGCCGGTGGCGAAGGCGTTGGATTCATAGGCAGGGAAGATACCGACTTCCGGCATTTTGATACCGGCGTTGCGCGACAGCTCTTCAACGGTTTGCAGCAGCCACTGTTCGTGACGGGTGCGCGGCTGGCTGATGATCTGGGTACCGGTACTCATCTTCGCCATCCACTTGGACAGGAACAGCGAAACCAGGGAACCGGCGAAACCGAATACGGCGCAGAAGACCAGCAGGCTGGTGTAATTCTGGCCAGTGAAGCGATCCACCCCAAGCAGTTTCAGGGTGATGCTGGCGCAGGTTGGTGGCCATGAACAACAGAATGCGCATCATGGTGTGAAGACTCTCCTTTGAGCAAAAGACATACGACTAGTGCGGGGTATATAAGGGCGGCCCCCCGCGCTATACAACTCGGCGACTATTTCAAACTGTGTCGTTTGTGCCATTCAACGTGCTGGTGAACAGCAGGCGGGTCAGCCTGGCGATGCGCTCGCTGTGCTGCTGTTGAATGGCTTCGCGAAGCTGGTGGGCGAGGGTGGCATGTACACGGCGTACGCTGGGTGGCAGCGCATCACCTTCGGGCAGGGCATGGGGTACGCCGCGGGAAAGGCGCAGAAAGCCTTTTTCGCTCAACACGGCCTGGTCCAGCGCATCGTAATGAATGGTCGACTCGTAGCGCAGATAACCTTCATCGGCCAGCCACAGCAGCGCGCCCAGGCAGGCTTGGTGGCGTTTGCTCGGCAGGCCGAATTCGTCCGGCTCTTCGCGGCCGATCAGGTCTTCCACATACAGGCCAACCTTGCGTGGGAAGGCCTGATACAGCAGCAGAAGCCCGGCTGCCGCGTCTTTATAGAAGTCGTCGATCTGCAGATCCATATTCGGCAGGTGCCTTATTGGCTGTAGGTCTTGAGGAAGTTACCGATGCGTCCGATGGCCTGGTCGAGGTCGTCGAGGCGCGGCAAGGTGACCACGCGGAAGTGGTCTGGCCATGGCCAGTTAAAGGCGGTGCCTTGTACTACCAGAAGTTTCTCCGACAACAATAAGTCGAGCACAAACTTCTCGTCGTTGTGGATCGGGCACACCTTGGGGTCGATTTTCGGGAAGGCATACAACGCACCCATCGGCTTCACGCAGCTGACCCCTGGGATGTTATTGAGCAGCTCCCAGGTGCGATTGCGTTGTTCCAGCAGGCGGCCTTGCGGCAACACCAAGTCATTAATGCTTTGGTAGCCGCCCAGGGCAGTCTGAATGGCGTGCTGGCTCGGCACGTTGGCGCACAGGCGCATATTGGCCAGGATGTCGATGCCTTCGATATAGCTTTGCGCTTTGTGTTTCGGCCCGGAAATGGCCACCCAGCCAGAGCGGAAGCCAGCCACGCGGTACGACTTGGACAGGCCATTAAAGGTCAGGCACAACACGTCTGGGGCCAGCGAAGCGGTGGAGATATGCACCGCTTCGTCGTAGAGAATCTTGTCGTAGATTTCGTCGGAGAACAGCACCAGGTTGTGCTGACGCGCCAGCTCCACCATGCCTTCGAGCACTTCTTTGGAGTACACGGCGCCGGTGGGGTTGTTAGGGTTGATGATCACCAAGGCTTTGGTGTTTGGGGTGATCTTGGCTTTGATGTCGTCGAGGTCGGGCCACCAGTTGGCCTGCTCGTCGCACAGGTAATGCACCGGGTTACCACCGGCCAGGCTGACGGCGGCGGTCCACAGCGGATAGTCAGGTGCCGGAATCAGCACTTCGTCGCCATTGTTCAGCAGTGCCTGCATGGACATCACAATCAGCTCGGACACACCGTTACCGAGGTAAATGTCCTCAATGCCAACGCCTTCCACCTGCTTTTGCTGGTAGTACTGCATGACCGCCTTGCGGGCGCTGAACAGGCCTTTGGAGTCGCTATAGCCCTGGGCGGTGGGCAGGTTACGGATCACGTCCTGCAGAATTTCTTCGGGGGCTTCAAAACCGAACGGCGCCGGGTTGCCGATATTCAGCTTGAGGATGCGGTGGCCTTCCTCTTCCAAGCGTTTAGCGTGCTTGAGCACCGGCCCGCGAATGTCGTAGCAGACGTTGGCGAGCTTGTTCGATTTGCTGACCTGCATGGTGGGGATCCTGAACAAAATGGCCGGC
>LNAP01002324.1_pt1 | contig 19186 bp, 19 predicted proteins | sample 602601 | NCBI WGS metagenome assembly LNAP01 (sample SAMN02440304, study PRJNA202911) | soil metagenome | biome: Subtropical and temperate rainforests or woodlands; isolation source: soil samples (1 kg each in a 20% v/v slurry with milli Q water) were... ...
AACAGGTCGCGCGCCTGCCCATCGGTGCCCAGCCAGTAAGTCATGGATCCGTCGCTGTTAACGCTACCCGGCGGCATTTTTGAATCGAAAATATCGAGCGTGGCAATATCGAACGGATTTTGCGGCGCAATCCAGGGAGCAAAAATAGCTAAAAACAAAAACACCACCAGCAGCACCAGCCCAAACACGGCCAATTTACTGGTGAAAAACTGAGCCACAAAAACTCGCCATAGGCTTTCATGCGCAGGCACTGGCCGCGGCGGCTGCAGAGCAGGGTTAACAGCGCTCATGCGGCCCCTCCAAGACGAACCCGCGGATCCAGCACGGTGTAGGCGATATCAACCAGCAAATTAAGCATTGCCAGAAAAACCACAGCCAGCATTAAATAGGCGACCACCACCGGGCGATCCAGAGTAATGATGGAGTCGATTAACAGCTTGCCCATGCCGGGCCACGAAAAAACCGTTTCAGTGACGACTGCAAACGCAAAGACCTGGCCATATTCCAGCCCCGCTATCGTAATGATGGGAATAAGAATGTTCTTAAGCAGGTGCACGCCCAATACGCGTTTTTCGGACAACCCCTTGGCGCGCGCAAACTTGATGTAATCCAGCGGCAGGCATTCGCGGGTGGCCGCCCTGGTTACGCGAATAATCAAGGCACACTTGGCCACAGCAATCGTCGCCGCCGGCAAAAGCAGGTTTTTTAAACCGTCCCACCTGAAAATACTAAGCTCGATGGGTCCAAAGGCTTCCACCGGCCCTCGTCCCCCGGCCGGCAACCAGCCCATATACACAGAAAAAAACATAATCAGCATTAACCCAACCCAGAAGTTAGGCAGCGAAAAACCCAGTACCGAACTCGTCATAATTGAACGTGCAGCAAGACTGTTCGGCCTTAAGCCGGCATAGATTCCCAATGGCACGCCAATCAGCACGGACATAAGCATGGCAAAGGTGGCAAGTTCCAGCGTGGCTGGCATGCGCTCCAGAATTAAACGCATAGCCGACTCGCCGGTTAAAAAGCTATTGCCAAAATCCAGATGAACGGCTTTGCTTAAAAAAATAAAGTACTGCTGCCACAACGGTAAGTTAAGGCCCAGAGCCTGACGGATCAGCTCGCGCTGGGCCTCGGTTGCTTCGGGGCTTGCCAGCATATTGATCGGATCGCCAATTAAATAGAGACCGGCAAACACCAACGCGGACATCACCAGAACGATGACCGCCGTTTGCAGCAAGCGGCGAACAATGGCCGACAACACCGTTGCAGCTGCCTGCTACTTTGCTAAGGTCATGTCTTGCGCCAGGGTCATTTGGTCGGAACGCCCCCCGTAGCGGATATCTTTCCTCATGGCCCAGACCGATACCTCGAACAAGATAGGCAGAAGCGCGTAGTCTTCCATTGCTAAATCGCCGGCTTTTTGCAACATTGCAGCACGCTTGGCGTCGTCAAGAGTTTTAGATGCCGCCAGCACCTGCTTGTCGAGCTCGGGATTAGAGTATTTGCTCCAGTTGGTGGTGCCATAGCCGGCCGCCGGATTTTTAGTCATGACCAGAGAGGTTAGTGGATTAAGCATTTCGCCGGAACTGACGGCCCAGCCACCCAGATAGGTGCTAAACGCATAATCGTTGCGCTGCTTAAAGAACACGGGTGGCGCCATAGTCTGGACATCGGTTTTAACGCCAATACGCGCCCACATGGCAGCAACGGTTTGAGCTATGTTTTTATCGTTGGTGTAGCGGCCATCCGGAGAACCCAAGGTGACGGAAAAGCCGTTTTCGTAACCCGCCTCTTTAAGTAGGGACTTGGCTTTTTGTGTGTCGACATTGGGCACCTTCGACAGTTTTTCAGACGCGCCAAAACCCGGATAGGCCAATAAGTTGGCGGCCGGCTGAGCTACCCCGCCCATAATTCTCTCGACAATGGCCTTGCGGTCAATAGCCAGCGACAAGGCCTCGCGTACGCGCTTGTCGGTCAGTGCATTTTTACCATTGGTGCCCGACATGCCGGGAGGCACTTCTTTACCCTGACCTAACGCGATGTAAATGACGCGCAGAGAAGGGGTTTCCTGTACGTGCAGGTTGGTGTCTTTTTTAAGCCGTGCCAGGTCATCGGTTGGGGGATCCTCGATTAAGTCGACATCGCCTGCCAGAAGCGCAGCCACACGAGCGGCCGAGTTGGAAATAGGCCGGTAAATGACCTTGTCCCATACGGGTTTTTCGCCCCAATAAAGGTCGTTACGCTGGAAGACGATCTCGGCGCCTCGCTTCCAGGATACAAATTTATAGGGCCCCGTGCCCACCAGACCATCGCCGCGGTTGAGCTCGACAGTGGTCTTGCCTTCGGCAGCCGGCCCCGATGCATTCTTCCTGGACATTATGGGCACCATGGACAAATTGGGCAGCAGTACCGGCGAAGGCCCTTTGGTAGTGATTTTTACTGTTAATGGATCGACAGCCTCGACCTTGGCAACTGAACTTAAATATAAGGCGTACGAGGACGGGCTATTAGGCACTTTATGGACCCGGTCATAAGTGAACACCACATCATCGGCCGTAAACGGCGAACCATCGGCAAATTTGACGTTAGGGCGTAGCTTGAAGGTCCAGACGTTGCCATCGACCTTCCAGGACTCGGCTAATGCGGCAACGGGCTTGGCATTGGAGTCGGTGCGTACAAGTGGATCGAACAATGTTTCAGACAGCTGTGTATTGGGCGTAAGCGAGTGAAACTGAGGGTCCATGGAACTGGGTTCGGTACGTAGCGCGATAGTCAGGTCGCGAGCTTGAACCACCCCGCTTATGCTTAAAAAACTCAGCGTGATTGCCGACAGCAAAATTGTTTTTCGAATTATCTTCATGATTGTGCAGCCCTCTAGTAAGTTAAACCGATGAGCAGACCAACAAAATAAAGCGGGACAAACAAAAAAACGACGGGGACGGCGAAGCCCTAAGAGTCTAAGAGATTGAAAGCAGATTTGATTTATAAGCGTGTGCTACGGCAATGCAACGTGGCGGTGTATTGGGCTACTAGTGGTTTAATGTCACCGCTGAAATCAGATAAGGACTCAGTGTAGCGATCCTGAGTGCTTTAAAAGATCGGTGTTTTCCCGATAATCACGACGAAATGTTTCCTGTCTTAACCCGCTCGGCAAGCCTCTGGTATATATACAAAGATCGCATTTTGTGAAACATAGCCGAGGATGTGGCCAGGGGCTGTACGAGCAGCAAAAGCTTTGCGATACGCACGCCTCGGCGTATAGTTTTAAGCATAACAACAGGATCCAGCACCATGAAACTAGTCGACCCTATTGTCGCGTGGCAAGACGAAATCACCGCCATTCGACGTGATATTCACGCCCATCCCGAGCTGGCCTATCAAGAAAACCGCACCTCCGATCTCGTGGCGCAACAGCTTGCCTCCTGGGGCATTGAAGTCCATCGTGGATTGGGCATCACTGGGGTTGTGGGCACCATTCATGGCAAATCCGGAAATGGCCGGGCTATTGGGCTGCGAGCCGACATGGATGCCCTTCCCATGCAAGAGCGCAATACCTTCGAACATGCCAGCAAATACCCCGGAAAAATGCATGCTTGCGGGCACGACGGGCATACCGCCATGCTGCTGGCGGCGGCGCGCTACCTGGCACAGCATCGCGACTTTGACGGCACTGTCTACGTTATCTTTCAACCGGCGGAAGAAGGCTACGTAGGTGCAAAAAAAATGATCGAGGACGGCCTGTTTAACTTATTTGCAATGGATGCCGTTTTTGGAATGCATAACTGGCCTGGAATGGAAGCCGGAACCTTCGGAATCACCGCCGGCCCGATCATGGCATCGAGCAACTATTTCAACATTACGATTGCCGGCAAAGGCGCCCACGCCGCCATGCCTCACCTGGGTCACGACCCCATTATGGCCGCCGTGCAATTAGCCCAGTCGCTTCAAACGGTTATTACGCGCAATCGCAATCCATTCGACCCCGCCGTCCTTAGCATTACCCAAATACACGCGGGCTCTGCCGACAATGTCATTCCCGATACCGCTCAACTGCGTGGTACGGTACGCACTTTTTCCGAAGAAACGCTTGATCTTATCGAGAAACGCATAGGCGAGCTCTCGCGGCTTACATGCGAAGGGTTCAATTGCGAAGCAACGTTCGAGTTTGACCGGAAATATCCCCCTACGTTTAATCATCCCCATGAAACAGCCTTTAGCACACAAGTACTAAAAGACGTTTTTGGAAAAGAAAACGTCAATGAAAACGTCCAGCCCTCGATGGGCGGTGAAGATTTCGCGTTAATGCTTAAAGAAAAACCCGGTTGCTACATCTGGATCGGTAACGGCGACGGAGACCACCGCAGTCCCGGGCACGGAATGGGTCCGTGCATGTTGCATAACCCCAGCTACGACTTCAACGACGAATTAATACCGCTGGGGGCTACATACTGGGTCGAACTGGCTAAGCGGTGGCTGGCGGCATAGTTCAATTCCATTTTCAAATCAATCGTGAACTGTGTCGGCGTCGCTTGCCGTACAAATGTACTGTCTGCGCTTCGCCTTCGTGCTCACAACTGATTTGAAAATGGGATAAGAAGGCAAACTACTTATTTATTTCTGCAAGATATATAAAAATACGAATTCATTCGTTTTAATGCCGTCGTATAAGCGGTAGCCTTTACTGAGTGCCCTACTTAATAAAGGCTGTCATGTCCAAGATCTATGTAATTCACGAAAACTCTGCCTGGGTCGAACCCTTGCGTGCGGCATTTAACAGCTTGAATTTGCCGTATGAAGAATGGTTTCTGAATGAGGGGACACTGGACCTTGCCAGCGAACCGCCCGAAGGCGTTTTCTATAACCGCATGAGCGCCTCGTCGCATACACGCGGCCATCGTTACGCACCCGAGTACACAGCAGGCGTATTGGCGTGGCTACAGTCGCATAACCGACGTGTAATTAACGATGGCCGCGCGCTGCAGCTTGAAGTCAGCAAAATTGCGCAATACGCAGCCTTATCCGACTATGGCATCCGCACACCGCGTACCATCGCAGCCGTTGGCAAACCGCATATTATTGACGCCGCCCGGAAAATGCAGGGTTCTTTTATTACCAAGCACAATCGTGCTGGGAAAGGGCTGGGGGTGCAACTATTCAACAGCATCGATGCCTTGAAAAACTACGTGAATAGCGAAGCCTTTGAACCATCGGTAGATGGCATAACACTAATACAAGAGTACATTCGCGCGCCCGAGCCCTACATAACCCGTGTTGAATTTGTAGGCGGAAAATTCCTGTACGCGGTCCGTGTCGACACCTCGCTGGGGTTTGAGCTATGCCCCGCCGACGTCTGTGAAATTGGCGAAGCATCCTGTCCGGTGGGTGAAGCTCCTTCAGTAGCTGCACCCGCGCCACGCTTCCAGATCGTTAAAGGCTTTAATAACCCCATTATCGAACGCTACAGCCGCTTCATGGCAGATAACGGCATTGGCATTGCCGGCATCGAATTCATTACCGATGCCAACGGCCAACTATATACCTATGACGTCAATACCAACACCAACTACAACAGCGAGGCAGAAGCGGTTGCAGGCGTGTCTGGCATGCAAGCCATTGCGTCCTATTTGGGTAAGGAATTGCAAATACTGGATAACGCCACAGACAACGCCGAGCCTGCGTCGAGAGTGGCTTAAGCTTATCTATACCTGCCTAAAACTACTCCACCTGCAAATCGGTCATTTTCACCAACTCGGCATATTTTTTCATTTCCGAATCCAAGACCGCAGCAAATTCTTCCGGCCTATTCGCCACCGCAGACGCACCTTCACCCTTAAGGTACTCTACGACCTCTGGCGCTATCAGTGCCTTGGAGATTTCTTGCTGTATCCGTGCCAGAACCGCGGGCGGCGTTTTTGCCGGCGCAAACAAACCATACCATTGGTCTATTTCAAACCCTGGCAAAACACTGGCAATTGTCGGCACGCCGGGAAGTTGGGGCGAAGGTTTAAGTGTAGTCACAGCAAGGGCTTTTGCCTTGCCACTGCTTAACGCTCCACTGGCAGACAAAATTGAAGTAAAGCCCTCCTCAATATCAGTTATAAAAATAATTTCAGATCCTGCGGCGGGAAACATCGGCCACAAGAAGTGAGGTCAAATCATGCACGTCTTCCAACTGTTCCAGCGTACGTACTAGCTCAATCACCGCCGAGCTCTGGCCGGCGCCGAGTACCGGCTCGGACAAGCTATAAAACTTGTCCTCGATATCCGAGTCGCTCATGGGACGGTCAACATCGCCGATCGGAATCGGAATAAACTGACGATGTATTGCCCCGCTATCCATATGTGCTGTAAATCGAACAGGACGGCCATTGGGATACTCGCGCTCCAGCTCGTCGCTTGCCAGGACTTGAATGCGGCCCATCAACGCACGTACATCCTCGTCAGCCCAACGGCCTTGCTCGAACTGATCGGTATCAAGCTTTCCGTCCAGCAACGCCAAAGCCACGCAACATGGCATGCTGTGGTCCGCCGTCTCGCGATTTTCAGGCCGATATTTGGTTGGGTCGGCTGTACGCTTACATGTCAAGGCATGTACTTCTATTTCTATTTTCTTGATGGCGGACACATCGCCCTGAAGTCTTGCCCTTAAGTCAAGGGCCGCCTCAACAGGGGACTGCAACGTATATTGCACCGGAAAACGCTTAAAACTAACGCGTCGCGCCTGTCCTGTGCCTGGCTTCAGGCTAAGCACCTCGGCCAGAGACTCAGCCGTTTTATCGCCCGAGCTGGTCCACAGCCCTTCCAGGGCTTCAAGCGGCCCCGTAAACCCCTGCATCGCGAGACGTGTTGAAAAGACCGCCTCACTGGCGGGGAGCGCGTAACCAACTGCCTTGGCCATGCTAAGACGCCCCGAGAGCAACGCTGCAAGCGTCATGTGACGAAACCCGCCCAATGCCGACGCATGCGCCATCAACGGCGCTGATAAATTCCAGACTTTCCCGATTACCAGCGGGGCGACAAATCCTGCCGCGCTAACGTGATGCATGCCCATATCTTGAAAAGAAAACGCATCGGCAAGCCGCAGCTGCGCCTCGTAGCCGACAGCGACAGCCTCAATCAACCGGCGGCCGCCCTGATTTGCAGCCTCTGCACAAGCAAGCGCCAACGGAATGTTTTCGCTCGGATGGCAAACATCGCGAGACCAGTAAACATCCATGAAGTCCAGGTAGCGTACAAGTGCACCATTAACCAGAACGGCGCTTTCAAGAGATGTTTTGCGTCCGCTGCCTATCACTATCGCCACGTCTTCGCTTGACGCTGAAGGACGCAGCATAGTTTCCAGCATTGCAGCAGGCTCGCAGCCCACCGCACCGACGGCACATCCCAGCGTATCCAGAATCAACCGTTTAATCGCCTGTACGTCCTCGTAAGGCATTTCCTGGTAATGAATATTGGATGCGAGAAGACCCAGCTTTTCTACCAAAGGTTGGGTTGACAATTTATCCGCCGACATACTTGCTGACCTTATATAACGAAATAACGAAAGGCTTCGCCAACTACCCGCATAAAGGCATTAGAACGAGCCCGATCAATTCTAAATATAAGTTGCCCCAATATCCAATTGGTAATATTCTTATATTTTGATCAGTTTTTCCTATGAAAAGATTTACCATTGCCCAGATGGAAGCCTTTCAGGCCATATGCCAGCTAGGAACATTTCGTGCGGCGGCCGACCATTTGCATGTAACGCAACCCTCCATTTCGCTGCGAATTTCCGAATTGGAGTCAGCAGTAGGCGCGCAATTATTCAGCAAACGAGGCAGAACCATGGCCTTAAGCCCTCAAGGCGTCATCATGTTGCGATACGTCGAGCGTGGCCTGAGCCTGTTCAATGAAATGGAAGAAATGATGCAGGGCGCTGATCCCCTGCGCGGCTTGCTCCGGCTTGGTGCGGTGGACACAGTGGCAATGACGTGTCTTCCCAATGTCGTTCGAGCGCTGGAAGCCGCTTATCCTCAACTCAAAATTGAACTTACAATCTCAAATAACTATGGGCTCGTGGACGCCCTTGAGCAGAATAAGCTTGATCTGGCATTCGCTCTGGAACCGCATCTACAGCGTAACCAATGGTCTGAGTTGCTTGGCCAAGTCGATATCGCCTGGTTGAGCAGCTCTGATAAATTCGCCGATAAGGAATTTCTCTGTCCAAAGGATCTCGTTCACGAGCATATCCTCACGCGTACTCCACCATCGCGCCTCAACAACATCATTACTAATTGGTTTGCGAGCGAAAAAGTACCGGCGCCAACATTCAACCTATGCTCGAACATTGCCGTGATTGCACGATTCGTCATTAGCGGCCTGGCTATCAGCGTCCTTCCTGTCTGCGTGGTGCAACGCGAACTGGAAGCCGGCCTTGTTATACGCCATCGCCAACGACCCGAACTAAAACCTCTTAGCCTATATGCGGTAGGCTCGGTCGCCTCGCGCAGCCCAAGCAGCGACGCAATCCTGAAAACCATGCGGAAAACCTTGAATCAGGCTGGCATTTTTCGACCCGCGCCATAACGTTCCCGGATGCAAAAAGAGACCATCAGGCCTCTTTTTGAATACTTAACAGCGGTTAATCTACGCCCCGCCCATGTGCTACGCGACCCCGGCCGCGTGCGCCTGCTCGTCGGCATGATAAGACGAGCGGACCATCGCCCCTACCGCGGCATGACTGAAGCCCATCGCATAAGCCTCGCGTTCGAACATGGCGAACGTATCGGGATGCACATAGCGCAAGACCGGCAGATGATGTTCTGACGGTTGCAAGTACTGGCCAATTGTCAGCATATCGACATTATGTTCGCGCAAATCGCGCATAACCTGCAAAATCTCTTCATCGGTTTCGCCCAAACCCAGCATAAGGCCCGACTTGGTCGGAACAGTGGGGTGCAGCGCTTTAAAGTCTGACAATAACTTAAGCGAATGATGGTAATCGGAACCCGGCCGCGCCTGCTTGTACAAACGCGGTACGGTTTCCAGATTGTGGTTCATGACATCGGGCGGGCCGCCGTTAAGAATGTCAAGAGCGCGGTCCAGCCGACCACGGAAATCGGGCACCAGCACTTCAATGCGTGTAACCGGCGACAGCTCGCGCACCTGACGAATGCACTCTACAAAATGACCCGCGCCGCCATCGCGCAAGTCATCGCGATCGACCGACGTAATGACTACATACGACAGCTTAAGCGCGGCAATGGTGCGTGCCAGATTGACGGGTTCGTCTGTATCGAGCGGATCGGGGCGCCCATGGCCCACATCACAGAAGGGACAGCGACGTGTGCACTTGTCGCCCATAATCATGAATGTGGCCGTGCCTTTACCAAAACATTCACCAATATTGGGGCAGGAAGCTTCTTCGCACACTGTGTGCAAATTATGCTCGCGTAAGATTCGCTTGATATCGTAGAATCGCGAACCCGGAACCGCCGCCTTGACACGTATCCATTCCGGCTTTTTCAAACGCTCGGCCGGCACGATTTTAATAGGAATACGCGACGTCTTTGCCTCGGACTTTTGCTTCTGAGTGGGATCGTAAACGGGCTGGGCAACGGGAGTAGTCATACAAATTCCTGGGGAAATGTCTTGCAATCGCGCATTATCTGCAAGTATCAAGGGGCATTTTAACGCGCCAGCGCCAATGGCGCAGAATCCCCCTTTGCGCAAAGACGGTATTCAAGCTTTTTGATAACGGCCAAGAGCGTCGCCAAGCCGGGCCGCAAGCAGCTCGCCAACGCTTTCAACCGAGGTATGAATGCCACATGTAGTCAAATCCACAGTACGAAGTCCTTCGTACCCACATGGGTTAATACCCAGATAAGGTGAAAGATCCATGTCGACATTCAATGCCAGGCCATGGTAAGCACAACCATTACGCACCTTGATTCCCAAAGCGGCAATCTTGGCTAAACTACTTTCGTGCAAAGGCACGCCCGCCACACGGGACGCATCTGTTGCCCCAAGCGGCACGTAAACGCCTGGCGCATGGGGTTTGCGGCAAGCCCCCGCTATACCCAGTTCGCCCAACACTTGAATCGTCACGTCTTCAAGCAAGGCTACATACTCTTTGACGAATATACCCATTCTGCGCAAATCGACCAGGCAATAAGCAACAACCTGGCCAGGGCCGTGATAGGTAACCTGTCCACCCCGATTACTGTGAACAACCGGAATTAAACCCGCATTCAAGATGTGCTCGGCCTTGCCAGCCTGCCCCAGGGTATAGACGGGATTATGCTCGACCAGCCAGATCTCGTCCGCCGACTGGGCATCGCGCTTCTCGGTATAGTCTTGCATAGACTGCCAGACATCGAGATACGGCGACGGCCTGGGCCACCACTTGTGATTAATCATGTCGCCTACAACACAATTGAAACCATAGGATGGCCGTGCAAGGCACTATATAAACTATCAAGCTGTTCGCGCGACGTAGCATGTACGATAAAGGTCAAGCCAAGGTAATTGCCGCTTTTGCTGGGCCGCATTTCGACCGCTGCGGGATCCAGCTGCGGGTCGAACTGCAACACCAGTTCGGTAATCACCTGGGCAAAATCCGGGTGTGATTTCCCCATGACTTTTATGGGGAAATCGCTTGGATATTCGATTAAGGACTGCTCGGGCGGAATGTCAGACGGCGCTTGAGACATAATTTAAGCAACCAACTTATCGTAACCGGCGCGCAGTTTTTCATACACGGAACCGGGCTTGCCAGTACCAACCGGCTTACCGTTATACGTGACAATAGGCAACACTTCCTTAGTGGCCGACGTCATTATGATTTCGTCGGCTTGCTCGACCTCTTGTTCGGAAATAGGACGCGACTGGAAAGGAATGCCAGCTTCGTTGGCAAGCTCTTCGAGCACACCAAAACGAATGCCTTCAAGAATCAGATTATCGCGCGGAGGCGCAAGCAAGGTACCGTTTTTAACCATCCACACATTGCACGATGCACCTTCCGATAAATGACCATCCCGAAATTGCACGACCTCGTCGACGCCTGCATCGACCGCCTGCTGCTTGGCCAAAACATTACCCAGCAACGATACAGACTTGATTTCGCACCGCAGCCAACGAACATCCGGCACCGAAACGGCGGTAAGCCCCTGCTCGCGTGCAGCCTGGCCGGGTCGCGTGAAAGGCGAGACCATGCAAAAAATCGTTGGCGTCGCATTGGCGGGAAACCCGTGATCGCGCTTGGCCACACCACGTGTAACCTGGATATAAACCATGCTGTTATCAAGAGGAGAACGTTCCAGCATGTTAAGCACGAGCTCTTCCCACTGCTTACGGGTCCAGCCCACATTGATGCCAATAGAAGCAAGGCTGCGTTCAAGCCGCGCCAAATGCCCGTCCATGCGAAATGGCACCCCTTTGTAAGCGGGGACCACATCGTAGATCCCGTCGCCGAAGATGAACCCGCGATCCAACACGGACACTTTGGCATCGCCAAGGCGCACGTACTCGCCATTTAAATAAACAATACTGTCATTATCGACATCAGGGATCATTTTTTTACTCGAACATCAAAAGGATTTTGTCGTAAATGCGGCTGAAAATGCCGGCCTGGGGTACATCGTTAAGCACCAGCAAGGATTCTTGGCGCAATGTCTGGCCATTAAGAGAAAGCGTTACCGTGCCAACCTTGGCGCCTTTGGTCAAAGGTGCAATTAAAGGCTGGGTATATTGCGCAACCGGTTTGATTTCGGGGCCCTTTCCACGCGGCACCGTAACCCACACAGGCTTAAGCTCGCCCAAATCGACGCTTTCTACCTGGCCTTCCCACACGCGCGCCTGCACCGCAGGATGGGCATCATCAAATAATTTGATCGTATCGAAATTCTGGAAGCTCCAGTTCAGAAGCTTAAGGCTGCTTTCGCTGCGAGCTGAATCGCTGCTTGCCCCAACCAATACCGAAACCACGCGACGTCCGTCACGCATAGCGGTAGAGACCAGGCAATAGCCTGCCGACTTGGTATGGCCGGTTTTAAGACCATCTACCGTAGGATCGACCCACAATAAACGATTGCGGTTAGGCTGCTTGATCTTGTTATAAGTGAATTCTTTTTGGCTGTAGTAATGCAGGTATTGCGGGAAATCCGCCACCAAATATCGGGCCAGAATGGCCAGATCGTGCACAGTAGTAAGGTGGGTTGGGTCGGGCAAACCGGGCGAATTCGTAAAGTGGGTGTCTTTAAGACCCATTCTGGCCGCTTGCTGATTCATAAGGGCCACAAACGCCGATTCACTACCGGCAACCCCTTCAGCCAGTGCAACCGTGGCATCGTTGCCCGATTGCACGATCAGGCCTTGCAGCAGATCGTCCACCGACACTTGGCTATTGGGGTTGATGAACATGCGCGAACCTTCGGTTTTCCAGGCTTTTTCTGAAACATGGAAGGTTTGCTCGAGCGTAATACGCTTACTGGCAAGAGCGTCAAAAACCACATAGGCAGCCATTATCTTGGTAAGCGATGCTGGCTCGATTTGTTGCTGGGCGTTCGATGCACCGATGATTTGCCCGCTATTAACATCGAGCGTCAGCCAGGCTGTGCCGGCAACAGTAGGAGCTGGAATCGATGACAAATCGGCCACAGCCAGAACCCCGTTGTCAGGAGATGCACGTACGGGGGCCGGTGTAACCGCCCCCTGGGCGACGGCGTCAGCCGCGGGAGCTGTCGGGGTTTGCTGTGCTGTGGACAGGGCCGGCGCAAAGGCTACCGTTAACGCAAACAGCAACCCACGCGAGTATTTTAGGGGAAAAGTAGTAACAGATTGAGTCATCGACATAAGGGAAAATGTGCCCGCCAAAAAGAAAACAGCCAGAATCAGAACGCCCAACATTATAGGCAGTGGTGGCGACCGGTAGAACCGGCCACAGGCCATTTAGTCCAACAAATACGAAATTAGTTGCTACTAAAGTTGTGCAAACATTGCTACCAGCCGTAACTGTATCAACTGCCTTAATGCTATCAGCTTGCCATGAAAGAAATGCGACGCATCGGGCACCACCACCATAGGCAGGTCTCGGGCACGCGCAAAATCCATAGCTTCGGACAATGGTACAACCTCGTCGACCTCGCCATGAATCAGCAGAGTATCGTCCGGTACAGCAATTTCACGGAATTTGAAGCGTTCGACTGCGGAGCCCACCAGCATCAGCGTATCGGGCACTTTAGCGCCCTGCTCGGCCAGAACAGAATAAAGCTGGGCCGCAACCGACGTCCCGAAGGAAAAACCGGCCAACACCCATTTACCCGCCGCCTCTTGAGGATAAGCGTTAGTGAACTGCTTAACAAGTTCGTGCATATCGGCAGTTTCACCTACGCCGCGGTCGAACTCGCCGGCCGATGCTCCTACCCCGCGAAAATTAGGCCTTACCGCGACCAGGCCGCGCTGCACGCAGGCGCGCGCAATGGTCGTTACGATTTTATTGTCGCGCGCACCCCCATGCAAAGGATGCGGGTGTAAAACCAGCGCCCAGCCTTTAGGCGTTCCATCGGGCCACTCGAAGGCACAGTCGATAAGGCCGGCCGCCCCTTGAAACGACGCTTTTTCAGTATGGTTGGACATAGCAGTAGAAAACCTAGATTAACAACCATAAGCTTACATGAATGTGCACCCTATAATTCCACCATGATCACCACTTCGCCCCCTATGCTGCCTCGCCCTGCCGACATGATGATGGGGTTACAGACGGCTCTGCCCCACTTTCAGCAGATCGAATGGCTACAGGAAACCATTTCCACCAATGCCGATTTGCTGGCCAACGCGCGCACAACCGAAACAAAACTGGCCCGGCCATGGCTGCTGGGCGCGCATCAGCAAACCCGTGGACGAGGGCGCGCGGGGCGTACATGGCAAAACCGGCCGGGCGCAAATCTTATGTTTTCCTGCGCATTCGATGTATTTCTGCCATCGCGGCAGCTGCCTACACTCTCGCCTCTGGCGGGATTGGCTGCATGCGAAGCGTTGCGTAGCCTGATTGGGCAGGCCCATCGAAACCATTTGCTTATGAAGTGGCCCAATGACATCCACTGGAAATTTTCGAAGCTGGCGGGTATTTTGGTTGAAGCAACCCGCGCCGGGACGTCGCGCTTGTCGCAGGATCACCATGTCGCCATAATGGGCATTGGCATCAACCTGGATGATGCCCGTGCGCTTAGTCAATCGTTGAATCGCCAAGTGGCGGACTGGGCTGAAATTGCGGGAAGCGACCAGCAAGCGGCAACCGTTAGCGCCATCGATATCGTCGCCAATATCGCACGCGCCTGGTACAACATAGTAAATGACGTCATACGAGACGGATTCACCGCGCTTCCTGCCCGCTACGCCGCCGTCGATGCGCTAAGCGGCCAACATATCCATGTACTCGACGACGGCCGCATTCTACAGGCCGGCATTGCCTGCGGAGTCAATTCACTAGGGCAATTGCTGGTACGTACCCCCGACGGCGAAATCCCGATTTCAGTCGGGGAAATTTCTGTGCGGGCGCGAACATGATTCTTTTAATAGATGCTGGCAATACACGCGTTAAATTTGGATGGCTGCGAAAAGACACGGGCGAACGCGAAACAGCCGCCCTGGCCTTGCATCACAACACACTGGACCAGCTAAACAACTGGCTATTGCAATTACATGCAATTCCGACTGCGGCTATTGGCGTCAATGTGGCCGGAGCAGCGGTGGCTGCTGCAATTGAGGCCTGTCTGGCATCGCACTCCTGTCCGGTTTCGTGGATAAGCAGTCAACAACATGCACTGGGCGTTCATAACGCTTACGACACCCCCGCCCAGTTAGGTCCGGACAGGTGGGTGGCAATGTTGGGACTGGCTAAAAAACACCCAGGCAATGCGATTATCCTGGCCAGTTTTGGCACCGCCACCACCATAGATACACTCAGCCCCGCCATAGGCGCCGGTCAGCGCACCTTTCGGGGCGGCCTCATTTTCCCCGGACCGGCCTTGATGCGCTCTTCGCTGGCCAGGGGCACCGCCAACCTGCCCGAGGCCAACGGCGATACCGCTGCCTACCCTACCCATACTCACCAGGCCATCACCACCGGCATCGCCGCCGCTCAAGCCGGCGCCGTCGTACGCCAGTGGATGATTGGCCTGGACCAATTCGATCAACCGCCCCACCTCTATAGCGCTGGCGGCGGCTGGCCTGTGGTAAAAGATGAAGCTCAACGGCTAATCGCTGCATTCCAGATCCGCATGAACTTGCCCGCCACACCTATAGAATGGCTGCCTACCCCAGTGCTCGACGGACTCGCCGCTTTACTTGCACAATCGTAATTGTGCCCCCGAGCCGGCACTAATTACTTGACAGTCTTTTCAATCGAATACACACAGACATGCGTTTTTTATTTTTGTTGATCGTTGCGGCCAATGTCGCCCTATTCGCCTTTGGCCAAGGTCTTTTCGGCCTTCCCCCCAGCGAGGAAGGCCGTACACCACGCAAACTGCTTCAGCATAATCAGCAAGCCGTAGTGCTTGGACAGCCCAGCGAGACTTACACCCAAGCACCTTATAATTAATGTGCCGGCAAAAAACAACAAAAATTTCTACAGGTAAAATCATGGGTTGCGTAAAAACCAATTGCCCCATGAACCATTGTTACCGTTCACCCCGATTTTCCGCATCGCGAGGCTGTGCTAATGTCTAGCACCGCGCCAGCGTACGCCGTCAAAGTCGACAACATCCACAAATCCTTTGGCCCGAACGAGGTTCTTAAAGGCATTTCCTTTACGGCCCGTCCAGGCGATGTGCTGTCGATTATCGGTGCATCGGGATCAGGCAAAAGTACACTTTTGCGTTGCATCAACCACCTTGTGGTCCCCGATCAAGGCGAGGTCCATATCGGCAACGACGTTCTGCGCAGCCGCAAACGCCGTAACGGTGAAGCCGTAACCGGCGATCCGAAAAAACTGGATCGGGTGCGAGCCAAATTGGGCATGGTGTTCCAAAACTTTAATCTTTGGTCGCACCGGACCGTCTTGCAAAATATTATTGAAGGCCCGGTTCATGTCCAGCATATCAGCAAGCAGGATGCTACCGAATACGCGTTGAGCTTGCTCGCCAAGGTTGGCTTATCGAAAAAACAAGATGCCTATCCTGCTGAACTGTCCGGTGGACAACAGCAGCGTGTGGCCATTGCCCGTGCCCTGGCCATGAACCCCGACGTTCTGCTGTTTGACGAACCAACCTCGGCACTGGACCCCGAAATGGTGGGCGAGGTACTTAAAGTAATACGCCAATTGGCCGACGAAGGGCGCACCATGATTTTGGTAACGCACGAAATGAAATTCGCACGTGAAGTTTCAGACCAGACTATCTTTATGCATAATGGACTGGTCGAAGAAATCGGAAAGCCGGAGCAGGTTTTTGAGCATCCCCGATCAGAACGCTTGCGTCAATTCTTACAACCGTTGCAGTAGCCTGTTGGGGCAACACCAACAGCCCCTATAAGAAAGGAAAACTCTTGTGATCAAACCATTTGTACAAAAACTTGTGCTCTGCGGCGGCCTGGCCTTGCTGGGCCTGAACATCGCCTCGGCGGCCGGCACCCTGAAAATTGGCACCGAAGGCGGATATCCGCCCTGGAGCATGGTCGATGCAACAGGTAAAGTCAGCGGATTTGACGCCGACGTGGGCAATGCGCTGTGCAAAGAACTCGACATGCAGTGCCGCTTCGTGGTGCAAGCGTTCGATAGCCTGATCCCTTCGCTGGATGCCAATCGGTTTGACCTGATTATTTCGGGCATGTCGGTCACGCCAGAGCGCAGCAAACGCATTTCATTCAGCATTCCCTATGCCGTCGAAGACGCGATTTTCGTTTTACCTAAAAACAGCCCGGCAGTCAGCGCTACCAGCACGGATGAACTTCTAAAAGCCCTTGACGGCAAGACTGTTGGCGTACAAGGCGGCACCACGCACGGCGCATACCTGCACCAGGCGGCCCCCGGCCTTAAGATCAAAAGCTACGAAACACTGGACCAGATGCAAATCGACCTGGACTCGGGCCGCCTTGATGCTACCTTTGCCGACCTGACCTCGCAATCGAAGTTTCTAAAAAAAGTCGGTGATAAAAACTTCGCCCTGTCCAGCTTGACGATTAAAGGTTCATCCGCCCCCGAAGTACTGGGCTACGGCATAGGCGTCGGAGTCAACAGCAAAAACCCAGAGCTGAAACAGAAAATCGACGCAGCTTTGTGCAAGCTGATCAACGATGGCACCATTAAGACATCTAGCGAAAAATGGTTCGACATCGACATTTCAAACTACGAAATTTGCAAAAAATAGTTTGTCGTAAACGACCTGCATCGACAAAGCACAACACAAGCACGGCTTCCTGGCGAAGCCTTGCCTTATAACCGGCCTACAAGCTGCGCTTAAATGCTAGAGACCATACTCAACATACTGGACGAGGGCTGGGGCTGGACACTGTTGCGGGGTACCGCAATGACGCTGTTCATCTCTGTCTTTGGCATGGCATTGGGGGTTGCTATCGGCATAGCGGGGGCCAGCGTAAAAGTGTCCGGCATTAAACCGCTCAGTTTTCTGGTCAGCTGCTACACCACTGTAGTGCGCAGTATTCCCGAACTACTTATTATTTACTTGCTGTTCTTTGGTTCGATTCAAGCCGTTTCGGATCTGGCCGACACAATGGGCTGGGACGAAGCCATAACGGGCTGGTTTCCCATTCTGGTCGGCATTGTCGCCATCGGCCTGATTTCTGGTTCATATGCGGTCGAGGTCTTTCGCGGGGCGCTTAGCGCAATACCAAACGGGCAAATTGAAGCGGCAAAAGCCATCGGCATGTCAAGCAGGCAGCGCCTGCACCGCATTATTGTGCCTCAGATGTTCTGGTATGCACTGCCCGGCACAAACAATGTTTGGCAAACGGCCTTAAAAGATACAGCGCTTATTTCGCTGGTAGGGCTGGTCGAAATTATGCGCGCGGCCGTGCTCGGAGCGGCCGCCACCCGCGAACCCCTGGCTCTATACCTGATGGCAGGCGCGTTGTACTTTACAGTGGGCGTAGGCAGCCAGGCCATTTTCGTTATGGCCGAACGGCACTACGGCCGCGGAATGAAGGGGCACTAATGTTTGATCAAGCCCTGTTCCAGGATACGATTGCCGCCCTGTTCAAAGGGTTCGGACTAACTGTTTATATAGGCCTGACCTCTATCGCTCTGGCATTGGCCATTGGCCTGGCCCTGGCGCTGATGCGTATTTCGCCGAATGCGGCGCTTTCCCGATTTGCCTTCGTCTATAGCACTTGCTTTCGCGGCACGCCCCTGCTAGTGCAGCTTTTTATTTTGTATTATGGAATCGGCACGCTTTCTTTCGTGCGCGATACGCCGGCGCTTTGGTGGCTATTCAGCGATGGCGGGCGCTGCGCGATTCTGGCCATTGCACTCAATAGCGGGGCGTATGTCAGCGAAGTCTTGCGGGGTGGATTTCAATCGGTACCGAAGGGGCAGATCGAGGCAGCCAAGGCTTGTGGAATGCACGCTTTCCTGCGCTTTCGCCGAATAGTATTCCCGTTGGCGATTCGACAGGCGTTACCCGCCTACAGCAATGAGATCGTGCTGGCCATTAAAGGCACCAGCCTGGCCTCGACAATTGCAGTCATGGAACTAACCGGCTACGCAAAGCGCTTGATGAACCAGAGTTACGCCATTATCGAGACCTTCGTCATTGCCGGCCTTTTGTATTTAATGATCAACTTGTTTCTGCTGGGTTGCGTCCATGTGGTGGAACGCTGGCTTCGAGTGGCAAAGGCCTAAAAGGCTGTCTGCGCTTCGCCTTTGTGTTCGTCCTTTAATCTTGCGCAGCGTTACATTTCAGCCGCTTACCCGAGTCTACAGGCAGGTTAACTCTCTGTGCGAATAGATGCGCTTCTTGCAGCAGCCAGGACCGAAAAACCTGGAGGTGGGCGGCGGCATGCCGGTGGCCCGGCGGAATATTCGGGCGAAATGGAAGGGCGAGAGATTGACCGCCGCCGCCAGCGCCTCCAGTGAGGGTGGTGCTGCCAGTTGCGAGTGCAGCAATTCCTTGGCCAGGCTCACGGCACGGTGTTCCTTGCCGGGTTTGCCGGCATCAGGCACCGCCGCATGACGCTGCAACAGCGACAG
>LNAP01006812.1_pt1 | contig 19186 bp, 18 predicted proteins | sample 602601 | NCBI WGS metagenome assembly LNAP01 (sample SAMN02440304, study PRJNA202911) | soil metagenome | biome: Subtropical and temperate rainforests or woodlands; isolation source: soil samples (1 kg each in a 20% v/v slurry with milli Q water) were... ...
ACGGCTTACGCCCTCCGTCACGCCACTGGAGCGCGGTTGCGATCCAGGCCGGGCCGGCGTTTTCGTCAATGCCGGCGTTGGCGCGACGAATGTTTTCAGGCGTCCGTCATGACATCACGAGCATCCGATGACAGCGCTATCGGGCCCTGCTGACGTAGTTCTTTAAGGCACCGATTGTTATGGACTTTTCCTTCCCGTCAACCTCGTACCTGATGACGCCTTTGCGGTCCTTGCGGTCATCCGGTACATCAAGGAACCTCAGGTTGACCGGGGTAGACGCGTGCCCGCGGATGTCGCCCATCGCCTCCGAGTCGCTATCTCTGGCGTCATAGTCATAGGTTTCCGCATCAATCCGCGCCTGGTCGAGAATCGCGGGCACGTCCTTGCCGAGCATTCCGACAAGCATTTCAATGACCTTGTGGATAGGCCCGTAATCTCCCGCCCTCGCTTCGCCGCCCTTCTTGCGTGCATCCGCCTTCCTGGCGACCTCACCGGATCGCTGAACTTCAGCGTCCAGCTTGAGCGCCAGATCCAGGGCGTCGTGCCGTCCGGTCAGGATCGCTTGGCGCGCTGCGTGGATTGCGATGATGGCTGCTGCCGCTACATCTGCGTGCGCACCAATGCCAGTCTCTGCGATGGGATCGCTGCGGGTCTCGATGCCGTTCTCAGTGACACCCATCCAGCAGTCCTCGCGCGTTCGCTGCGCCGTATCAGGGCCGCCGCTTGGATTCCCGCGAATACCTGACAGGTGGTTCGCATACGCATCGGCGCGGCGCGCGTGCCAGTAGCTAACCCACTGCTCGACGCCATCAAACAGCTTCTGCGCATCCTCCGGCGAACTGCCGAAGGACTTCCATAGTTTGCGCATGCGGGCGATGATTTTTGCCGGGCTGTTTGGGTCGGCAATGCTCCAGGGCGCGCCCGGCGGGTCGGGCGGAATCTTCCCGGTGATCGGGTTCCAGTATTCCATTGCGCACTCCTTCGGGTGCAGCCTCCAGCAAAGGTGCCGCGCCAGGCCGGTGAAGGTGTCCGGCTTTTCGGGATCTACCCTAGGCGCGGCAAGTCGGTCAGTCTTCCACTGTCACTTCCCGCGCCGCAGATGGATCACGTCGGCGGTGCGGCCACCGGGCAGCCGGCACGCATGGCGCAGTGCGTCGGCCAGCCGCTCAAGCGCGACGGTGCGCTCGGGTAGCCGGTCGAACACGGGTGACGCTGCCGTCGGCGTGCGCCAACACGCCACCGATGTCGGCGGTCGAAACGCCTGCCCGAGCCATCAGCGTTGCAGCCGTGCGGCGCAGGTCGTGCGTTCGGGCATCGGCAACGCCAGCCGCCTGCATCACGGCTTGCGCGTACCGCGACAGGCTTCGCGGGTGCGGCGACTGATCCATCTGCTGGCCCGGGAACAGCACGGGCAGGCCACCGGTGCGGGCGCGCAGGTCGTCGACAACCTCGACGGCGAGGCTCGAAAGCGGCACAACGTGTGCGGCGCGACGACCCTTGATGCTGCCGCGCGGGATGGTCCACAGCCGCTGGTCGGCATCGATGTCTTCCCAGCGAGCGGTGACGACCGACCCGCGGCGCTGCGCCGTCACCAGTGCCATCTTCATGGCCCAGCTGAGCGGTTCTTCCTGCCGGCGGTCGAGTTCAGCCCACAGTGCGGCGATCTCGGCATCGGCCAGCACGCGGTCCCGGCTGGTGCGGCCGACCGTCTTCTTGATCCGACCGGCCGGGTTCGCGGCGATGGTGTCGTCTTCGAGCGCCGAGTTCATCATGGCGCGTAGGACCACCAGCACCTTGTCGGCCATCGTCGGCGTGGATGCCGTCGCGACCTTGCGCAGCACGGCACGCACGTCCTGGCGTGTCACCTCGTCCGCACGCTCAGTGCCCAGCGCCGGCAGCACATGCTTGGCGATGAGGCGGCGCGCTTCATAGAGGGATGCCGCGCTGCGCTCTTGGCGCTGGACCCGGGCGGCAAGGTCGTCGAGGTACCGCTCTGCGACATCGGCCACCGTCGGCGCCTGAATGCGTCCCTGCGCGCGGCGTCGCGACTCCTGCCGCTTCTGTGTGCGCGCTTCGGCCGGGTCAGTGCCGGTGCCACGCGCCGCCTGGGCCTTGGCGAGTTCGACGCGCGCCTGCGCGAGGCCCATGGCAGGGTAGGTGCCCAGCGTGACCACGCGCTGCTTGCCGGCGGGGTCGCGGTAGCGCAGGACGAAGACCACTCGGCCACTCCGATAAACTCGCGCCCGCAGGCCGCCGGGTTCGGATAGTTCGAACTGCTTGTCGGTCGGGCGCAGTGCGTCGATCTGCTTGGTCGTGAACCGGGCCATGGGTGCCTCCGGCGGGCGCCAGGTTGTTACCTTGAGCCGCCACGGTAAACGCCACGGTAACATTTGGCGCTTGCTAGGTTTGGACGGCTTTGAACAATTATGCCGAAATTTGTTATATCAGTCAAGCAATTGAGGTGCCGAAGATGAAGAACTCCGAACGGGATTGGACGGGTAAAACAGCGGAATTACCCTCCTAAGGGGAAGGTCACACGTTCGAATCGTGTTCGGGGCACGCCCCCTTGTCGAGCCGGTCCGGTCTGCACCCAGCATGTCGCCGCCTTCTGCCACCATGCGTCTGCTGGCGGACGGCGGTTGGCACTCCGGCGTCGAGCTGGCGCAGCAGTTGGGTTTGAGCCGGGCAGCGGTGTGGAAGCAGGTGCAGGGCCTGTCGCGATGGGGCGTGGCGGTGCACACGCAGCGGGCCCATGGCTATCGGCTCAGCCCCGCGCTCGACCTGCTGGATTCGCGCCGGCTGCGCCTTGCGCTGACGGGGATCGTGGCGCCTGATGAGCTCGAAGTGTTCGACAGCCTGCCATCGACCAACGCACACCTGATTGCCCGCATCGGCGCCGGGCGCGGCACGGGTGTGTGTCTGGCCGAGCATCAGAGCGCCGGTCGGGGTCGGCGCGGACGGGCGTGGCATTCGCCGTTCGGGCGCAATCTTTATCTGTCTGTCGCGCAGGCCTACGAGGCCGGCCCGGCCGCTCTGGCCGGCTTGAGCCTGGCGATCGGCGCTGCGCTGGCGCAGCTGCTGACGGCGCTGGGCATCGCCGGCGTGGGTCTGAAATGGCCGAACGATCTGCTGTGTGGCGGCCGCAAGCTGGGCGGGATCCTGATCGAGCTGCAGGGCGACACGCAGGGGCCGTGCTGGGCGGTTGCCGGGATTGGGCTGAACGTGAACATGGACGTCGATGACGGTCCGTCCATCGACCAGCCCTGGACCAGTCTGCTGCGCCTTGCCGGCGGCAGCTGGGACCGCACCGCGCTGGCGGCGCAAGTTGTGTCAAGCGTGCGGCAGGTCATGTCTGCATTTCCCGGCGACGGGCTGGCGCCTTGGTTGGATGCCTATGCGCAGTTCGACCTGTTGGCCGGCTGCCCGGTGGACGTCGACTGGGCGGGCGAGCATATCTGCGGCGTGGCGCGCGGCATCGACGCCAGCGGGGCGCTGCTGGTGGATTGTGCCGGCGAGCGGCGCGCGCTGTGGGGTGGCGAAGTGACAGTCAGGGCGGCGCATGGATCTGCTGTTTGATCTGGGGCACAGCCGCCTGAAGTGGGCCGGCTGGGCGCACGGACGTCTGCATGCACCCGGCGCCGCCGTATGGCGTGACGAACAGGCGGCGGAGTTTTGCGAGCGTGTGCTCGCCGGCCTTGAACCGCCCCGGCGGGTGGCGATTGCCGCCGTGGTGCGTGGCCAGCTGCTGGCGACGCTGGAGTCGGTCGCGCGCGCACGCTGGGGCTGCCCGGTATTGCGGCCGCTTTCCACCGCGCGATGTGGTGATGTCCGCAATGGCTATCGAGACCCGGCGCAGCTGGGCTTCGACCGCTGGGCTGGCTTGATCGGCGCCTGGGCGCGCAGCCCGGGCCGCGCGGCAGTAGTCGTGGACTGCGGGTCGGCGGTCACGGTGGATGGCCTGCGGGAGGACGGCCAGCATCTGGGCGGGGTGATTTTCCCCGGGCTGGAGATGATGGCCGAGGCGTTTTATGCCCGCACCGGTTTGGAGCGCGCGGTCATTGGCAGTGATGCCGATGTTGCAGCCGGCTCGACCGCAGACGCCGTGGCGGCCGGCGCCCGGCAGGCGGTGCTCGGCGGTATCGAGCGGGCCGTGCAGGCCTGGTGCCAGCACCTGCCCGGCGCGGCGCTGTGGCTGACCGGCGGCGCTGCGCCCGGCTTGGCACCGGACTTGCCGGCAACGCTGCAATCGGCGCCGCACCTGGTGCTCGAAGGTTTGGGGCAGATACTGCAACGGGAGGGAAAATGAGAACGATGCTGTGGCTATTGCTGCTGCTCAACGGCGTGCTGGCGTCGTTATGGATGGCCGGTTTCAGCATCCCGACAAGGCCGGTGGCCGAGCCGACGGCGCCCACGCCATCGGCCAAGCGGCTGCAGCTGCTCAGCGAACTGCCGGCACCGCCGCAACGACTCGATTCCCTGCCGCTGGACGGGGTGATGGCAGCCGATGTCGCCGCCCCGGGAAGCGCGGTCGAGGTCGAGACGCCAGCGCCCGAACTTGCGGCCGCACCGGCCATTGAGCCGTCCATCGTCACGTTGGCGGCGCCGGTCGAAACCGCAACCGAGCCGAGTGCACCGAAACTCGCGCCGCCGGTGACCGAAACGGCGCCGTCGACCCAGCTTGGCCCGTCGGCGCCCGACATGGCCACACCGCCGCCTGCCGATGCCGCGGTCTGTTACCGCACCGCAGCCCTGGCCGGCGACGCTTACGAGGCAGCGGGTGCGCTGCTGCGTCAAGTGGGTCTGGGCGAGCCGGTTCTGCAAGCTCAGGACCGGGCCCGGTCTCGTCACTGGGTTTATTGGACCGGCACCGCCGACGCTGTCACCGACGTCGAGGAACGCCTGCGGGCTGCCGGCGTGCGCGACTGGTACCGCCTGCGCGCCGCCGACGGAACGGTGCGAATCTCGCTCGGCGTCTATGGGCAGGCGGATGGTGCGCGCCGTCGCCAGCGTGAGCTGGCCGCCAAGGGTATCCAGACGCAGATCAGCGAGCGTTACGCGCCGCAGGCCAGGCTGCGCTGGACCGTCACAGCCACCGCCGCAGCGGTGGCAGCAGCCAGTAACAGTCTGCGCGCGCAGGGCCTGCAACTGGAAGCGTGTCCCTGACCGGCGAGCTCGCCGCATCGCCGCTGCATAATGTGCGCCGGCCCGCGCCCGCAGCGGCCGGTGCGGCCGACCGTTGGCGTTGGCGCTTTCACTTCGAGCCGACGCCACCATGACCGAACCCGTCAGTCCGGCCCCCGACGACGTGCAGCAGCACCTGCGTGAGGTGCAGGAACTGCTGGCGCGTCACCGGCTGGTGGAAAACCTCGTGCACCGGCAGGACATGCCGCGCCACGACCTGGTCGAGAGCCTGGTCCACAAGCAGCATGTGGCGAGCCTGCAGGAGCGCCTCGACAGCCTGCATCCGGCCGATATCGCCTTCATTCTGGAAGCGCTGCCGCTCGATGACCGGCGCTTTGTCTGGGATCTGGTCAAGGCCGAGCGCGACGGCGAGATCCTGATCGAAGTCTCGGATGCGATTCGCGAATCGCTGATCGAGGCCATGGACCCGGCCGAGCTGCGTGCGGCAGCGCAGTCGCTGGACGCGGACGAACTGGCCGACCTGGTGCCCGACTTGCCGGCGCAGGTCGTCGAGGACGTGTTCCAGTCGCTGGACTTGACCGAACGCGAGCAGTTGCGCGCGGCCATGTCCTACCCGCAGGACTCGGTCGGTGCGCTGATGAACTTCGACCTGGTCAGTGTGCGCGAGGACGTCAGCCTGGAGGCGGTCCTGCGCTACCTGCGCCGCTTCGATGCCCTGCCGGATCACACCGACGCGCTGTACGTGGTGGACCGCGAGGCACACCTGAAGGGCCTGCTGTCGCTGGAGGCGCTGCTGATCAACGACCCCGACCACTCGGTGGGCGAGGTCATGACCCGTGACGGGGTGATCAGCTTCGAGCCGCAGGATGACGCCGGCGAAGCGGCACAGGCCTTCGAGCGCTACGACCTGATCTCGGCGCCGGTGGTGGACGGGCAGGGGCGGGTGGTCGGTCGGCTGACAGTCGACGACGTGGTCGACTTCATTCGCGAGGAAAGCCAGGCCGAGCTGCTGGCGCGCGCCGGTCTGCGCGAGGGCGAGGACATCTTTGCCTCGGTCTGGGATTCGGTCCGCAACCGCTGGTCGTGGCTGGCGGTGAATCTGGTGACGGCGTTCGTTGCCTCGCGCGTGATTGGCCTGTTCGAGGACTCGATCGAAAAGCTGGTGGCCTTGGCAACCCTGATGCCCATCGTCGCCGGTATCGGTGGCAACTCCGGCAACCAGACCATCACCATGATCGTGCGTGCCAGCGCCACCGGGCAGGTGACGCCGGACGCCTTCATGCGGCTGCTGAAAAAGGAACTGGGCGTGGCCAGCATCAATGGCCTGATCTGGGGTGGCCTGCTGGGGCTTCTGGCGTGGTTGCTTTACCGCAACGCCTCGCTTGGCCTGGTGATGACCGCCGCCATGACCCTGAATCTGTTGCTGGCGGCCACTGCCGGCGTGGCGATTCCGATGCTGCGTATCCGCCTGGGCGCCGATCCGGCCCTCGGCGGCTCGGTCATGATCACGGCGCTGACGGATTCGGGCGGATTCTTCATTTTTCTGGGCCTGGCGACGCTGCTGTTGCTGTAGCGGTCTGCGCCGACATCCCGGCGAGAAGGGCATTCAGTCCGGCTGGCGAATGGTCGTCGCGCGCGTCTCGATGCGTCGTCCGCCACGTTGCAGGGTGAGTCTGACTTCCTGTTCGCGGGGCAGCGTGGCCAGCGCGGCCAGCGCGTCGCGGGCGCGCTGAAATGTGCGCCCTTCGAGCGCCACCAGCAGGTCCCCGGGCTGCACGCCGGCGCGGGCCGCCGGCGAGCCACGATAGACGCCCGCCACCAGCGCTCCGCCGGTGTCCTCCAGACCCAGGGAGGCGGCAAGCTGCGGCGTCAGTTCCTGTAATTCCAGCCCCAGCCAGCCGCGGGGAACTTCGCCGTGTTCCCGCAGCTGCGCGGTGATCTGGCGCACCGTACTGACCGGCACTGCAAAGCCGATGCCCTCCGAACCGCCACTGCGGCTGTAGATGGCGGTGTTGATACCGATCAGTTCGCCGGCCGAATTCACCAGCTTGCCCGGATTGATGGCCGCATCGGTCTGGATGAAGTCGCTGACCGTGCTGATGCCGGGCGCTTCGCGGCCAACCGCCCCGACCACGCCCAGCGTCACCGTCTGGCCGACGCCGAACGGGTTGCCGATCGCCAGTACCAGATCGCCGATGCGTGTCTGCTGATCGTCACCCAGCGCGATGGCCGGCACTTGCGCCAGGTCGATGCGCAGCAGCGCCAGGTCGGTGAGCGTATCGCTGCCGATCAGCCTGGCGTGGGCGCTGCGCCCGTCGCGCAGCGCCACCTCGATTTCGTCCGCATCGGCGATGACGTGATGGTTGGTCACGATGTAGCCGTCGCGGTCGAGCACCACGCCCGAACCGAGGCTCGATTCCAGGCGCTGGCGCGGCACCGGCGCACGACCGAAGAAGCGCTGGAACACCGGATCGTCCAGCAGCGGGTTGTACGAGCGGGTGATGACCTTGGTGCTGTAGATGTTCACCACCGACGGCGCGGCGCGCTCCACGGCCGGGGCAAAGCTGTTTGCGGTGGGTTCGGTATGTGCCACGGGGGCAGTCACCGCCGCCGGATCGCCGGCAGGCGGCGCCGAGTCAAGTCGGGGGCGTGGCCACAGCACGCTGATCGCCAATCCTGCCACGAGGCCGAAGGCCGCCGCCTGCAGTAGATAACGGCGCAAATTGCGGCTGCTTGCCATGTCGGGTCTCCGTGAGGGGCGGCAATCCTAGCAGCCGCGACCGGCACGGTGGCACCCAGGTCATGGTCCGGTTTGGCGCTGCGGCGCCGTGTTTGGCACAATACCGCGGCTTTTTCACTTGCCCCGGACGAGTCTTGCCGGCCGCCGCTTCCCCAAGGCGGCGCGCACCGCTCGCATTCCTGGGCTTGCTGCTTATCGCGGGCAACGCTGGCCCGCCTTCAGGGGGATCGTGATCTATGGCAAACGATGCGGTTGATCCCGCGCGCCGTCGGCTGCTGGCCGGCACGGCCGGGGCGGTGGGAGGGGTGGGTCTGGCTACCATGGCGGTGCCGTTCATCTCGAGCATGCAGCCCGCAGGCGGCCGGTGGGCCGGTGGAGGTCGACATCAGCAAGCTTGGCCCCGGCGAGCTGATGGTGATCGAGTGGCGGCGCCGTCCGGTGTGGATCCTGCGTCGCACGCAGGAGGAGCTCGACAACCTGGCCAAGGTGTCGGCTGACGCGCTGCGCGATCCGGATTCGCACGAATCCGAACAACCGGCCTACGCCAAGAACGCCGACCGTTCCATCAAGCCCGAGTATCTGGTGCTGATTGGCGTGTGCACGCATCTGGGCTGTTCGCCCAAATACCGGCCGGAGGTGGCCCCGGCCGACCTTGGCGCCGACTGGAAGGGCGGCTTTCTGTGTCCCTGCCACGGTGGGCGCTATGACCTCGCCGGGCGCGTGTTCAAGGGCGTGCCGCCGCCGCTCAATCTGGCCGTGCCGCCCCACAAGTACCTGAGCGATACCCGCTTGGTCGTCGGCGAAGATCAGGAGACCGCGTAATGGCCAATCGCAGTTCGGGTCTGGCGCGCTGGATCGACGACCGTTTCCCCATCTTCGACTGGTGGGACGACCACATCGGTCAGTACTACGCACCCAAGAATTTCAACTTCTGGTACTTCTTCGGCTCGCTGGCGCTGGCGGTGCTGGTATTGCAGATCGTTACCGGCATCTTCCTGACGATGCACTACAAGCCGTCCGAGGATCTGGCGTTCGCCTCGGTTGAGTACATCATGCGCGACGTCAACTGGGGTTGGCTGATCCGCTACCTGCACTCGACCGGTGCGTCGATGTTCTTCGTGGTGGTCTACCTGCACATGTTCCGCGGCATCATCTACGGCTCCGGCAAGGGTCCGCGCGAGCTGGTGTGGCTGTTCGGCATGGTCATCTACGTGCTGCTGATGGCCGAGGCCTTCATGGGCTACCTGCTGCCGTGGGGCCAGATGTCGTACTGGGGCGCGCAGGTGATCATCTCGCTGTTTGGCGCCATACCGATCATCGGCGACGGCCTGTCGCTGTGGATCCGCGGTGACTTCGCGGTCGGCGACCCGACCCTGAACCGCTTCTTCGCGCTGCATGTGGCGGCGGTACCACTGCTGATCATCGCGCTGGTGTTCTTCCACATCATCGCGCTGCACGAGACCGGCTCGAACAACCCGGACGGCGTGGAGATCAAGAAAAAGAAAGGCGCCGATGGCAAGCCGCTGGACGGCATCCCGTTCCACCCGTACTACACGGTCAAGGACATCTGGGGCCTGGCGGTGTTCGCCATCATTTTTGCCGCCATCGTGTTCTTCGTGCCGGAAATGTGGGGCAAGTTCCTGGAGCCGGACAATTTCAAGCCGGCCGATCCGATGGTCACGCCGCCGCACATTGCGCCGCTGTGGTACTTCGCGCCCTTCTACTCGATCCTGCGCGCCGTGCCGGACAAGTTCCTGGGCGTGGTGGCGATGGGCGCGGCCATCTTTGTGCTGTTCCTGGTGCCGTGGCTGGATCGCAGCCCGGTCAAGTCGATCCGCTACCGCGGAATCCTGAACCGCATCGCGCTGGCCATCTTCGTGGTCAGCTTCATCGGCCTGGGCTATCTGGGCACTCAGCCGGTGTCGGATTTGTACACGCTGATCGCGCGGGTACTGGCGGTGCTGTATTTCCTGTTCTTCCTCGCCATGCCGATCTACACCAGGATCGACCGTACCAAGCCGGTTCCGGACAGGGTGACGACAAAATGAGAAAACTGATTCTGGCGTGTTTGCTGGGCGCCACACCGTTGCTTGGCGTGGCCGCCGACGGCGCGGCGCTGCCGGGTTTCAAGACCGACCTGTCCAACCGGGCGGCTCTGCAGCGCGGCGCGCGCACCTTCGTCAACTACTGCGTCAGCTGCCACAGTGCCGAGTTCATGCGCTACTCGCGCATGGCGCAGGACCTTGGGCTGACGCCCGAGCAGGTGCAGGCCAACATGGTCTTCAACGGCGGCGACGTCAACCAGGCCATGCACGTGGCACTGGGCAAGAAGGACGGCGCCAAATGGTTTGGTCAGGCGCCGCCGGATCTGACCCTGGCCGCTCGCTCGCGCGGCGCGGACTGGTTGTATGGCTATCTGCGCAGCTTCTACCTTGACCCGACGCGGCCGTTTGGCGTCAACAACACGGTGTTCCCGAATGCTGCCATGCCGCATGTGCTGGCCGGTTTGCAGGGCACGCAGGCGTTGCAGGACGGGCACCTGAAGCCGGTTGCGGAAGGTACGCTCAAGCCTGCCGAATACGATGCCGTGGTGCGCGATCTGGTCAATTTCATGGTCTACATGGGCGAGCCTGCCAAGCTGGTCCGCTACAGCCTCGGCGTCAAGGTTCTGCTTTTCCTGCTGGTGTTCGCCGGCCTGGCCTACATGGTCAAGCACGAATACTGGCGTGATGTTCACTGATTCAGGATTTATCCTTGTCCTCAAAAACGCCCAAGAAAGAGTCCGCCTCAGCCAAGGCCGCGCCCAAGGTCGAGCCGCTGGATTACGGCAACGATGCCGACGGTTTCACCACCGAACGCATCCGTAACATGAAGCTCTACGCCGGAGTGGTGTGCCCCCACAGCCACCGCACCCGGCTGGTGCTGTGCGAGAAGGACATCTCGATCGAGATCGAGGCGGTCGACCCGGCGGCGATGCCGGAGGATTTGCGCGAGCTCAATCCCTACGGCGAGCTGCCGGTGCTGGTCGATCGCGGTCTGGTGCTCTACAACTCCGCGATCATCATGGAGTACCTGGACGAGCGCTTCCCGCACCCGCCACTGATGCCGGTGGATCCGATCCAGCGGGCCCAGGCGCGGCTGATGCTGTGGCGTATCGATCGGGATTGGTTCAGCCTGCACCGGACGTTGACGGAGCAGGAGAAAAAATCCGACGTCGCCGGCGCCCGCAAGACCCTGCGCGACGGCCTGACCTCGATTGCGCCGCTGTTCCAGCAGCACGAGTTCGTGTTCGGCGAGGGGCCGACCCTGGTCGACTGCGCGCTGTCGGTGCTGCTGTGGCGCCTGCCGGTGTACGGCATCGAATTGCCGCCCCCCGCGCGGCCGATGCTGCGCTATGCCGAGCGTATGTTCGCCCGGCCGGCGTTTCGCAGCAGCCTGACCGAGCAGGAATTCGAGATGCGGCACGGCCCGTCTGCCTGACGGCGTGCCAATGGAGGAAAAGCTGCCGTCAGCCAAGCCGTACCTGCTGCGCGGCATGGTCCAGTGGATGGAGGACAACGGCCTGACGCCGCAGATCCTGGTCGACGCCACCCTGCCGGGTGTGAGCGTGCCTCAGGAGCACGTCAAGGCCGGCAAGATCGTGCTGAACATCGCGGCCCGGGCCACCGGGCGGCGTGATCTGGCCAACGAGCATGTGTCGTTCGGCGCCCGCTTCGGCGGCGTGGCGCGCGAGGTGTGGGTGCCGATGGCCGCCGTGCTGGCCGTGTACGCGCGCGAAAATGGCCAGGGCATGACCTTCCCGACCGACGAAACGGACACGCCGCCCAGTGCGCCCGAACCGCCGCCGCCCGAGCGGCCGAAGCTGCGCGTCGTCAAATAAGGCTATAAAAACCGCTCAGCCTCGGCGCACCGTCACCACATGGCGGTCGGGGCCGAATTCAAGCTGCGCGGTAATGCCGGCGTTTTCGGTCAGCGCCCGCCAGAAGCCGCGATTCATGTCCTGCAAGGCCGCGGCGGGCATCTGCCAATGCGCGAGCTGCCCGGCTGCGGCAGCCTCGACAGGCGGCATCTGGAAGCACAGCGTGCCGTTTTCGGTGCTGACCTGCAGCGCGCCTCCGAAGCCGTAGGTCACCTGGTAGTGCTCGTAAAAGATGCGCGCGATCCGCTCCAGGTCGCCGCCCAAGCGGCTCCAGTTGATGCCCTGCTCCATCATCATCCGAAAGCCGAATTCCTCGGCGCTGATGCCAAGGCCGCAGGCCACCTTGAGGCCGCCGATCAGCGTGCCCTGACATTCCTGCAGGCGCAGCCGGGCCAGGTCGTCGATGCTCAGCTCGGGCAGGTTCATGGCCAGGATTCCTCCAGGGTCAGGTAGCGCACGTCCAGCACGGCGCCGTCGGTCAGCGCCCAGCGGGTGCGCAGCGGAATGGGGCAGATCAGTTCGAACTTGTCGTCCGGGTAACCGGGTACTTGCGGCCACAGCAGCAGCGCCGGGGTGCGCATGGCGCGGTGCGTCAGCTCCACCGCGTGCAGCAGCGCCGGGCAAAAGCCATCGCGCGCGGCAAGTTCGAAGCGCTTCAGCCGTACGTCGTGGCGCAGGCCCACCGCCAGCACGGCACTGTCCGGGTCGGCGGCGAGGTTGACGGTGCCGGGGTAGAACGGGCCGCCGAGCCGGGCTTCGATGGCCTCGCGCACCCAGCTTATGGCAAGAAAGCCGCTCGCCTCACCAAGTCCGCTGACCAGTTCACCGCGCACCGTGGGCGCGGGAGCCGTCTCGGCCAGGTGCGCGTGCAGCTGCGTCAGCGAATCGAGCACCGCATATGGGTTGTGCGGCAGCAGATCCTCGCGCCGCGAAGCGCCGGTGGTGATGCCAAAGGCCCGCACCCCGGCGCCGTGGGCGGCCTTGATGTCGATCGGGTTGTCGCCGACGTAGATTGCGGCCTCGGGCGCCAGCCCGAGCCGCTGCAGGGCAAGCGCGATGCCGCTGGGCGAGGGCTTGCGGGCCGGCGCCTCGTCGCGCGTGACGATGACGTCGATCGGCGGGCAGCCGGGCGCTTCGGTCAGCCGGCTGACCACGAAGTGATTCGAGTCGGTGACGATGCCCAGGCGCCAGCCCGTGGCCGCCAGCCGCTGCAGCACCGGCAGCGTGTCGTGAAACAGGCGCGCTTCCGCGGCGAACACGTCCTTCCAGAGGTTCTGGCTGGCGGCGCTCAACGCGCGGTGTCGGGCGTCGGCATCGGCAACCGGCCCCAGCAAGGCCTCGATGGGCGAGCGGCCCAGCGTCATCACCTCGCGAATGTAGCCGGGCGCCGGCTGCGGCCAGCCCAGCTCGCGGCAGGCGCGACGGGTGATGGCAAGAAACGCCGGGATGGAATCCAGCAGTGTGCCGTCAAGATCGAACAGCGCGGCGCGTGATGGTGCGGACATGCGTGCCTGATGGGGTGGTCGAAGCGCCGCCCAGCTTACCGCTGCCTGCGGCGGGACGGTGATTTTTCCACGCCGGTTGCCGCGGGCCCCGGCCCGTGTCGACAATGGCCCCACCATTTCATCCGAGCTTTCCCCCATGCGTGACGCCGCCCCCCGTGCCATCGAACTGAAAGACTACCGCCCGCCGGAATTCTTGGTCGGCTCCGCGCAGCTCGAATTCGATCTCGATCCGGCTCGCACGCGCGTGCGCAGCCGGCTGGAACTGCGCCGCAACCCATCCGGCCAGCGCGACGCGCCGCTGGTGCTCGACGGCCAGGGACTGAAGCTGCGCCGGGTCAGTCGCGACGGCTACCCCATGCGCCCGAGCGAGTACGAGGTCACCGCCGACACGCTCACCATCCCCGGCCTGCCCGATGCGGTGTGCATCGAAACCGAGGTCGAGATCGACCCGTCCGCCAACAGCGCGCTGGAGGGGCTGTACACCTCGCGCGGCATGCTGTGCACGCAGTGTGAGGCCGAGGGCTTTCGGTGCATCACCTATTTTCCGGACCGCCCGGACGTGCTGGCCCGCTTCACCACCACGCTGCGGGCCGACCGCGGCGCCTATCCGCTGCTGCTGTCGAACGGCAACCGCGTGGCCGAGGGCGAACTGCCCGACGGGCGCCATTACGCCACCTTCGACGATCCGTTCCCGAAGCCCTGCTATCTGTTCGCGCTGGTGGCCGGCCAACTCGAAGCCCTCACCGACACCTTCGTCACGGCCAGCGGGCGCACGGTGCAGCTGTACATCCACACCGAACCGGCCTATGTGGCGCAGTGTGGCCATGCCATGGCGGCGCTGAAAAAGGCCATGGCCTGGGACGAGCGCGTGTACGGGCGCGAGTACGACCTGGACGTGTTTCACATCGTGGCCGTGGACGACTTCAACATGGGGGCGATGGAGAACAAGGGCCTGAACATCTTCAACGCCAAGTACGTCATGGCCGAGCCGTCACGCGCCACGGATCTGGACTACCAGTACATCGAGGGCATCATCGCGCACGAGTACTTCCACAACTGGACCGGCAACCGCATCACCTGCCGCGACTGGTTCCAGCTGTCGCTCAAGGAAGGCCTCACCGTGTTCCGCGACCAGCAGTTCTCGGCCGACATGGGCTCGCCGGCGGTCAAGCGCATAGCCGACGTGCGCAACCTGCGCACCGTGCAGTTTGCCGAGGACGGCGGGCCACTGGCGCATCCGGTGCGGCCGCAGGCCTACGTCGAGATCAACAACTTCTACACCAGCACCGTCTACCAGAAGGGCGCCGAGGTGGTGCGTATGCTGCATACCGTGCTCGGGCCGCAGGGCTTTCGGCGTGGCATGGACTGCTACTTCGCCCGCCACGACGGGCAGGCGGTGACGGTGGAGGACTTCGTCGCTGCGCTGGCCGATGCCAATGACGTGGACTTGGAGCCCTTCATGGGCTGGTACCGCCAGGCCGGCACGCCGCAGCTTACGGTGCAGCATCGCCATGACCCTTCGGCGCAGCGCTATTACCTGACGCTGAGTCAGCACACGCCGCCGACGCCGGGGCAGCCCGACAAGCAGCCGCTGCCGATTCCGGTCGCACTCGGTCTGCTGGCTGCGGACGGGCGCGAGCTGCCGCTGCGTCTGGAAGGGGAGGCCACGGCCACCGGCACGCAGCGCGTACTGCAACTGCGCGAAGCCGAACAGACCTTCGTGTTCGAAGACATTCCGGCGCCGCCGGTGCCCTCGCTGCTGCGCGGCTTCTCGGCGCCGGTTCGCTTGCAAATCGATTTCGACGATGTGCAGCTCGCGCACCTGCTGGCGCACGATACTGATCCCTGCGCCCGCTACGATGCCGGCCAGCTGCTATACCTGCGCCTGATACGCCGTTTGCTGGCGGCGCACGGTAAGGGCGAGGCCCTGTGGCTGGATGACGGGCTGCTGGCCGCAGTCCAGCGTTGCCTGACCGACACGAGTCTCGACCCGGCGCTCGTGACCGAGCTGCTGACGTTGCCGTCAGAAACCTTCATCGCCGGCGAACTGGACGTGGTTGACCCACAGGCCATCCACGAGGTCCGCCGCTTCCTGCGCCTGGCGCTGGCGCAGGCCCTGCGCGAGCCGCTTTTGGAGCGCTACAAGGCTCTCGCGCCGACCGGCCCGTATCAGTTCGAGGGCGCCCAGGTCGGCCGACGCAGCCTGCGCAACCTGTGCCTGGGCTACCTGGCGGAACTGGACGACATCGGCGCCGTCCTGTGCCTGACGCAGTTCCAGGCGGCCGACAACATGACCGACAGCAACGCGGCGCTGGCACTGCTGGCCCAGCTGGACGCGCCCGAGCGCGAACAGGCGCTGGCCGCCTTCTACCAGCGCTGGCAGGGCGAAGCGATCGTGCTGGACCGCTGGTTTAGCGTGCAGGCCGGCTCGCGCCGCCTGCAGGCACTGGACGACGTGAAGGCCCTGCTGAACCACCCGGCCTACGCACCGCGCAATCCCAACCGCGTGCGCGCCCTGGTCGGTGCCTTCGTGCACGGCAACCCGGCGCGCTTTCATGCGGCGGATGGGTCCGGCTACGCCTTCCTGGCCGATCAGGTGCTGGCCATCGATGCCTTCAATCCCATGCTGGCGGCGCGCCTGGTGCAGGCCTTTGCCCGCTGGCGCCGTTTCGAGCCCGGCCGGCAGGCCCTGATGCGCGCGCAATTGGAACGCCTGGCGGCGGCGCAGTTGTCCAAAGACGTCTACGAGGTGGTCAGCAAGGCGCTGGCGTAACAGGCAGTTGCGGTGCAGGAGCTGGGCTGCCAACAACCGGCACGCCCAGCCGCCACCCTTGTGCCTCTATGCTGGCCGATCGTTGCGGCGCCCGGCCGGGGCATCTCCCCGGTTCCGCCCCGTCATCCGGCAAAAATAAGTTTTCGCGACGCCGTGCGCAGTCTCAGGAAATAAGACCCCTCCCATGTACGGTGACGATCGTCTGTCCACTTTGCAGGCGTCGTTATGTGTGCTTATATCCAATTTTTGCGCGTTGGGTCTGGCTACGACCGATGGAGCCCTGGGGGTTCCAAGCGACTCGCCACGCATCTCGGCTGGAACGGTGGGTCTGGGGTGATGGCTTGATTGCGGGCACCCCACAGACCTGTCCGCGCCCCGCAAAGACCGCTGCGGGCTGCTGTTGGTGCGGCGGTGCTGACCACATGCCCATTTGCGCCCGTCGTTGTTGCTGTGGCGATGCCCAGCTATGATCTACTGATCTGGCATCGATAGGAGTTTCGTATGACGACGGTAACCGTGTCGGAAAAATATCAGGTGGTGATTCCCAAGGCGGTGCGGGAGTCGTTGCAAATCAAGCCGGGGCAGAAGCTCGACGTGATCGTCTACGAGGGGCGTGCGGAGTTCGTCCCGGTGCAGGATATGCGCGCGGCACGCGGCTTCCTGCGCGGCATCGACACGGACGTGCCGCGGGAAGCCGACCGGGTATGAACCTGGTCGATTCGTCCGGCTGGCTGGAGTATTTCGCCGATGGACCCAATGCCACGTTCTTTGCGTCGGCGATCCTCGATACGGAACAGTTGGTTGTCCCGACGCTATCCCTGCTGGAGGTCTTCAAGCGGGTGTTGCAGCAACGGGGGGAGGGCGATGCCCTTCAAGCAGTGGCGCTGATGCGACAGGGGCAGGTGGTCGAGCTGGATTCCGTACTGGCGCTGTCGGCAGCGCGCTTGGGTGTGGAACATCGGCTCGCGCTTGCCGATTCGGTCATTTACGCCACCGCTCGCAGCTTTGGCGCGCTGCTGTGGACCCAGGATGCCGATTTCGAAGATCTACCCGGTGTGCGTTTTGTGGCGAAGTCACGCGGTCACGGCGGCTGACCCGTGGCCGACCTGCTGCCGCCGCTGCGCCCCATTCCGATCAAAGAGCGCCTGTCCGTGCTCTACATCGAGCGCGGCCAGCTCGACGTGCTCGATGGCGCCTTCGTGGTAGTGCATGTCATCGGCGTGCGCACGCCTATTCCGGTCGGTGGCGTGGCCTGCCTGATGCTGGAGCCCGGCGCGCGGGTTTCCCATGCAGCGGTCACGCGCGCCGCCCGCGTCGGCACCCTGCTGGTGTGGATCGGCGAAGCCGGTGTGCGGCTCTATTCCGCCGGCCAGCCGGGCGGCGCGCGGTCGGATCGGCTGCTGTATCAGGCGCGTTCCCCGCACTCGCGGGGATGAACTGCCGCAGGCGAGCAATACGCCCGCCAGTGCCCGACCATCTGAGTTGGTTGGCTAATATCCTGGCTCTACTGGCCGTGGGTTTTGGGCGGCGGAATATGGCGCTTCATAGCAGTCAGGTGCCAGCACCATGCCTGCAAATCGTCGCTTGAAATGGCGTCCCCAAGGGGATTCGAACCCCTGTTGCCGCCGTGAAAGGGCAGTGTCCTAGGCCTCTAGACGATGGGGACTTGCAGACGGCCGGGCGGGGAGGCACCCGCGGCGGAGGGGATTTGGTGGAGCCAGGCGGGATCGAACCGCCGACCTCAACACTGCCAGTGTTGCGCTCTCCCAGCTGAGCTATGGGGGGCGCGCAATGTACTGATTTTCGGCCGGCAGTGTCAAGCAGAGCCTTGGCCTTGCAGCCATTGCACGGCGCGCTCCAGGCGGCCGAGCACCCGGCCGCGGCCGATCAGCTCCAGGGTGATGTCGATGGCCGGCGACACGGCGCTGCCGCACAGGGCCACGCGCAGCGGCTGCGCCAGCTGGCCGAACTTGCGCCCGTGCTGCGCGGCCACGTCCTCTACGGTTTGATGCAGCGCTGCGGCCTGCCAGTCGGCGAGCTGCTCGAAGCGGGTGTGCAGGGCCAGCAGCGGTTCGATGGCATCCGGCGTCAAGTGTTTCAGCGCGGCCGGATCGTAGTCCTGGAACTCGCGGTAGAACGGCAGGGCCTTCTGGGCCATCTCGACCAGTGTCTTGCTGCGTTCGCGCAGCGCCAGCACTACCTGCGCCAGCGGCGGGCCGTCGAGTGCCGGATCGATGCCGTGCAGGCCCATGAAGGGGCTCAGGTGCCTCGCCACATGGTCGGGGTCGCTGGTCTTCAGGTAATGCTGGTTCAGCCACAGCAGCTTGTCCGGATTGACCGCCGCGGCGGCGCGGTTGACGTGCTCCACCTCGAACAGCGTGACCAGTTCGTCCAGCGAGAACACTTCCTGATCGCCGTGCGACCAGCCCAGGCGCACCAGATAGTTCAGCAGCGCCTCCGGCAAAAAGCCCTCGTCGCGGTACTGCAGCACGCTGACGGCGCCGTGCCGCTTGGACAGCCGCGCGCCGTCGGGGCCAAGGATCATCGGCACGTGCGCGTACTGCGGCACCGGCGCGCCCAGTGCACGCAGGATGTTGATCTGCCGCGGCGTGTTGTTGAGGTGGTCATCGCCGCGGATGACGCAGGTCACCCCCATGTCCATGTCGTCCACGACCACGGTGAAGTTGTAGGTCGGCGTGCCGTCGCTGCGCGCCAGCACCAGGTCGTCGAGTTCGGTGTTGCTGAACGCCACCCGGCCGCGGATCAGGTCGTCCACCAACACGTCGCCGTCCAGCGGATTGCGAAAGCGGATCACCGACGGCGGATTGCCGGGCGGCGGCGCGGTCAGGTTGCGGCAGCGGCCGTCGTAGCGGGGTTTTTCCTTGCGCGCCAGCTGCGCCTCGCGCCGGGCGGCCAGGTCCTCCTGCGTGCAGTAGCAGCGGTAGGCCTGGCCGGCAACCAGCATGCGGTCCAGCACGGCGCGGTAGTGATCGAAACGGTGGGTCTGATAGAACGGACCCTCGTCGTAGTTCAGACCCAGCCAGGCCATGCCTTCCAGGATGGCGTTGACCGATTCCACGGTGGAGCGCTCGCGGTCCGTGTCCTCG
>LNAP01002326.1_pt1 | contig 19178 bp, 21 predicted proteins | sample 602601 | NCBI WGS metagenome assembly LNAP01 (sample SAMN02440304, study PRJNA202911) | soil metagenome | biome: Subtropical and temperate rainforests or woodlands; isolation source: soil samples (1 kg each in a 20% v/v slurry with milli Q water) were... ...
TGGCGATGATTTGAGCAGTTTTTAACCATTTTTGAATACTTTGGTCATGAGGTCGATTTTTGGATGTTTGAAATCGAGTTCTTCAGACCTTCCTTAATATCGTTCACGGCGATGCCGCCGATCTTTGCCAGCACGTACCGCAAGGGCAAAAGGTCAAAGCGATTGTGTCGAGTCTGCCGCTCTGTTCTTTGCCGCCCTCCGTCACCAAGGCGATTTTGCAACAATGGCAACTGCTGCTCGGCGACAACGGCGTCGCGGTTCAATTCAGTTATCATTTGCGCACGCCTCAATGGCGCCACTATATTCAGCCGGACCGCACCAGCTCAAAAATCGTCTGGGCCAATTTACCGCCCGCCAATATCACGACCTTCACTTTCAGCTCTCGACTGCCTCCCACTACGCCATGAACCCCTCCAGCCATGTTATCCAAACCCTGCCCGAAGGGCTTGTTCTGGGCGTCACCATCGACGAACTCAGTTTCAAAGCGTATGTGGTCATCAGCGATCCCGACATCAATAATGTCGCCAACTTTGTTCCTAAAGAACAATTCGAAGAAGACGGCGACCTGCATGTAACGGCTGTGGAAAGCGCAACCGAGGCCCGGGAACAAGTGGAAAGCCTGGCTTTCAACATGAACCTGAACGATGCCGCTGTTTTTCTGTGCAGCGACGAACCCGCCTACCAAGCCACGCTCGAAGAGCTCGGCCACGATCAAGCCAGCCCGCTCAACTGAAGGGCCGCATCAGCGCCAACGGGCATGGCCCGACAGCGCGCATTGAAAGCAACAGCCGGGATTTGCTATGCTGTTGACCTTATTTATTACGGTTAAATAACCATGTCGAGTAATTCTGGCAATATTTTTATGGTCGTCGCGCCCAGCGGCGCAGGCAAATCGAGCCTGGTCAACGCCTTGCTGGCCGAAGACCCCAGTGTCATGCTGTCTATTTCATGCACCACGCGCGAACCGCGCCCCGGCGAAATAGAAGCCAAACACTACCGTTTTGTCAGTAAAGACCGCTTCCTCGCGATGCGCGACAGCCAAGCGCTGCTCGAATGGGCCGAAGTGCATGGCAACTTCTACGGCACGCCGCGCGATCGAATCGAAGAAGCCATCCAGGATGGGCGCGACGTGTTGCTGGAAATCGATTGGCAAGGCGCGCGCCAGATACTGCATCACTACCCCGACGCGGTGGGCATCTTCGTTCTGCCGCCATCCATCGAGGCGCTGGAGACCCGCCTGCTTAATCGCGGACAAGACGCGCCGCAAGTCATATCAAAGCGTTTGCTGGCCGCCGGAGGCGAAATATCGCACGCCTCCGAGTGTCAATATGTTATTATTAATCAAGAATTTAGCACCGCATTATTACAGCTTCAACAAATTGTTGCTGCAACCCGTTTGCGCTACGCCACTCAAGCTGCGCGTCACGAAGAACTTTTCTCTCAATTGGGCATAAGTAAGACTTCTGCCTAAGGTTTACCGTTACTAGGATATTTATATGGCTCGCATTACCGTTGAAGATTGTCTTGAAAAAATCCCGAACCGGTTCAATCTGACTTTGGCTGCCACGTACCGTGCGCGCGAACTGGCGCAAGGCCACGAATCGCGCATCGACAGCAAAGACAAGCCGACCGTGACTGCTTTACGCGAAATCGCCGAAGGCGTAACCGGTCTGGAAATGCTGCGTAAAGTGCCGACCTGATCGACGGGCGGATGATCTCATGGCGTTTTCCAGTCTACGCGGTGCTTCGTCTGGGCTTTTAGCTGCCCTGAAGAAAGGTCCGCGCCTGCGTAGGCGCAAAACCAAGAATCCTGCAGTAGCGCTGCAAAAGGCCGAGATCGCGGCCAGCACCATTGCGTCGCTGGCGCCGCTTATCAAGATCATCAGCCAGTACCTCGCGCCTAAAGAGGTCGAACGCGTCAAAGAAGCCTACCGTTTCGCCGATCAAGCCCATTTGGGCCAATCGCGCGCCAGCGGTGAACCCTATATTTCACACCCTATTGCCGTCACCGAAATCTGCGCCGGCTGGAAGCTCGACACCGACTCCCTCATGGCGGCCTTGCTTCACGACGTCATGGAAGACCAAGACGTTCCCAAGCATGAACTGGCCGAAAAGTTCGGCCCGGATGTCGCCGATATCGTCGACGGCTTATCCAAACTCGACCGGCTTGAATTTGCCACCAAGGCCGAACAGCAAGCGGAAAGCTTTCGCAAGATGCTGCTGGCCATGGCGCGCGACGTTCGCGTCATCCTCATCAAGCTGGCCGACCGGCTGCACAATATGCGCACGCTGGATGCCGTCAGCCCCGAAAAGCGGCGCCGCATCGCGCGCGAAACGCTCGAGATCTACACGCCCATCGCGCATCGGCTGGGCCTGAATGCCTTGTTTCGCGAAATGCAAGACCTGTGTTTCCAGGCCATCTACCCCAACCGCTATCGCGTCCTGCATAAAGCCATCAAAGCCGCACGCGGCAATCGGCGCGAGGTACTGGGAAAAATAACCGATGCGGTCAAGGTCGCCTTGCCTGCGGCCGGTATCGAGGCCGAAGTTAGCGGGCGTGAAAAGTCCCTGTACAGCATTTACACCAAAATGGTCGAACAGAAGAAGTCCTTCTCCGACGTGCTCGACATCTACGGCTTTCGGGTGGTCGTCCACACGCTGCCCGAATGTTATCTGGCCCTGGGAACATTGCATCAGCTGTATCGTCCGGTTCCCGGCAAATTCAAAGACTACATAGCCATTCCAAAACTCAATGGCTATCAGTCCCTGCATACTTCCCTGGTCGGCCCATACGGCACGCCGGTCGAATTCCAGTTTCGTACCCGCGACATGGATCACATCGCCGAAGAAGGCGTCGCCTCGCACTGGTTATATAAAGAAGATCAGGGCACATTAAACGACCTGCAGAAAAAAACGCATCAATGGCTGCAGTCATTGCTTGATATCCAAAGCCAGACGGGCGATTCGGGCGAATTCCTGGAACACGTCAAGGTCGACCTTTTCCCCGATTCGGTCTACGTCTTCACGCCCCACGGAAAAATCATTTCGCTGCCGCGCGGCGCGACTCCTGTGGACTTCGCCTACTCCATACACACCGATATCGGCAACCAGGCCATCGCCTGCAAGATCAACGGCGAGTTCGCCCCGCTGCGCACCGAGCTCAGCAGCGGCGACGCCATCGACATCATTACCTCGGCGGCGTCGCGACCCAGCGCCCAATGGCTGAACTACGTTCGCACGGGCCGGGCCCGCTCCGAAATCCGCCATTACCTGCGCACCGTCAAGTACGAAGAGTCCGTCGCCTTCGGGCAGCGCTTGCTGCACCAGGCTTTCGACTTGCTGGGGCTTCCGCATCCCGATCCGAACGACCCCGCCTGGGACAAGTTGGCCAAAAGCTCCGGCGCCAGCTCGCGCGACGAAATTCTGGCCGATATCGGCCTGGGCAAACGCCTGGCCGCCGTGGTCGCACGCCGCTTTGCCCCGGAAAACGCCATATTCGCCACAACGGCCGCCGCCGTCGACGAAATCACCTCGTCGGCCGCCGCGCCCATCCTGATCCAGGGCAACGAAGGCCAGGCCGTCCAGTTGGCGCCGTGCTGCGGCCCCTTGCCCGGAGACGCCATCATCGGCGGCATCCGCCTGGGTTACGGCTTGGTGGTTCATATGGAAGAATGCGCCGTTGCGCAACGCCAGCGCGCCAAAGAGCCGGAGCGCTGGATTCCGGTCATGTGGGACACCACCACGGCGCGCCACCTGTCCACCCGACTGGACGTGACGGTAATCAACGAACGAGGCGTATTAGGTCGGCTGGCGGCCGAGATTACCGAGGCCGACTCCAACATCATGCATCTGACCATGCAAGACGACGCCGCCGCAACAGGCATTCTGCATTTGACCGTACAGGTGGACAGCCGTAAACACCTGGCCCAAGTGATTCGCGCCATTCGGCATGTGCCCCAGGTTCAAAAAATCGTCAGGATAAAAGGCTAAGGCCGTAAAGAGCCGCACTATAGGCCAGCACGCCGGCCAGGGTGGCCCACGCAATACTGTGCCAATACCGCTTGCCAAGCACCACACCGACCAGCCCCGCCACTATGGGTAGGGCATCGGGTAAAAATGTGGGCATATCCACCATTGCCCAAAGCGAGGCGATCAGCAACGACACAATAGCCGAGGGGCCGACCGCCTCAAGTCCTCGGCGCAACCGTCCCCTGCCCAATCCCTTGGCCCCGGCTTTGGCCTGCCAATACATCGGCAGGAAACGAATTAAAAACGTGCCGACGCCGGCCAGAATCACCACCCAGATCAAATTTGTTGCGCTCACGCCTACCCTCTTCTTCCGGCCAGCAGAACGCCTGTCAGCATGCCCACGATAATGACGGCATACACGGGCAGCAACGCTAAACCGATCAGCGTCATGATCGCGACACCGACCAATACATGCAACGGCGCTATTTGCCTGATTTCCAGCAACAGGGCAAAAAACAAGGCCGGCAAAACAAAACCCAGCGCTTGCGACAAAATTGCCGATTGCTGGACCATATCGCGGCCCACATACGCGCCCAATGCCGTACCCAGCACCCAGGCCGCATAAGACCCGAGCTGCAAGCCCACATACCAGGACTCGCGATCGGCAGGCGGCTGTTGCGCCAGTTTGCTGACCGAGGTGGCGAACACCTCATCCGTCAGCCCGGCAGCCAGAAAAAAAGCAGGCCAGCGCCGATGCGATGAATCGAATCGGCTCATAACGGCGGGGCCGTAGAACACATGGCGCAAGTTCATCAACAAAATGATGGCCACGGCAGCCAGCGCCGAACTGCCGCCGCTAACCAGAACGATCAGAATAAATTGGCTGGCGCCGGCATAAACCAGCACCGAAATCAACATGGCCGTTAAAGGCGAGAGATCGGCATGGATCGCGGCAAGACCGAATGAAGCACCAACGGGAATATAACCCACCGCAATCGTAAGGCTTTGAAGAAGCCCCCGAAAAAATGGACCCATTACGTTATCTCTGGTTTATGGCTTGAACGCATTGATGAATATGGCCGGGTCGACCCGCGTGTTATTCAAGCTGACATTCCAGTGCAAGTGAGGGCCCGTCGCGCGGCCTGTCGCGCCCACTTTGCCGATGACCTCCCCTCGTTTGACCGACTGCCCCTCGTGGACCGAAAACGCAGACAAATGGCAATACATGGTGATAAAGCCCTGGCCATGATCGACAAAAACGGTTTTCCCATTAAAAAAGAAATCGTCCACGATCGTCACGACGCCATCGGCCGGAACCTGTACCGGCGTGCCGCTGGGCACGGCAAAATCCAGCCCTGAATGCGCATTGCGCTCTTCGCCGTTAAAGAAACGCCGCAAGCCGAACGGACTGGACAAACGCCCCTTGACCGGCTCATCCAGCATGATATTGCTGGGGCCCGTATCGCGAAATTGCTGGTAGGCGGCGATCTGCTTAGCGTACTCGCGCTCGAAACGCTTGGTCTGCTCCGGGTCGGGATTGACCTGGCTTTTGTTTTTCAGCGTAATGCGCTGCTCTTTATAGGCCTTGGGCACGACGGTAAAGTCGGCCTGGCGACTGGCCCCGCCTTCACGCACACTCAGGCTTTGCCGGCCCGTCGGGGTTTTTAGATCGACCCCCACCACCGCTATCCATTGCCCGTCGCTATCCCGAACAACCATGACCTGATTTTTCTTGTAGACCACCGCCGGCGCCTGAGGCGAGGCGCCCAACGGCACCACCGCGACGCCGCCCGGCACAGGGTAATTCAGCGAACGGCTGATATAACCTTGGGCACTCACTGCCGTAGGTAACAACAAGGCTATCGTCAACGACACCAGGCGCAACATCATTATTCTTCCCAAAAAAACTAGGCGCGGCGCCGATAATTGCACGCAATCACACCGACAACGGCAATTGCAAAGCCCGACAGCTGTATCGGACCGAGACGATCGCCAAACAAGAAATACGCTTCTACCGCGGCCAACGGCGGCGCCAGAAACATCAATGAAGACGCCGTGGCGGCCTGGCCGCGGCGCACAATCCATACCAACAGAAAAGTACCCACGCCGGATAAGATGAAAGCAGCCCAGAGCAAATTGGCCCATAAACCAACCGACCATACCCAGCGGCTCTCACCCAGTATCAAGACAAAAATGCCGGTAAAAATCATGGAGCCGACATTTTGCAGGACGGCCGAAACCCGAATATCGGCATTGGAAATCGACGTCTTTTGCAATATGGTGCCAAAGGTAATCGACAAAATAGCCAACAGGCCGATCAGGATCGCAGCGGTTGAAAACGAGTCATTGCCGGTCTTGACCAGGGCGGGTTGGATCACCAGGAAAACACCGCATATGCCTAACACCAGGCCGACCCACACCTTTCTGCTCGGGATCTCCTTTAAAACAGGAATCGCGATAAAAGCGGTCAGCAAGGGCTGCAGCGACCCCATCAGCGCCATGATGGCGGGCGGCAAGCCACCGCCAATGGCCCAGTACGTACCGGACAAATACAGGCCCTGCAGTAAAACGCCCGCCAGCAAATGTTTAGGCACCTCTTTCCAGGCGGGCCACTGCACCCGTGCATAGACGGCAATAAGGGCAAACATGGCGGCCGCAATGCTGACGCGCACAAACAGGAACAAGGTGGGGTCGGCATAGGGAATGATGGCTTTGCCAACAATAAAGCCGGTAGACCAAATAAATACAAACAATACCGCTATTGCCACCATTGCCAATACGCCTTGTTCTATGCCTTGTCGTGGTGTCGTAACATAACACAATCGTCCTGACGGCCGGATCAGGAGACGGCCGCCTCGACCGGCGAAACAATGCGTCCCCCGTGCAGCTTCAGCTCGCGCTCGCAACGCGCCGCCAACTGCGAATCGTGGGTCACCATGACCAATGTCGTGTTTTGCTCTTTCAACAAGGAAAACATCAGTTCAATTACGATCGCGCCGTTTTTTTCATCCAGGCTTCCGGTGGGTTCATCGACAAACAAAAGCCGGGGCTGAACGACAAAGGCGCGCCCCAGCGACACGCGCTGCTGCTCGCCGCCGGACAAGGTCTTGGGATAATGATGCAGCCGTTCTTTCAGCCCGACGCGCTCCAGGCTGCTGATGGCCCGATCACGCGCCGGCTGCTGGGCCAGTTCAAGCGGCAGCATGACGTTCTCGAGGGCGGTTAAATTCGGCAATAGCTGAAACGACTGGAACACAAAGCCGACATAGCTGGCCCTTAAGCGCGCCCGCCCTTCTTCATCCATATGGAACAGGTCATGCCCCAATAGCCTGATCTGCCCTGAAGTCGGGAGATCCAGGCCCGCCATCAGGCCAAGCAGTGTAGACTTTCCCGATCCTGAGCTTCCCGTAATCGCAAGCGCCTCGCCCGCGGCGACCGAAAAGCTGATGTTATCTAAAATGGTCAGGACGCCGGCCGAATCAGTGACTTGCTGGCAAAGATTCCTGACTTCTATCGAATGGGTGTAATTCATGCGTACTCGTTGGCATTTAGTGGCGGTGTTATGCTGCTTTCAGTGGTTAAGCGCATCAGCTCACGGCGCATCGGCTCCGGCCGAAAAAGAGCGCCGCATCTTGGTGGTCGGCGACAGCTTGTCGGCCGAATATGGAATAAAGCGCGGATCGGGCTGGGTCTCTATTGTGGCTCAAAAACTCGATGTACAACAACGCGGCTACCAAATAGACAATGCCAGCATCAGCGGCGACACCACCAGCGGCGGACTCAGCCGCCTTTCGCCTGCGCTGGCACGTTCATCGCCGGCCATCGTCATTATCGAGCTGGGCAGCAACGATGCGTTGCGCGGCTTGTCTTTGGCCATGACACAACGCAACCTTGCGTCAATGATAGAGCAGTCGCAGCAGGCCGGTTCGCGCGTCCTGCTGGTGGGCATGCAGATCCCGCCCAATTACGGTCGACAATACTCCGAACGGTTCCGGCAGCTTTTCACTGAACTGGCGCAACAGTACAAAACCGATTTGGTTCCCTTCCTGCTTGAGGGCATTGCCACCGACCCGACCCAGTTCCAGGCTGACGGCATTCACCCGAACGAGCAGGCCCAAAACCGTCTTGCCCAAAACGTATGGGCTCATTTAGAGCCCATACTGGAACCATAAAACCTGCTTGCCGACGGTTTATTCGTCGACCTCGCCCGACAACACTTTGTCAGCCTCGGGCAGCACCTTGACTTTCGCCTCGACACGCATTGTTTTCAAGACCGCCTGCTCTTCGGCACGGCCCCAGGCCTGGCTTAGCTCGCCCGGCAACGAGGCCAACAACGCTTCGCCGGTTTTACCCGCTTGCGCCCCTTCGATCCGCACGATCACATACCCTTGGGGTCCCTGAACACCTTCATAGGCCGGCAACGTGGCTGTCGGCGCGTGGAAGGCGGCATCCAGGACGGGTTTGTTCAGGCCTTCCGTGTTGACGCGGCTAATGGTCAACGGCGTGCCAAACCCCTCGGGCACGGTGGCCAGAGGCGATTTTTGCAAGGTCGCCAAGGCTTCCTGCCCGGCCTTCTCGGCGGCGGCCAAGGCACGCTCTTGCACAAGCTGCTCGCGTATTTGAGCCGTCACTTTATCCAGCGGCTGAACATGGGCCGGCGTGATTTTGTTTACACGCACCACAATCATCGTGTCCGGGGAAATCTCGATCACTCCCGAATTCTGTTTTTCAGTAAAGGATTGTGGAGCGAACAAGGCATTGCGCACCCGGATGTCGTCGAACAGCGCCGCATCGGCGCTGTCGATGGCGGGATTCGAACCGGCGGTTTCCGAAGCGGACAGCAAACGGCTTTGAGCAATGCCGTCGACGGTTTTAACCTTGAGGCCCAATGCATCGGCAGCCGGCTGCAAGCTGCTTTGATTATCGTAAACCAGCCCGGTCAGCTTGGACGCGATATCGGCAAAACGATCGGAACCCAACTGCCGGCGAATTTCGCTCTCGATCTTGGGCTTGGCCTGTTCGAATGTTTCACCATGCTCGGCCTGAACGTCGTCCGCTTTGAAAATATGATAGCCGCCCGGCCCGTCAATCACTTGCGATACATCGCCCTTTTTCAAAGCGAACACGGCGCTTTCCAAGGCAGCCGGCCAAGAGCCCTTGGTGATCCAGCCCAGCTTGCCACCGTCTTTCGCCGTACCCGCATCTTCCGATTCCGCCTTGGCGATTTCGGCAAATTTGGTTTTGTCAGCCGCTACTTTCGCTGCGAGTTCGTGCGCCTTCTTGCTGGCTTGCTGGCGTTGCGCGTCGGAAGCCCCCGGCGCCACATTCACCAGGATATGACTTAATTGCACCCGAGCAGGCAAGACATAACGCGCCTTATTCTGATCAAAATACTTTTGCATGTCTTCTGTGCTGACCGCAGGCAGATCCTGCATGGCCGCCGCTTCATTCAGCAAAAGATAGTCGGCGCTGACCTGATCGGGCAACTCGAGCTGTTTCTTATTCTGGTCATACCAGGCCTGGATATCGGCATCGGAGATTGAAACGCTGTTTTCGTATTCTTTCGCCTCGAACGCACGCAACCGGACGGTACGCTCGGCCGTCAATGTTTTTTCGATGGACTGGACCACCGATGCGGGCACGCTGGCTGTCATGCTGATGGGCCCCAACACGCGCTGCAGAGCCAGCTCGGAGCGGCGACCCTGTTCGAAATCGCGGCTGTTCAGGCCAACGGAATTGAGCACCTCGTTATAGCGCTCTGCCGAGAATTGCCCATTGACCTGCAACTCGGGCATCGAAGCGATGGTTTCTCGCAGCACCGTGTCGGATACGCTGAAACGCTCTTTGACCGCGGTATTGAGCACCACACGATGATCGACCAGGCTTTCAAGCAACTGCTTGCGTGCCGCTTCGGTATCGAGCACGGCTGGATCGAAGCCGCCACGGCTCATTTGCTGCATCTGCTGCAACTGATTGCGCCGGGCCTGATCGAACTCTTGCTGGGTGACGGCCGTATCGCCGACTTTGACCAGATCGGCATCGCCGGAAACGTATGTGCTGTAACTGCCCACGCCGATCAGGGCGAAAGACGGCACAATCAGGACCAGTAGAACCAACTGCATCAATCGCTGATGCGTACGAATAAAATCGAACATTAATAAAACTCTCTGACTCGCCAACCGGCTACTGCTTGTTGTGGCGGTTTATACCCAAAAAAAGGCGCACTAGGACGCCTGGCTCAGAATCGCGGGGTAAAGCATAAATTTTCTTGGCAGTTTACCACCTCCGCCGCCTCGACTTAAAGGTATGCTATAGCGATTTTAGAACACACGCCCCGACGCGGCGCATCCACTCCTATCAAGAAGGCGGCTTTATGACGAGTCCGACTGTTTTTTGGCCCTATCCGAAATTTATCGCCCACCGCGGCGCAGGCCGTTTCGCTCCCGAGAACACCCTTGCCGCCATGCGTCTTGGCGCCCAGCATGGGTTCACCATGATGGAGTACGACGTCAAGCTGACCCGCGACGGAATAGCGGTGCTGCTACACGATGACGCGGTGGAGCGCACCTCGAACGGAACAGGCAATGCCGGGGACAAAACCTATAACGAATTGGCTGCTATCGATTTCGGCGGTTGGCATTCTCGCGAATATGCCGGGGAACCCATCGCCACACTCAACTCGATTGCCGCCTTCACGCAAGCCAATCATATTTTCAGCAACATTGAAATCAAGCCTCATACCGGAACCGAGGAGCTGACGGGAACGCAAGTGGCGAAGCTGGCGGCGGCCCTCTGGACTAATGCTTCCGCCCCCCCGTTGCTGTCGTCTTTTTCCGAAACCGCACTGGAGGCCGCCCTGAAAGCCGCGCCGCACCTGCCACGAGCATTGCTGATCGCCAAAGAGATCCCTGCCGACTGGGCTAATCGCCTGTCGCGGCTTGAATGCATCGCCCTTAATGTCAACAACAAGTACACCACCAAACAGCTTATCGACAGCGTGCACGCCCAAGGCTATAAAATAGCGGTCTGGACGGTCAACGACCCGATACGCGCACGCGAACTGCTGGACTGGGGGTGCGACGCCCTCTTCACCGACGAAATAAAAACCATCTCGCCCAGTTTCTAATACTTTCTGTACAAGGCCCTTCTTTGTTTAGCTACCGACACGCATTCCACGCAGGCAATCATGCCGATGTATTGAAGCACTCCATCTTTGTGCATGTTCTCGATTACTTTAATCGCAAGGATGCACCTTACTGGGTGATCGATACCCATGCGGGAGCCGGTATTTATGATCTGACCAGCGACTGGGCGGTGCAAAACGGCGAATTCATCGATGGCCTTGACCGGCTGCTTGGCGCCGAGCTTATGCCGCCCATGGTGGCGCGCTACCTGGAAGAAGTGCATCATTTCAACCCGGACGGCGTCGCTAATTTTTACCCCGGCTCGCCCTGGCTGGCCCTGCGCGCATTGCGTGAGCGCGACCGCCTGCGCCTGTTTGAAATGCATCCCTCGGAAGCCGAAATCCTGAAACACAATCTGGCGCAGCAAGATCGTGCCGCCATACGCCAGAGCACCGTTTACGAAGCCGACGGCTTTAACGGGCTCAAAGCGCTTCTGCCGCCGCCTACCCGGCGCGGCCTGGTCATTATCGACCCGTCTTACGAAGACAAACTCGACTACCGCAAGACACTGCAGACGGTCAACGACGGCCTGGCCCGCTTTGCCTCCGGCTGCTTTCTAGTCTGGTATCCGTTGGTGCAGCGACGCGAAGTACAAGAAATGGTTCGGTCGCTTGAACGACTAAACACCGTTGAGTGGGTGCACGCAACGCTTACCGTGCGCAAACCCTCGGACGATGGCTTTGGCTTGCACGGCAGCGGCATGTTTGTCGTGAATCCGCCCTGGACGCTGCACCAGGAACTGGAACAGACTCTGCCCTGGTTGCGCCAGAAACTGGCACAGGACGACCGAGCCGCCTTTACGCTGACGCGTTCCGGCCAGAAGGCGTCGGCCTCTGCGCGCAAGCCTACAAAAAGCGCTCGCCGTCCTTGAGGTAACGCCACTTGCCCGGGGGCAGATCGCCCAAAACGATACGCCCCATGCGCACGCGCTTAAGGCCCACCACTTTCAAGCCGACCATTTCGCACATGCGGCGAATTTGCCGCTTTTTACCTTCCTGCAGAACAAAACGCAGTTGGTCCTCGTTCTGCCAGGACACTTTGGCTGGCTTCAGCACCTTGCCTTCCAGGCTAAGACCGTGATTGAGCAACTTAAGGCCGTTGGCGCCCAGCTTGCCGTCGACCCGAACCAGATACTCTTTTTCGATCTCGGAGTCTGCATCGATCAGTTGACGCGCAATGCGGCCATCCTGGGTCAGAATAAGCAAACCCTGGGAATCGATATCGAGCCGGCCGGCCGGCGCCAGACCGCGCAAATGGCTGGGATCAAATTGCAGCGGCGACTTGTCCACATGGTAGCGGCTGCTGGCGTTGATCAGGGAAACGGCGGGGCGATAGCCTTGCTCGGCCTGGCCCGAGACATAGCCCACGGGCTTATTCAGCAATATAGTCACACGCGAGCTTTGCCGGCGTTGCGCCTGCTTTTCAAGCGTGATTTTTTGGCCGGGGTAGGCTTTGCTGCCCAGCTCGGACACCACCACACCATCAACCCGCACCCAGCCGCGCTCAATGTAAGCGTCGGCTTCGCGACGCGAACATAAGCCCTGTTCGGCCATTAATTTTGAAATTCGTATTTTTTCCATAACCGATATTGTATGAGTTTCCTGGAAAACCCACGCGCCATATACAGCCGCCTGGGCCAGCGCAGGGTTTAACGCCAGGTATCGATATTGACGGAAACGCTGCCGGCGTCGGACGACACCAAGGCGGTGCCCTCTTCAATGGTCACGTGCAAGGTCATATTGCGCTGGACCAGTCCGGCCAGCTCGCGCACGGCCTCGGGTTCAACCGAGAGCACCGTGAGATTTTGCGCCCGCGCCACGCCGGCCTGCACTCCCTGCCACCACACCTGACTGGCCTGCCCGCCATAACAGCACACGACGACGCGATCGGACTTGCCGCTGGCCTGCAAAATGCGGCGCTCATCGGGATGGCCCAGATCAATCCAGTTCAAAATGGCCCCGGTCAAATCCTTTTCCCACACCGCGGGCTCTTCAACCGTGCTTAACCCGCGAGTAAACGAAAGATACTCGCAGGCAAATAGCGCAAACATCAACACCCGAAGCATCATGCGCTCTTCGGTTTCAGACGGATGGCGGGCCAGCGTCAAGGTATGTGAATCGTAATAGCCGCGCACCATGTCGGCAATATGCAGCTCTAGCTTGAAAATCGTGGCACGCAGCGCCATTGAGTCCCTTTATGAAATTTAAAAACCGACCGCCTGGCCATCGCGGCGGCTATCGCTGGCAGCGACATAGCCGTGGTTCGGGTCGTCGGAAAGCCGGCTGATGAACTGGCCTGCGCCAAAATCCATATACGGATCTTCGACGGTCTTGAGGACATGCCCTTTATCCTGCAGCCCCTGCAAGACTTCGGCGCCTATGCCCGACTCCAGGTCCAGCGTGAAATCGCGATTGAGCTTCCAGCGCGGGGCGCAGCACGCCGCCTGAGGCTGCTGATCGTAATCGAGCATGCGCACCACCGTTTGCAAATGGCCCTGGGGCTGGATGTCGCCACCCATGACGCCAAAGCTCATGACCGGCGCGCCATCGCGCGTCAGGAAACCCGGAATAATAGTGTGGAACGGCCGTTTGCCGCCCTCGACCACGTTCGGAGAGATCGGGTCCATCGAAAAGCCGACGCCGCGATTTTGCATACTGATGCCCGTACCCGGCACCACCACGCCCGAACCGAAGCCCATGTAGTTGGACTGGATGAACGACACCATCATGCCCGATTCGTCGGCGGCCGTTAAATAAATGGTTCCGCCAGCGTAAGGACGCCCGGCGCCAAACTGCGTGGCCCGGTTGCGATCGATCAGTTTGGCGCGGCTGGCCAGGTAGGCATCATCAAGCATTTGCTCGGGCGTCACCTCCATGGTGCGCGGATCGGACACATAGCGATAAACGTCGGCAAACGCCAGCTTCATGGCTTCGATTTGCAAATGCTGCGACTCAACCGAGTCAAGCGCCAAACTGCCCAGGTCGAATTGTTCGAGAATGCCCAGTGCGATCAAAGCGGCAATGCCCTGCCCATTGGGCGGAATTTCATTCAGGGTATAGCCGCGGTAGTTTTTCGCAATGGGCGTAACCCACTCCGGCTGGTAAGCAGCCAGATCGCTCATCGTCATGGCGCCCCCGCAGGCCTTGCTGAACGCCACAATTTTTTCGGCCAGCTCGCCCTCGTAGAAATCACGCCCTTTGCTTTGCGCAATACGCTGCAGCGTGCGCGCGGCGTCGGGCAGGGAAAACAGCTCGCCCACCTGCGGGGCACGCCCATTGGGTAAAAAGGCCTCGGCAAAACCGGGCTGGTCTTTAAGTTCGTCTGCTGCCGCAGCCCACTTGTGCTGGACGACCGGCGGCACGGCATAGCCGCGCTGGGCAATGTCGATGGCGGGCTCGAACAGGCTTTCAAAAGGCAGCTTGCCGTAACGCTCGTGCAAGGCAGCCCATCCGGCCACTACGCCCGGCACCGTTACGGCGTCCCAGCCCCGTATGGGCGCAGCCGCCAGTCCCTTCGCGTTCACGCCATACTTGCGCTTGAAGTACTCCGTATTCCAGGCCGCAGGCGCCATACCGGAAGAGTTAAGGCCCTGCAAGGTTTTACCGTCCCAGACAATGGCAAAGCAATCGCCGCCCAAACCGCAGGAAACCGGTTCAACCAGCGTAATCGTGGCGGCCGCCGCGATGACCGCGTCGATCGCATTGCCTCCCTTGAGCATCATGCGCAGGCCGGCCTGCGCCGCCAGCGGATGCGACGTGGATACGACGTTGCGCGCAAACACGGGAATGCGCGCTGAAGGATAGGGATTGCTCCAGTTAAACGGTTTCATAGCCTGCCTTAAAGTGCGTCGAGCCCGCTTTCGCCTGTGCGAATGCGGATAGCCTGCTCGACGGGAGTAACAAAAATTTTGCCGTCGCCTATCTTGCCTGTGTGCGCGGCTTTGACAATGGCGTCAATCGCCGCATCGACCATTGTGGCGGGCAGCACGACTTCGACACGAATCTTGGGCAGGAAATCCACCACGTATTCGGCCCCGCGGTAAAGTTCCGTATGCCCTTTTTGCCGCCCGAAGCCTTTGACCTCGGTGACGGTAAGGCCGTTAACGCCGATATCGGCCAGCGCCTCACGCACTTCATCGAGCTTGAACGGTTTAATAATTGCGGCAATCAGTTTCATTAATTAAGAGCTCCGGGTTTTAGAACAAAATTATCGCACGCCTGAGTCGGCGCATTGGAATACGGCCATTGCCCCCGTCTCTTAGCGTGGGCCGGCCGCTTCATCAAACACCATGCCCGCCCGCCGGTCGCTGGAAAAATCGGACCCTGACGGCGCCTGGTACAAGCGCAGGGACATCTCCGGCAAAATCGCCAGCAGATGATCGAAAATATTGCCTTGAATACGCTCGTACTCGACCCATGCCGTATTGTTGGCAAAGCAATACACCTCGATCGGCACCCCTTGCGAGCCGGGCTCCATCATGCGCACGATCATGAGCATGTCCTGATGAACCTCACGCTGCCGTTTCAAGTACGCCAAGGCGTAGGCGCGGAACGTGCCGATATTGGTCAGGCGCCGCCGGTTGACCTCTTGCGCGGCAGAGTCGCCCAACTGGCGATTGCTTTGCTCCAGCTCGCTTTGTTTCTCGGCCAGGTAATCGCCCAGAAGCGAAAAACGCGACAACAGGCGCACTTCTGACTCAGTCAAAAACCGTATGGTGCTTGCATCGATACGCAAGGTACGCTTAATGCGGCGACCGCCCGATTCGAACATATATCGCCAGTTGCGATAGGTTTCGGAAAAAAGCTTGTACGTCGGAATGGTGGTGACGGTCTTGTCCCAGTTCTGAACCTTGACCGTATGCAAGGCAATATCGATCACCGCACCATCGGCGTTGGCCTGCGGCATCTCGATCCAGTCGCCGATGCGCAGCATGTCGTTGGAGGTCATTTGCGTACTGGCGACCAGCGACAGCAATGTATCTTTGAACACCAGCAGCAAAACCGCCGACAACGCGCCTAAACCGGATAACATCAGCAGGGGCGAGCGATCGATCAGTATGGAAAAAACCATCACAACGCAAATCAGCCAGAGCACTATCTTGCCCAGTTCGAGATACCCCTTGATAGACCGCGTCTGGGCCCGGGTGGTCGCGGAGTAAATGTCTTGCCATGCCTTGAGCACGCCGACAAGCGCCATAAAGACAAACACAACCGCGACCGCACCCAGCAATCGAGCGGTAAAATCGACATAGCCCTCATCAATGGGCAGCAAACCCAAATTCGGAATGATTACCAGCAGGGGAAACGCCTGGCTTAAATGGCGAAAGACCCTGCGCCGGTGCAGTGCCTGCGACCAGTCGCCACGCCCCATTGCCGTCAAGGCGCGACGCGCAATGCTGGTCAGCACCTTGGAAGCCAGCCAGCTGCTGACCAGGACCAGAACTCCCAATAACAGCAGGCCGATAAGCACTTGCGCCCACACCGCGTCGGGCATATTGTTTCCGATCCAGTTATCGCCCAGCCAGGCGGCCGGCAAATTCGTTGATCCCATTATTCCTTTGAGTGGCCAAAAGTAGCCAGAAGCATCGCGTGTGCGATAGGTTGGTTATTTCAAGGATTGCACTGCGAATCCGGTCTATACAATACTGCATTAAACAAAATTATCGTTTATATGAACAATCGCCGTCCCTTATAATCAGCACACTATGTCAAAAAACACCCCCACTTCCCAGCAAAATCAGTTCGCCAACAAAGCCAAGGCTTGGTCTGCGCGTTTTTCCGAACCGGTCTCCGACCTCGTTAAACGCTATACCGCTTCCGTCAATTTCGACAAGCGCATGGCCAATTTCGATATTCAAGGCTCGCTGGCGCATGCCGACATGCTGGCTTCCATCGGCATCATCAGCCAGGATGACAACGCCGCCATCGAGCGCGGCATGGCTCAGATCCTGGAAGAGATCGAAGCGGGTCAGTTCACCTGGTCGATCGATCTTGAAGACGTGCATCTTAATATTGAAAAGCGTCTGGTCGAATTGATCGGCGACGCAGGCAAACGGCTGCACACCGGCCGCTCGCGTAACGACCAGGTCGCCACCGACATACGCCTATGGCTACGCAACGAAATCGATACGTCGGTCGACCTGCTGCGCCAGTTGCGCCACACCCTGGCCGCGTTGGCCCTGGAACACACCGCCACGATTTTGCCCGGTTTCACCCATTTGCAAGTCGCCCAGCCGGTTACCTTTGGCCACCATTTGCTTGCCTATGCTGAAATGTTCGGGCGCGATGCCGAACGCCTGGTCGACTGCCGCAAGCGTGTAAACCGCCTGCCTCTGGGCGCGGCGGCGCTGGCCGGAACCTCGTTCCCGATCGATCGCGAGCGCGTGGCCAAGACCCTGGGGTTTGAAGACATCTGCCGCAACTCGCTCGATGCCGTATCCGACCGCGATTTCGCCATCGAATTTTGCGCGGCGGCGGCGTTGATCATGACACATATCTCCCGCTTCTCGGAAGAGCTGGTGCTGTGGATGAGCCCGCGTGTAGGCTTTATCGACCTGGCCGACCGTTTCTGCACCGGCAGCTCCATCATGCCGCAAAAGAAAAACCCCGACGTCCCTGAACTGGCTCGCGGCAAAACCGGACGCGTCAACGGCCATTTGATTGCCCTGCTCACTCTGATGAAAGGCCAGCCCCTGGCCTACAACAAAGACAATCAGGAAGACAAGGAAGGCCTGTTCGATTCGGCCGACACCATACGCGACACCCTGACGATTTTCGTCGACATGATCGGCGGCATCAAGGTCAAGGAAGACGCCATGCGTGCCGCGGCGCTGCAAGGCTTTGCCACGGCAACCGACCTGGCCGATTATTTGGTTAAAAAAGGCATTCCCTTCCGCGATGCCCACGAAACCGTGGCGCGCGCGGTTCGCGCCTGTGAAGAAAAGGGATGCGATATTTCCGACTTGCCGCTGGCCGATCTGCAGGCCTTCCATCCATCGATCGAGCAAGATGTATATGCGGTCCTGACGCTCGAGGGTTCGGTGGCGGCGCGCGACCACATCGGCGGAACGGCTCCTCGCCGGGTCAAGCTTGAAGCGGAACGCGTTCTGGCCGAGACGGCTTAGCATTTTGGCCTAAACGGGCTGGTAGTCGTTGCTAAAGCAATGCGGAAGTAGTTGATCTGAGCCCTTTTCTAAGGGCTCATTTCTTGCTCTGTGGTTTTGTATTTTTTATTCGTTATATTGCAATGACGAAGATCGGAGTAATTAGGTTCGGCACATTGCCGTCTATAGCGTGAGGTGTTTCGTTTTACTTACCGTGTGATGGGGTCTGTGTGCCATGGCCCGGACCATCGGCCCGGTTCGTCGCCCTGCGGCGCCGAACATCACTTCGTCTCGCTCCTGCGCCCATTCGGGCTCCGTTCGCGGCCGACTCGTTCTGGCCTCAAAGGTCCGAGCCATGCCACACAGACCCCACCCCACTGCACCGCGGAAATACGTCAGGCTGCTGGCGCGCTAGTCACTACCTCGATCGACCTGATAATCACCTTCGTCACATTGATCACATTGATCACATTGATCACATTGGTCACATTGGTCACATTGGTCGCCACGGTTACCTTGGTTGCCTTGCTCAAGCTGACAACCCGATCAACCTGATCGCCTCGCTCAAATTGCTCAACTTGGTCGATCTCACAATAAACCACCATGCAGTCGTGGCGGTGGCGGTGGGGGCTGGCTGGGCTAACGTGGGCGCCGCGCAATGTGCCCCGAGCGGGGAAGCAAGGCCGCAGCGTGTTTGAGCCGGCAAGCTTCGCCAAGCACTGCTTGGCGGCCGGCGAGTTCTGCGGCCGCCCCGATCGGGGCACATTGCGCGGTTTAGTCCCGCAGGGACCGCCCACGTTAGCCCAGCCAGCCCCCACCGCCACCGGTAATTGTCAAGCTAGTTGTCGCCTGAATGGTGTGATTTAGGCCGCCTGTTTTAATGCGGTAAGTGGTTTCTTTGGACTCCTTTTCTTGATGCTATG
>LNAP01011625.1_pt1 | contig 19170 bp, 19 predicted proteins | sample 602601 | NCBI WGS metagenome assembly LNAP01 (sample SAMN02440304, study PRJNA202911) | soil metagenome | biome: Subtropical and temperate rainforests or woodlands; isolation source: soil samples (1 kg each in a 20% v/v slurry with milli Q water) were... ...
CAGATGAAACCGTCACGATCAGACATCGACATAATGCTCTCCCAATAATGAGGGCCTCATTGTAGCAAGCACAGTGCTTTAGAATAAGCCCTTTATTGCTCTGTGCTACGTTTTCGAGGGTGTCCTGTTGGCGCTTCAGCCCAAACTCATTTCATTAAGGCTCGACGCCCGGGCCTGGCATAGCCTCAGGGCCGGTTTCGTCGCCGTCGTGCCCGCGCTGATTGCGACGGCCATGTGGGGCTTTGTGACGGGCATCGCTCTGGTCAAGTCCGGCCTGACGGAAGGCATGGCCGGTTTGATGACGCTGCTGGTGTACGCCGGCTCGGCACAGCTCACGGCATTGCCGCTCATCGTAATGGGCGCACCGTTGTGGCTTATTTTCGCGGCCTGCACCGTGGTGAATATCCGTTTCATCATTTTTGGCGCCGCACTGCAGCCGTACTTTCGTCACTTCTCGTGGCAGCGGCGTTTATGGCTGGGGTATTTGTCCGGCGACATTGTGTTTGTGCTGTTCATGTCTCGCCATGGCGACGACAAGAAAAAGGGCACGCGCGAGCAGTTGTGGTTTTATCTGGGGGTGATCGTTCCGGGCTGGATGGCCTGGCAGTTGTCGTCGTTTCTGGGGATTTACCTGGGCTCGATGATTCCCGCTTCGTGGTCGCTCGATTTTGCCGCCATTCTGGCGCTGATGGCGATTGTGATTCCGCTGGTGCGAAACTGGCCCATGGCCGTTTCGCTGCTGGCGGCGAGCGCCGTGGCCTGGTTGGGACAGCCGCTGCCGTTGCGCCTTGGGCTGGTTGCCGCGGTGGTCGCAGGCATTGCCGCCGGCGTGGCGGCCGAGATCGCTCTTCCCAAATCGAAAAGGCGCAGAGCATGAGCAATGATCCGGACCTGACCCTGTATATCCTGGGCGTGATCGCCGTCCTGACGCTGTCCAGCTTCCTGACGCGCGCCGGCTATTTTCTTTTCGGCGATCATCTGCCGCTTACCGATGGCGTGCGCCGAGCGTTGCGCTATGCGCCCACGGCCGCGCTGGCCGGCATCATCGTCCCGGAGCTTTTGCCGTGGCACGAAGGCGCTTCGGCCTTGCTGGACATTAAGGTGTGGGCGGCCGTGGCGGCGGTTTTGGTGTTTTGGCGCACACGCAGCACCGTCATGGTCATCGTGGCCGGAATGCTGGCCTACTGGCTGCTGAAGGCGCTTTTTTAGCAGGCTGGCCCCTGGGCTTCGTGGGCATTTAACGACACTAATTGGCCGTTCGGGGATTTTAATGTCGGATTTTGTCACGGCTGCGCTAAAATGATCGGGTTATAAGAGCTTGGTTGGGGTTTTCCCGACTTGAGCGCCAACCATTTTTCAATGACTGAATCTATTAATACTGATACACCTGTAGTCACGTTTTACCCCGGTATTTTGCAGGCTGTTGCCGCAACCGGATACACAACGCCCACTCCTATTCAGGCACAAGCCATACCGGTCGTCATGAACGGGCGTGATGTGATGGGCGCCGCTCAAACAGGAACCGGAAAAACCGCTGCGTTTACGTTGCCCATATTGCATCGCATGATGTCGTATGCCAACACCAGTGCGTCGCCGGCCCGCCACCCCGTCAGGGTGCTGATTCTTACGCCGACGCGAGAATTGGCGGACCAGGTGTCCGACAGTGTGATTCAGTACAGCAAATTCATTCCGCTACGCTCAGCCGTCGTGTTTGGCGGGGTCGATATCCGGCCTCAGCGCGATGCCTTGCGCAACGGTTGCGAAATCGTGATCGCCACGCCAGGGCGTCTGCTTGATCATATCGAGCAGAAGAACATCAGCCTGAGCCAAGTCGGCATCATTGTGCTGGACGAAGCCGACCGCATGCTCGACATGGGCTTCTTGCCCGATCTTGACCGCATCGTTCGCCTGCTTCCGGCCAAGCGCCAGGGGCTGCTTTTTTCAGCGACATTCAGCAATGAAATTCGCAAATTGGGCCGAAGCTTTCTTACCGATCCGGTCGAGATCGAAGTGGCCGGACGCAATGCCACGGCCGAGAACGTCACGCAGATCGCCTACCCGATGTCGGGCGACGATAAACGTGCGGCGGTCGTGCATCTGGTCAAGTCGCGCGGTTTCAATCAGGTCATCGTATTCTCCAACACAAAAATCGGCACCAGTCGCCTGGCGCGCCAGCTTGAGCGCGACGGCGTCAAGGCTGAGTCGATTCATGGCGATAAAAGCCAGCTCGACCGCATGAAGGCCCTTGAGGCGTTCAAGGCGGGCGAACTTGAAGTGCTGGTGGCCACCGATGTCGCGGCGCGTGGGCTGGATGTGGCTGGCGTGCCTTGCGTCATCAACTACGATCTGCCCTATAACGCGGAAGACTACGTGCACCGTATCGGTCGCACGGGTCGCGCCGGCGCTTCGGGCGAGGCCATTGCTTTTTTCTCGCCCGATGAAGAACGCTTTTTGCTTGATATCGAAAAGCTCATCAAGGTGAAAATCCCGCGTGGAACGCTCACCTTGCCATCGGCGGCTCCTAAGCCGCCGCGTGAGCGTACCGAGCGCCGTTCTTCCGCGTACTCTTCTTCCGGCAGCGCTCCCTCGCGCCGCCCCACGGACGAATTGTTCTACAAGCCCTATGTGCCGTCATCCCCATCAGGCTCGCCTGTATCGACGCCCGACAGTCTCGTCCATCGCACCACCGGTCTGGCGGCGGCCGCCGCCAAGAAATCCGTGGGCGTCTTGCTAGGCGGCGGACGCTAGCAGAGGCCGCAATAGCGGCGGCCCGCTGGTTGTAATAGCGGGCGTCGTCGTATCGAGGCGGTCGAGCAGTTTTTCCAAGTGGCTGATATAAGGCAGCAGCGTACCGAAAAAAAGGTTGGCTGCGGAGCTTTGTATGAGCACGGTGGGAAAGTTCTCGACGTCGTCGTCGCCCAGCAATTCGGGATGTTCTTCGATATCGATCCAGACGAAAGTGTGCTGCGGCCATTTATCGGCTAATTGCGTGAAGTCGTCGTGGTATTTCGTGCACGTATCGCACCACTGAGCGCAATAACAGGCGACAATCAGGCCATTGTTTTGCCGCAACCGGTTTTGCAGCGCGGAAAGATCAAGCGACGGATTAAAAATAGACATAGAGACAAATAGGGCAAGGTTTGACTATGATAGCCGTATGTCCACTTTAATGCATTGCCAATGAGCGACTCTAATGTTGTCATTCGTCCCGCGCAACCCGCGCCCGTCACGGGTCTGGCGTCTGTCGGACAAGCTTTCAAGCGCGCGCTGGTGTCGCAATGTCATCCCAAAATGCTGTTGGCATTGTTGTTGCCGTTCATTATTGCGTTGCTGGGCGCCATCGTGCTGCTATGGGCGTTCTGGGATCCACTGACCGCCTGGCTCAATGCTGAAGCCGCAGGATGGGAGGTGGTCAACAGTGTGGATCAATGGCTGGTCGCCATCGGCCTTTTTTCGATCAAGCTCTACCTCATACCCATGCTGGCCCTGGCTATTTTGCTGCCTATATCCGGCATTCTCGGCCTGGTCATTGCCGCTGTTTTCGTCATGCCGATTGTTTTGCGCCATCTTGAGCAGCGTGAATACAAAGGGCTGCTTCGCAATGGGCGGTTCGCCACAACGGTTGGGATCTGGAATGCGGCCTGGGTAAGTGGCATTTTTGCCATCGGCTGGTTGGCGACCATGCCTTTGTGGCTTATTCCGCCGTTGCCTATTTTGCTGCCGCTTTTCTGGTGGGCGTTTGCCTTTACGCGCATGTTGAAGGTCGATTCCATTATCGAGCACGCCAGTGTGCAAGAGCGCGCACTGTTGTGGCGCCGCCATAACCGCAAATATTGGGCGATTGGCGGCATCTTGTCGCTAATCAATCTATTCCCGCCGGCGTGGCTGGTTCTTCCCGTTTTTTCAGCGCTGGTGTTCGCCCACTTCAGTCTAGAGGCGCTGCGTCAGTTGCGTGCCGAAACCGTTATCGATGCCTAGAACATCGTATCTTTTACCTAACTTTTTAATCAAGGTTGCATCATGAGCTCTCTTGTCACGCCTCGTATACGGCTAATCATCATCGGCGACGAAATTCTTTCAGGAAGGCGGCAAGACAAGCATTTTTCCAAATTGGTTGAGCTGTTGTCTCAGCGCGGCATGCAGCTCAGCGGGGCGGAATTCGTGTCCGACGAGCGTCAGGTTATTGCCGCTACCTTGCAGCGCAGCTTTGCCACCGACGACCTGGTGTTCTGTTGTGGCGGTATTGGCGCCACGCCGGACGATCAGACGCGACAGGCGGCTGCCCAGGCCCTGGGTGTCGATCTGGCGCTGCACCCGGAAGCAGAACGGCTGATCGCCGAGCGGTGTGCCGACAATGAGCGTCGGGGCCAGGGAAGCGGCGACATGTCCTTGCCGGAAAATCAGCAACGCTTGCAGATGGGCGTGTTTCCGGTGGGGGCCGAGATCGTGCCCAACGCTTACAATAAAATTCCGGGCTTCTTCATTAAGAACCACACTTTTATGCCGGGCTTTCCAGTAATGGCCTGGCCCATGATGGAGTGGACGCTCGATACGCGTTATAGGCAGTTCCATCACAGTTTGAAGCGAGTTGAACATTCCTTTTTGGTCTTTAAACTGCCCGAGTCGCGTATTACTCCGGCGCTTGAAGAGCTCGAACGCAAATGGCCGGGTGTCAAAGCTTTCAGTTTGCCCAGTATGGGTGAAGCGGGCCATCCGCATATTGACCTGGGGGTGAAGGGCGAGGCCGGTGATGCGGCCGAGGCGCTGGCGTTTTTACGTGCCGAAGTCCTCCGGGTGGGTGGTTTATTGACGCCACCCGAAAAATAATGCTTGCCAAGTCGAGCGGTTTTTTCATATTATGGAATTTGTTGCGTTGCATCAAATAAATACCATGGCACGAACCTCTCTTCTCCCACCGAGCTCCACCGGCTTTCCCTCTATAAGCGGGTCGCAAGTGACGATCCAGGTTCTCGAGCGCGCGATGCTGCTGCTTGATGTGCTGGCTCGTCAAGCCGAGCCGGTGCCGCTTAAGGATTTGGCGGCAACGACAGGCTTGCATACTTCTACGACGCACCGTATTTTGAATGACCTGGTGGTGGGGCGTTATGTTGAGCGAGTCGACAGCGGGCTTTATCGGCTCGGCATGCGTTTGCTGGAGCTCGGTTCCCTGGTCAAGGGGCGGCTTAATGTGCGGGAAGTCGCTCTTGAGCCTATGCGAGAGCTGCACAAGATTACCGGCCAAACCATTAATTTGTCGCTGCAGCAGGGCGATGAAATCGTGTACATCGAGCGAGCCTGGAGCGAACGCTCAGGCATGCAGGTGGTGCGCGCCATCGGCGGCAGGGCGCCTTTGCATTTGACGTCAACGGGCAAGTTGTTTTTGTCGGTGAGCGATCCGCGTCAGGTTAAAGCCTATGCCATGCGTACCGGGACGCGAAACAGCATCACCCAGGCCGAGCAACTTGAGCGTGATCTGGCTCTGGTGCGACGTCACGGTTATTCGCGTGATAATGAAGAGCTTGAGCTGGGGGTGCGCTGCATTGCGGCGGGCGTGTACGACGACACGGGCAAACTTCAGGCGGGGTTGTCGATTTCGGCACCGGCAGAACGTATGCGGGATGAGTGGATCACCTCATTGCTTGATACGGCGGCCAAGATATCTGAAGCTTTGGGGTTTGAGCCTAAGAAGTCATAGGGTTTTTAGCCTGTGAGTTGGGTTTCTTGATCCGTGGGTCGGGGTCGGTGTGCCCGGGCCCGGACCATCAGCCCGGTTCGTCGCCCTGCGGCGCCGAACGCCGCTGCGTTCGCTCGTCCGGCCCTTCGGCCTGCCTTCGCATCCACTTGCTCTGGCTTCAAAGGTCCGGGTCCGGGCACACCGACCCCGACCCACTGGCGTAGTGGACCTTTGGTGCGCAGTGGGTATGGCTGTTTCGGCACGGAAAGGGCATGGCCGGCTGGGGGGGATATCTGGATAGTCAGCCTGCTTTAAGCAAACTGACCTAATTTGTGGATCAAGCCAGGCATGCCAGTTCAACATTCAAGCTAACTGTAACGCAGTCGCTACCCGCGATGTAAGTGGGCAGTCCGACATTGGGATAGCCAACGTCACCAGGGGCAACCGGCCGCTATTCCAATCAATCAGCGATAAACCCTATTCCTAATCATCGATTTCCTTCCGTCCAAGCCCTCCCTCAATCAGCCCTTTCGCAGTCGTGGCGGTGGCGGGGTGGGCAGGCGGGGCGACTTCGTGGGCGCCGGGCAATGGGCGGAAATGGCGAGGGAAGTGAGCACCTGTTTGAGAACCGGCACGCTTCGACAAGCACCGCTTGTCGGCCGGTGAGTTGTGCGAACGCGCCATTTGCGTTCAGTGTCCGGGGAGCCCCGCCAGGGGCCGCCCGCGCGAAGCCCTGCCTGCCCACCCCGCCAGCGACACGACGTGTTCAAGACTTTGTTCCGCCGTGTTTAAAACAGAAATCTGTGACGCTTGAAAAAATCATTATGCATCGTACATAAAAAATCCCCCGCCGGTTAGGGCAGGGGATTCAGGTCTGTCAGTCGAGCGTTAAAAATCAGATGCTTTTCAGCGCGCCTGATTTATTAAGCATTGATCAGTTGGCTTTTACGCCGGCTTTCTTGAACAGCTCAGCCCATTGCGGCACTTGCTGGTCGACCTTTTTGGTCAGGGCTTCTGGGTTGGCCTGGTCGTTAAGCACCGTTGCGCCAAGAGAGGCCATGCGCTCTTTGAACGCGGGGTCGGCCATGCCTGCCTGCAGCGACGAAACCAGTTTGTCGACCACCGGTTTGGGTGTGCCTTTGGGCGCCCACATACCATGCCAGATACCGACTTCAAACCCCTTGAAGCCGGATTCGTCCATGGTGGGCAGGTCGGGCAGCGTAGGGACTCGCTTCAAGCTGGTGACGGCATAAGCCTTGACCTTGCCGGACTTAATCTGTTGGGTTGTGTTGGTGGTTTGGTCGCACAGCAAATCGACTTGTTTGCCCAACAGGTCCGCGATAGCGGGAGCCGTGCCTTTGTAGGGGACGGTAAGCAGATCAACGCCCAGCGCCTGGGTGAACATGGTTCCGCACAGATGGCTGGCGGCTCCGATACCCGCGTTGGCCAGCGAAATCTTGTCTTTGTTGGCCTTAATGTATTCGACCAGTTCTTTAATATTGTTGGCAGGGAAGTCTTCGCGGGCAATAATCGTCATTGGCACATCGACGACCAGGCCAATAGGCTCGAAACTTGTCTTGGGGTTGTAGCCTGGGTCTTTGTAAAGCGAGGGAGCCGTTGAAAACCCGATATGCATAAGCAAGATGTTGTAGCCATCGGGTTTGGCCCGGGCGACTTGCGAGGTGCCGATTGTGCCGCCGGCACCGCCTTTGTTTTCCACAATGACGGTTTCCCCCAGCGCGGGGCGCATGGCTTCAGCCAGGGCGCGTGCTACGTTATCGGTTGGCCCGCCAGCCGAGAAAGGAACCACCATATTGACGGCGTGATCAGGGTAGTCGGCCGCCAGCGCCGCACCGGTGCCAAAAAGGGAGGCTGCGATCAGTAAGGAGGTAGCGGTTCGGGTATAGCGTTTCATTGTGTCTCCATATGCCTTATGAGCAATGTAATTAGGCTGAATCTTTCAATATTCTTTCATATTGCTTTTGAATTGCTTTCGCAAGGAAATAATTCTATGGCAAAAGGCCCAAGTTTGTAGCCCCTATTTACCCCAATATGGCTGTGTTTTTTGCGAAATAGTTTCTGATTGTTTAATGAAGGAATTGTTTGTTGCAACGCAGCAATTAGTTCTTGACTCTGATATATATTCATGTAGAATTTGAATTGTGCACTGCAGCACAGAAGGTTTTCACGCATGATAGGTGATTTGTTTAGCCTTCTTTATCTTTAGTTGAATGCAATTCAAACACAGCGATCAGACCGTCTCTGGTCCCTACAAAGGAAATATCATGAGCGCAATTCCCCAAGAAGTTCTCGCCAATCAAAAAGCCTCGCTGGACAAGTTCCTGGCTGTTCAAGGCACATTTTTCGGCGGTTTCGAAAAACTGGTTGATTTGAACCTGAAAGTTTTGAAAGCGACTTTAGACGAAGTGGCCCAAAAATCGCAAGAAGCCATCGAAGTTAAAGATGCACAAGAAGCCTTGGCTTTCACCTCCGGCCTGGTTCAGCCCGGTGCTGAAAAAGCATTGGCTTACAGCAAGCACGTATATGACATCGTGTCGGGCGTTCAAGCCGACCTGTCGAAACTGACCGAAGAGCAAATCGCCCAAGGACAGCAGCAGGTTTCGGAAGCGATCGACCAGATTTCCAAAAATGCGCCTACCGGTTCGGAAAGTGCCGTTGCATTGATGAAGTCCTCGTTGGCCACCGCGACAAGCGCTTACGAGACCGTCGCCAAGGCAGCCAAGCAAGCCACTGAAGCCGCCGAATCGAATATTACCGCCGCAACCAATGCGTCGTTTCAAGCCGCGAACGATGTTGCGGAGGCCGCCAAATCGGCTCCTCGCGCACGTCGCGCTTCGGCCTAAGTTGACGATCAATCAAGGCGGGTAATCTGCCTTGATGCGGTAGCAGCAACGTAAAAAGCCCCAAGAGCTAAAGTCTCTTGGGGCTTTTTTTATACAAGGCCGCTGCTTCTACCTGAAAGCAGAGGAGCGCCCCGGGTGCTGTGCTTAGGCGTTCTGGGCCAGTGCGCGCACGCATTCACTGATAAGGGCCGGCCCGCGGTAGATCAGTCCGGTATAAAGCTGGACAGCGTTGGCGCCGGCGGAAATTTTTTCCCGCGCTTCTTTGCCCGAGGCGATGCCGCCCACGCCGATAATGGCAAACGAGGCGCCCAGTTGCTGGCGTAGCCGGGCAATGACAGCCAGCGACAAGGCATGCACCGGCGGTCCGGACAGGCCGCCGGCTTCATTGCAGTGCGGCAGGCCTTGCACGGCGTCGCGGGTAACGGTTGTGTTCGTGGCAATGACGCCATCGATGCCGTAGCGCGGCAAGGTGTCGGCAATGACATCGATTTGCTCTTGGGTCAGGTCGGGGGCGATCTTGACCACCAGCGGCACATTGCGGCCATGTTTGTCGGCCAGGGCTTTTCGTTTTTCCTGCAACGGCAGCAAAAGCCCGCTTAACTCATCGCTGCCATGCAACTGACGCAAGTTCTGCGTATTGGGCGATGAAATGTTGACGGTAATGTAATCGGCATGCGGGTAGACGCCTTCGAGCCCGAGCAGATAGTCGTCGACGGCATTTTCCATCGGCGTTGCCGCGTTTTTGCCGATATTCAGCCCGAGTATGCCGCCGTCTTTGCGCCATTGGCTTTTTTGGACGTTCTGGATAAACGTGTCTAGGCCCTTGTTGTTGAAGCCTAGCCGATTAATGAGCGCGTTGGCGCTGGTCAGCCGATACATGCGCGGCTTGGGGTTGCCGTCTTGTGGTTTCGGGGTAACCGTGCCGACTTCAATGAATCCAAACCCCAATTGCCCCAGGGCGTCAATATGAGCGCCATTCTTGTCCAGTCCGGCCGCCAGCCCGATGGGGTTGCGCAGGTGCAAGCCCATCAGCGTCGTGGGCAAGACGGGCTTGTTGGTTAGTAGCGTGCGCGTCATGCGGCAATCATAGGCTTTTTGCAACGAGGAAAGCGTGAGTTCGTGGGCCGTTTCGGCGTCAAGCGAGAATAACGCCGAGCGTGCGAGGGCGTAGGAATTGAATAAGAATGACATGGAGGGAGTGAGTGCTTTACCAAGCAAAGAAAGGGAAAGAAAAGGCAGCTTAGCCAAAGCCCCTAGTTTAAAGCGTATTTGAGGCAATCAGTCGGCTGGCTCAGTCCATATGCCATTTTGCAGTATTTCATGTGGTTTAAAGTGCGATTTATAGGTCATTTTTCGGCTTTCACGAATTAAATAGCCGAGGTACAGCCAGGGCAGGTTCATGGTCTGGCACTGCGCAATTTGCCACAGTACGCCGTAGGTGCCCAGGCTGCCGCGCACGTCTGGATCAAAAAAGGTGTAGACCGCCGACAGCCCGGTTTCCAAAATATCGATCAGCGACACCATCTGCAATTTTCCTGTCGGGTCGCGAAACTCGATCAAGGTTGAATCGACCCGGCTGGCGAGCAAAAACTGTGTGTATTGCGCCTGGGTGTCGTCATCCATTCCGGCGCCGGGATGACGGCTGGCGACATAGCGCTGGTAAAGCTCGAAGTGCTCGGGGTGCATTTGCAGCGGCAGGCTGCGCGTCTGCAGGTTCTGGTGACGATGCCAGATTTTGCGCTGAGTGCGGTTCGGGTGAAAGCGTGTGGCGTCGACACGTATGGGCAGGCAGGCAAGGCAACCATCGCAATGGGGGCGATAGGTAAAGAAACCGCTGCGCCGAAAGCCTTGTTCCACCAGTCTGGAGTACTTGTCGGTGTCGATAAAGTGGCTGGGCGCGGCCACTTGGGATCGGGCTTCCAGTCCTGCGATATAGCTGCATGGGTACGGCGCCGTCAGGTAAAATTGCAAGGTTTTGAATTGGGGATCGGTGGGGTGGTTCATGGCAATACTCGGCAATACGGTGCCAGGTCATTATGGCGTTATTCGTCGAGTTTGCGCAAACTTGGCGGATTTGTTTTAAACGTTTTCTTCCGGAAGCAAAATGCCGGATTGTAAAAGCTGCCCGCGAGGCCAGGTGAGCGACGGTTGCCGAGTCGCCGATTGCACTTTGCGCACGAAATCGCGCCTGTTCATCGGGCGCGCGCCAAGGCTGGCCAGGTGCCCGGTCTGCTGCTGGCAATCGATGTGTTCAATGCCCTGCGCCGAGAGAAACGCGACCAGATAGGCCAGCGCCAGCTTGGACGCGTCGGCGACGCGCGCAAACATCGATTCTCCGAAGAAAAATCGGCCCAGGCATACGCCGTAGAGTCCACCTGCCAGACGGCCGTCAATCCAGGTTTCCACGCTATGGACCCGCCCCTCTCGGTGCCACGCCAGGTAGGCGGCTTGCATGTCCGGCGAGATCCATGTGCCGCCTTGCGCGGCTCGGGGGGCGGCACAGGCTTGGATGACATCGCCAAAGGCGGTGTTGAGGGTGATTTTCAGATGGGCATTCGCGCTGGATTCGGAACGCGCGATTTGACGCATCTTTTTACGCAGGGAGTGCGAAATCTTGAAGTCGCGGCAGGCCAGCACCATGCGGGGGTCGGGGCTCCACCACAGAACCGGATCGCCTTCGTTGTACCAGGGGAAAATGCCGTTGGAATAGGCTTCGGTCAAGCGGGTTGGCGACAGGTCGCCGCCGGCGGCGAGCAGGCCGTCATCGAGGGCGGTGCAGGCGGGCGGCAGCGCAGTGGCGTCATCGATCCAGGCCAGTTTCATAGCGGATGCAACGGGCGCTAGGCCTTGTCCGAAAGCGGCAAGGGAATGTCGTAATGGTGAATGGGAAAAACCCCTTTCTTTCGATCTTCGAAGTAGTGTTCCAGCGTAGTGATAACGGTTCGGAATGCCAGGTTTTCCCATGGAACTTCGTCGGCGCTGAAAAAACCCGCTTCAAGGCTTTCCGGTCCAGGGTAGAGGTCGGGGCTAAGGACGTTGGCCAGGTAGAAAAAATGGACTTGTTCGGCATGCGGCACGTCAATCACCGTATAAAGCGGCCCCAGTTCAATTTGCGCGCCGGCTTCTTCCTGGGTTTCACGCATGGCGCCTTGCGCAGTGGTTTCGCCCAGCTCCATGAAGCCGGCAGGCAGGGTCCATTTGTTATAGCGCGGCTCGATGGCGCGCCGGCAAAGCAAGACCTTGTCGCCCCAGACAGGCAGCACGCCCACCACATTGCGCGGATTTTGATAATGCACGGCGCCGCAGTGGTTGCATACGTCGCGAAGGCGATTATCGTCAGGCGGTATTTGCCGCGCCAGGGTCGTGCCGCATTGACTGCAAAATTTTTGGGCGCGCGGCGCGGGAAAATAAAAGAGGGGGGCTTCTGATGTCATGACTGAGCCTTTAAGCGTAACAAAATTTGGAGACGGCGCGCGGACAAAGCCCATTAGCCCGGGAATTAGGGCGGCTGGGCAACACGTCAATGGAGCTGTGTTCGTCTTGTCGTGCGCGTGCGGAGGCGGCTTTTCATCGGATATCAGTTTGAGGCTGACTTGCGCCGCAGGCCGAGGGTTGCGTTCGAGCCAAGCCATCAGGCTTTCGTTGCCGTCGGTGTAAAGAGATTCCGCAATGGACGTCAAGTCCCGGCTATCGACAAGGCCGGGGCCGTATTCAGTTTGAACATACAGCTTGCCGCTGTCGTCAAGAAACCAGGCTTTAATATGCTGCACCGACAGGTTGTTGTGCGTTGCCAGTGCGGGGGGCGATCCGGCGGTGCGCAAAATATACGGAGCGCCATCCAGGCGTACATATACGCGCTGCGGGCCATTCTGGAAAAACCACTGTCCCCGGTCGTCGCAGGCATAGTTGCGGTTCATGAACTGTAGTATTTGAGTATTGGCAATGGCTTCTCCCGGCGGCATGTTGTCTGTGCACAACGCATCGCCGAGCGGGTGCAGCCGCCATTGACCGCGTTCCGACAGCGACAGCCAGCCATATACATCGGGCACATCGGGCCATCGTGCGATGGCTGTCCGTACGCTTTCATCCATGAGGATCCTGCAAAAAAGTTATTTAATAGCGTTATGTTAAACGTTTTATGCAAAAACCCCTTTCGGTATGGCTATATTTGTGTTAATGAGGTACCCTAATAGAGTACGGGGCGCTCGGGGTGCGCCCCTGTAATGCATTTAGGAGAGTTAGCTATGTCAAAGAAACCGGTTCAGAAAAAGACGCCTTTCGTCATCGAGCCGCTTAACTGGGTCGCACCAGAGGCCAAGCGTAACGAATCGGCCGATCGCCGCGAAGATAACGAGTCGCGCGTCTCTGAACAAGAGCGCTTTGCTGAAACAAATGCCAAAAGCCCCGAAAGGGGCTTTTTTTCTGTGATGTGTAAGCACGCGTTTTGTAGCATCGCGATACGTGGGGCCCGCTTCCAATGGCGTACTGTTGGAGTACGATTTGATTCTACGAGTTAGCCAAGCCGCCGGGGCTGATTCAGGTATAAGCTGGCATTTTCCAGGAGCCCCTATGCTGCGCTATGCAAAAATTATCGGCTGGATCTTGGCCGCACTATTCGTTTCGTTGGTGCTGTGCGTGGCGATCCTGTTTAACCTCAATGGGAATTACCTCAAACCTCAAGTCAATCATTACGCGAGCCAGATGGCGCACCGCTCCATCGAGGTGCACGGCGATCTGTCGCTGCAATGGATCAAGCCTGCCGATGCCCCATCGGGTTGGCGGCAATGGGTGCGTTGGCCTCAAGTAACCGCGGAACACATCTCGGTGGGCAATCCCCCGTGGGGCAAGAGCGGTTCGAGCATGGCCGAGATCGGGCGCCTGGTCGTTTCGTTGAATCCCCTGGCTTTGTTTGATCATGTGGTCCAACTGCCGACACTGGAGATTTATGACGCCAATGTGCTGCTTGAGCGCAACGCACAGCAACAGAACAATTGGACCTTTACACAAGACCGCTCGTCGGCTCCTTCGGACTGGAAGGTCGATCTGGGGCAATTGCGCTTGCATCAAGTCAATGTCCAGGTCGCCGATGCTGTCAACACGCTTAAGTTCGAGTCCGATCTTAATAGCCTGGACGCGGCATCGCCCGAAGGCTATGGCATTGGCTGGAAAGCCAGCGGCAGCTACAACGATGTACAACTCAATGCACAGGGGCGTGCCGGCGATGTTTTGTCGTTGCGACGCAGCGATCGTCCGTTTCCGTTTCAGGGCGACCTCACCGTGGGCGAAACCCGCATTGAGGTGCAGGGTTCGGTCACCAAGCCCCAGGCGCTGGCGGCGCTGGATGTGCAACTGAAACTGGCGGGGGAGACGATGTCCGATTTGCTTGCCCTGATTGGTGTTGTCTTGCCCAACACGCCTCCCTACAGTACAGAGGGCCGCCTGATCGCTCAGCTCGACGGGCAGGATGACACGTGGCGTTATGAAAACTTCAAGGGTAAGGTCGGGTCGAGCGATATCGAAGGCACGCTGGAATACCTGCGGAAGAAGCCTCGGCCCCTGTTGCGGGGCGAAGTGCAGTCCAAGTTATTGCGGTTTGCCGACCTAGGGCCCTTGATTGGCGTGGATTCGCGTGCGGATAAAAAGAAAACAGCCAAAGTCCGGCAACCCGCCGATAAGGCGCTGCCTGTTGCGCCGATAGGCACTTCGACGTGGGGAGTCATGGACGCCGATGTGAAGTTCAAGGGGCAAAAAATCCTTCGCGATAAGGATTTGCCTCTTGAGGATATCAGCGCGCATATTAAACTGGTCGATCGGGTTTTGGCCTTGACGCCGCTTGATTTTGGCGTGGCGGGGGGAAATTTGCGCTCGAACATTACCCTGAATGGCCAAGGCGAAACCATCCAGGCCAAAATGGAGATGTCCGCGCGCCAACTGAAGTTGAAGAAGCTGTTTCCCGGGGCTGAGTCGATGAAAGCCAGTTTCGGCGAACTTCATGGCAATGCCAAGCTGACATCTGAGGGAAATTCGATTGCCGCCTTGCTGGGCAAGTCCAACGGCGAGGTGCAAGCTTTGGTCGGCAAGGGAACCATCAGCCATTTTCTGCTTGAAGCGGCGGGGCTGAATATTGCCAACCTGGTCATGCTGAAGCTTTTCGGCGATGAGCAGGTTGTACTTAATTGCATGGCCAGCGATTTCAGTGTGAAGAATGGGCTCATGCAGGTGCGCGCTTTTCAACTCGATACGGAAGACGCCATTATCGATGTCAGCGGCCAGATCAACTTGGCTACCGAAACCCTAGCACTTGATATCAAACCGGCCAACAAAACTTTGCGTATTTTTACTCTGCGTTCGCCTTTGTACGTCAAAGGCACTTTTAAAAATCCGGACGTAGGTGTTTACACCGGGGCGTTGGCAGCCCGCGCGGGCGGCGCCATTGCGTTAGGATTGATTGCCACGCCGTTTGCCGCGCTGTTGCCGCTGCTTAATATGGGCACCAACGAGGAAAACGAGTGTGGCGCCCTGCTAAAAAAGGCTGGCGATAAGCCGCAAGCGCCTCCGGCGCCAAACGTCGAATCGAACAATTCGAATCGCCTGAAGGGAAGCGTACCGGGTCGCGATGCTGTAACAAATTAACATTAGTTAAAGGCCGGGTTACAATTGCTCATTAAGCTAATGAACGGATTTTCTTGGTTAATACCGAGTATTTTTTTGGAGTAACTTGATGGCGGGTTCGTATCGATTGAAATCTTTGGTTTTGGGGGCCGTGGCGGCCATGGTGTTTGCCGCCCCCATGAGCGCGGCCTCTGCGCGCGACGCCTCTCAAGGCAGCTTCAGTGTGCGGGCTGGCACCGGAGATCATTATCAGCGCTATGAGCTGGCCTGGGAATCTCCTTCGATCTGGAGCTATCAGTTTTCCGGCGGCAGTCGTATTGATCTGGTGGGCGAGTTGGGGGCGGCATACTGGAATGCAAGCGGTTCGCGATCTCCGTCGAACGCTGGGCAGTTCAGCGCCATTCCCATGGTGCGCTGGACGTTCGGCGAGCGGTATTTTGTTGAGGCCGGTGTAGGCCCTACGGTGTTTACGCGTACCCGTTTTGCCGGCGAGCACATCAGTACGGCGTTTCAGTTCGGCAACCACATCGGGGCCGGCGCTTATGTATCTGACGCGGGTCGGGTTTCCTTGCGTTTTTCGCACTTCTCGAATGCCAGCATCAAGCGTCCCAATCCGGGGCTGGATGTCTTGCAACTGACCTATAGCTATCAGTTTTGATCGCTTCCTGATCGGGTAGTGGTTTGCAAATGAAAGGAATGTCAGGCGCTCCCCGCGCCTGGCATTCCTTTTTTGCGTTACAGGGCGGCTTGGCGCCGCCCATTGAGGCTTAAAGACCTTCGGTTAATACCAGTTGTCCGCCCTCGGCCAGGCAGGACATAATGCGCATGCCCAGTTCTTGGTCAATGGGGCTGTGCACCACCATTTGCCGCTTTGCGCCGTCTTTTTCGCTTGGCAAAGCATCAGAGCGGTACGGGGGCTTTACTGGCGAGTGTGTGTTGCATTCGGGTTCTTGGCCGAAGTATGTTTCCACCAGGCCGCTGAATTGCGAAAACAAAATCTTGACATCGCTATCCGCGCTGACGGCGGCGTCTCCGGCTTCGTCCACCATGATGGTTGCCGGTAGTGTAGCTTCCAGAACACGATGGATTTCGGGGGGCGCTTTTTGGGGATCGAGCGCAACCCATGTTTTTCCGGCGGCCTGGATAGCCAGGATCGCCAGCACGGTACTGGCCGAATTGACCGCGCATACCGCGACATTCGAACCTGGTACGGGGTCTTTGGTTTGAAGCGCAACGGCCAGTGCATTCGTTGCGGCGATCAGTTCAGCATAAGTCACCTCTTCGGCGCTGCTGACTATGGCAATCTGGTCGCCGGGTATGTCGGCGCAAAATAAACTATCGGTCAAACTCATGTCTCGGAATTCCTTTCGGCGGATTTGTTGTTCATAGCGTTTGTATCATGTTTCGGGGGGCGGCCACGAAAGAGTAAGTGTGCTTTAATTCGGCCATTGCAAGTTTGGATCCCCTGGTCTTGTTTTTTGACGCGACATTATGTTTGCGCGGGGGATGGACTTGCCTGTTGAACGGGTAGAGCTTTGAGTACACATCGAATTTTCAGCAATCGCAGCGTGGTGGTTTTAGTGGCGGCACTATGCTGCTTGTTGTGGGGCAGCGCTTTTCCCGCCATCAAGAACGGGTACGATTTATTCAGCATTGCAACCGACGACATTGCCGGCAAAATGGTGTTTGCCGGATGGCGTTTCATTTTTGCCGGGCTGGTGTTGTTGGCCATGGCCGTTTTAAGCCAGAAAAAAATTACCGGCCTGGGTGCCAAGAGCATGCGCCAGCTAACGTTGCTGGGGTTGACGCAGACCGGCCTGCAGTACGTATTCTTCTATATAGGGCTGAGCTACACCACAGGTGTGAAGGGCTCTATCCTAAATGCGACAGGCGTTTTTTTCAGTGTGCTGATGGCGCATTTCATTTACAAGAACGATCGCCTTAGCAGCAAGCGGCTATGGGGCTGCCTGATCGGCTTTGCCGGCGTCATGGTGGTCAATCTGGATAAAAATCTGCTGGATTTCCAGTTCACCTTTCTTGGCGAGGGTTGCATTGTGATTGCCGCCCTGATTTTGTCGGCGGCGTCGATCTACGGAAAAAGGGTGTCGCAGAGCATGGATGCCGTTGTCATGACGGGCTATCAATTAGCGATCGGCGGCGTGGGCTTGACGATTCTGGGTTATGCCACGGGGGGAACGCTCACTGGCTTTACTCCAGAGTCGACGGCCATGTTGGTCTACCTTGTCTTGCTTTCTTCCGCGGCTTTTTCGTTATGGAGCCTTTTGCTCAAATATAACCGCGTTAGCTTGGTCACTGTCTTTACTTTTTTAATACCGATATTCGGTGCCGTGCTGTCGGCTATTTTTCTTCAAGAAAGTATTCTGGAATGGAAAAACGCGATTGCACTATGTCTGGTCTGCTTTGGCATCTGGACGGTGACGGTCGAAAAGCCAGTTTATAAAAACTTACTTCAGAAGAAACTGAAGTCCGTTTGAGTTATTTATTCTATTTCCCGGGGCTGAGAGCAGGGGACGGAAAAAAGGCCGGAACATTGTTCCGGCCTTTTTTCATTAGTCGATCTTGGCCCCCGAGGCTTGCACGACTTCACCCCATTTCTTTACTTCAGAATGAACCAGTTTGTTGTATCCCATTTTGTCGTTCAGTTCGGGAATGACAAGACCAACAGCGCCTAGTCTTTCCTGAATCATCGGTGACTGCATGGCCTTTTTTGTAGCATTGAACAGGGTGTCGAGCACATCGGCCGGCAGGCCTGCCGGCGCGCTCAGGCCGAACCAGTATTCGGACGAGAAGCCTTCCAGTCCGGCTTCGCTGAATGTGCGCGTCTCGGGGTAGATCGGGTTGCGCTCGGCACTGCCGATGGCCAGTGCACGCATCTTTCCTGCCCGCACATGGGATAGCACTGTGTCTTGATTTAAAAACAGGACATCGACGCGGCCGGCAAGAATATCATTGATGGCCGCCGCGCCGCCATTGTAGGGAATATGCGTAAGATCAATGTCGGCGCGCATCTTGAGCATTTCCATGCCAAGATGGCCGGAGGTGCCATTGCCCGATGAGGCGTAGGTGTACTTGCCTGGATCCTTGCGGGCCATTTCCAGGAACTCTTCGAAGGAAGTGGCTGGGAAGCCGGGGGATGTCACCAGAACGTCCGAGCCGAAGGCCAGCGTGGCGATGTGATCCAGGTCGTCCAGCTTGTAGGGCAGCTTGCTGTACAGGGACTGATTGGTGGAAATTCCGACGCCCGAGAGCAGTAGGGTATAGCCGTCTGGTTTTGCCTGACTGACGTAGGACGTACCCACATTACTGTTGGCACCACCCTTGTTTTCGACGACGACGCTGGTTTTGAGCTCTTTGGCCAGTTCTGTTGCCAGGAGACGACCGATGAAATCGGTGCCGCCGCCGGCGGGGAAGGGCACGACAAGGTGGATTGGTCTGTTGTCAGGATAGGTGTTGGCTGCCTGAGCGGCGCCGCCAGCCAGCAACGCCGGTGCGCAAAGCGCCGGCAGCATCCATTTCAGCAGTGTGCGGCGAACGGAAAGAGCTGTGGAAAAGGAACGAGTATTGTTGTGATGTTGTTGCAAGGGATTGTCTCCTGTAATCATTATGAGGTTGATGCGGTCAGTTCGAATGACGTTTTAGCTTCCTGGGATTGGCAGCTTCTGCATTTGCTCAAGATGTTGATGTCGAATTTTTTTATGCCAATCTGTATTGGCTTGCCAAAGGGTGGCAGCATGCAGGATCACTGCATCCTGTCCGTATGAGCCTACGAACTGCATGGATGTAGGTCGTCCATCCGCGCTTGACCCGTTTGGTACTGCTATTGAGCAGCCCTGGATCAAGTTGACAAAGCGGGTATAGATGCCCAGTGTTCGCTGAGCATCGAATTCGGTTAGCCGTGTTGCGGGTGTGCTGGTTGTGGGAACAACCAGCAGGCGGCCGGGAACGATCAGGCGTTCCATCTGCTCGCGGCAATGACGGGCACGGTTGAGCAAGGAAAAG
>LNAP01002327.1_pt1 | contig 19168 bp, 16 predicted proteins | sample 602601 | NCBI WGS metagenome assembly LNAP01 (sample SAMN02440304, study PRJNA202911) | soil metagenome | biome: Subtropical and temperate rainforests or woodlands; isolation source: soil samples (1 kg each in a 20% v/v slurry with milli Q water) were... ...
TTGAGCCCGCAGAACTGGAATGGGTCATGAGGCGCCTTGTAGCGCTGCTTGCGTAGGCAAATACAGGTAGCCTTAGAGCTATTCTTCGCCAGAAAACATCGGGCTCCATGAGCCCGAAATAGGCAGGCTTTCGATGAGATTTTGGCCAGTTTATGTTTTATTTCTAGTCAATTTATGCGGCACAAAATCAACCCACCAGAACGCTCGGCATTCAACTTTTAGTGGAAGACTTTGCGCGGGCAGCACTTTGTGCGATGATTGAATGAACGGGTCCAGCAAAGCGCCTCCATATGGAAAATCAACGTACGGGTCTGATGGCAGAACTACTCGGTGGAGCGCAAGTCTTCGGCCGTAGTTCGCCCACGTGGCTAGATTGGGTATGCTTTGTGAGGCGAGGATTTCCGTTTGTATGCGCTATTGAACTGGCTGAACACCTCGGCCTAGGGGATTCGGAACTGGCAAACATGCTTCACGTGTCGCCAGTTACATTAGCTAGGCGTCGGCGTCGCGGGTTTCTAACGACGGATGAATCTGCGAGAGTGATGCGCACTGCCCAGATTTTAGAACGTGCTATTGAGGTCTTTGAGGCAGAGGACATGGCTGTCGATTAGCTTAATCACTGCAATTTGGCTTTAGGTGATGTGACGCCGCTTTCTCTGCTCGATACCGAATTTGGAGCGAACGAAGTTAACCGAATTCTTGGAACCATCGAACATGGGGTTTTTGTGTAGGCCACTTACACGCCACTTTAAATAACGCTCCGGCCAGTGGCGCTATTGCTCTTACTTGCCAACTTCATTTCGTTAGACCGATCACAATCTGAAACGCTCCAACTGGGGATCATTTTTTTGTACATTTGCCATCAGTGTGTTTGATCATGTTGGTATATGCCAGATTGCAGATTCGTCAAGAGGGTGTACATTTGTTTAATGTCTCCTCTGAAGCCGTTTGTTGAGCTGCCTACTTGAATTTTGAAAGTATGGATCGAATTTCCACTGCTGTAATCCAGTGCCCAAATTTATCCTTAATGGCCCGCCACGAATGCATTGGCTCTTCCCCATTAACGCGGGATCGGCACTCATCACACTCGGTTCATCACACCGCTCCAACCGGCTCTTCCCCATTAACGGGGGATGGGCTTTCATCAGACACGGTTGATCACACCGTTCCAACCGCATTGAGCCAAGACTCTCATGCGGTAATTCTCAAAGTTCCTGAATCCATACGCACGGCGTGAGAGCATCTCCACCTCTATCTTCGTGTGGAAACCTTCGGTGATTCCGTATGATTTAAAGAATCGCAACATCCCGACGACAGGTTCTAGCCACGATGTTAGCGTGGCGGCGAGGGATTGGATGGCAATGTGGGCATACTGCCCAATTACAGCGGCATGGACGCCTTAATGATGACGTGCATAAGGGAACTTGAGGGTTCATACCTGGATTTGCCACGGATTTCTTGGCCATGGGCCTGACCATCGTGCACGTTTAGCATCGGCAGAAGGCCATGGAGCACTGTATATACTCCATGCCACCCGCCTTCAGCAGTCGTGTGCGGCCATGCTATTCGATCTTGATGCCCGCCGTCCTGACGACCTCGGCCCAGTTGGTGACCTGGGTACTCATCCAGCTACCGAACTCATCGGGCGTCATCTCGATGGGTTCCGCGCCCAAGGTCGCCAGCTTTTCCTGCACGTCCGGCATTTTCACGATCTTGCTCATTTCGGCGTGCAGTTTCTCAATGATCGGTTTCGGGGTGGCTGCGGGCGCCAGCACACCTTGCCAGCTACCCGTCAGGAAGCCCGGTATCATTTCGCTGACCGTCGGGACGTCGGGCAACTGCGGGAGACGCTTGCTGCTGCTGACGGCCAGCAGCTTGATGCTGCCGCTCTTGACATGAGGATAGGTGGCCACCATGCCGTTCATCGTGGCATCCACTTGTCCGCCGACAAGATCGGTCAGGGCCTGGGCACCGCCTTTATATGGAATATAGCTCCAGTCCACGCCGCTTTTTTGAGCGAACAGGACGCCGGCCATATGGGGCGCGCTGCCTATACCGGCCGCAGCGGCAAAATTCACTTTACCTTTGTTCTTTTTGGCATATTCGACCAGTTCTTCCTGCGTTTTCACCGGAAGCGCATTCGTGGTCACCAGCAAGTGCGGCGAATAGGCCAGCATGGACACGGGGGCCAGGTCCTTCACGGGATGGAAGGGTAGCTTTGGATAAACGCTGGGGCTGATGGTCAGGTTGCCCAGGTCCAGCAATACCAGGGTGTACCCGTCGGGTTTGGACCGAACGACATAGTCGGCGCCAATATTCCCGCCGGCGCCGGCGCGATTCTCTACCACGACTGTTTGTCCGAGCGCCGCGCCGAGTTTGTCGCCGACCAGCCGGCCCAGTACGTCGGACGTGCCCCCGGCAGGGAAAGGGATAACCAGCTTGATGGGCCTGTTGGGATAATCTGCGGCTTCGGACTGCGCGAGTGCCGGAACGGAAAAGGCTGTAATGCAGCAAGCAGCAATGGCGGTCTTGATGAGTTTCATATTTGTCTCCTCAGCGGGACGGAAGTCGCCGCGTGTGTGGGGTTGGAAAAGCTGTCTTTTATTGAGGGCCAAGGCGACTTATGAGCGTACTTAGTTGTTCGTGCTGGGCACAGCTAAGATCGCATAGCGGCGTGCGCACGGGGCCTGCGGTCTTGCCGACGACCGTTGCGCCTGCCTTGACGATGCTGACGGCATAGCCTTGTCCGCTGTTGCGCAGCTCGAGGTAGGGGAAAAAGAAGGTCTTGAGCAGATGATCCATCGTGCTCGTGTCATTATTGACCGAGGCGTTATAGAACTCGACGGCTGTACGGGGTATGAAATTGAACACCGCCGAGGAGTAGGTGGATACACCCATGGCCTTGCAGGCAGACGCGAACACTTCGGCCGTAGGCAGTCCGCCGATATAGGCCAGGCGGTCACCAAGCCGGGAGCGAATAGACATCATCAGCTCAATATCGCCGAATCCATCCTTGAATCCGACCAGATTCGGGCACTCATCGGCTATCTTCTCGACGGTTTCGGCATTCAGGCGGCATAAGCCGCGGTTGTAGACAATGACGCCTATCGATACCGATTTGCATATGGTGACGACGTGACGGCGCAGGCCTTCCTGGTCAGCTTCGGTCAGATAGTGGGGGAGGATAAGGATGCCGTCTGCGCCCTGGCGTTCCGCCTCGAGCGCATACTCGATTGCGACACGTGTGCCGTATCCGGTTCCCGCGATAATCGGCATCTCGCCCCGGCACACATCGACGGCGGTTCCGATGATGTCGGCGTATTCGTCCCTGGCCAGGGAGAAGAACTCGCCGGTGCCGCCTGCGGCAAACAGGGCGCTGGCGTCGTAGGACTTGAGCCATTCAAGTCGTTTGCGGTAAGACGATTTGTTGAAGTCGTGTTGCGCATCAAAATCTGTCAGTGGAAAAGACAGCAAACCTGAGCCTATGACTCGCTTCAATTCCTGTGCATCGATCGACATACGTTTCCTCATGGATGATTGTTGGGTTGGCAATGCGATTTTTTCACATCATATCTGCTTGTCAGTTGTCATACAAGCAAAAATTAATACTGACTTTATGAATTGCAGATGTCAGGTAGCGGACGTATCCAGCGACTCGGCGGCGGCTTTCAAACGGTTGCGGCTGTTGCTCAAATGGCGGCGCATGGCGGCACTGGCGGCGTCCGCGTCTTTGGTGGCGATGGCATGGAATATCGCCTCGTGCTCCTGGTGCACCTTTTGCAGATATGCTTCCCGCGCACCCGTATCGGACTTGAACATTCCAATACGCGAGCGTGGAATGGCCATCGTTCCCAGATAGCCGAATAATTCCATGAAATAGTGATTGTCGGTCGCCTGCGCGATGCCCTGGTGAAACAGAAAATCCTTATCGGCCGCGTCTTCGTGCGCATCGATACCACGGGCCATAAGATCGAGCGCTACACGCAGCTTGGCCAGGTCTTCATCGCTGCGGCGAAGGGCTGCAAGGGCAGCCGCTTCCGATTCGAGGCTGATGCGAAGTTCCAGCAGCTTGATGACTTCTTTCACCGTGCCGAGCTCTTCTGCGTCAATGCGAAATGGTGCTGCTGCAGGCGGCTCCAGGACGAACACGCCCACCCCTTGGCGGGACGCCACCAGGCCTGAACTTTTCAAGTGCGAAACCGCCTCGCGCACGACCGTGCGGCTGACCCCATATGCCGCCACCATTTCGTGCTCGCTGGGCAATTTGTCGCCCGCCTGAAGCTCACCGCGACCGATGCGCTCGGTTAAATTCTTGGCGAGCTGAACGGACAGGTTTTCTGGTCTCTGGAGCGACAACGTTGGGCGCGAAAGTTCAGCCATAGGTAGTGCACGGAAGGGTTGATTCGAAGCTATTCATTATAGGCTGTCCACTTGTCTGATGACAGATGATTGTGTCGCAAACTAGCCTGAACGGATTAGGAGACGTCTTTGACGATAGGCCGTAGAATGGCCTTTCGGCTCCGGGCCTTATACGATGCAAACCATGATGGAGAAAATTTCTATGAATATCATAGCCAGCCCACAATTACCTGTTGAATTGAACGCACCCGAGAACCTGCGCCATCCCCGGCTGAAAGCATGGGTAGCAGAAATCGCGGCGTTGACTCAGCCTGATCGCATCGAATGGTGCGACGGGTCTGAACAGGAATACGACAGGCTGTGCGAATTGATGGTCCAGGCAGGAACCCTGCGTCGCCTGGATCCATTGAAAAGGCCCAACTCCTACCTCGCATGGTCCGACCCCAGCGATGTGGCGCGTGTGGAAGATCGTACCTTCATCTGTTCTGAGCAGCAAGAAGACGCCGGTCCGACCAATAATTGGGCGGCTCCCGATGCCATGCGTCAGACGCTCGCGGGTCTTTTTGCCGGCTGTATGCGGGGACGCACCATGTATGTCATCCCGTTTTCCATGGGACCACTGGGGTCGCCCATTGCCCACATTGGCGTGGAACTTTCAGATTCCCCCTATGTGGTGGCCAACATGCGAATGATGACGCGCATGGGCAGCGCTGTTTATGACGTGTTGGGTTCCGATGGCGAATTCGTGCCCTGCGTCCATTCTGTCGGCAAGCCGCTGGCTGCCGGGGAAGCTGACGTAGCCTGGCCTTGCAACGATACGAAGTACATAGTCCATTACCCGCAAGACCGCGAGATCTGGTCCTTCGGATCGGGGTATGGCGGAAATGCTTTACTGGGCAAGAAGTGTTTTGCCCTGCGGATTGCGTCGGCAATGGGCCGGGAGCAAGGCTGGATGGCCGAGCACATGTTGGTACTGGGCGTCACGTCGCCCGAAGGCAAGAAGATGCACTTGGCGGCCGCCTTCCCATCGGCTTGCGGGAAAACCAATTTCTCCATGATGATTCCTCCGCAGTCCCTGCCTGGCTGGAAAGTCACCACCATTGGCGACGACATCGCATGGATCAAGCCGGGACCGGATGGGCGCCTGTATGCCATCAATCCCGAAGCGGGTTATTTCGGCGTTGCGCCCGGCACCAACGAAAAGACCAATTTCAATTGCATGGCGTCCCTGCGGGAGAACGTGATTTTCACCAACGTGGCGCTGACTGACGATGGCGATGTCTGGTGGGAGGGCATGGGCCCCGCGCCCGCGCACTGTCTCGACTGGCAAGGCAAGGACTGGACGCCAGACAGCGGGCGCAAGGCGGCGCATCCCAACGCGCGGTTTACGGTTGCGGCGATCCAGAATCCGGCCATAGATCCGGAATGGGACAATCCCGATGGCGTTGCGATTGACGCCTTCATTTTCGGGGGAAGGCGGTCAGACACCGTTCCGCTGGTGACCGAGGCGCGCAGCTGGATCGAAGGCGTGTACATGGCGGCTACGCTGGGATCGGAGACAACCGCGGCAGCCGCTGGCGCGCAGGGCGTGGTACGTCGCGACCCTTTCGCCATGTTGCCGTTTTGCGGTTACAACATGAGTTCCTATTTTGCGCACTGGCTGGAATTGGGTTTGCGGTTGCAAGCCTCCGGCGCGACACTGCCCCGTATTTTTTGCGTGAACTGGTTCCAGACCGACGAGCAGGGCCGCTTTATCTGGCCTGGATTCGGCGAGAATATGCGGGTGCTCAAGTGGATGCTGCAGCGTATTGAGGGCTCGGCGAAAGGCGAAGACAAGCTGTTCGGCATAACGCCGCTGCATGAAGAAATCAGCTGGGAAGGACTGGATTTCGATACGGAAAAATTCCAGCGCATCACGTCTATCGACCCCAAGGCATGGGCTAAGGAACTCGACTCGCATGCGGAGCTTTTCCACAAACTTGCGCATCGATTGCCGGCCGAACTTCCTACGTTTCTGCGACAACTGCGTGCGCGTCTGGACGACTGAATGCGCATTGCCGTTGCTACGAATCCGGTGTTCCTCCGAACGGTAAGGTCATTCGCTTTTCCCACTGCCTGAGGGGCAGCGGTGGTGATTGCTGCCATGCCCGGCGCACGGCGGCCTTCAGTGCCGGAATATCGCGAACGCTGGGCCAGTAGGCAGGGGTGATGGATTTCCAGGTACCATCCGGCCCCGTACGCGTGGCGATTTTGAAACGGAAAGAGTAGTGCCCCGTACCCAGGCCCATGCGCAGATCGGTGACCACAAGCTGTCCATCGATTTCGTCATAGCGCAACCAATCGTCGGTAAACCAGCGCAGCCCGTCCAATTGAGGGACGGGCGGCAGTTCGGAGGCAAGGGCACTGTTCAAGGGAAGCATGATTCGTTCGGGTGCTGAATCATCAAGCAAGCCGCTGATAAGTTCAACGTAGTGGTCATCGGCGGTCCTGGCAACTACGCGCCAGAGCAGGATATTGAAAGGCTCCGGTGTTGAGAAGACTGCCAGCGCCCGTATGCCGTCCTTTTCAAGAATTCGGCTTGCTCGTTGCTCGATCGTTGTCTTGGCGACGAGCGACAAGGCAAGATAGATTGTGCTGGCACCCAATACCCATACCAGTGCACGCTGGGTTCGCCCGCCGATGCCAGCGATGGCCGCGACCAGTACTCCCACCAGCAGGGGTACGGTATAGAAAGGATCAATGATGAAGATGCTGGACCAGCTAGTTGGCGTGGGCCGCAATGGCCACCACAGTTGCGTTCCATAGCTGGTAAATGCGTCCAGCAAGGGGTGTGTCAACAGTATCAGGCACAAGGTTGCAAGCAGGCGGCCCGCTCCGTATTCTTGCGAGGGGCGCCAGCGGCGCCAAGCAACAGTCAGCAGAACGGCCAACCCGGTCAAGACGAAAAGGGAATGAGAAAAACCGCGATGATGGATCATGCCTGAAATCGGATCGCCGTAATCGATGAGCACGTCCATGTCTGGCAGCGAGGCCAGCACGGCTCCGGCCAGCAATGTCTTGCGCCCATGGAAGCGCCCCAGCATCGCGCCGGAAATCCCCGCGCCCAGAACGGCTTGTGTCAGTGAATCCATGTCAGAACCAAAAAATGATCGCGGGCCAATTTAGCATTTGCGACCGGGGAACGGTACCAGTAATGAGAGCATGTCTCGTTACGGTGTGAAAAAAGATCGGAGGACCGGCCCCGGGCATTGGGGTTTACGAGCAAAATCGCGACTCTTCGCGAAACTTTCATAAAAAAGGGGTATGTTAAGGTCTGGATTGGATTTTTTGATTGTGAGGGTACTATGCTAGTCAAACCACGAACACCAACACCTTTTCGCCCGCTACAGACCGACACGCTGCTGCTCATCAATGAAGAACGCGCAAAGAAGGCCTCTGCAAAGAGCATCATCAGCATGAGCGGCGTGGGCAATGAGCGCTACGGCAAGAAACACGTGAAGTCGCCGGCCTGACGCCCTCCAGCACCAAAGGCGTTAAAATCTAGGGTTCCTGCCCTTACATCCTTAACGACCATGGCTTCCTTCCTCGTTGCAGCGCTTTACAAATTTGTCCATCTTCCCGACTTCCAGGCACTGCAGGCACCGCTGTTGGCATGCTGTGAAACGCACGAAGTAAAGGGTACGTTGCTGCTGGCGGAAGAAGGTATAAACGGCACTATTGCAGGCACGTCGACCGGAATTTGCGCCGTACTGGAATTCTTGCGCGACGACCCACGTCTGAAAACCCTGGTGCATAAGGAATCATGGGCTGACAAGATGCCGTTTTATCGCATGAAGGTAAAGCTTAAGCGCGAAATTGTCACCATGGGCGTACCCAATGTGCAGGCTGAGACCATGGCCGGTACCTATGTCAGCCCCGAAGACTGGAATGCTCTTATCGACGATCCGGACGTCGTCGTTGTCGATACGCGCAACGACTACGAAGTGTCCATTGGCACATTCAAGCGCGCAATCAATCCGCACACCGCCAGTTTTACGGAGTTCCCGGAATGGGTGAAAGAGCAGTCCGCCGAAGGCGGCGTGCTCCATAACAAGCCTCGGCTGGCAATGTTCTGTACAGGAGGCATACGCTGCGAGAAATCCACTGCCTATATGCGCACGCTCGGATTCGACGAGGTGTATCACCTGGAAGGCGGCATTCTCAAGTATCTTGAAACGATTCCATCGGGGGAAAGCCGTTGGGATGGCGAATGTTTCGTCTTTGATGAGCGGGTATCGGTCCTGCATGGCCTGGAGCAAGGGCACTACGAATTTTGCCGCGCCTGTCGCTTGCCGCTTAGTGCCGCGGACAAGTCCTCCAGCCTTTTCGTGGACGGGGTCAGTTGTCCCCATTGCCATGACAAGCATACCGACGAGCAAAAGCAACGATTTGCCGAAAGACAGAGGCAAGTCGAGTTGGCCAGGAAGCGTGCCGACAGGCATATCGGCGTGCGCGTGGAGCTCAAGAAGGCTGCCAAAGAGAAAGCGATGAAGCAGAAGGCTGAAGCCGCTGCCGAGGCCACGACAGGTCTTGCGTGATCCCCGTTCTTTATTCGTTCCGTCGCTGTCCTTATGCGATGCGTGCGCGCTCGGCCATTGTTGCCAGCGGCCTGGTATGCGAGCTGCGCGAAGTGGTACTGCGCGATAAGCCTGCAGCCTTGCTCGATGCATCGCCAAAGGCGACCGTGCCAGTGCTGGTCGAGCCTGACGGCACAGTCATCGAGCAAAGCCTGGACATCATGTTGTGGGCGTTGCGACAGAACGATCCGGATGCATGGCTGCCGTCGTCAGTTGGCAAGGTATCGGCGATGAACCGCCTGATCACCGATTGCGATGAGAGTTTCAAGTTCCATCTCGATCGCTATAAGTATCCGCAGCGTTACGGCAACGTCGATCGCCAGGTTCATCGTGGCCACGCAGCGCTCTGGTTGCATGAGCTCGATGCTGTGCTGACACGCCGTTCTTTCTTATGCGGTGAAAAATTCACGATGGCCGATGCTGCCATCGCGCCATTCGTGCGCCAGTTTGCTCATACGGATCTGGACTGGTTCGATATTCAGCGCTGGCCCGCGCTTCGCACGTGGTTGCTGCGCTGGACACAGTCCACACTGTTCGACGGCATCATGAAAAAATATCCACCGTGGGTGGAGGGGCAGACACCCGTGCTTTTCCCCGGATAGCCGTCAGAAGAACAGATGCCCAAGCCCGGCTTGCCCGGGCCTCCCAACATGGCGTCGAGTATGGCGCCTTATTCCATTCCTGGCACTACGGTTGAAAACCCGCCATCAACGTGGGTGATCTCGCCAGTAATACCAGCGGCCAGATCCGAGAGCATGAAAGCGGCCACGTTACCGACGTCTTCGATCGTGACGTTGCGCCGCATAGGCGCGTTGGCTTCCACATACTTGAAAATGGCAGAGAAGTCCTTGATGCCGCTGGCTGCCAGTGTCTTGATTGGACCTGCCGAGATGGCGTTGGCCCGTATGCCCAGGGGGCCGAGTGCCGAGGCAAGGTAGCGCACGCTGGCTTCGAGTGAGGCCTTGGCGAGGCCCATTGTGTTGTAGTGAGGAACGACTTTTTCGGCGCCCAGGTATGTAAGGGTCAGTACGGAGCTATTGCGCCCTTTGAGCATGGGCAATGCCGCCTTGGCCAGTGCCGGGAAGCTGTAGACCGAGATATCGTGGGCAACGCGAAAAGCCTCGCGCGAAAAACCTTCGAGCAGATCGCCATTGAGCGATTCGCGTGGCGCAAAGCCGATGGAATGCACCAGTCCATCCAGGCCATCCCAATGATTCTGCAGTTCCTTGAATGTGTTTTCGATTTGTTCATCTTCGGCAACGTCGCAGGGAATGACAATATTGCTGCCCAGCTCGGCCGCGAATTCGATAACGCGCCCTTTAAAGCGATCGCCCACATAGGTGAATGCCAGCTCGGCGCCCTGCTTTTTGCACGCATGCGCAATGCCGTAGGCGATTGACCGGTTTGATAGAACCCCCGTTACGAGGATGCGCTTGCCGTTGAGGAAACCCATTTGATAAATCCCTTTTTCTTGATTTGATGGTTTAGCCGCGGATGCTCGTTCCGGGCACGCGCAGTTGAACACCCTTGGCCAATGTGCTGCCTTTCAGGTTATTCAGCTTGCGGAGTTCATTTATGGAAGTGTTGTATTTCTTTGCCAGGGAAAACAGCGTTTCGCCTCCCTTGACGGTATGTGTGCGTACGTTGGCCTTGCGGCGCAATACGACGACGTCCTTGTTGCCGCGCGATGACTTGGAGCGGACACCGGGTTTGTCGGGTGATACGTCAAGCGATGCAAGCTGGATGCGGCCACGGGCTCCGGCTGTTGGTACCAGCAGTGTCTGAGCGTCGGCAAGCTTTGCCTTTCTGCTCAGGCCGTTCATTGAGCGCAGTTCCGCCACGCTGATGCCGTGTTGCTCGGCGATGGTTACGTAAGACTCACCCGATTTGCTTTTGTAAGTCTGCCATTCGCTGAGTTTGCCTTTATAGGCTGCCAGGTTGGTATTGAAGATATCCACCCGGTTGGTGGGCAGCAACAGTGTGGTCTGATGCTCCGCCAGGATCACGGGCCGATTGAACGAGGCATTGAGCGACTTGAACTCATCGAGCGGCATCTCGGCAAGCTGGGCGGCAACCGCAACTTCAAGATCAATGTTGGGCGCTGTCTGCACCTTGGTGAAATAGGGCTCGTTGGTGACATCCGGCAGTGTGATGCCGTACTTTTTGGGGTTGGCAATGATGTTCTTGATCGCCTGCAGCTTCGGTACGTAGTTGCGTGTTTCCGCCGGCATATTGATGGTTGCATAGTCTGCCGGAACGCCAGCCTTGGCGTTTTTTTCCATGGCGCGCTTGACTGATCCTTCCCCCCAGTTGTACGAGGCCAGTGCCAGATACCAGTCGCCCTGGAAGTCGTACAAATAGGCCAGGTAATCAAGCGCTGCATTGGTCGAGGCGACGGGATCCCGGCGTTCGTCCCGCCACGCATTCTGTTCCAATTTGTAGTGCAGGCCGGTGCTGGGTATGAACTGCCAGAGACCCGATGCATGGGCGCGTGAGTACGCAGTGGGATTGTAGGCACTTTCGACAAAAGGCAGGAGGGCGAGTTCGGTGGGCAGGCCGCGGCGGTTGAGTTCGTCGACGATATGGTAGAGGTACTTGCTTGCGCGTTTGCTCATCAGCAAGACCGACTGTGGATGCGATGCGTAGTAATTGGTCCACTGTTCGGTGAGCTCGTTGTTCAGGTTGGGTATGGCAAACCCACGCCTGACCCGGTCCCACATATCGCGCGGTGGGTTGGTCAAATCGATAGTGCGCGACGTTTCGGCGGCCGTGTAGTTTTTCTTTGGGGGCGCGTACGGGTTTTCAGGTGTGTTGGTGGCGCATCCAGACAAGACTGCTATGATGAGCAGAATGAATAGTCGTTGTAGGCTGGTCATCGGCAATTCATTTGAAATTGTTCTTCCATTCACGCAAACTAGCAAAAACCGCTACGGCCGAATTCAGTTGCTTGCCCGCATAACGCGAAGCGGAATTCGATACGGTGGCCTGCGAGGTTCGAAAAAAAGGGTTGGTCTCGTGCTCGGCGGCGATGGTGGATGGCAACGTAGGCACGCCTTCCTTGCGGAGTTGCGTAGCCGATTCCCACAAACGATGCAGAGCGGCGTTGTCGGGCTCGACTTCAAGTGCCCAACGTAGGTTCGCAAGAGTGTACTCGTGGCCGCAGCAAACGAGTGTATCCAGCGGTAAAGCACGTAGTTTACCCAGAGAATTGAACATCTGGGGTGGAGTGCCTTCAAATATCCGGCCGCAACCCGCCGCAAATAGTGTGTCACCGCAAAAAACCAGGGGTTTTCCTTCGGCATATTGTCCATGGTACGCAATATGCCCAGCGGTATGGCCGGGAATATCGAGCACCCGCAATGACAGGCCGACCTCGGGTAGGTGGAAAGTATCGCCTTCCACCAAGGCGTGATCGCACGCGGGCAAGGTTTCTGTTGCGGGACCATAGACGGCAGCACCGGTTCGCTGTTGTAATGCCAGGACGCCCCCCACATGGTCTGCGTGGTGGTGAGTCAGTAAAATGGCATCCAGTACCAATTCGTGCTTATCCAGCACAGCAATGACCGGATCGGATTGTCCCGGATCGACAACAATGGCATGCCCATTCTTGCGTACCATCCATATATAGTTGTCGGAGAACGCGGGTATCGGGATGAGTTCAGTATTTACCATAAGCTACGGGAGTTGATGTATTGGCGGACCAACCTCTGATTGTAGAGCTGGCAGAGTGGCTGGGCACTGCGCCAGGTCAATATGTACAAGCGTGGGAACAGAAACAGATCGACGGCATCGTTGCAAATGTGTTCGGTTATCATGCCATACAAATTGGCCTCCCGCAGTGGGACTTATTGCGGACGAATCGCATCCCGTTCAAGGGGCGTACCCGGATTCTCTTTGAACGGGCAGCCGAGCAGGGTGCTGTATTGGTGACCGACCCCGAACATCTTCCTTTCGAAACCCAAAGCATAGACTTGCTGGTCTTGCCGCACGTGTTGGAGTGTTCTAATGCGCCTCATCAGATATTGCGGGAAGCCGAACGGGTGCTTGTGCCCGAAGGCCGCGTGGTGATATCGGGGTTCAACCCCTGGAGCCTGTGGGGCGGGCGCGAACGTGTACCCGGGCTCGATCCATTGACGCCTATACCAGCTCATATGCAGGTTTCGCTCGCGCGGCTGAAAGACTGGTTCAAGCTCCTGTCTTTCGAGCTCGATCGCGGCCGTTTCGGTTGCTATGCGCCTCCGTGTGTCAGTAAAACCTGGCTAGACCGTTGGGCCTTCATGGAGGCGGCGGGCGATCGCTGGTGGCCGGTTTGCGGGGCAGTGTACGTGGTGTCTGCCGTCAAGCGGGTGGCTGGCATGCGTCTGGTAGGGCCGGCATGGAAGACATCGAAAAAGCGCGTCAGGCGACAAGCGGTGGTAACCAGCCGAAATTCTGATTTATTCCTGTAGCGATAGTCTGGGCAGCACACGTTAATGAACAGCAGTCAAGTTGAAATATGGACCGATGGTGCCTGTAAGGGAAATCCCGGTCTGGGCGGTTGGGGCGCGTTGCTGCGCCAGGGACGACACGAAAAGGCCTTATACGGCGGAGAGCCCAACACCACGAATAATCGCATGGAACTCATGGCAGTGATTCAGGCGCTGAAGGCCTTGAAACGTCCCTGCGATGTGGTGGTACATACCGATTCCCAGTACGTGCAGAAGGGAATGAGTGAGTGGCTGGCCAACTGGAAGCGGCGAGGCTGGCGCACCGCCGACAAGAAGCCAGTGAAGAATGCCGACCTGTGGCAAGAACTGGACCAACTCGTTGCCCAGCATACGTTGACCTGGCGTTGGGTGCGCGGACATGCGGGCGATCCCGGCAACGAGCGTGCCGACCAGCTCGCTAACCTGGGGGTCGATCACGCACGCGCAGCCTTGGTTGAAAAAAGCATCAGTTGATGTCGCGTCCAATGCTACAGTCACAAATTGTGTCCAGAACTATTTTTATTCGATGAAGAACCCTGCGATAAGCGTTTTGCTGATACTGGCCGCCGGAATAGCGATGGGCGTGGGCGGAGCCAGGTGGCTGGCTGATCATGACGCCACCTCGTCGCTTGCGGCAACCAAGGCAAATAAGGCTCCCCTGGCGATCACTCCGCCTAAGAAGATTGCCGTGCAGGTCGAGTCGGTAAAGCGGGTGCCGTGGGAACGCGGGGTGTCGGCCGTGGGCAGCCTGCGGTCGGAAAATTCAGTCATGTTGCGTCCCGAAGTCACTGGCCGTATCGCCGAGATCAATTTCGATCAGGGCGGCAAGGTATCGAAAGGCCAAGTCCTGGTGCGCCTCGACGATAGTGTGGTGAAAGCTCAGTTGCAGCAGGCGCAGGCCAATCTCAGCCTGGCGTCCAGTCAGTACCGGCGTGCGGTCGAACTGACCAAGCAAGGCTTCCTCAGCAAGCAGGCACGTGACGAATCAGCCAGCCAGCTCAAGGTCCAGCAGGCAGCGGCGGCATTGGCCAAGGCCCATCTGGATAAGACCGAAATACGAGCTCCCTTCGACGGCCTGGTCGGCCTGCGCAATGTGTCGGTGGGTGACTACGTCAGCCCCGGTATCGATCTGGTGCCTATCGAGTCCATCGATCCGTTGAATGTCGACTTTCGAGTACCGGAACAATTCCTGGGGCAGGCGCGCGTAGGAATCAAGCTGACCTTGCAGTTTGATGCGCTTCCTGGACAGACCCGGGAAGGTGTCGTGGGTGCGATCAGTCCGCTGGTCGATGTGGGGGGGCGGTCCATCTTGCTGCGTGCAGATGTTCCGAATACCGATGGCGCCCTGCGTCCTGGCATGTTTGCCCGCGTGCAACTGCAGTTTGCCAACGACCAGGCGCTGGTGGTGCCTGAAGCCGCGCTTGCTCCGTCGGGGCAGTCGCAGTATGTTTATCGCTTGGTGGACGGACGCGTGAATCGCGTCGAAGTAAGCATAGGCCAGCGGCGCGCCGGACAGGTAGAAGTCATCAGCGGCCTGCGCGAGGGCGACCGGATAGTGGTTTCGGGCCTGCAGAAAGTATCCGATGGAGCCGCTGTCGAAGCGCTGCCGCCTGCCGAAAAGCCAGCCATCTCCTGATACCTGGTATTCCCATGATTCTTTCTGACGTCTGCATCAAGCGCCCGGTATTCGCGACAGTGCTGTCGCTCATTATCGTTCTGGTCGGCCTGATTTCGTACCAGCGTTTGACCGTGCGCGAGTACCCCGCCATCGATGAGCCTGTCGTCTCGGTCGTCACGGTCTACAAGGGCGCGTCGCCGGAAGTCGTCGAATCGCAGGTGACCAAGCCGCTGGAAGATCAGTTGGCCGGTATCGAAGGGGTCGATGTAATGACCTCTCGCAGCCGGTCCGAGCGCAGCCTTATCAACATCAAGTTCAACCTATCACGCGATCCCGATGCCGCCGCGGCGGAAGTCCGCGACAAGGTGTCGCGGGCCCGGCGATTCCTGCCCGACGAGATCGATGAACCCATCATCAGCAAGGTCGAGGCTGATTCGACTCCCATTATTTATATAGGGGTGACCTCCGGCGATTACACGCCGCTGCAGGCCTCGGACTATATCAATCGCTACATCAAGACCCGTTTGTCCGTTCTGCCTGGGGCCGCCGAGGTTCGCGTGTTCGGAGAGCGCCTGCCCTCCATGCGGGTATACGTTGATCGTGCCAAGCTGGGTGCCTACGGGCTGATTGTGCAAGACGTCGAAGCGGCATTGCGCCAGCAGAATGTATTGATTCCTGCGGGCCGGATCGAGTCCAGGGACCGCGAGTTTTCGGTTGTGTCGTCCACCGACCTTCAAACGGCAGACCAGTTCAATCGCGTAGTGGTCGCCAATGTTCGCGGTTACCCGGTCAGGCTGGGCGATGTGGCCGATGTCGAAATCGGTCCGGCCGATGATCGTGTGTTGGCAAGGTTCAATGGCGAGCAAAGCCTGACCATAGGCATCACCAAGCAATCCACCGCGAACCCGCTGGACCTGTCCCGGGAAGCCCGCAACGAGGTGGCCCTGATCAACGAGAATCTGCCGGCTGGCATGAAGCTGACTATCGCCTACGATAGCTCGGTGTTTATCCAGGAATCCATCAAGTCGGTGTACATGACGGTGGTCGAGGCCATCATCCTGGTCGTGCTCGTCATTTTCTTTTTCTTGCGCAACCTGCGCGCCAGTCTCATCCCCATCGTCACCATTCCCGTATCGCTCATAGGCGCCTGCGGGATCATGTACCTGTTCGGTTTCTCCATCAATACCTTGACTCTGCTGGCGATGGTGCTGGCCATCGGTCTGGTCGTCGACGACGCCATCGTCGTGCTCGAGAACATATTCCGGCATATGGAGGAAGGCAAAACCAGGCTGGAGGCTGCCTTCCTGGGCTCCAAAGAGATAGGCTTTGCGGTCGTCGCCATGACGCTTACCCTGGTGGCGGTGTATGCCCCATTGGCCTTTGCCACCGGTCGCACGGGCCGCCTGTTCATCGAATTTGCGCTGACATTGGCCGGCGCGGTGCTGGTGTCCGGTTTCATAGCCTTGACCCTTACGCCCATGATGTGCGCCACCATGCTGCGCCATGAGTCTGGTCATGGGCGTGTCTATACCTTTATCGAGAACCTGCTGATAGCCCTGACCCGACGTTATCGTAACGGCCTTGCGCGCGCGCTGCGCCACCGGGTCATTGTGCTGCTCGTCGGGCTGGCGGTGGCCGCGGGCAGCGTCGTATTGTTCAAAACAGTCAAGAGCGAGCTTGCTCCCATTGAGGACCGCGGTGTCATATACGGGATGGTCAGCGCGCCCGAAGGGTCCACCATGGACTACACCATGCAGAGCGTGATGACTATCGAAAGCTTCTACGCGGACATTCCCGAGGCCAGCGGCAATCAGACCATCATCGGGTATCCCACTGTAATTGACGGCATAGCGATCCTGCGTCTCAAGCCGTGGGATCAGCGATCACGATCTCAGCAAAGCATCGCCGCGGCGCTGCAGCCCAGCTTTGCCGCGCTACCTGGCGTACGTGCCTTTCCGACCAATCCGCCTTCACTGGGCGAGCGGGCAACCTCCAAGCCCGTTGATTTCGTGATCATGAGCCAGGCCAGTTATCCTGAAATGGCCAAGCTTGTGGCCGGCTTTATCGACAAGCTGCGCGACTATCCAGGGTTGCAGAATATCGATACGGATCTGCGGCTGAACACACCGGAGCTAAGGGTGGTCGTCAACCGCGACAAATTGGCCGATGTCGGGATCGACGTCGGCGATGTAGGGCGCACCCTGGAATCGATGCTGGGCGGTCGCCAGGTTACGCGCTTCCAGGATAGCGGCGAACAATACGACGTCATTGTCCAGGTCAAGAAAGCGGATCGTGCCGATCCCGCCGACATTTCCGACATCTACCTGCGTACCAATGCGGGCAGCATGGTGCAGATGTCGAATTTCGTCAACGTCGTCGAAAGCGTTTCTCCGCAGTCGCTGAACCACTTCAATCGGCTGCGGGCCGTGAAGGTTCAGGCATCCATCGCACCGGGCTATGCGCTAGGCGAGGTGCTTGAGCACATGAACCAGGTCGCGAGCGAAGCGCTGCCGCGTACGGTACAGACTGACCTGGATGGCCAGTCGCGCGAGTTTCGCGACTCATCCGGCAGTATTTACCTCGTCTTCGTCATGGCGTTGGCGTTCATCTATCTGGTCCTGGCAGCGCAGTTCGAAAGCTGGCGCAATCCATTGATCATCATGTTTTCGGTGCCCTTGTCCATGACAGGCGCGCTGCTCGCATTGTGGCTATCGGGCGGCACCTTGTCCATCTATAGCCAGATCGGGCTCATTACCCTGGTGGGCCTCATTACCAAGCATGGCATCCTGATCGTCGAGTTCGCCACGCAGCTGAGAGAAGAGGGCGCAGATATCTACGAGGCGGTCACTGAAGCCAGCGTATTGCGCTTGCGTCCTATACTTATGACTACCGGCGCCATGGTATTGGGTGTTTTGCCGTTGGCCTATGCGACGGGCGCAGGCGCCGAGTCGCGCCAGCAAATCGGGTGGGTTCTCGTTGGCGGCCTGAGCCTGGGCACATTATTGACACTCTTCGTGGTGCCCGTGGCCTATACACTGATCGCGCGCAAGACGAAGCCAAAGGGAGCGCAGCAAAGCGGTGATTTGCCGCCGGTGGTCGCCGATTGACGACGCTGTTGTCCAACGCCCGGGTTTATTGATTGTGTGCGAACATTAGCCGTAAAGAACAGGATTTATATGCGTCAAATTATGCTGGATACCGAAACCACAGGCCTTGACCCATCCAGGGGCCATCGAGTGGTTGAACTTGCCTGCGTCGAAATGGTGAATCGCACGCTGACGGGTCGTCACCTGCACCTATATTTGAATCCCGACCGCGACAGCGACCCCGAGGCCTTGGCCATACATGGCTTGACCACAGAATTCCTGTCGGAACATCCACGATTCGAGGACGTCGCACACCAGTTGGTCGACTACGTAAAAGATGCTGAAGTCATCATTCACAATGCGGCGTTCGACACCAAGTTTCTTAATGCCGAACTTAATCGCATCGGCCTGCCTGCCTTCGACACATTGTGCGCCAAGGTGACTGACTCCTTGTTGCATGCGCGCGAACTGCACCCCGGCAAGCGCAATTCGCTGGACGCCCTATGCGAGCGCTATGGCATTTCCAATGCACACCGTACGCTGCATGGCGCCTTGCTCGATTCCGAATTACTGGCCGATGTCTGGATCGCCATGACGCGCGGGCAGGATGCCTTATTGATGGATTTCGAGGACGAGGGTGGAATGGATTCGAACGGAGTGCGAATCGAGCGATTCGACGCATCTGTGTTGAAGGTGTTGTGGGCGAATCCGGAAGAAATCCGGCAACACGAAGACTACCTTGCCGGGCTGGACAAGGCCTCCGGTGGACCTTGTCTTTGGCGCGCTGCCGCTGCGTAAGTTGGTGTACAATTGCGCCCTACCCCGGGCGGTTAACTCAGTGGTAGAGTGCCACCTTCACACGGTGGAAGTCACAAGTTCGAACCTTGTACCGCCCACCAAAATTTCCAGCCTTCCCGCTCGGCTCTTCTTCCCGACACCGTAGTCGATATCGACTCACGACCTGAAAAAGAGCCGCAGATGCACGTTCGCTTCAGGCTAATTAGTCGCAGCAACCGCCTTCAG
>LNAP01011706.1_pt1 | contig 19165 bp, 15 predicted proteins | sample 602601 | NCBI WGS metagenome assembly LNAP01 (sample SAMN02440304, study PRJNA202911) | soil metagenome | biome: Subtropical and temperate rainforests or woodlands; isolation source: soil samples (1 kg each in a 20% v/v slurry with milli Q water) were... ...
TAAAACCGGGCAACTATAACAAGCACGCCCAAAAAGTCGATGCCGGCGGTGTGACGCAGGCCACGTCGCCGGTCTTCACAGCTCTACTCCAGTAAAGCCGTTAAGCGCTTGATCTGTTTGGTATCTTGCCAACGCCCAAAACACTATTCGAATAAGGTCTACCCCGCCATGCCCACCTCGCTTGCCCATGCCTTCGGCAAAAACTTTCTTGGCCAATCGCCACGCTGGTACAAGCTCTGCATTCTCGCCTTTTTAGTCGCCAACCCCCTGGCCCTGTGGACGCTCGGCCCGGTGGTGGCCGGTTGGCTGCTGGTGGCCGAATTTATTTTCACCCTGGGCATGGCGCTCAAATGCTACCCGCTGCAACCCGGTGGCCTGCTGGTGCTGGAGGCCTTGCTGCTGAAGTTGGCTGGACCACAAGCGCTATATGACGAGCTGGCGCATAACTTTCCGGTGATTTTGCTGCTGATGTTTATGGTCGCCGGCATCTACTTTATGAAAGACCTGCTGTTGCTGGTGTTCTCCAAGCTGCTGTTGGGAGTGAAGTCCAAAGCGCTGCTGGGCCTGACCTTCTGCTTACTGGCGGCGTTTCTCTCAGCCTTTCTCGATGCCCTGACCGTGATCGCCGTGGTGATTACCGTGTGCCTGGGTTTTTACTCGGTGTTTCATCGCTACGCCTCCAGCCAGAACAACCACACCGACAGCAGTGATGACGGCGCTATAGGCACACATCACCAACAAGACCTCGAGCAATTTCGCGCCTTTCTGCGCAGCCTGCTGATGCATGGCGCGGTCGGCACCGCGCTGGGCGGTGTGTGCACCTTGGTCGGCGAACCGCAGAACCTATTGATCGGCCATGAAGTGGGCTGGGACTTTGTCACCTTTTTCCTCAAGGTCGCGCCGGTATCACTCCCCGTGCTGGCTGCAGGTTTAGTGACCTGCGTGCTGCTGGAAAAACTGCGTTGGTTTGGTTATGGCGTTGAACTGCCCGCTTCGGTGCGCAGCGTGTTAGCCGAATACGCCGCCCGCGAAGCGCAAACCCGCACCCAAGCCGACACCGCCAGCTTGATTGTGCAGGGCCTGGCGGCGGTCATTCTGATTGGCTGCCTGGCGTTTCATGTGGCAGAGGTGGGCCTGATCGGCCTGCTGGTCATCGTGCTGATCACCGCGTTTAGCGGCATCACCGACGAGCACCGCATCGGCAACGCCTTTAAAGACGCCCTGCCCTTTACCGCCTTACTCGTGGTGTTTTTTGCCGTGGTGGCGGTGATTCATGAACAGCAGTTGTTCACCCCCATCATTCAGGCCGTATTGGCGCTGCCGGCTGAACAGCAGCCGACCATGCTGTTTATCGCCAACGGCCTGCTCTCGGCGATCAGCGACAACGTGTTTGTCGCCACCATCTATATCACCGAGGTCAAACGCGAGTTTGCTGCCGGCACCATGAGTCGCGAGCATTTCGAAACCTTGGCGGTAGCGATCAACACCGGCACCAACCTGCCAAGCGTGGCCACACCCAACGGCCAGGCCGCGTTTCTGTTTTTGCTGACCTCATCGTTGGCGCCGCTGGTGCGGCTGTCTTACGGGCGCATGGCCTGGATGGCGCTGCCCTACACCATCGTGATGAGCGTATTGGGTTGGTGGGCGGTGGCGCATTGGTTGTGAGCACCTCTCGGTAGGTTGGGTCGGTCCGCGTACGGTGAGCGCAGCGAAGCCCAACGAACATCGCACGAGCTCGTTGGGCTTCGCTGCGCTCAACCCAACCTACGATTACAACGTGGCGACACCATGCACGCGGTTACGCCACTGCCGCCAGGTGTATAGCGGAATGCCCGCCATCAATACCAAGAAGCCCCAGAAAATCGCTTGCTGCCCGGTGCCGTACAGCGCCCACATGGAATAGATAAAGCCCAGGCAGCCAATCACCACCATCAAGCCCCGTTCACGGGGTTTAAACGCCTCGGGCTTGACTGCCAAAAACTGCAGCAAGGCGGCGGTGCAGAAGGCATACGGCACCACGCCCGTCATGGTGCCGAGCAGGATGATGACGTTAAACACGTCGACCAAATCGCCCTGCCCATCAATCAGCACCAGCAAGGTCACTAGCACCGCCGACACCAACAAGCCATTGGCTGGCACGTTGTGTTTATTGGTTTTCGCCAAGGACTCAGGCAGCAGCCCGTCACGCGCGGTGGCCATGGGAATATGCCCTTGCAGCAGCACCCAACCGTTTAACGCGCCCAGGCAAGCGATCACCGCGCCACCGGCAACAAAGTAGTAGCCCCATGGCCCCAGCAATACCTGCGCAGCATCGGCAAACGGCGCGGTGGAGCGCACCAACACCTCCGGCGGCAACACGCCCTGCACCGCCGTGATGGACAAGATGTACACCGCAGCCGCCACCAAGGTGCCGAAAATAGTGGCGCGGGGGATGGTGCGTTTGGGGTCTTTGACATGCTCGGCCGGCACCGTTGCCGATTCCAAGCCGATAAACGACCACAACGTCAGCGCCGCCGTGGTGGCAATCGCTTGGGCATAACCACCGCCACCGGGCAGCGCTTCCACCGGCGGTATGCGCAGGTATTCCGGGTGAAAGGAAAACCAGCCAAGCACGCCGATCAACAACAGCGGAATCAACTTGAGCGCGGTCAAAATGTTCTGCACCACGCCAAAGGCGCCGATGCCACGCAGATTGATCAGGGTGCACAACCAGATCGCCGCGATGGCGGTGCCGATGGCCAACACCGGGTCGCGCAGCGCGGGAAAAAACACTTGCAGATAGCCGACCAGGGTTACCGAGATAGCGGCGTTGCCGATCCACGCGGCTTTCCAATAGGTCCAGGCGCACAGGTAACCGGCAAACGGTCCGAAGCCGTCACGGGTGTAAGCGTAAGGGCCGCCGGCAGAAGGGTTGAGGCGGGACAAACGGGCAAAGGTCAGCGCCAGAACCACCGCACCAATGCTGGAAATCAGCCAGCCAAACAGACTCAAGCCACCAAAGGCGGCCAGGCTGGAGGGCAGCAAAAATACCCCCGAGCCGACCATATTGCCCACTACCAGCGCCGAGCAGGTCCAGAAGCCCATGGTCCCTGTTGCGTTCTGCTGCTCTTGGCGCATGAGTCCCCCCGCGGCTGAATTACTCCTTAATGCAGTCAACGGTATAGCAGCGACCTTGCGGCGTGTCTTGGTGCTGCAGGCCATGCACGTCGGTGTCGAAGCCAGGGAAGCTGCGGTCGAAGACGCGGGCAAAGGACAGGTAGTCGATGATCGAGCGCGTTGCTTCGGTAAAGCGCTCGCCCGGCATGATCAATGGAATGCCCGGTGGATACGGCACCAACATCACCGCAGCGATACGGCCCTGCAATTGATCCACCGGCACCGCTTCCACCTCGCCACGCACCAAGTGGTTGTAGGCATCCGCCGGTTTGATCGCCACTTCCGGCAGCACCGTGTACATGCGCTTGAGCGCTTTCGGCGTGGCGTTGTCGCGGTAGCAGGTGTGCAGGCTGTCGCACAGATCGCGCAGGCCCATGCTTTGGTAGCGGGCGTCGCTGCTGACGATGGATTTCAAACATTGGCTTAACGGCACGTTAGCGTCGTAACTGCGTTTGAACTCCAGCAACTCGGTGAGCAAGGTGCTCCACTTGCCCTTGGTGATGCCCATGGAGAACAACACCAAAAAGGAATACAGGCCGGTTTTTTCCACCACCAAGCCGCGCTCCCAGAGGAACTTGCTCACCACCGCCGCCGGAATACCGCGATCACTTAGCGCACCGCCCGCGGTCAGGCCTGGCGTTACCAAGGTGACCTTGATCGGGTCGAGCAACACATAGTCATCGGCGATATCACCAAAACCATGCCAGTCGGCCTGCGGCTTAAGCACCCAGTCCTGAGTCGCGACATGGTCCGCGCCCTCCGCCAATGGTGGCTGCCAAATGCTGAACCACCAATCTTGCCCGCTAAAACTCTGGCCCAGGTTGGCCAGGGCGCGGCGGAAGCTCAACGCCTCATCAAAGGTTTCCTGAATCAACGAGCGCCCCGCCGGGCCCTCCATCATCGCCGACGCCACATCCAGCGAAGCGATGATGCCGTACTGCGGCGAGGTGGAAATATGCATCATGAACGCTTCATTGAAGCGGTCACGGTCGAGCTGGCGAGCGCCGCCGTCCTGCACATGAATCATCGACGCCTGGCTAAACGCGGCGAGCAACTTGTGCGTGGAATGGGTGGTAAACACCAGCGGGCCATCGTCGGTGCGCGAGGTGCCCATGCCATAACGGCCGGCGTAGAACTCATGGAACGCCGCATAGGCGTACCAGGCTTCGTCAAAGTGCAGCACTTCCACCGAATCGCCGATGGTCTTTTTAATCAGCTCGGCGTTGTAACAGAGGCCGTCATAGGTGGAGTTGGTCACCACCACCAACTTGACCTTCGGCGCACGGCCACGGGCCAGCGGGCTGGCGTCGATCTTGGCCTGGATCGATTCGCGAGTGAATTCACTCAGCGGAATCGGCCCGATAATGCCCAGCTCGTTGCGCTCCGGGCTCAGGTACAGCGGAATGGCGCCGGTCATGATGATCGAATGCAAAATCGACTTATGGCAGTTGCGGTCGACCAGTACCAAATCGTCGCGCCCCACCATCGAGTGCCAGACAATCTTGTTCGCCGTCGAGGTGCCATTGATCACAAAGTAGGTATGGTCCGCGCCAAAATTGCGCGCCGCACGGGCCTCGGCTTCGGCCAGCGGGCCGGTGTGATCAAGCAGCGAACCGAGCTCCGGCACCGATACCGAAAGGTCCGAACGCAAGGTGTTTTCGCCAAAAAACTGATGGAACGCCTGCCCCACCGGGCTCTTGCGATAAGCAACGCCACCACCATGCCCCGGCGTGTGCCAGGAATAGTTCGACTCGGCAGTGTGCTGCACCAACGCCTTGAAAAACGGCGGCAGCAAACCATCCAGATAATTGCGTGCAGCGCGGGCCACTTGCCGGGCCAAGAAGGGCACAGTGTCTTCAAACAGATAGAGCAAACCGCGCAGCTGATTGAGATCGGCCATGGCCTCCGCCGGTGCGTTCTCGATAGTCACTTGCTCGCCCAGCGCAAAAATCGGCAACTGCGGCGCGCGCACACGCGCCACGCGAATCAACTCAATCACATCATGCAGCAGCCGCTGATTCTCCCCCGCGCCCTCGGCAGCCACCAAAATGCAGGCCAAGCCGTGGTGGGTCGACGCCACAATGCGGCCTTCGGTCGAACTGGCGGTGGAAATAATCGTGAAGCCTTCCAGCTCCAACTCGCGGGCAATTTCCCGCACACGATCACCGGCCACGGTGTCGGCCTTGATATCGCGGTGCACGATAAGAACGGGAAACTTGAGGTCTTTATACATTCTATTAGCGCCTGAAGAGTGACCGGGCCGGCGTCAAGATAGAGGCTCACCCCAACAGGCGTAACCCCCTGTGGCGCGAGTTATACGAAAAGGTCGCGCGGGGATAAATCTGTGCGAGCTGGCCAGCCATGGCCAGTTTTAACGGTTTGGATATCTGCGCGCCTGGATCCCCGCCTACACGGGGATGACGAAGGTTTTTTCTTCGCACCAGCGTCTTTCCCGCGCAGGCGAAAACCCAGACGTTCGCGCCGAGGCGCGGATAGTCGCCGCTAAAGCATCACCTGCTCGCAGGCAGACGTCAGACTGACTCGCCAACCGGCGCTTCAACTGCCGGCGCATCCATTTGCACCCACAACGGCAAGGCGCCGGAGGCTTTTTCCAGTAGGCCCATGCGTACGGCGTGGGCGGCGAGTTCTTCTTCGTTGGCGCGCACGATGCGGGTGCGTGGCCGGTCGGCCGGCAGGCGGCGGATTTCGCTGGCTTGGTTGGCGCCACCATTGCCGCCGTTGCCGTCGGAGGCGTTGCCGGCCAGGGACAGGCTGGTTTGCCCGCCGGTCATGGTCAGGTAGACGTCGGCGAGAATCTCGGCGTCGAGCAAGGCGCCGTGCAGTTCGCGGCCGGAGTTGTCGACGCCGTAGCGTTTGCACAGGGCGTCGAGGTTGTTGCGCTGCCCGGGGTGGCGTTCGCGGGCCATCATCAGGGTGTCGAGCACGGTGCAGTGCTCGGTGATGTCGGCGCGGTCTTCTTGGCCCAGCAGGGCGAATTCGTTGTTGATAAAGCCGATGTCGAACGCGGCGTTATGGATGATCAGTTGGGCGTCTTTGATGAATTCAAAGAACTCGTCGGCCACTTCTTTGAAGCGCGGCTTGTCGGCGAGGAATTCATTGGTGATGCCGTGAACGGCGATGGCGCCTTCGTCACTTTCACGATCGGGCTGCAGGTAGACGTGGAAGTGCCGGCCGGTAAGGCGACGGCCAATCAGTTCAACGCAACCGATCTCGATGACCCGGTGGCCATCGTTGACCGGCATACCGGTGGTTTCGGTATCGAGTACTACGCTACGCATGCTTTACACCCCGTACTTCGTCGACGCCACGGTTGGCCAGTTGGTCAGCACGTTCGTTGCCGTGGTGGCCGGTATGGCCGCGTACCCATTTCCAGGTCACGGTGTGGCGGTTTACTTGTTCGTCTAGTTGTTGCCAGAGGTCGGCGTTTTTAACCGGCTGTTTAGCGGCGGTTTTCCAGCCACGTTTTTTCCAGTTCACCAGCCACTCTTGCATGCCTTTCATTACATATTCGGAGTCGGTAACCAGCAGCACCTCGCAGGGGCGCTTGAGTTCTTCCAGGCCCTTGATGGCGGCGGTGAGTTCCATGCGGTTATTGGTGGTGTTGAGTTCGCCACCCCACAATTCTTTTTCCACGCCTTTGAACACCAATAAGGCGCCCCAGCCGCCGACGCCAGGGTTACCTTTGCAGGCGCCGTCGGTGAAGATTTCGATCTGTTCGCTCATGAATTCTGCTGCTCAGGTGTCGCTGTTTGAATCACGCCGGCTGACCTTGGCCACCGGCATGGGCATCAGCTTGCCCATGGGCGCTCGCTGTGCCTGACGCAATGGGCGCAAACCGATCACCAGTTTGCGCGCCACCAATAGATAGAAGCCTGCTCCGGGCATCTGCCAGGCGCCGCCCCATTGTTCCAGGCGACTCAAGCGTGATTGCCAGGCGGGCGAGGCAAGCGGCGGACGATAGCATCCGAAGCGGCGTTTCTCCAGCGCGAAACCCAGTAGGCGCAACCAGTCGGTAACCCGGTTGGGGGCGATGCAGCGGGCGTCACCGAGGGCGTCGCGGGCGAACACATGGCGTAAGCCCCAGGTGCTCCAGGGGTTGATACCGACGATGATCAGGTGGCCACCGGGGCGCACGCTGCGGGCCGCTTCACGCAGCAGACCGTGGGGCGACAGGCAGAAGTCCAGACCGTGTTGCAGCACCAGCACATCGGCGGCCGACTCGGTCAGCGGCCAGGCCTGTTCTTCGCAGACAATCTCAGCGCCGGGCAGTGGCGCGCCGAGGTGCACGCAACGTTGAATCTGTTTGGCACCGGGCGGTTTTTCCGCATGGGGGCCGTAGTGCACCAGGTAACCGCCGAAAAAACGCGCCAGTTCGTCTTCCAGCAACTTGCGTTCTTCGTTGAGCATTAACTGGCCAAGCGGGCCGTTGAGCCAGCCGCGGGCGGAGGTGATCAGCTCCAGCCAATCGGGGTCAGCCTGGGCAAATGCCTTGTCGGTCATAACCGCTCCTTACTGCAATGGGCTGCTGGAAAAACAAATAGGGCTAAGATGCGCCAATCCACTCAGCTTAGCGACCCGCGCCATGATACAGATCGACGCCCTACCCGCTTTCAATGACAACTACCTGTGGTTGTTACAAGACGCTGCCACCCAGCGCTGCGCCGTAGTAGACCCCGGCGATGCCGCTCCGGTTCTGGCCTGGTTGCAAGCGCACCCTGGCTGGCAGTTAAGCGACATTCTGGTAACCCACCATCACTTCGACCATGTGGGCGGCGTCGAGCAATTGAAAACCGCTACCGGGGCCAAGGTCTATGGCCCGGCCAACGAAAAAATTCCGGCTCGCGATGTGGCGTTGGAGGACGGCGATCAGATTGAAGTGCTGGGCCTGACCCTGCGTATTTTCACCGTGCCCGGCCACACCCTCGGCCATATCGCCTACTACGTGGCCGACGCGCCAACCGAAACAAAGGTGCCGCTACTGTTCTGTGGCGACACCCTGTTTGCGGCCGGCTGCGGGCGTTTGTTCGAGGGCACGCCGGAGCAAATGTTCCACTCCCTCAGCCGCCTGGCCGCGCTGCCGGATAACACAGCTATTTATTGCACCCACGAATACACCCTGAGCAATTTGCGCTTTGCCCATGCGGTGGAACCGCAAAACCCGCACGTCAGCGCGCGGCTGGCCCAAGTAACGGCGTGGCGTGAACAAGGGCAGATCAGCCTGCCGTCGAACTTGGCCCTGGAACGGGCGACCAATCCGTTTTTGCGTAGCGAGGTTGCGAACGTAGTCGCAAAAATCGACGAACGGGACGGCAGCGCCGAGCGCCAGCCCAGCGAGGTGTTTGCTCGCCTGCGGGCGTGGAAAGACCAGTTTTAAGTCCATTGCTGCCTAACAGGGCGGCCGGTTAAAACTTGACCACATCAGGCGGCGTTCCTAGAATCGCCCGATCTTTTTGCCTGGATCACACCCGCCGCCAATGTCGTCCATTGCCCAGAAGTACCGGAATATCGACACATTGGCCCGTTTGGCTCGTGCGCTTCTGGTTGTCTCGGTAGCGGTTCTGGCGGGTTGCCAAAGCACCGCCAACCACAGCCCTACCCCGTCCAACAATGTCACCCTTAGCAGCCGCACCCAGCCGCCGGAGTGGATGACCGATACCCCCGGCAGCGACAAACCCCAAGACATTTGGGACCGCATGCGCACCGGCTTCCAGCTGCAAGACGAAATCGGCATTAACCCGCGCATTGAGCAACAGCGCCTGTGGTTCGCCAGTAAACCTTCCTATCTCGAAAGCGCCAGCGGCCGTGGCAGCCTGTATATCCACTACGTGGTAGAACGGCTCGAAGCCAACAATATGCCGCTGGAACTGGCGCTGTTGCCGGTGATTGAAAGCTCGTACAACCCGTTTGCGTTATCGCGCAGCGACGCGGTGGGCCTGTGGCAGTTCATCCCCTCCACCGGGCGCAACTTCAACCTGCAGCAGACCACCTGGTACGACGGCCGCCGCGATATCACCGCCTCGACCAACGCCGCCATCGAATACCTGTCGCGCCTGCATGAAATGTTTAACGGCGACTGGTTGCTGGCCCTGGCGGCCTATAACGCCGGAGAGGGCACGGTAAGCCGCGCTATCGAGCGCAACCAGAAACTCGGCCTGCCGACCGACTATTGGAACCTGCCGCTGCCCAAGGAAACCCAGGACTACGTGCCCAAACTGCTGGCCCTGTCGCAGTTGGTCAACGCCCCGGCGGCCTATGGCATTAACCTCAACCCGATCGCCAACCAGCCGTACTTTGAAGTGGTCGAGTTTGATAAACCCATGGACCTGACCCGCGTGGCGGCCATGGCTGATATGGACCGCGACGAGCTGATCCAGCTCAACCCGGCCTTTAAGCGCCAGATCACCCGTGGTGGCCCCTCGCACTTGCTGGTGCCCACGCAAAAAGCCCAGCGCCTGACCGCCACCCTGGCGCAGATTCAACCCTCCGATATCACCGACTTCCAGGAATACCGCGTACGCAAAGGCGACAGCCTGCACGGTATTGCCAGCCGCTATAAGCTCTCCGCCGATGAGCTAAAAGAAGCCAACGCGATCTCGGGCAATAACCTGAGTGTGGGCCAGACCCTGACGATTCCCGTATCCGCCGGCAGCAAACCGACGCCCTCGCCCTTCCCCGCCAGCAACGGCAAACCGCTTGCAGTGGCCAGCAGCACCACCACCAGCATCAAGCTGAAAAGCTACAAGGTAAAAGGCGGCGACAACCTCTGGCAGATTGCCAAGGCCAACAAGCTCGATGTGGCCGACCTGCGCCGCTGGAACAACTTGCCGGACAACTCGGTCAAGCCCGGCCAGACCTTGGCGTTGCAGGGCACGCAGCAAGTGATCCGCAGCATCGCCAAAAACAGCCCAGCCCAGGGCCGCGAAACGGTGACCTACTACAAAGTGCAAAAAGGCGACTCGATGTACATGATCGCCAAGCGCTTTAACGTAGAAATGCAGAACCTGAAATCGTGGAACCCCAAAACCAGCCACGACCTCACCCCAGGACAGACCATTACGCTCTACCTCACCGATCGGTAAACGAGGTTGGGTCGGTCCGCGTTGGGTGAGCGTAGGTTGGGTTGAGCGCAGCGAAGCCCAACAAGCCGCCCATACGGGCGGCGCTTATCGGTCTCAGAGGAAACCTACACGCGGAGCCCGCAGAGCTGCTTGTCGGGCTTCGCCCTTGGCTCACCGCACGCGAACCGACCTAACCTACGTTTATGCGCTACTTCTTGGTCAACGCCTCCAAGCACCGCCCAGTCAGCTGGGTAAAGCGCTGAAACGCCACAAACTGCTCATGCTTAAGCGCCCGCCCGGAAATCCGGCTGTCGGCATACAGCACGCCAATCTGCCGAGTGCCGGCCATTAACGGCGCAATAAAAAACATGCCCTGCCCCAGCCATTGGCGAATCGGTTGCGTCACTAGCTCATTGAGGTTGTAGCTGGCCGGCACCCCCATCCACAGCGCTTCGCGGTTGCGCAGTACGTAGCTGAAGATATGCGGCTGCTCGGCCTGTTCGGCCGGCAGAATAAATTCGCTGACCCAACGCTCAGTCTTCTCCCCTACCGCGCGTTTGACCTTAAAGCGCGTTTGCTCCTCGGCCAAAACCGCCAACATCACCCGCTCCAGGCCAGCGCCCTGATGCAAGCCTTTAAACAGGGTGTCGAGGATCAGGCCAATATCAGCGCGCTTGGACACCATCATGCCGAGGTCTTGCAGCGACTGTTGCAGGATCAACAAGTTGGGTTGCAGCAGGCGGGCTTTGCGTTGTTCCTGTTGGCTGCGGATCAGCTCGGGGTCGGTGGAGGGAATCAGCCGACACAGCGAACTGGCGCCAAATGTGGCGGCGACTTTTACCGCTTCGTCGGCGCTGTCGAGCACTTGCTGCAGCGCTTCTTCCGGGCTGATGCCAGTAAAACTCGCCATCTGCTGCACCAGGCCTTCCATCTCCGGTGAGTCCCAACCTGCCAGTGCCGCCTCGCTGATCTTCGCGCCCAGGTGCACGGCAAACGCTGCCGGGTCGTTATGGTTGCTGGTGTTGTGCGCCAAGCTGGCGATTTCACCGAGGTTCCAGCTTTTCACCAAGCCTTGGGTCAGGTGGCGAAAGCTGGTGCCGAGCACCTCACGCACCACTTCATCTTCGTTGATGCCGGGCCGCGCCAAGGCTGTAGCCAGCTCATCGGCCTGCTCACCACCGCAGCCCCAAAACGCCAAGGCGCCGAGGTGGTAGAGCAAAGCGGCGATAAACACTTCTTCCTGGTTTTTGCTCAGCACGTAGCCGGCCATATTGCGTGCCTGCACGGCGGCGTGGAACGAGCGGGCCAGCAGCTCGTGCAAATGCTCGCTGGGCACACGGCCAAGCAAGCCATCAATCAGGCTGACCGACAGACCGATCAGGCGCACGTTGTCGAAGCCGATCAACACAATGGCGCGGGAGATGGTGCGAATGGGTTCTTGGGCAGGGTTGTAATAAACGCTATTGCCGACGCGCAGCACTTTGGAGGTTAACGAGGCGTCGCGTAACAGCACATCGGCCAACTGCTGCACCGACGATTTTTCTGCCTGGGCCAGGCGGTGCAGGTCTTGCACCACGGCGGCCAATGCCGGTAACTCGGCTTGATTCAAACGATCGATCCATGACTGCAAACCATGGGTGCGTGTTGCCAAGATGAAAACCTCGCGGTGCGTTCTGTCGATTCACCATAAGCCTCTGGAACCGGGCTCTGGGCTTTCTCTTTTTCCAGCGGATACAAGCTGTTACTGTACCGGCACAGAGCCCAATGCCGCTATGGATCGTGCTGCGCCTCCTTTCGCTACTTCTGAGTCTGGCAATGTGCGTTCCTGCTTTCGCGACCATCAGCGAAAGCCACGGTTATGCCCAGTTCGGCACACTCAAATACCCCGCCAGCTTTACCCACTTCGATTGGGTTAACCCTGACGCGCCCAAAGGCGGCACGATTCGGGTGATGGCATTTGGCACCTTCGACACTCTAAACCCATACACCTTCAAAGGTAGCAGCCCTTCGTCCACTCCGAACTTCGCCCAATACGGCATTGGCGAATTAAACGAACCGCTGATGGCGGGCACCGGCCAATACGACCCTTCCGGCGATGAAGCGGCTTCAAGCTATGGGCTGATTGCCAAGTCGGTGGAATACAGCGAAGACCGCAGTTGGGTGGTATTTAACCTGCGCCCCGAAGCGCGTTTTAACGATGGCAAACCGGTCACCGCGTACGACGTGGCGTTTTCCTATCGCACCCTGCTTAAGCAAGGCCACCCGCAGTACCGCACCAATCTGCAAGAAGTGGCGCGGGTGGATATTCTCAACCGCCACCGCATTCGTTTTGTGCTCAAACGCGAAGGCAATCCGCTGCTGATTCTGCGCCTGGGCGAGCTGCCGATTCTGCCGCAGCATTACTGGAAAGACCGCGACTTCAAGGCCACCACCTTTGATGCGCCGGTGACCAGCGGCCCTTACCGGATCACCGCCATTAACCCTGGGCGCAGCCTGGTGTTCGAGCGGGTGAAAGATTGGTGGGGCAAAGACTTGCCGGTAAACCGTGGCAAATACAATTTCGACCGCATGGAAGTCGAGTTCTACCGCGACAGCGATGTCGCGTTCGAAGCGTTCAAGGCCGGCGAATTCGACTTCTATATCGAGCACCAGGCCAAGAACTGGGCCAACGGCTACCGCTTTCCAGCGGTTAAACGCGGCGACGTGATTCGCGCGCAAATCCCCCACCAGATTCCCACGCAAACCCAAGGGCTATTTATGAACACCCGGCGCAGCACCTTTGCTGACAGCAAGGTGCGCGAAGCCATGGGCCTGATGCTGGACTTTGAGTGGACCAATCGCACGCTGTTTAACGACTCCTACAAGCGCGCCACCAGCTACTTCCCCAATAGCGAGTTCAGCGCCCGCGGCAAAGCCGAAGGCCAGGAGTGGTTGCTGCTCTCGCCGTTTCGCGACCAACTGCCTGCCAGCCTGCTGACCGAACCTTTCAGCGCGCCGAAAACCGGCGGCAATGGCATTCCGCGGGAAACCCTGCGGCGCGCCCTCGGTCTATTAGCCGAGGCCGGCTGGAAGCTCAACGGCCAGCGCCTGCAAAACGCCAAGGGTGAACCGCTGCGCTTCGAGTTGCTGCTGGTTAACCCCAACCTCGAACGCATCCTCCAGCCCTATATGGAAAACCTCGCCAGCATCGGTGTGCAGGCGAACTTGCGCACCGTCGACCGGGCGCAATATAAACAGCGGCTGGACCAATTCGACTTCGACATGATTTTGATGACGCTGCAGCAAAACCTCAGCCCAGGCCTCGAACAATGGCAGTACTTCCACTCCAGCCAAGCAGGCGTCAAAGGCAGTAAAAACTACGCCGGTGTACGCAGCCCAGTGATCGACAGTCTGCTGGAAAGCCTTCTGGCCGCACAAACCCGCGATGAACAGGTCGCCGCCACCCGCGCCCTTGACCGCGTGTTGCTCTCTGAGCACTACATGATTCCCAACTGGTACCTCAACTACCACCGCCTGGCGTACCGCAACCGGTTCGCCTCTGTCACCACGCCGCCGTACACCCTGGGGTTACGCGCCTGGTGGCTGAAGCCAACGGAGAAGGCTCTATGACTTTGTTTATGCGCAGCGTATTTATGCGCACCGTGCTGCGCGCTGGCAGCGGCGCCCTGCTCGTCAGCCTGTGCCTGGCAGCCAATGCGGCGCCGCAACATGCCATTACCCTGTACGACGAAGCGCCCAAGTACCCGGCCAATTTCAAACACTTTGACTATGTAAACCCGGATGCGCCGAAGGGCGGCACCTTGCGCCTTGCCGGCAATGGCGGCTTCGATAGCCTCAATCCGTTTATTTCCAAAGGCGTGTCGGCCGACCAGTTAAACCTTCTCTATGACACCCTGACCTACCACTCGCCGGATGAACCCTTCACCGAATATGGCCTGCTAGCCGAAAAAATCGAAAAGGCGCCAGACGACAGCTACGTACGCTTTTTTCTAAACCCCAAAGCCAAGTTCAACGACGGCACCCCGGTGACTGCCGAGGACGTCATTTTCAGCTTCGATATTTTGCGCAAGAAAGGCGCGCCCACCTATGCGATGTACTACGCCGATGTCACCCAGGTGGTAGCCGAAGGGCCGTTGACGGTGCGTTTTGATTTCAACAAGCCCGGCAACCGCGAATTGCCGTTAATCGTCGGTCAATTGGCAGTGCTGCCCAAGCACTGGTGGGCCACCCGGGATTTCAGCAAAAACAACCTCGAAGTACCGCTGGGCAGTGGCCCGTATCGCATCACCAATGTGTCTGCTGGTAGCAGCATCCGCTTTGAGCGGGTTAAAGACTGGTGGGGCAAAGACCTGCCGGTGAACCGCGGCTACTACAACTTCGACACCATTCAGGTCGACTACTACCGCGATATGTCGGTGGCCCTGGAGGCCTTCAAAGCCGGGCAGTTCGACTTCAACCTCGAGTACTCCGCCAAAGACTGGGCCACCGGCTATGACTGCCCGGCCCTGCGCGACGGGCGCATCATCAAAGAGGCGCTGCCTAACCAGAACCCTGTGGGCATGCAGTCTTTTGCCTTCAATATTCGTCGGGCCAAATTTCAGGATGCACGGGTGCGCGAGGCCATTGGCCTGCTGTTTGATTTCGAGTGGTCGAACAAACAACTGTTTTTCGGCGCTTACAAACGCAACAGCAGCTACTTTGAAAACTCGGAAATGGCCGCCCATGCAATGCCCGATGCCGCCGAGCTAAAGCTGTTGGAACCGCTGCGCGGGCAAATCCCGGAGCAAGTATTTACCGAGGTCTTCAAGCCGCCCGTCAGCAATGGCGACGGCATGATCCGCGAGCAGAAACGCAAAGCGTACAAACTGCTGCTGGACGCCGGTTACAAGATCGAAAACGACAAGATGGTCGGCCCCGACGGCCAGCCACTGACGATCGAGTTCATGCTCTATCAGCTCAACCTCGAGCGCATTCTGCTGCCCTTTATGCGCAACCTGGCGGAACTGGGTATCGACATGCAGATTCGCCGCGTCGACGCCTCGCAATACATGAACCGCTTGCGCTCGCGCGACTTCGACATGACCACCGCCACCTGGGGCCAATCCAGCTCGCCCGGCAACGAACAGCGTGAGTACTGGCACTCCAGCAGCGCCGACAGCTCCGGCAGTCGCAATTTAATCGGCCTGCGCGACCCGGCCATCGACAAGCTGGTAGAGGGCCTGATTCGTGCCGACTCGCGGCAAAGCCTGATCACCCACGCCCGCGCCCTCGACCGGGTGCTGCTGTGGGGCAATTACGTGATTCCCAACTACTACATCGACACCTTCCGCATTGCCCGCTGGAACAAATTTGGCCGGCCTGCCATCACGCCGAAATACGACGTTGGCATGCTGACCTGGTGGCAAAGCAGCGAAAAAGCCGAGGGCACTCCTTCCCCAACGGCGGCGCCAACAACGAATGCCGACGCTCCTAAGGAAGCCGAATAAATGCTCGCCTATATTCTGCGGCGCTTGCTGCTGATCATCCCCACGCTGTTCGGCATTTTGCTGCTCAACTTTGTGATTATTCAGGCCGCCCCAGGTGGCCCGGTTGAGCAGATGATTGCCAAGCTGGAAGGCTTTGAAGGTGCCACCAGTCGCGTGTCGGGCGGCGGTGCCGAGGTGTCGGTTGCCGGCTCCAATTACCGTGGCGCACAGGGGCTCGATCCGGAGTTGGTGAAGGAAATCGAGAAGATGTACGGCTTCGATAAATCCGCACCCGAACGCTTCTGGCTGATGCTGAAAAGCTATGCCCAACTCGACTTTGGCGACAGCTTCTTTCGCGATGCGAAAGTGGTCGATCTGATTGTGGAAAAAATGCCGGTGTCCATTTCCCTTGGGCTGTGGAGCACGCTGATCATGTACTTGGTGTCCATCCCGTTGGGCATCGCCAAGGCCATGCGCAACGGCAGCACCTTTGACGTGTGGACCAGCTCGGCAATCATCGTCGGCTATGCCATTCCCTCGTTTCTGTTTGCCATTTTGCTGATCGTGCTGTTCGCCGGCGGCAGCTACTACGACTGGTTTCCCTTGCGCGGTTTAACCTCGAACAACTACGAACAGCTGAGTTGGAGCGGCAAGGTGCTCGACTACTTCTGGCACTTGGTGTTGCCGGTAACCGCCCTGGTAATCGGCAACTTCGCCACCCTGGCCTTTCTGACCAAAAACAGCTTTCTCGACGAGATCAACAAACAATACGTGGTTACTGCGCGGGCCAAGGGCCTGACCAACAACGCCGTGCTCTACGGCCATGTGTTTCGTAACGCCATGCTGTTGATCATTGCCGGCTTTCCCTCGGCCTTTATCGGCATTTTCTTTACCGGCTCGCTGATGATTGAAGTGATCTTTTCCCTCGACGGCCTGGGCCTGATGAGTTTTGAAGCGGCGATCAACCGCGACTACCCGGTGGTTTTCGGCACGCTGTTTATCTTCACCTTGCTTGGTTTGGTGGTGAAGTTGATCGGCGATATCACCTACACCTTGGTCGATCCGCGGATCGACTTCGCCAATCGGGAGGGTTGAAAAATGGGCGCTACTTTTACGCTTTCACCCCTCAACCGCCGCCGCTTCGAACGCCTGAAAGCGCACAAGCGCGGTTGGTGGTCGCTGTGGCTGTTTATAATTTTGTTTGTGCTGAGCCTGGGTGCCGAGCTGATTGCCAATGACAAGCCGCTGGTGGTGCATTACGACGGCGGTTGGTATTTCCCGGTACTCAAGCGCTACCCGGAAACGGCCTTTGGTGGTGAGTTTCCGCTAGAGGCCAACTACAAGAGCCCGTATATCCGCGAACTGATCGCCCAGAAAGGTGGTTGGGCGGTGTGGCCGCCGATTCCCTTCAACTACTCCACGATTAATTACGACCTCAAAGTGCCGGCTCCCGCGCCGCCCTCGGCAGACAACCTGTTGGGCACCGACGACCAAGGTCGCGATGTACTGGCGCGGGTGATTTATGGCTTCCGCATTTCGGTGTTGTTTGCCCTGACACTGACTATTTTCAGCTCGATCATTGGCGTGGTGACCGGCGCACTACAGGGCTTTTATGGCGGCTGGGTCGACCTGCTTGGCCAGCGTTTTTTGGAAGTGTGGTCAGGGCTACCGGTGCTGTACCTGCTGATCATCCTCGCCAGCTTTGTGCAGCCCAACTTCTGGTGGCTGCTGGGCATCATGCTGCTGTTCTCGTGGATGACCTTGGTCGACGTGGTGCGCGCCGAGTTCCTGCGTGGCCGCAACCTTGAATATGTGCGGGCGGCGCGCGCCTTGGGTATGGAAAACGGCGGGATTATGTTCCGCCATATCCTGCCCAACGCCATGATCAGCACCATGACTTTTCTGCCATTTATTCTCACCGGCGCCATCGGCACCCTCACCGCCCTGGACTTCCTCGGCTTTGGTTTGCCGGCCGGTTCGCCGTCGCTCGGCGAGCTGGTCGCACAAGGCAAATCCAACACCCAGGCGCCTTGGCTAGGCATCAGCGCGTTTGCCGTACTGGGCCTGATGCTGACCCTTCTGGTGTTTATCGGCGAGGCCGCTCGCGATGCCTTCGACCCGAGGAAATAACGTGGCTGAGACTAAACAAAATACCGCGCCAGAAAACCTGATTGAGGTGCGCGACCTGGCGGTGGAATTCGTCACCGGCAGCAGCTCGCAGTGCGTGGTGCACGACTTGAGCTTTGATATCCGCCGTGGCGAAACACTGGCGCTGGTGGGCGAAAGCGGCTCAGGCAAGTCGGTGACCGCGCATTCGATTTTGCGCCTGCTGCCCTACCCGCTCGCCCGCCACCCGGCCGGCAGCATTCGCTACGCCGGGCACGACCTGCTGACCGTCAACGAGAAAAAACTGCGGCATATTCGTGGCAATCGCATCGCCATGATTTTTCAAGAGCCGATGACCTCGCTGAACCCGCTGCACAGCATCGAAAAACAAATCAACGAAGTGCTGGCCCTGCACAAAGGCCTGACCGGCAAAGCCGCCAGTAAGCGCACCCTGGAGCTGTTGGAGCTGGTGGGCATACCCGAGCCGCACAAACGCCTGAAAGCGCTGCCACACGAGCTCTCCGGCGGCCAACGCCAGCGTGTGATGATTGCCATGGCCCTGGCCAACGAGCCGGAGCTGAACCGACCACGGCACTGGACGTAACGGTGCAGCTAAAAATCCTCGAACTGCTCAAGGATTTGCAGGCACGCTTGGGCATGGCCTTGCTGTTGATTACCCACGATCTCAATTTGGTTAAGCGAATTGCCCATCGTGTATGTGTCATGCAGCGCGGAGTGATCGTCGAACAGGCGTCGTGCGATGAGCTGTTCTCCAATCCGCAGCATCCTTACACCCAGGAACTGCTCGGTGCCGAGCCCAGCGGCAAGCCAGTCGCCAACGCGGCCGGCAAGCCAATTCTGCAAGTCGAAGACCTGCGGGTGTGGTTTCCGATCAAGAAAGGCCTGCTGCGCAGTACGGTCGATTATGTGAAAGCGGTGGACGGCATCAACTTCAGCCTGCATCAGGGCCAAACCCTGGGCATTGTTGGTGAAAGCGGTTCCGGTAAATCCACCCTTGGTTTGGCGATTTTGCGGCTGATTAGCAGCAAAGGCGCCATCTGCTTTCAGGGCCAGGACATGCACGGCATGACCCAGCATCAAGTGCGGCCCCTACGGCGCCAGATGCAGGTGGTGTTTCAAGACCCGTTTGGCAGCTTGAGCCCGCGGATGTCGGTGTGTCAGATCATCGGCGAAGGGTTGCGCATCCATAAGATGGGCACTGAAGAAGAACAGGAGCAGGCAATAATCGATGCACTGGTGGAGGTAGGTCTGGATCCGGAAACCCGGCACCGCTACCCCCACGAGTTTTCCGGTGGGCAACGGCAGCGAATCGCCATAGCCCGAGCCTTGGTGCTCAAA
>LNAP01002329.1_pt1 | contig 19162 bp, 11 predicted proteins | sample 602601 | NCBI WGS metagenome assembly LNAP01 (sample SAMN02440304, study PRJNA202911) | soil metagenome | biome: Subtropical and temperate rainforests or woodlands; isolation source: soil samples (1 kg each in a 20% v/v slurry with milli Q water) were... ...
GGCATGCGCAGGCCCTGGGTGTAGGAGGCGTAGATAAAGGTATCCGGCGCGACCTCATAGTTGATGCCGATGGCCGGTGAAAAGGCGCCCTTGCTGTCGCTCTGCTTGCCCGAATAGGTGTAGCCGGTGACCACTTCGCCCACCTGCGACGGATAGACGAGTGTGCCAACGCCCCCATAGTCGTTGTAGCGCGGGCCATCAAACGGGTTGTTGGTGTCGCTGAACACAATCCCGTTATTCAGGCGCGGGTCGGTGGCGTCGGTGTATTGGCCGTTGGCGTCGGGGAACCACAGCATATTGCCGTAGCTGCCCGGCTTGATCACGTTCACGTAGCGCAACTCACGCTCCTCGCGCTGGGCGGTCGCGTGCGGTACATGGTCCTTGGTGCGGTAGTAGGTATAGCGCCCGCCGCCCCACACCGTCAGCTCATCCACCGGTTTGTACTCCAGCTTGCCGTTGAGGCTGAATTCCTTGCGCGAACCGTCACGCAGGCTGCGGTTGGCGTTGATATCGTTCTGTGTGGTGACCACGCTCTTTTGCGGCTGCAGTTCCTCGAGCTGGAACGAGCCGCCCAGGTCCAGCTTGAAATCGCCATAGTGCGTATCAAAACGCGAGGTATTGGCCAGTTCACCACCGATGCGTCGGTCATCCTGGCGCGTCCAGTTGCGGTCCGAACGATAGGCCTGGGATTTGGGCGCCAGCACCGAGGTCAACTGGCTGGTCTTGGCATCGGTCATCCACAGGCTGGTCGTCAGGTCCACCAGCATATTGCCCGTGGGCAGGTAGTGATAGCGGGCGGTGTAGGTGTCGATCTTGGTGCTGCCGCGCGGGTACTGGTAGATACCGCCGGTGCCGAAACGGAAGATGTCCGAGGGCATGATCTCGCCTATGCGCCCATCGTAACGGATGTAGCCGAAGTCGAAGGTGTGGTCGTCGGCCGGGCGCAGGGTGGTCTTGAGCAGGATCGATTCGGTCTCTGCCGAGGAGTTGAGCACCTCTTCGCCGGCGTTGTAGGTAGTGGCCACCGTCATGTTTTCCTGGCCATAGCGGTCAAAGGTGCGGTAGCGGTCCTGGCCGTGCTTGCCGGAGAAGTAGTTGCCCTGGTTGCGATGGGCGTAGGCGGCCACCACATCAAACAGGTCATGGGTATAGGCAAACGCCGCGCTGCCCGATTCCGAGTCGGAACCGAACAGGCCGCCACGGTTCTGGTGCGGTTCGGAGTACAGGTCCTCGGTGGTCGAATGGCTGTTGCGCGAGGCCGGCTCGACGCCGTTGTTCCACAGATCGCCCTTCAAGCGCAGGCCCACGTTCTTGCCGTCGCGCAGGATGTCATCGACACCCAGGGTGCGGATTGCCACCGTGCCGCCGATGGCGCTGGAGGTCAGGCTGGGGCCTTTGTCGATGGACACGTCGCTGATCAGGTCGGGGTCGATGTAGCTGCGCTGTTGCGTGCCCGCATAGCCGCGATAGACATCCAGCGCCTGCTGCGAACCGTCAACCGTGACCGCGACCCGGCTTTGCCCCTGGATCCCGCGGATATTCACATCCAGGCCACCGCCATTACGGCTGTCACCCACCTGCACCCCCGGCTGGCCCTTGAGCAGGTCGCCGGCGGAGATCACGCCAAAGCGGCGCACTTCTTCGTTGGAGATATACACCAACGAACGTGGCTCGGTGTACACCGCTTTTTTCTCAAGGTCATCGCCAGTGACTTTCTGCGACGGCAGCACCACGGCACTGGTCGCCGGATGCAGTTCAAAGCTGCCATCGGCCTGGCGCTGAAAACTCAAGCCCGTGCCCGCCAATAACTTTGCCAGGCCGGCTTCGGTGCTGAAATCGCCGTGCAGGCCGTTGCTGCGCTTGCCCGCCGTCAGCGTCGAGCTGCCCGCCATGCTGATACCCGCCTGCACGCCGAAGCGCGAGAGTGCCTGGTCCAGCGGGCCAGCTTCGATGCTGTAGGGCTGGCGCTCGGCCTGGGCGAAAACCGCCGTGCTGTACAGCGGTTGCAGGCTGAGTAACAACAGACCCAATGTGCGGGTGCGCAAGACACTTGCGGGAGAAATCATGCAGGGCTCCTAGAGGTGAAGGCCCACCTGTTTCGGTGGGTTATTCCTAGAGGCCAAGCGAGTCTGGAAAAACTACGGGGGGAACGTAAAAAAATATTCAGACCGGCACCACAGTCACCCAATAGCGGGTCCGCCGCTCGATACGCACGGGTAATGCATGGGCGACCAACGCCAACGCCGCATCGGTATCGTCCAACTGGAAGCTGCCAGTCACGCGCAACGCCGCGACCTGCTCGCTGCATCGCAAGACGCCCGGCCGGTAACGGGACAGTTCGGCCAGCAGCACATCCAGGCGCATGCGCTCGGCAGGCAAAATCCCGCGCAGCCAGGCCTGAGCCAGAAACCCATCGGTTTGCCGTGGCGTGCCCACACCCTGGCGATCGACCTGGGTCTGCCAACCTGCCGCCACTGATACCGGTGCCGAGTGGCGCAGCGAACTCACCTCGACCAGCCCGCGCAATACGGTAATCCACGTGCCCTGCTGATCATGGCGCACCAGCAGATTGGCGTCCTGGCTACGCAGCAGCGCATCCGGTGTGAGCAGTTGCAGCGGGCGCGATTCAACCCGAGCATCCAGCGCCACTTCGCCCTCGATCAACTGCACGCGACGCAGCTGCGCGCTGAAGTCCAGGCTGACAGCGCTGGCAGTGTTCAACCACAGAGAGCTGCCATCGGCCAGGGTCCAGCGGCGGCGCTCGCCGGTGGCCGTGCGGTACGTGGCAAAGGCTGCGCGCACCAGGGTCGATTCCGCGCCCTGCCAGGACAAGCCACCGAGCAGGCCCAGGCCCAATAAGCACTTGAGCACCTGCCGGCGCCGTGCCGGATCGGCCCCGGCCGCCTCCAATGCCCGCCGCGCGGTGACATCGGCCAACAGGTTGGCGCCGGGCTGGAGCATCAGCGGCAGACTGGCGACGCGTTGCCAGGCGTATTCGTGCTCGGCGTTTGCCTGGCGCCAATGCTGCAACGCCTGCTGCTCGGCCGGGCTCATCATTCCGGACTGCACGCGGACGATCCAGTCGATGGCCGTCTCGCGGACTTTCGGTGCAACCGGCTTACCAGTCATTCAAAACGGCTCGCGTAGCACACGCTGAAAGCCTTGCCCATCGCCCGTTGCACCTGGGCCACGCTCAAGCTCAACTGCGTGGCGATCTGCGGGTACGTCAGGCCATCGAGCTGGGACAGGAAGAAGATCTTGCGCACCTGCATCGACAGGCCCACCAGCAGCGAGTCGAGCTGCAGCAGGGTTTCGATCATCAGGTAGCGGGTCTCGGGCGATGGCTCCTCACCTTCCGGGCGGGCGGCGAGTGCTTCCAGGTAAGCCCGCTCAATCGCCTGGCGGCGCCAGCGGTTGATCAGCAAGCCATTGGCAATCGCCGCCAGAAACGCCATGGGCTGGCGCAACTCCCGCACATCCTGCTGCGTGCGCAACACCCGGATAAACGTGTCGTGGGCCAAGTCTTCGGCATCGGCGCAGTGCCCCAGGCGCCGCTGCAACCAGCTGCGCAACCAGGGGTGATGACGGGTATAGAGTTGTTCGACGGGCGAGACGAGACTGTCGTCGTACATGTCAGGTCCAATGAGCAGCGAATGATAATACTTCTCATTTTAGTGTCTGGACCTGATGCTTGTACAGCCTCGACTGCTCCCATAGGGGATCTCTAACCTTACACACACCACACATCAACTGTGGGAGCTGGCTTGGCTGCGATGGCGGTGTGTCAGATACCAGAAGTAGCGCCTGAACCAACGCCATCGCGGGCAAGCCCGCTCCCACAGGGGGGGGGGGCGGCTGGGCATGCAATTTCCGCCACATAAAGCACTACCGCCGCCCTTCCCGGCTCCATTATTTTTCCCACGCTGCCTTGGGAATCAGCAAACCATGGTTGCCGTTGTACGCCGCGCGCGCAGGCGATTCCCAGCCGTGCAGCAGGGCCGCGTCGAGCCGATAGATCTCCACGCCCAGCGGGCGGCACACGGTCAGCGGATCCTGGGCATCCGGGCCCCACATCGGCAGCGACAGGTCGCCGCCCGGGCAAGTGGACAGTGCGCACAGCAAGTCGATCTCGGCAAAAAACTCCAGATAATCGCCCTGTTTGGCCGGGCATGCCTTCATGAAGTACATGTCGTCGTGGTTCAGGCCGGTGCACTGGAAGATGTTCAACACATCGTGCACATCGAACTCGGTCAGGCCGTGGGGCAAGATGGCGCGGGTCAGGTTGGAGTGGCAATGGTGGTGGAAGTCCTCGCCGGTGAGCATCTTGTTCACGTATGGGTCGCAGCGCGTGCCCAACAGGTCGTGCAGGCGCCCGCCGTGCTCGTCGATGCCGTAGCCGGCCAGGCTGTCATCGGTGATGGTGACCATCGGCCGCAGGAACGGCAGGTTCGACCACAAGCGGTCATAGGTGCTGACGTGGGCGCCTTGCAACTGGCGGGTGCGGGCCGCCCACATGCGCTCGCGCGGATCATTGGCATTCCACACATTGAAGTCGCCAACCTGCGGGCCGACCGGGGTGGTCACGCGGAACACATGGCCTGCCGGCACTTTCCAGGCGCGGCCGGTGCGGATCGGCACTTCAAACTGCTCGACCAGGGTGCGCTCGGCCTCGCGCACGCGATCATAAAATGCCTGGTCGACCTGCAAGGCAGCACCTTTGCTGACTTGGTAGGCGGCGGGATAGTCCTTGTACATGGGGGGTGCTCCGTTGCAGGGTTTTGCAAGACCATACAACGTGGCATGTGGCGTGCGCCATGCACACAACCCGAAGTGGGAGGGCTTTTGTGGGAGCGGGCTTGCCCCCGATGGCGGTGTGTCAGTCAAGTAGTTTTAACCTGACACACTGCTATCGCGGGCAAGCCCGCTCCCACAAGGGGATCTGCGTTGTTAGCTGAACTCGCCAGAAACCTGCGACCACAGGCTGACCTTCTGCCCGCGATTCTTGAAGAATTCAATCTCACGCTTGATCCCCGAACTCAAGTCCCAGCCCGGCAGATCGAGGATGATCAATTCTTCCATCATGTCCATGAACAACGCATCCACCGGCGCCCACAGCTTGCCGATGGTTGCGCTGTCCTTGCCTTCGAACGCCAGGTTGATCGGGTGCGACATCGACACCTGACTGAACACCCCATGACCCGCCTCGATAATCGTGGCCGCCACCTTGTTGCACTGGATAAAGCGCTCGTGGGTGACGGACGCATCGGCATGGCTGTAGGGGCAGGCCAGAAAGATCTTTCTCATTGTTACCTCAGGGCAATGCAAGGGCTCGCACCCTTGCGATGGTTGAACAGTGGGCGTCAGACCGCCTGGGCAGCGGGTACACCGGGAGCATCGGCCTCTTCGCGCTCGCGTTCCTGCGCTTCATAACGCTGGGCGGCGGGCACCGAGATCTTGATCGCGATCGCCACGGCGAGCAGGCCGCCAAACAGCTTGGCGAGCAGGATCGGCATGATCAGCGTCGGCTGGAAGTTCGCGGTAAAGGCCAGGTGATCGCCAATGGTGGCCTGGGCACAGACACCCAGCGCCACACACAGGACCTTATCCCGGGCATTCATTTTCTTGAACAGGTGGTAAACCGCGATGATGTTGGCAAACACCATGACAAACGCCGCCGCACCATCGGCCGACAGCCCGATGTGCTTGCCCAGCACTTGCATGGGTTTCTTGCAGTAGCGATTGAACAGGTAGCAGATGGGGAAAGTACCGGCGAGCATGATGCCGATATAGCCGGCAATCTCGATGGCACGGAACAACTCCTTCTCGTCGGCGAACATCGGGTCAAAGCCCCACACACCGAAATTCTTCATGAAGAACCCGGTGAAGTGCTCAACGATGGCCAACGCCAGGACGATCTTGATAAAGGCGTCCATCAACTTACCGAACACCAGGAACCCGGCCACCATCCACGCCGCCCGGTAGCGCAGGCCGGCAGCCAGCAGGAAGCAGAACACAAACAATGGCGCGAGCAAGCGCACGCAGTCGACAAAACCCAGGCTCAGGTAATGCAACGCCGGCGACGTGGTGGACACAATGTCCCGCACCGGCAGGTTGAAGGCGGTGATCATCATCAGCGACGCAAGCACCGCGAACGGGATGCTGATCAAGCCCGCCATAGCCCCCAGCGCCAGGTACTTGTGGTCCTTGCGCTCGAGCATCATCAGGCCGACCGGGATCAGGTAGACAATGGTCGCGCCGGAGGTGTAGCCGACGATCATGGCAGTGATCCACATGTCGCGGTTCGCCGCCAGGGCATCGGCCAACTGGTAGCCGCCCATGTCCACGGCAATGATCGACAGCGCCGCAATCGACACGTCAGACCCCATCGCACCAAAGTACGGCCCCAGGGCGACCTCGATGAATTTGGACAAGTACGGGATCGCCACCATGATGCCCGCCTGCGCCAGGAACACCGGGCCGATGGAGTGGATGCCGTTGACAAACTCCTTGCCCAGGCCGCTGTCCGGCTTGATCACGGATGCAAACGCGCCAACCACCGCGCCGATCATGATCAGGTAAATAACGTAGTTGCCAAATTCCGCCATTGCTTTCGCTCCATCTGTACTGAATCAATTATTTTTGTAGGAGTACGCCCCAGTTCGGTCGCTCCATTGGCCAAACGCGTTTACAGCTCCATTTGCGGTGTTTTCACACCCTATTACTAACCACTTCCCATGCCAATCGTGTGTTTTATGTGGTTTTGCGGGTTAAACACACTGGAATCGGTCAATTGTATTGCGTAATCTCTGGTCACACCTTTCAAGGCAGCGGACTTTACGGCCGTGAACGACAAACGCCAATACCACGTTCACCTACCTGCCGCTGGCGCTCAAACGCCCCAGCGCTAGCGACTGCGGCACCATTTGAGTGCCTCGGTAACAGCGCCGCGCCCCTGTGGCGCATTCACGTAGCATCAAGAGGATGATTACCCATGCGCCCCAATGAAAGACGCCAACATATCCTTGAGTTACTACGCCAACGTGAACGCATTTCGGTCGACGAGTTGGCGCGCACCCTCGGCACTTCGCAAGAAACCATACGCCGCGACCTCACGGCCCTGGCCGAAGACGGCCAGGTCACCAAGTTCCATGGCGGTGCCTCGCTGCCCCCCAGCGGAGAGCACGAGAACGCCTTCCAGACCCGAATGAATGAGTTCTCCCACGAGAAACGTGCGGTGGCGCGCTTCGCCGCCGGGCTCTACGCGCCGGGCGACAGTCTACTGATTGATACTGGCACCACTACCCTGTTCTTCGCCCGTGAACTGGCAAAACTCAACCGCATCACAGTGATCACCAACTCCCTGTTGATCGCCGCCGCCATTGGCGCCAGCGGTAATCGCGTGTTCATGATCGGCGGCGAATACCGCCCCGAATCGGAACAGAATATCGGCGCCCTGGCCATGGAGCAGATCGCCCGTTTCAACGCCGAACATGCCGTGGTCACCATTGGCGCCCTGAACACCGACGGCGCCTTCGATTTCTCCATCGAAGAGGCGGAAATCACCCGCGCGATGATCGCCCGCACACGCTACCTCACGGTGATTGCCGACTCTTCGAAGATGGGCAAGCGTGCGCTGTTCCAGGTGTTCCCCCTGGAGCGCATCGACCGACTGATCATCGACCGCGCGCCCCTGGGCGAACTGGCCAAGGCCCTGGCAGAAGCCCAGGTTGAAGTGCTGCAAGCCCCTGCCCTGACCCGCCCGGAGTGGTGACTGGTTAACGCCAGTCGCGGCACCGCGTCACCGCGTCACCGCGTCACTGAACGTGGCACGCCACTGCTGGGCCTGGGCGGCACTGACTTTCGGGTGGAAGCTGGTGCTGGTATTGCGCGGCGGCTTGAGCGCCACGCCAAGCCCTTTGGCCGCCAGCGCGGCACAGCCGAACGCGGTCAACTCATCGAAACGCTGAGTGACGATGCAACGCTGCAAGGCATCGGCGAGGAACTGCGCAAAGTACGGGCTGCGCGCCAGGCCGCCATCAATCGACAGGTGATCGGTGACGCTGAGAAACCCGTCCATGGCCGTGATCACTTCAACACTGCGTAACGCCACGCCCTCCAGCACCGCCTGGCACATATCCTGGCGTGTGGTGCTGCCGTTCATACCGACCCATAGGGCGGTCGCGCTGCGGTCCCAATGGGGGCAAGCCAGCCCGGACAGCGCCGGCACAAACGCCAGTTGGCGGCCAATGGCCGGAGGCTCGTCAAACGCCGCCAGCTCCGAAAAATCCGTGAACAAGCCGAGCCGCCCGGCCCACTCCACCGCCGCGCTGGCATCGTAGACACCACCGTCCATGGCATAGGTGGGCTTGCCGTCGATCTGCCAGGCAATGGTTGCCAGCAGGCCCTTTTCCGGCGCGCGGATGATCTGCTCGCCGGTCAAGGTCAGGGCAAACGCGCCGGTACCGTAGGTGATCTTGGCGTCGCCTTCATTGCGGCAACCATGGCCATAGAGCGAGGCCTGCTGGTCGACAATCGACGCGGTGACCGGGGTGGCACCAATCTCGCCAAAGTGCCCAACGGTGTCGCGGATCTGCGGCAGGGTTTCCATCGGCACGCCAAACAGCTCGCAGAGCTGGCTGTCCCACTGCCCGGTCGCCAGGTTCATCAGCGAGGTGCGCGAAGCGGTGGTGACATCGGTGGCAAAGACCCCGGTCAGACGGTCGAGAAAGTACGCATCGGTGGTGCCCAGGCGCAGCCGCCCGGCGCGCAATGCGCTCTGCGCGGCCGGCAGGTTGCGCACGATCCAGGCCAGCTTGCTCGCCGAAAAATACGGGTCGAGCGGCAAACCGGCGCGCTCCAGGGTCAGGGCCTCGCCACCGTCGCCGCGCAACTGGGCGATCTCGGCCGAGGTGCGATTGTCCTGCCAGACGATCACCGGGGATAACGGCTCGCCGGTCTGGGCATCCCACGCCAGGCAACTCTCGCCCTGGTTGGCAAGGCCGATGGCGTCCACCTGGCCGGTGGCCTCCAGGCAACGCTGCAGGTTATTGAGCAATTCCAGTGGATCATGCTCCACCCAACCAGGATGGGGATGGTGTTGCTGATGGCGCAACGAGAGCTGGATATCAGCAGACCCATTGTCACTCACCACCAGCACGCGGGTGCTGGTGGTACCTTGATCGAGCGCGGCAATGCGCATGTTAAAGACTCCTCGGCAGGTCTTGTTATGGGCCGACAAAGTCGACTTCGAGTTGCTGTACGCCCTGGGGCAGGCTCAGGCTGGCGATGGGTATCAAGATCCGCCGCTCGGGCAGCGAACTGTCGGCGCGCGACCAGATTTCCTTACCGTCGGCGCGAACCACCAGGCGCCCTTTCACCCCACGACGAACCCGCAGTTGCAGGTGCTGAAGGCCCGCCACAGCAGACGGGCTCAGGCGCTGCGGTACGCAGAGTTTCAAGTCGCCCCTGCAGGCAATTTCGATACTCGACGCAGCAGACGGTAATTGCCCCTGCAGGTCACGGGCGATCATCGTAGCGATCTTATGGCCTTCGCGAAACGACCAACCTGCCGTCTCGACGGGGCGCAGCAGGTTACCGGCGGCAAAGTACGCCGGGTCGGAACAGCGCCCGTACTGATCAATATGCGGGCCGCCGCTGTTGGGGTCCAGGCGCAACTCGCTCAAACGCACCAGGCTCGATTCAGGGGTGAACTGGCCGGTGAGCAGCACGCCGTCACAGTCAAACGTCTGGGTCTGCCCGTTGGCCAGGCGCACCGTCGCGCCCTCGACCCGCCCGGTGCCGTGGATTTGCAGGAGTTGCGCGCCAAAATGCATCGGCACCCCGCACAGCCGCGGGAACAGCGACAACGGCCAGCGCGCCGTGGCCCGTGGGTTGGCCTCGATCATGGCCACCGGCTGGATCCCGGCACGCCGGCAACTCATGACCGCCGACAGGCTGACCAGCTCGGTACCGACGATCAATGGGCGTTCAAAGGGCTTGAGGTGCTCCAGGTACAGATAGGATTGGAACGCACCGGTATTGATCACCCCCAGCGGGCGGTCGCCACCCACCAGGCGCGCCGAGCGCGGCGTTTCCCGGGCCCCGGTGGCGATCAGCACCCGACGCGCCTGGATCACCTTGGCGCCCTGCGGGCTGACCACCTCCAGGCGCCCGCCCTGGCCCATCTGCGTCACCGAGTGCTTGACGCGGATATCCACGCCCGCCTTCACCGCCTGCGTGACATTTTTGCGCGCATACGCCGGCCCCGTGTAGACCCAGCCATATTCACGCAGACCAAAGGGTGGATGCCCGCAATGGCGCGGAATACCGCCAGCCTCGGGCTCACGCTCGAGCACCACCACCGTGCCCACGCCCAGCTTGCGCAGGGTGATCGCCGCCGACAGTCCCGACGGCCCGCCACCGATAATCGCGACATCAATGTTTTCGACTTCAATGGGCTGCATGACAAACACCTGTTGCAAGGGGAATGGCCAGATGGCCAGCGCTCAGCTCGGCCACCCGCGCCCCACAATAAAAACCCTGGCAGCGCCCCATGCAGGCCCGCGTGCGCCGCTTCAACCCGCCCAGGTCACCGGGCGGCAGCGCGCTGGCCAAGGCATTCTGGATTTCCCGCAGGGTCACCATTTCACAGTGGCAGACGATTTCGCCGTAGCCCGGCCGGTGGTAGTCGCGTGGCAAATGTTCGGCGAGGTTAGGCAGCGTCGGCCATTGCAGGATGGACGCGGGGACTGGCGTGTGCTCGCGCTGATATAGGCTGAACACGTGCCGGGCGATGCCCAGCGCCGCCGTCAGGCCGGTGGAACGGATGCCGCCGACGCTGATCCAGTTCTTACCTTCGACCCGCTGCACCCGATACTCTTTCTTTTCCGTGGCCGGGCGCAACGCAGCATAGGTGGCAGTGACCGGCATGCCGTCGAGCGCGGGAATGCGCTCGACGGCAGCGTCCACCAGTTGGCGCAATACCTCGCTGTCGAGCCCCGCGTGCAGGCGGTCTTCCTGTTCTTCGGCGGTAGGCCCCACCAACAGGTTGCCGTAGACCGTGCGCGTCAGGACGATGCCCTTGGTGCGCTCATTGGGCACCGGCAGGATGATATTGCCCAGATAGCGCGCGGCCGCCTTGTCGAACACCACGAACTGGCCTTTGCGCGGGTGAATGGAAAAGCTCGATGCGCCCAGCAACTGTTGCTCCAGCACATCGCCGAACAACCCGGCGCAGTTGATGATCGTACGGCCGCGGATAAACCCGTTGGTGGTCTCCAGGGCCCAGAGATCGCCATCAAAATAGCCGCCGTTGACCTCGGTGTTGAGACGCACCTGCGCACCATGCATCATCGCCTGGAGCAGGTACCCCAAGGGCGCCGACCACGGGTCGATAAGGAATTCGCCAGGCACCTCGACCGCGCCCAGGGCATTGAGCGCCAGGTTCGGTTCCAGGCTGCGCAGCCGCTCGCGGCCGATCAGGCTGACATCGGCAATGCCATTGGCGTGTGCCTGCTCGACGATGCCTTGCAGCTTGCCCAGGTCGTCCTCGTTCCAGGCCACCACCATCGCGCCGCTCTTGAGCAGCGGCAGCGACATCTGCTGGTGGATCTCCAGGTATTCCTGGTAGCCATCCTTCATGCACTGCAGCTCCAGGCTGCCGGTGGGCGCATCGAAGCCGGTGTGCAAGATCGCGCTATTGCCTTTGCTCGCCCCAGACAGGATATCCGGGCTCTTTTCCAGCAACAGCACCCGCGCCCCCTCCAGGGTAAAGCGCCGAACCATCGCGCATCCCACCACGCCACCGCCCACAACGATGACGTCGTAGATACCGCTCTGATTCGGGAAGGGTTTCGTCATGATCAAGCCTATGGGTGAAGTGAACGCATGGAATGCCTTGAAGGGGTGCAGGGCATATGCCACTGACCGAACCGGGGTTGGAATGACCGATTGGCCATGGCGTTTCTCGCAGTGCCCAAGGGCTCTGCGCCAGGACAAGCAGTCACAGCCATGCCAGCGCCTAATGTTTATGGGGATCCGAGCTTTAAACACAACGTGGAAAAGGCTGACCGGATCGGTGCGCACAGAGCGGACTCTGTCAAAAAGACGTTACTGTGGATTCGGTCAATACGCGCAAAAGCGCTACCTAAATACACATAAATCTTAAGTATGGTTACTTTTCAACACCTACCAAGCATGACCCAGACCGCTTTCCCACGGCCATATCGCGCTCTACCAGCGCCGATCAGTCAATAAAACCAACAAAAAATGACTGATACCCAAAATTAACCACATGAAATCCGCGCATTAACGACGTGAAGCCATCTTTCTTCGAGTCCTTCTATTAAAGACGTTGAAAGGGGCTGCGCTGAGACCAAGGTGCCCCTCGCCCGAGCAGATTCTGTAGGCGGCACAGGTGCTCAAAGCGATTGACCGGGCGCGCCAACAGCCGAAGGCGACCGCAACAACCAACTGCTGGAGCCCTCCGAAGGCAAGAACCGTGATGCTGACTACCCGCTGGGATTTCTGATCCGTAGCTGATGGAAATAAGAGGTAAATCAACAACTGCAGACGCAAGGGAATCATCCGGCGTTAAACCGCTACACAAGGCTAATGCCACGGTCGCTGTTTAACCCCGGACCCATTTCCAAACCTTCAGGCAGTCGCCCTTATGCTCAGTATTCCCAAGCACGTGAACCCGCAACGTCAGCCAATTCTTGCCTCCAACATCCTCCCCGTACCGCCGCCCTCCCGGCAAAAACGTGAAGCCCCCGACCCCGAAGGCCCCAACGAAAACCCGCGTATCGCAGGTGATCGCGAGCTGGCGATGGAGTACCACTCGGCGCTGTTGCTGGCCGCCAATGGCCAGAGAAACGTCACGATCAACACCCTTGCTCCCGAGTCCACGTTCGGCCAGTGGTGGGCGCAGCTGTCAAATGCCTTCAAATCGCCCGACATCCGTCAATGGATGCAAGACAAAGGCATCAATCCCCGCTCGATCGAACTGCATCCGCAATCCGGCAAAATCTCCTTCAAGCTCCAGCAGCACCTTGATCCCGAGCAGAAGCGACACACCGTCGGGCAAGACGACGCCCGCTGGGCCGCCATCAGCGGGCCCGTGCTCAAGGCCGGCCAAGTCATCGCTGCGGGCGACAGCGATACGGCCTTCTCGCCGCCGGCAAGCGACCTTATCGAGCCCGTTCCCTACTGGTTGGTCGGGCGCTTTTACAATGAGCGGCTGGACCTCACCGCCCCCTCAATGCGCCAGCGTGCTGCGCAAATCGACCAGAACCAAGGCTTCACACCGCTCGATCCAGCCACCTCGGCCCCCTTGATCAAGTCGCGCAGCGAAGATGAACTGCAAAACCAGGAAGCGCATCTGGGCGACATTGACCACCGGCACCAGGCCATCGCCGAGCTTCGTCACCTGGCAACGTCGGTCGAGCACGACATCGACTATGCCGGGCAGATCAGGAACCAACTGCACAAAAGCATGATCGAGCTGTCCCCCAACAGCACCTACCAGGCCAACCACACCGAGCAATCGAACAAGGTCAGCCTCCTGCAATTCATCGAAGACCATGGCTGGGACGTGCCCACCACTCACGAGCAGTTGGCAAACCTTGCAACCGCCCTCGCTACGCCAGCCCCCAAGGCACCGGCCAATGGCAACCTGGGTGGAGCGCTGGCCTGGCCCGAACCCCTTGACCGGGCCAGCCAGGAACAACTGCACTCGGACCTACGCGCCGGCAAGTTCGGCGATACCACGCTGAGTCCGTTTAACCATGTGCTGGATTATTTGCTGAACGGCAGGCAAATCTCGGCCGAGGACCAAAAACACCCACGGCAGTTGATCGATACCTTGCTCCATTCGCCCCGGGGCAAGGCACTGGGTAGCGCCATCCAGGCCACTTTCGAGGCGCGCGGCGTCAAAGGCAGTGCCACGGACTGGCTGTTGGCGGCCTTGAACATCGAGAGCGGCAAGCACCTGCATAACCCGTCACCCGGACAGATCGAGGGCTATCGGCTGGTCTCGGAGAACAATACGGGCAAGCCCGCCTCGGCGATCATCAAGGAACTCGCCGCGCACTTGCTCGCCCAAGGCAGCGCTTCGTCACCTGAGAGCGCGGCAGTCAAGGCCCATCTTTTGCTGGCCAGCCGGGCACCGGAGTTCCTGGTCAAGGGCATTCCGAATCAGGTGACGCCGGGCACCCATAGCTGGGTCAGCCTGGTCACGGCAACCGCGCGCCTCGAAGCAAAAGCGCCAGGGAGCACGGCGACGATGAGCTACGCGCAAATCATGCTCGACGCCGCAACCGCCCCCATCACTGACGAAGAACGTCGTATTGAGTACACGGCGCAGAGCGAGGCGATCAAAGACTGGGGAGCAGCCAACGGCATGGGTTACCCGGCAACACCGGCAGCCATAAATGGCGTGCGCGAGGAGTTCAGTGCGCAGATTCGCGAGCTGAAAGAGGCCTCCGAAACCCAACTTGCGCAAATGCCTACCACCAAGGCAATTGCCCTGGAGCAACTGAAGAAAGCCCTGCCGGACATGGACCCGGCACTGTTCGACAAGAAGTGCATTACCTCGCAACCCTCCAGCCGTTATTTCCCGGGCCCCTACTCGATCCTCGACCTGTATATCGATGGTCGCGCGCTCAGCGGGGCTCCCGACTCGGCCGACAATTGGGGGGAGCATGGCCGTGCTTTTGTAAAAGACCTGACGTTTGGGGCGATCACCCTCGAGCCTGATGGCAAACCTGCGGCATGGGTTTCCTCATCTGAGGCGATCAGCATCAGTGCTGTCATGCCAAAGCTTAAAAACCTGGCGCGCCCGGTGGAGGCCTTCAACGAGACATTTGCGGGCTACGCCAATACGGTCAAGAAAGCCACGGCCACCCAGATCAAGCTGCTTATTTCAAAACTGCCGCCGCAAGACCGAGAGAACCTCGAGTTCGGCAAAATATCCATCAGCAAGGAGGTTCGCTACACCCGGGCCGATCACCCCATTCTCGTTGAACCGGGTGTGCTGCTGGTCAAGACCGAGCGCAACGGTAAGGTCATGACCTATGCCATTGACCGATTGAAAGGCACGGTGACCAGGCGACCGAACCAGAGTTACCAGGAGTACGCCCCCACCAGCGGCTTTTTACACGCATCAGGCGGCAAGAGATTCGATGCAGTAAAACCGGCGGGCCCGCACCCGCCTGGCATAACCGATGAAAACCAGGGGGCACAAGGCGCGCCCAACAGCTTCAACAGTGCCAGGACCCGCTACATTGCTGACGCGGTGATCGAGGCCATGGACCTGCCTGCTGTAGAACGCTACGCCAAGGGCGCCACCACCTTTGACACTGAACTACCGTTCTATAAGGCGCTTGAAGAAATCGCCCTGAACCTCATTCCATTTCGCTCAGCCATAAAGAACTTTATAGACGGCAACGTTGGCGAGGGCATTACCGACCTGGCGTTTGATATCTTCGGTTTTGCAATTGGCCTGGGCACCGCAGCCAAAGGTGCCAAAGCCCTCGCAGCCGGAGCATCGGCCCTTTCAAAACTGGGGCGTGCCGGCAAGATCATCGGGCGCGCGGCGGTTGGCGCACTGAATCCCGTCGGGGGGCTTGATGACCTGGCGCGCTCGGTAGCGAAGCTGGGGCGTACCGCCTACAAGGGGGTCAAATCCTTGCGTGGCTCCTACCGCAGCGTGAACCTGCTGGAGTTGGCGAAAAAACCTGATATCGCCGAAGGCACCTACAAGGCAGCCAATAGCGCACTTGAAAACAAAGCCTTGGCCAAGTTCGATGAGGCGAGCCAAAAATGGTATGCCTTTGACCCGCACACCCAGCGGGCGTACGGCAAAGCCCTGGACAACTTTGTGGTTACCCCCGACAACCCGATTGCTCTCGGCGGCGACACAACCCAGATCGCCAGCCAGCGGCACGGCCTGGCAGCAACCGGCACGTTCAAGGTTGGCCAGGAGACGACCGAAGGTAACGTCGTCATGTTTCAAGGCAATTGGCATCAATACGACCCACTCAAGAAGCGAGCCTTTGGCCCCCCGATAAAGGAGTTCAAGCCGCACCGGGTAGCGGCCAATGGAGAGGTGAAATCCCTGAATGCCGATTTATCCGGGTATGAAGTCAAACATATCGCCCTGTCAGAACTAAAGATCAAGGGCCGACAGGGCAATGTGTATGTCGGGGGCAGCAATAAAGAGTATGTAAAGGTTGACGGAGCGCTGTATGAGTCACGCGTGAAAGATGGCCAGCGCGTGATCGTGCGCGCGGGAGGCGCAAGCCCCGATATCCCCGTCAAGGATCTGGGCGTTGCTGGCTGGGAACCCGTGTCCAGGGGTAACCGTCTGCTGGGCGGTGCCGGGAGCCCGCCCACGCCGTGGCGGCTCGACGAACATACTTATGTCGTGCCGATAGACGATGTCAAAACAACCGGGCGCCCACCCTCCCCCTACACGCTCAATTACATGGGCGTGGAGCATAGCGTCACGTTCAATAGTTCACTCGGTGCCTGGAAGGCAACGAATACCTCTACCGGTGTTGAAGGGGTTACTGACCAGTATTTCTGGAGAACCGGCAAAGGCAAGTGGCAGCGGGGAACCCTACAACAACTCGGCAAAGCCAAGAAAATCGACGCCCATAGATTCCAGTTCGTGGATGTCAGCCCGCCGATCTCCATACATATCCCGAGAGATGCGAGGCCATTACCCAAACAACTGCATTATTTCTGGGCAGGCCAGGACATCCCCACCAACCTGGTGGAAAACATGGCCAACAATGCCAAGAAAGCCCCAGGCTACCAATCTGTTCTCCACGTAGATGCCGACAACCCAGCCATTTTCCAACAGATAAAAAGCAAGCTGCAGAGCAAGGCTCCCGACCTGACGGTGGTGAATCTCAATGAGGACGAGGTTTTCAAACAGTTGAAAAATGGCGAAATGTACGACTACTTTCGCCAAGGCCAGGGGAAAAACCTGGCCGCCGCATCGGACGTCGCACGCTATCCGATCATGAATAAATACGGCGGCATCTATCTTGATACCGATGATGTGATTCAAGCCGATATCGGCAATGTAGTTTTAAAAGCCGGCGCCAATGACGTTCTTCTTAACAAGCCTGTTGCCCATAGCCTGACCGGCTACAACCCGTTCTATAACACCAGTAACTTTGCAACGCAGCCGGGCAATCCCGTGCTGACGGACATGATCACAGAAATGAACCGACGCTTTTCCGCCAACAAGTCGTACTTCGCCGCCAATCGGCCCACGGTTTCCAGGGGCCCCAATGGACAGGTCCAATTCACCCCCGAGTTCAATGCCTATGAGCGCAAGATCTTTGAGACGGTAGGGCCCAACCTGTTCAATGACATACTTAAAGCGAAACGGCCCGACATGTACGACCTAGGGTTTGACGGCATTGCCAAAGAATCAAAAGTCGTCGGCAACAAAGTTGTTTCATCCGGACCGAGCGTCAATATCGAAGACGGTCTACGCGAGTTTTACGTGAGCAAGGGCATTGTTCCATCCAACCTGCTGGGTGTGAGGATCAAGGAAATGAAGGAACACTACCTCCCGCTGTTTCACAAATTCAACATCAAGGTGGGTGCTGAGCATTCCTGGATCGACGGCTGAGCCCTCACTCGGCGGATGGTCATTCGACCACCCGCCGCACCTTGAGCAATGCCGCGCGCAACGCCCCCTTATCCACCGAGCCCAGCGCCAGCCGGATCGCATGGGGCACCTGCCCCGACACCGAAAACGGCTCGGCGGTGGACACTGAAATCCCCTCCCGCGCCAGGGCCATGGTGACCTGGTCCGCGCGCACCTCCTCCCCCAGAGGCAACCAGAGAAAGTACGAGGCGGGATGGCTGATGTACGCCAGCCCGGCCAGCACCTCGGTCGCCAGCGCCTGGCGGGCCCGGGCGTCCTGGCGTTTTTGCGCCTCCAGCTGTATGACCGTGCCGTCCTCGATCCAGCCTACCGCGATGGCCGTCATCACCCCGGGGGCATTCCACACCGTGGCCATGAGCGTGCGCTCCAGCGCCGGCACCCATTCCAAGGGCGCTGCGACGAAGCCCACACGCAGGCCGGTGGCGACGCTCTTCGACAGCCCGCCCACATACACGGTGCGTTCCGGCGCCAGCTGCGCCAGCGGTGGCGGCGCGTGTTCGGCGAGGAAGGCATAGGCGGCGTCTTCGATGAGGATCAGCCCATGTTCGCGGGCGATGCGTACCAGTTCCTCACGCTGCTCGAGCCCCAGTACCCAGCCCAGGGGGTTGTGCAGGGTCGGCATGCAGTACACCGCGCGCACCGGGCGCCGGCGACAGACCTGGCGCAGCGCGGCCAGATCCGGCCCGTGCGGCGTAACCGCGATGGCGACGATCTCCAGGTGCAGGGCCTCGGCCAGCACCTTGAAACCGGAATAGGTCAACGCATCCACCGCCACCACATCGCCCGGCTTGAGCAATGCCATCATGCTCACCGCCAAGCCATGCTGGGCCCCGCCGACCACCAGCACCTGCTCGGCCGCCACGCTCAGACCACGATGCAGCAGATGCCGCGCCATGGCCGCCCGCTCATGGGGGCGCCCGGCATGGGGCTGGTAACGCAGCAGCGCTTCCAGGTCGCCGGACAACGCCAACTGGCGCAAGGCGGTGCGCAGCAGGTCGGCCTGGCCCGGCAAGGACGGGTAGTTGAAGTTCAAATCGAGCATGCCCGCCGCCACCGCCATCTGACCAATGCCCTGCCCGGGCGCCAGGGCAATTTCCCGCACAAAGGTGCCGCGCCCGGTCTCGCCGCTGACCAGGCCCATGGCCTCCAGCTCGCTATACACCCGGCTGGCCGTGACCAGAGCCAGGCCATGGCTGGCCGCCAGTTGGCGGTGGGTGGGCAGGCGGGTGCCGGGCACCAGGGTTCCAGCGCGGATATCCCGGGCAAAGGCATCCACCAACGACTTGTAACGGGCACGAGGCATAGGCGATGTATCCATGACAATTTTTTGATTGTCTCAATAGTCGACCATACGATGGGTTCAAGGCAACCCGCCGCATTAACCCTCTGTCGAGTGTGACCTCAATGGAACGCGTATCGAATCTGAACACCCAGCCTCGGGAAAACTTCACCAGTGGCTGGCTCAACGGGCTGATC
>LNAP01006491.1_pt1 | contig 19161 bp, 21 predicted proteins | sample 602601 | NCBI WGS metagenome assembly LNAP01 (sample SAMN02440304, study PRJNA202911) | soil metagenome | biome: Subtropical and temperate rainforests or woodlands; isolation source: soil samples (1 kg each in a 20% v/v slurry with milli Q water) were... ...
ACTGCGACTCCACTGGTCCGCCCCATCGCTGGATTCCGCGCCCTGTTCGCTGCGCGCATCCGAAGTACGGCGCAAGCCCTGGGGCTTGGCCACGGTTTCGAATTCATCGTCCAGCTTGGCGCGTAGGCGCTCGGCTGAGGCGGGCGGCGGTTTCCAGCTCATGCGTTTCCTGCTTGCTATGCATAACGGCAGGCCCGTCCTGGCGCCTGCCGCAAGTATTCGGGCGACCCCGACGCGAGATGGGAGCTTTGCGCGGGCGGATCAGGATCCACGCGCGCAAAGGCATCGACCCGTTTACTCTTCGGTGTCTTCCGCGGTGGGCACGAATTCGGCCGCACGGCTGACGATGCCCTGGTTCTCGCGGACGCGGTTCTCGATCTCGACAGCCATGTCCTTGTGCTCTTTCAAGTACTCGCGGACATTGTCCTTGCCCTGGCCGATGCGGTTGCCGTTGTAGCTGTACCACGCGCCGGACTTGTCCACCACATTGGCGGCCACGCCCAGGTCAATGATTTCACCTTCGCGCGAGATACCGGCGCCGTACATGATGTCGAATTCGGCCTGTTTGAACGGCGGCGCGACCTTGTTTTTCACGACCTTGACGCGGGTTTCGTTGCCGACCACCTCGTCGCCCTTCTTGATGGAGCCGATGCGACGGATGTCCAGGCGCACGGAGGCGTAGAACTTGAGCGCGTTGCCGCCGGTGGTGGTTTCGGGGTTGCCGAACATCACGCCGATCTTCATGCGGATCTGGTTGATGAAGATGACCATGCAATTGGTCTTCTTGATGGTGGCGGTGAGCTTGCGCAGCGCCTGGCTCATCAAGCGGGCTTGCAGGCCGGGCAGGGAATCGCCCATTTCGCCTTCGATTTCGGCCTTGGGCACCAGCGCCGCCACCGAGTCGATGACGATCAGGTCGACCGAGCCCGAGCGCACCAACGCATCGGTGATTTCCAGCGCCTGCTCGCCCGTGTCCGGTTGCGAGATCAGCAGGTCGGTCAGCTTGACGCCCAGCTTGGAGGCGTACTGCACATCCAGCGCGTGCTCCGCGTCGACGAAGGCGCAGGTGCCGCCGATTTTCTGCATTTCAGCGATGACTTGCAGCGTCAGCGTGGTCTTGCCCGACGATTCCGGGCCATAGATTTCGACCACGCGGCCTCGCGGCAGGCCACCGACGCCCAGCGCGATGTCCAGACCCAGCGAGCCCGTGGAAACCACCTGGATATCATGCGAGACCTCGTTGTCGCCGTAGCGCATGATCGAGCCCTTGCCGAACTGCTTTTCGATCTGCGAAAGCGCGGCGGCAAGCGCCTTGGCCTTTTCCGGTGGTTTTGTCGTCCATGTAGAGTCCTGTCTGTAACGTATCTGGTGTCGAGGGGATTGCGGGTCTGGCTGGGAGAGTCAGTCTTGCTTCTGCCGGGCCCGGTTTGCCGGGTTTGCCTAGCCCTGTGGTCCGGCGGTGCTTTGAGCTACGGATCAGATTATGGCATCGGATTATACTGTACAAAAAAACAGTGTGCCAGTGTTTTGCACGTATACCCTGAGTGGCAAGCATGGCGCCATATGCCAGAATGCCAGACGAATCCGGCGTTTTGTCCCCTTTGCGCCGCGGGGTCTTTTTTCACTGTAGCCCATGCGTATCCTGATCGCCGAAGACGACAGCATCCTGGCCGACGGCCTGTCCCGTTCGTTGCGCCACAACGGCTACGCCGTGGATGCGGTGCGCGACGGGCTGGCTGCCGATTCGGCGCTGGCTGCCCAGGCGTTCGACCTGCTCATCCTGGACCTCGGCCTGCCGCAACTGGCCGGACTGGAAGTGCTGCGCCGCTTGCGCGCCCGCAACTCCGCCCTGCCAGTGCTCATCCTGACGGCGGCCGACAGCATCGAGCAGCGCGTCAAGGGCCTGGACCTGGGCGCCGACGATTACATGGCCAAGCCTTTCGCGCTGTCCGAACTCGAGGCCCGCGTGCGGGCCCTGACCCGGCGCGGCGCGGGCGGCGGCGCCACCATGATCAAGCACGGCCGCCTGCTGTTCGACCAGACGGGCCGCGTCGCCATGGTCGACGACCAGACGCTGGACCTGTCGGCGCGCGAAGTCAGCCTGCTCGAGATCCTCCTGACCCGCAGCGGCCGCATGGTCAGCAAGACCCAGTTGGTCGACCACCTGTGCGAATGGGGCGAAGAGGTCAGCACCAACGCCATCGAGGTCTACGTCCATCGCCTGCGCAAGAAGCTGGAGCCCAGCGGCGTGAAGATCGTGACCGTGCGCGGCCTGGGCTACTGTCTTGAGCGGGACCAGGGTGCGGCGTACCTCGCAAGCTGAAGCGGCGCCGCCGGAAGCGCTGAACCAGGAAGCACTGGATGTCATGCGGGCGGGGGCCAAGGGCCCAAGCTTCGCGCCGCCGCAGCGCTCCCTGCTGGGCGAGATCCTGGACTGGATGCTGGCGCCGCTGTTCCTCCTGTGGCCCATGAGCGTGGCCATCACCTATGTGGTCGCGCAGAACATCGCCAACGTGCCCTACGACCGCGCACTGGCCAACAATCTCCACGTATTGACCTTGCAGGTCCACGCGCAGGACGGCCGGGCCGTGCTCAAGATGACCGACACCGCGCGCGAGGTGCTGCACGCCGACGAGACCGACAGCGTGTTCTGGCTGGCGCTGGGCAGCCGCGGCGAATACCTCGGCGGCGACCGCGCCCTGCCCCTGCCCTCCACCGTGGGCCAGCCCCGCCCCGGCGAGGTCCAGTACGAAGACGCGACCTTGCGCGGTTTCGGCATCCGGCTGGCGTTTACGTGGGTCGACCTGCACCTGCCCGATACGCAGCCAGCGCTGCTGATCGCGGCCGAGACCGTCGAAAAACGCACACAGCTGGCCAACGACATCATCAAAGGCGTAATCATTCCGCAGTTCGTGGTGCTGCCCGTCGCCGTGCTGCTGGTCTGGTTCGGACTGTCGCGCGGGGTGGCGCCTTTGAACGCGCTGCAGCAACGCCTGCGGGCCCGCCGGCCCGACGACCTTTCTCCCATCGACGAGCGCGCGGCACCCACCGAGATCGCGCCGCTGGTGGCCGCAATGAACGACCTGCTGGACCGGCTTTCGTCCAACGTGCAAGCGCAGCGCCGCTTCGTCGCGGACGCGGCGCACCAGCTGAAAACTCCGCTGGCCGGCCTGCGCACCCAGGCCGAACTGGCCCTGCGCGACGCCAGCCCTGAGGAAATGCAGTCCAGCCTGCGCCAGTTGGTGACGGGTTCGGAGCGCGCCACGCGCCTGGTGAACCAGCTGCTGTTGCTGGCCCGGGCCGAGAATCCCAGCGCCATCGGCCTGACACGCACGGACATCAACACCATCGCCTACGAACAGGCCATGCACTGGGTGCCGCAGGCGCTCGCGCTGAACACCGACCTGGGTTTCGAAGGCTCGGACCACCCGGTGGAAATCAACGGCAATCCCCTGCTGCTGGCCGAACTGCTCAACAACCTGGTGGACAACGCGCTGCGCTACACGCCGCGCGGCGGCCACATCACCGTGCGCGCACAGAGCCGGGACGGACAGGCGCTGCTGGAGGTCGAGGATTCCGGCCCCGGCATCCCGCCTGAGGAGCGCGAACGCGTGTTCGACCGCTTTTACCGCGTGTTGGGCACCACGTCCGACGGCAGCGGCCTGGGCCTGGCCATCGTGCGGGAAATCGCCCAGAAGCATCAGGCCAGCGTCGAAATCAGCGATCACCCCACGGCGCATTCGAACCTGCCCGGCATGCGGATCCGCGTGGTTTTTCCGCTTTATGCCGAGTCCCCGGATATGCCCGCCGCATCCTAGGACTATCCCTAGCGCCCCAGGGGGAAGTTACTTGTAGTTGCAATTTTAAGACTCAAGTAAGGATCCCGTCAGAACCTCGTCAGCCTCGCCCCCCAATGTTGCGTATAGCTCAATGTCGGTATGGCCGGCTGCGGGCGGAGCACGGCGGACAACCGCCGGCCATAAAAACCGAGGAGACATCATGAGCACAACAACCATGGCAGGCCGCGGTCCATCCGCGGATCCGCGCCCGATGACCAAGGATGAGCGCCGCGTCATCTTTGCGTCGTCGCTGGGCACGGTTTTCGAGTGGTACGACTTTTACCTCTACGGCTCGCTCGCAGCCATCATTGCGCAACACTTCTTCTCGGGCGTGAACCCCACCGCGGGCTTCATCTTCGCGCTGTTGGCGTTCGCGGCCGGTTTCGCCGTGCGTCCGTTCGGCGCGCTGGTGTTCGGCCGCCTGGGAGACCTGGTCGGACGCAAGTACACCTTCCTGGTCACGATCGTGATCATGGGCCTGTCCACGTTCCTCGTGGGCGTGCTGCCCAGCTACGCCAGCATCGGCCTGGCCGCTCCCGCCATCCTGATCGTCCTGCGCCTGCTGCAAGGCCTGGCGCTGGGCGGCGAGTACGGCGGCGCCGCGACCTATGTCGCGGAACACGCCCCCCATGGCCGCCGCGGCTTCTACACGTCCTGGATCCAGACTACCGCGACCCTGGGCCTGTTCCTGTCGCTGCTGGTCATCCTCGGCATCCGCACATTCATGGGCGAAGACGAATTCAAGGCCTGGGGCTGGCGCATTCCGTTCCTGATCTCGGTCGTCCTGCTGGGCATCTCGGTGTGGATCCGCCTGCAACTGAGCGAATCGCCGACCTTCAAGCGCATGAAGGAAGAAGGCAAGGGCTCGAAGGCGCCGATCGCTGAATCGTTCGGCCAATGGAAGAACCTGAAGGTCGTGATCCTGGCGCTGCTGGGCCTGACCGCCGGCCAGGCCGTGGTCTGGTACACGGGCCTGTTCTTCCTGACGCAGACGCTGAAGGTCGACGCCAACACCGCCAACATCATGATCGCCATCGCGCTCCTGATCGGCACCCCGTTCTTCGTGGTCTTCGGCGCGCTGTCCGACAAGATCGGCCGCAAGCCCATCATCATGGCAGGCTGCCTGATCGCCGCGATCACGTACTTCCCGATATTCCAGGGCATCACGCACTTCGCGAACCCGGCGCTGGAAAAGGCCCAGGCCACGGCCCCGGTCACGGTGATTGCGGACCCGGCTACCTGCTCGTTCCAGTTCAACCCGGTGGGCACCTCGTCGTTCACCAGTTCTTGCGACGTGGTCAAGTCCTTCATGGCCCGCAACTCGGTGAACTACAAGAACGAAGCGGCGCCGGCCGGCTCGGTCGCCAAGGTCAAGATCGGCAACGACGAGTTCGCCTCGTTCGACGGCAAGACCCTGGCCCCGGCGGACTTCAAGGCCAAGGCCGCCGAACTGGACAAGTCGCTGACCACCGCCATCCGCAGCCACGGCTACCCCGCCAAGGCTGATCCCGCCCAAAGCAACAACGTCATGGTCGTGGTGCTGCTGGCCATCCTGGTGCTCTACGTGACCATGGTCTACGGCCCGATCGCCGCCATGCTGGTGGAAATGTTCCCGACCCGCATCCGCTACACGTCGATGAGCCTGCCCTACCACATCGGCAACGGCTGGTTCGGCGGCTTCCTGCCTCCGGTCGCCTTTGCGGTCGTCGCCGCGACAGGCAACATCTACGACGGCCTGTGGTACCCGATCATCATTGCAGTCATGACCCTGGTCATAGGCACGCTGTTCGTGCGCGAATCCAAGGACAACGACATCAACGCTTAAAAGGCCATCCCCCGCCGGACGGGACTGCTGCGCCCGTCCGGCCTTTCAAAAGCTCCTTATGGAGCTTTTTTTTTGCGCCGGCTCAAGACTTGGCTGCCACCGGACCGATCCGGCGAAAAAAGAGATCCGCACTTTCAGGACCATGTCAGACCCGGGCCATTAGACTGAGCGCTCAGATTACGGCCTTGCGCCAGATCGACCGACGATTGATCCCCCTGTCGGGCGATTGCAGGGCCAGTGTTCTGACACCGATACCGCGTTCCCCGCGAGCCTTTTATGACGCGGTATTGTGTGCTCCCGTACCGGCCCGGCCCTCAATGAGCCGGGCCGCTTTTTTTGTGCAGGGGCAAAACAACAATGGCGACCGCCACGCGGTCGCCATTATCGGGTCCAACTGGCGGCCGCCTGGGCCGCCCGCGATCAGCGGCGCATGCCCACGCCGATCGCCACCACGCCGGCCACGATGGCCGCGATGCCGGCCCACGCGGGGATCGCCACCGATTTCTCCGTCTCGGCGGTTGCTTTCACCGAACCGATCTGCAGCACGGTTTCCTCGGATTTGTAATTGAAGCCCTTGTAGGCCAGGGCGGCGATACCCAGGACGATCAAGATGGCGCCGATGATCTTCATTTTTTCTCTCCAGTTCGACTAGCTGCGCGGACATTAGCGCATAGGCCCGCCGCTGTCAGTGACAGAAGGTGTCGCGTCACGCTGCGGTATTGCCGCACTTCGGCAAAGCGCTCGCGTCGTATAGAATCTACCCTTTTGGCCGACGCTCATGTGGTTCAAGAATCTCAAGATTTATCGCCTCTCCTCGCCGTGGACGCTGGTCGGCGACCAGCTTGAAGAAACGCTCGCGCGGCATGCCTACCAAAGCGGCAACAACCTCGAAATGCAAAGCCTGGGCTGGGTTCCTCCGCGCGAGAACGGCGGCCTGGCGCATGTGGTCAACGGCCAGATCCTGCTGAGCCTGCGGGCCGAGAAAAAGCTGTTGCCGGGCACCGTCGTCAACCAGGTCGCCAAGGCCCGCGCCCAGGAAATCGAAGAGCAGCAAGGCTACAAGCCGGGCCGCAAGCAGATGAAGGAAATCAAGGAGCGCGTCACCGACGAGCTCCTGCCGCGCGCCTTCAGCGTGTACCGCGACACCCGCGTCTGGATCGACCCCCAGAACCATTGGCTGGTCATCGATGCAGCCGCGTCGGCCAAGGCCGACGAAGTCATCGGCCTGCTGGCCAAGTGCGTGGATCCCTTCCCGCTCGAAAACCTGTATGTCGCGCAGTCCCCCGCTTCGGCCATGACCGGCTGGCTGGCCGAGGACGAGGCCCCTGCCAACTTCTCCATCGACCAGGACACCGAACTGCGCTCCTCGGGCGAAAGCGGCGCGGCCATCCGCTACGTCAAGCACTCGATCGACGCTGACGACGTGCGCCGCCATATCCAGTCTGGCAAGCAGTGCACCCGCCTGGCCATGACCTGGGCCGACCGCATTTCGTTCGTGCTGACCGAAGGCCTGGACGTCAAGCGCGTCGCGCCTCTGGACGTGCTGAAGGAAGGCAATGAAGGCGTGGCCGCCAACGACGACGAGAAGTTCGATTCCGACATGATGCTGATGACGGGCGAACTGGCCAAGATGATGGCCGAGCTGGTCGACGCCCTGGGCGGCGAAAAGAAGGTGTAAGCCGCTGGCGCCATCGCGCCTGCAAGCTGGGCCGCCCTTGGCAGGGCGGCCTTTTTCATGTCTGCAAGACTGGCCTCAGGCCGCCACGACGCGGTCGCGGCCGGCCTGCTTGGCCTGATAGAGCGCCTGGTCGGCACGGTCGATCAGATAGGCGTAGTCCGGATGGCCGTCGAACGTCGCCACGCCGATGCTGGCCGTGATGTGCAGCGGTCCGGCCTCGGGAATATTGAAGACATGGCGACGGATTTCCGCGCCGAGCTTCTCGGCCGCGGCCAACGCAGCCTCGCGCGGCGCGTCCACCAGCACCACCAGGAACTCCTCGCCGCCATAGCGGAACACGAAGTCGCTGGAGCGGCACGCTTGGTGCAGGACCTCGGCAAACTGGCGCAGTACCTGGTCGCCCCCAGAGTGGCCGTGCTGGTCGTTGATGGCCTTGAAGTGGTCGATGTCCAGCAACAGGACCGAGAATTCGCTGCGCTGGCGCCGCGCAATCGAGATCTCGCGCCCGATCACCGAGGGCAGGAAGCGCCGGTTCAGCACATTGGTCAGCGGATCGCTGCCGCTCTCGATCTCGGCCACCATGTCGAACAAGCCGTTGAGCAGGTGCTTGATACGCGCCACCAGCTCCTGCAATTCACGCACATGGTCGGGCATGGCCGAGGCCTGCCCCAGTTCCTCGCCGCGCATCAATTGAGGCAGCACCACCCCGTCCAACTGCGCGACGGCATCCGTGATCTGCTGCAGGCCCGGCGCGCTTTCGAACATCGCCCCGCCCTTGTGCTGCAGCCACAGCCCGAACTCCGAGGCCGCCAGCCGCGGCAGGCTTTGTCCCGGCGCGCGGTAGTGCAGGCCGATGAGCACCGCCTGGCTCCATTCCAGCAAGGCGGCGCGCTGGCGCTCGCGTTCCGTGGAGATGTTCTGGCCCAAGGCGAACAGCCGGTAGGCCTCGTCGTTGCGGGCGCCGCGGCTGATGTCGCGCATGAAGGCGCGGCTCATCTGCTCAACCGCCAGGTCGAACAGATTGCATACGTACTGGGTCGCCACGGACGCGGCCATGCCGTCCAGGTCGCTGGCGCGCAGGCGCAGGGCAATCTCGTTTTTCAGGATGCGGGCGCCGGCCATCACCAGATGGATGGGGATATGGACGCGGGCGTGCACCTCGCCCACTTTTTTCTGCGTCGCCATCAGGGCGGCAATGTCGCCCTGGTCGCGCACGCACAGCAGCCCCTTGAGCCAGCGCGTCATGCCCGCATGCAGGCGGCTCGACACGATTTCATGGGACAGTCGCGGGCCGGCCTCGGCGTCGGCCAGCAGCGTGGAATAAAAGGCGTCGACCAGCTCCGAAAGACTGTCGCCCACCACGGCGGCGACTTGCCCGCGCGTATAGGCGTCAACCGACTGGTAGACCGCAATCCAGGCCTGCTCGTTGGACGCGCTCAGGTAGCACGCCTGATCGGATGCGCCAGCGTGCCGGCCGGGAAATGGCGGGACGCCGAGACTGCTTGAAGACATAGATAATCCGCCCGAAGGCTCCACGGCGTGTCCGGAAGCGACACGCGACAGAAAAAGTCAGCGCGGATTATGCTTGAAAACCCCGGGCCGGGGCCGCCCGGCGGCCTCGGCCTAGGGATATTCGGGCCGGCGTCGTGCGCTTATTCGAGTCCGTGAAAGGACGAATCGTCCGGCCCGACATGGGACGGATGCTGCCAGGTCACGTCGCGCAAGGAGTGCTGCACCAGGCCCTCGACGCCCAGCAGCACCGCGAAGATCGCCATGCGGATGGGAATGCCGTTGTCGGTCTGGCGGAAGATCGCCAGGCGCGGGTCGTGGTTCAGGTCCACGCTCAGGTCATTGGCGCCGGGACGGCTGTCGCGCGGCAGCGGGTGCATGACGATGGTGTCCGGGCCGCAGTAGGCATCGATGATGGCGCGGCTGATCTGGAAGTCCGGGGTGTAGCCTTCGTTCTCTTCGTTGGCGAAGCGCTCTTTCTGCACGCGCGTCGCGTAGATCACGTCGGCGCCGGCCAGCCCCTCAGCCAGCGTGCTCTTCTGCTCGATGACGTTGCCGTTGCGGCTGGCCTGCTCGATGATGTAGGACGGCATTTCCAGGCCCTTGGGCGACACCAGCGAGAACTTCACGTTCTTGTACAGCGCCATCAGCTTGATGAGCGAATGCACCGTGCGTCCGTACTTCAGGTCGCCCACCATGGCGATATGCGCGCCGTCCAGCAGTTTGCCCAGGCGCGAGAACTCCGTCAGGATCGTGTACAGGTCCAGCAGGGCCTGGCTGGGGTGCTCACCGGGACCGTCGCCGCCGTTGACCACGGGAATGTTGGTGGCGCGCGCGAACTCCGCGACCGAACCCTGGTCCGGATGGCGGATGACCATGGCGTCAACGTAGCCGCTCATGACGCGGCTGGTGTCGTAGATCGATTCGCCCTTGGCCATGGACGAGAACGTGAAGCCGGTGGTGTCGCAGACCGAGCCGCCCAGGCGGCAGAACGCCGAGCCGAAGCTGACGCGGGTGCGGGTGCTGGCTTCGAAGAACAGGTTGCCCAGTACCGCGCCTTCCAATACGCGGGACACCTTCTGGCGGCGGGCAATAGGCTGCATCATGTCGGCCACGCGGAACAGGTCCTCGACCGATTCGCGGGTGAACTGGTCCACCGACAGCAGCTGGTGTTTGCCTTCGACTGCGATGCGGTCACGCAGAGGACCTTCTTGTACGCTTTGCGTATATTTTTCCAGCAAGACGCCGTTCTGGACAATTTCGCTGACGAAGCGCTGCACCACTTCCGGCATGGCGCGGAATTCCTGCGAGCCCTCGGGCAGCAGCCAGGTATCGAGCGCGCGGCGCTTGACGCCGATGCGCGTCGCGAAAACGTCGCGGGTGAGGTTCAGGCGTCGCATGGCGTCGCGCAGGAAGGCTTGCTGGGAGATGGTCATGACGGGCCCCGAACGGAAGATTTATATACGCTGTGCGCATATTATTCTCAACACAAATCCAAGTCCAACACTTTTGCGCACACGGGTTTACCCGCAATTACCGCCTTGCATAGGCCGTGGACATCTGAGGCGCATCGGTGATTGCCTGTCCAGCCGCGAGCCAGCAGGCGGCGCAGAAGGCAAGTGCGCTGATCAGGTAGCAAAACATGGCCAGAAGCTGCGCGGGCCAGTGGCCGCGCGTCAGATGGCCGGTGTAGCCCTGGCGCAACAGGCTGACCTGCGCCAGGTAGGCAAACAGTATTCCCAGGCAGGCGGCCAGCAGGCCGCCCAGCAGCAGCGCCAACGGCAGTTGTAGATCCGGCGCGGCGATGTCGCCCCCTACCACACCCAGGGAAAAGCCCGTCAGGGCCAGCGCCGCGCCACCATTGAGCCAGCCCAGGAAGCGGAAGCCCCCCGCCAACAGCGAGAAAGACAGGCCGCTGGCGCGGATCTGCTGGGAGCGGGCATCCATGGATCAGCCTTCGCCGCCCTTGCGGCAGACCGGCGTGGCGCTCTGGATGGAAGCGCGGGCGGCGGCGATTTCGGCCGCATCCCAACGGCCTTCACCCAGCACGGTGATGGTTACCTTGGCGGTCGAAGGGCTGGCGCTTTCGGCGGAGATCAGTTCCAGCACCTTGGCAGGTTCCGACACCTTATAGAGCTGTACCTCGTCGGGCGCGCCCTTCTCGCCTTTCACGTGGCGCCAGGCATAGGCCACGTTGTAGGCGTGCTGCACTTGCACGTGGCAGGTCCGCACGTACTCGCCCGCACGGCGGAAAGCCGCTTCGTAGTTGGTATTGACGGTGAAGGTCTCCGTCACCACGGCATCGGACTCGTAGACCCCTTTGCTCGCGCAGCCGGCCAACAGGGCCGCAAACGCCATTCCCAACCACAAAGACTTGCGCATGACACTTCCCACGATCGAATTCAACTCCCCGAATTATGCCAGGAGGGGGGCTGCGATCCGGCAACAAAAAAGCCGCGAGAGCAATGCACAGGCATGTCTCGCGGCTTCCAGGCCGGAACCGCGGCGCGGGCGAACCAGGGCCCTACTTGGTGGCGGCGCCCTCGATCTTCTCGCCGCCCCGCTGGATGTCCTTGCCTGCCCCCGCTACGGTGTTGCATCCCGCCGAAAGGGCAGCGATCGAAAGCAACATGACGAGAAAGACTTTGTTCTTCATGGACATCTCCTGTCTGGGCTTGGAAAGTGAAGCCAGCATACCTCAAAGACCCTCATTTGGGCATCGGCCGGATGCAGGCGCCGCAGCCGCCGCCTCCTGGATCGGAGCTAGATCAAACACCGTTGAAAAGGCTTGCGATCGCCTGTCGCGCAATTACCGCCAATCGATTAGGATTCGCAAATGACCAAGAAACACGCATCGCAAAACAGCGGCTCCGCCCCGCAGGCCTGGGGCTGGGAACAGCCGCAATGCCGCGGACAGGCGGCATTGGCGCTCTTCATCGACGATCTTCATCGAGTTTTGCAGGCCCACACCGCCGGCAAGCTGGCTGAAAGCAGCACGCTGGCCGACGCGCAGCAGCACGTGAATGAATTGCTGGCTCGTTACAACGAAATAGGCGCCGCGCCGGAAATTTTCCTCGGCCAATCGGTCGAACTCAAAGAGGGCGTGGACCGTGACGGGGTGTCCCATACGGTACCTATTTTTTCAGCGCGCCTGAAGCAATCCTTGGTATCAATGCTGGGCCAAGGCCCCGTCTGAAAACGCCGCCCTGGCTTGCCAGCAGGTTAGGGCCATAACCAGAACAGTTAAGCAGGAGACCGCACAATGAAAAATACCGACAACGTCGTAGAGTTCCTGCGCTTGCTGTCGCTGGATGTCTCCCTGGGCGCCGCTGCCCAGCATGCTGCCAGCCAGGCGGATGCGCCACTGGCCCTGGCCCGCTTGGCCACCGCTCACGGCTTGCCCTGCAACGCGTCGGACTGGTCGGCCTTTGCCCGCAGTTGCCTGGACAGCTCTGAACTCGCGGTCGATCAGGCCGCAATTCCTGCGGAAGCCACCATCTGGCAACTGGTGCAGGATCCCGCGCACGGCACCGAAATCCCGGCCAGCGCGATTACCCGCGTCATCGGCATCGTCACCCAACCCGAAGGCGGCGCGCCGGTCGTGGGACATGTCGTCGGCGACCTGGCGCCGCGTGCACCGCTGGGCCTGGCGCCCTACTCCTCTGGCTCCTGAAGCCGCGCGACCTCAGGCCGGCGGCGTCCGCTCGCCAGACCGCAGGAATTCCATCACGCCGGCAGAGGCGATCACGCCGCTTGCCATGCATGCCGTCAGCAGATAGCCGCCAGTCGGCGCCTCCCAATCCAGCATTTCCCCAGCGCAGAACACGCCAGGAAGGCCGCGCAGCATCAAGCCGGAATCCAGCGAGTCGAACGACACGCCGCCGGCCGTGCTGATTGCTTCGTCCATCGGCCGCGCGCGCAGCAAGCGCAGCGGCAAGGCCTTGATGCGCAGGGCCAGGCGTTCGGGATCGCGGAAGTCTTCCGCCGAAGCGCATTCGCGCAGCAGCCCCGCCTTGACCCCCGTCAGCCCCAGCCGGCTCTGCAGATGGCTGGACATGGAACGTGCGCCCCGCGGATGCGTCACGGCGGCCATCACTTTTTCCCGCGGCCAATCCGGGGCCAGATCCAGCATGGCGATGGCATGCCCCTGGGCGTCGATCTGGTCACGCAGCGGCGCGGACAAGGCATACACCAGGCTGCCTTCTATGCCGGTTTCCGATACGACGAACTCGCCTTGCCTGGCGGGTGTCGTGCCAGCCGCCGTCTCGCAGGCCATGGCCACGGATTTCACGGGCTGCCCGGCGTAGCGCTCGCGGAAATGATCCGACCACGCCACGTCGAATCCGCAATTGGCCGGACGCAGCGGCGCGATGACGACGCCGTGCGTCCGCAGGCCGGCGGTCCAGCCCCCGTCCGATCCCAGCTTGGCCCAACTGCCCCCTCCCAACGCCAGCACCACGGCATCCGCCGCGTAGTGCTGCTCGCCCTCGGGCGTGTGGAAGCGCAGGGCGGCCGCACCGGGCCGCGAGTCCGCCGGCCACCCCAACCAGCGGTGACGCATGTGCAAGCGCACGCCGCTGGCGCGCAACCTGGCCAGCCAGGCCCGCAACAAGGGCGCCGCCTTCATCTCCTGGGGAAACACGCGGCCGGACGAGCCCACGAAAGTCTGGATGCCCAGGCCGTGCGTCCACTCGCGCAATCCGTCCGCGTCCAGCGCCTGCAGCCACGGCGCGATATGGAGAGCGCGGTCGCCGTAGCGCGCCAGGAACGGCGCGGCCGGCTCGCTATGGGTCAGGTTCAAGCCGCCCCGCCCCGCCATCAGGAACTTGCGGCCGACCGAGGGCATCGCATCGAATACATCCACCTGCACGCCTTGCGCGCTCAGGCGCTCGGCAGCCATCAAGCCGGCGGGACCGCCGCCTATCACGGCGACGCGCGCGACAGGCGGACTCATGACGCCGGCGCCTTCAGGCCGCAGGAATGGATACGCGTAGCACTAGGCATGGGGAACGACCGGGAGGAAATGGCGAAACAGGCGCGGGCGCGCCAGGAAGGGAAAAGATTGTCGCATAGCTGCGGCGCCCGGCAGGCGGGAAGCAATAAACGCCCCGATGGGGCGTTTATTGACCGGCGTTACCAAGTCATTGTTATGACAGGGAAAACCCGAAATACGCAGAGACTATCCCAAGGCTTGTCCACAGTAGCTGTGGGTAATTCAGCCCGAACATGCGCTGCGGAATCAGGCGTGGCCTGCGGCCTGCATCGGGCCGGACCAGGGTTCGGCGTCCATCTGGAAACGCAGTTCCTGGTATTCGCCATCCACCGCAACGGCAGACAGCAGGCCGGCGCCCATTGCCTGGCCGAGCGCGCGGCGGCACAGGGTTTCAGGATCGTCGGGCAAGGACTGGAACACCCCGTCCGGTATGCGCAGGCGCAGCAGCGCCTGGGGATCGCCGCGTTCCGCGGGCCGGCCAATATGGATATGGGCAGGATAGCCGTGCGGGCACCAGATGCCCACGTGGTACTTGCCGTCAGCGCCAGTATCGGCGACGTAGCCAGGATGATCGTATTTTGCTGTTCCCATGGACCCTCCTCGAGTGCGGCAACCTAGCGCGCGTGACCCATGGTAGCGCAGGGTTGGAGGCCTGTGCGGCCGCGAACACCAGGGAAAGTCCGGACTGGAACAAAGGTTTGACGCAGAGCAAGCGGCGCGGAAAATCCAGCCGCGCGGCGAAAAAAAAGCCGCGATGGAAATCGCGGCTTTCTTCTGCAAGGGATAATCCGAAGCGCCTCTTTCGACACGCCGCCGGGACTATCCGAATCCTGCTTGAAACTGGTTGCGGGGGCAGGATTTGAACCTACGACCTTCGGGTTATGAGCCCGACGAGCTGCCAGACTGCTCCACCCCGCGTCTGATGTGTTTGAAATCTTGTGCAGCGCACCCAGAAGTTTTTTTTGGCTTTTGGCCGATTCCAACTGAAAAAAAGCGGCGGCAGCCCGGAAAAAGCGCTGCGCATAGCCCGGGCTGTCCAGGCAGATCAGCTCTGCCGGACCAATGGCCGTGACGTGCGCCACGCCGCCGTAGCCCAGGCCGTGCCCCTCCCCCGCGTTGATCCGCACGGATACCGCGCCAGGCAGTCCGCCCGCGGCTTCCGGGCCGATGGCCGGCTCTTCGATTCGCACGCTGCCGCTGACGCAGACAAGGGTGGCGCCGGCGCGCAGGACCAGTTTCCGGCTGGCGCCGGCGGCAAGTTCCAGGCGGCGGGCCTGGGCATCTGGGGCGTAAGTCGCAATCATCGTCATCTCCTGTCGGACAACTACAGACTACGCGGGCCCTGCTATGCGCAACAGTCACACTCTCCGGGTTTCTGTACCGATGCAGATCCTCGATTTCCACGCTGTTATGGTGTACTTTGGCGGAATCTGTGCCTACCCTCATTCCAACCTCGGGGAGCATGATCGGCGCATGGACCCGCAACCGCTATATCTACGCCTGGCCAATCATTACCGGCGCGCCATCCAGACGGGCGTGCTGGCCCCGGCCCAGCGCATGCCCTCGGTCCGCACCTTGGTGCGGACCCATCATGTCAGCCTGTCGACGGCGCTGCAGGCCTGCCGCCAATTGGAAGACGATGGCCTGATCGAAGCGCGCCCACGCTCGGGCTACTTCGTGCTCAAGCCCCGGCGCAACACCATCCCGCCCGTCGACGAGCCGGACATCCGCCAGACGCTCGGCGCCGCGCAGTACGTGGGTATCCACGACCGGGTTTCGGACTTCGTGGCCAAGTGTGAGGCGCACCCGGTCAGCGCCAACTTCGCCCTGGCTGCGGCAGTGCCCGAGGCCTACCCGCTGGAGGAACTGAAGCAGGCCATGATGCGCGCGCTGCGCCAGTCGCCCGAGGTATTGGTGAGCCCGGTCCCGCCGCAAGGACATCCGGACCTGCGCACCGTGCTCGCCCGCCGGGCGCTGGCCAATGGCATCAATGCCACGCCCGATGACGTTATCGTCACGCATGGCTGCATCGAGGCGTTGAATCTGGCGCTGCGCGCAGTGGCCCGGCCCGGCGATACGATCGCGGTCGAATCGCCCGCCTACTTCGGCCTGCTGCAAATACTGGAAAGCCTGGGCATGCGGGCGCTCGAGATCCCCACCAGCCCACAGCACGGTCTGTCAATCGAAGCGCTGGACCTGGCCTTCCAGACTCACGGCAACATCCGCGCCGTGGTGGTGGTGCCCAATTTCCAGAACCCGCTGGGCTGCGTCATGCCTGACGCGGAAAAGGCGCGGCTCGTCGCCCTGTGCGAACGCCAGCAGGTGCCGCTGATCGAAGACGACACCTACGGCGCGCTGACCGACGACGACACGCCGCTGGCCGCCGCCAAATCCTGGGACGCTACCGGCAACGTCATCTATTGCTCGTCCATGCACAAGACGCTGGCGCCGGGCATGCGCCTGGGCTGGCTGCTGGGCGGCCGCTGGAAGGCCCGCATCGCCATGCTGAAGTTCGCCCAAAGCCGGCCCAACGAACCGCTGGCGCAGATCGCCGTGGCCGAATTCATGGGCTCGCGCGCTTACGACCGCCACCTGTCGCGCCTGCGCCGGCACCTGAAGATGCAGCGCGACCAGACCGCCGAGACCATCGCCGCGCATTTTCCTCCCGGCACCCGCCTGAGCATGCCGCAGGGCGGCATGCTGCTATGGGTGGAAATGCCCGACGGCCGTTCAGGCATGGAGGTGTTCGAAGCCGCCCTGCGCCAGGGCATACGGGTCGCGCCGGGCGCCATGTTCTCCAACGGCACGCGCTACAACCACTTCCTGCGCATCAGCTGCGGACAACGCACCACGCCCGAGATCACCAGCGCCCTGCAGACCTTGGCGCGCATCGTGGCCGAGCGGCCCAGATGAACCCAGCCCTGCATCAGTTCATCGTCGACTACGGCCTGTGGGCGGTGTTCGGCGGCACGCTGCTCGAAGGCGAAAGCGTGGTCGTGTTCGCCGGCTTCCTGGCACACCAGCACCTGCTGCATCTGCCCTATGTGATGCTGTGCGCCTTCGCCGGTTCGTTCCTCGCCGACCAGGCGCTGTTCTTGTTGGGCCGCCGCTATCGCGATCATCGCTATGTCCGGCGGATCCGCGAGAAGCCCGCTTTCGAGAAGGCCTTGGCGGCGGTGGACCGCTATCCGCACGGCTTCATCCTGAGCCTGCGCTTTCTGTACGGCTTGCGCACGGTGGGACCGGTGGCGCTAGGCGTATCGAACGTGCCGCCGCTGCGCTTCCTGGCGCTCAACGCCATCGCCGCCGCCATCTGGGCAGTGTGCTTCAGCGCCTTGGGCTACCTGTTCGGTCAGACCATCGAATCGATGCTGGGACGCCTGCATGGCGTCGAGACCAAGCTGGCCGTAGCCGTCGCGATCGGCGTCGCCATCTGGCTGGCTTATCACCTGCTGGGCAGGCGCCGCAAATAAAGCGGCCTCAGACCACCAGCTTGCCGCTGGCCCGCAGCACATAGCGGCGCTGCGCATTGCGGTACCAACGGCCCACCAGGGGCAATCGCGCCAGGCGGCGCAGGATGGGATGACGCTGGTCGAAGTCGTGCCAGGCCTTGAAGCCATGCCCCATGCGCTCCCAGCTCTGGCGCGCCTCGGGGGAGAGTTTGCCGGGGTCGAACGCCGCCAGCTTTGCTGCTTCCGAGACGCGCACCGCGATCGATCCGCCCCGGCATTCCAATGAATACTGATTCCGCATGGGGCCGCATATTACCCGGCTTGCATGACCTGCGCCGCCGCGCCAGAACCGCTGCCAGCGAGCGCAATTGGAGCCAGCTTTGACCGCCCCATGCAAGCCTTTGTAATTAAAGGAAATTGGACATCTATGCCCGCGCTATCCCAAGGCTTGTCCACAGAAGTTGTGGGTAACTCCCGCCCCCGGCAGCGCCAACGCCGCGGTTACTTCAAGGCGCCCAGGATCATGTCGCGCACGCTCTCGAAACCAGCCACATACTGCGGGTTCTCGGAGCGGGCCAGCAGACTGGAATAGTTCTGTTCAAGCTGGGCCTCGATGGCCTCGCGCAGGCCGGGCGACGCCTTGGCCAGATGCAGCATCGACAGCACGGTCGAATTCAGTGCGTCGATACGGCCGCCTTGATGCGAAATGGTATGCACGATGACGGCGATTTGTTCCTGGATGTCCATTTGAAAGCCTCCTGGCATTGAAGTCGGCGCAAATCCTAGCACGGCGCCACGCCTGCCCATGCTAGGCAAGCCCTGCGCACCGCGCTAGCATGAAGCGTAGCCGCAGAGGCACGGCGGCGCACGTCACCGGTTTCGTCTCCCGGGCTGCCGCCCGCGAAACTCCGGTGCAACCGGAGGCCTCCGATGAAGACGATCCAGAACTACATTGCGCCGGACGCCCAGTCCATCCGGCGCCTGCAGGACCGGCTGGGACACAGCGACGCGCGCATGGCGGAACTGGCCGGACTGGACGCGGCCGTCCCCTGGCACAGTTACATCGGCGGCGCCGAACCGCGCTCGCTGGGCCGCCAGCGCCTTTTCTACGTGGCGGCCCGCCTCACGCTGGACGAAGCGCAATGGCAGCGCGTGCTGGACGCCATGCACGAACTGGGCGCGCGCTTCGATTATCAAGACTTGCGGCACCCCGACGCCCTGCCCGCGCCCGAGCCCATGGCCGACGAAGAGCGCAAGTTCGGCATGCTGCTGGTCAGCCGCAATGGGGCCTTCCACGAGATGGAGCAGCTACGCGAGTTCGCGCATTTTGCTCACGAAGCCGACGTCAGCCGCTACGTGCATTCGGCCTTCTACGACAGCGACATCGACCTGTGCCGCTTCAGCTTCGCCGACCACGACGGCCTGGATGGCGCCAGCCGCGACCGCATCTTCGATGCGGCGCGCAAAACCATCACGCGCTTCGAATTCGACGGGCGCATTTATCAGGGCGGCATCCCGCCCGAATCGGACGGCTAGCGCCCGAACCGCCAGGGCGCGCGCACCGCTGCGCATTGACGCGGGCGGCCCCGCGCCTGTACCGTCGGCACTCGCGCTCTCTCGCTCCATGCCGCCCATCACCGTATGAACGAACGACTCGACGCCATCGACCGGCAACTGCTCAGCCTGCTGCAAGCCAATGCGCGCGAACCCGCCGCCATCCTGGCGCGCAAGCTCGGCCTGGCCCGCACCACCGTGGTGGCGCGCATCGCCCGGCTCGAGCGCGAACACATTGTGGCGGGCTATGGCGTGCGGCTGGGGCGGCTGCTGGAAGAAGCGGCGGTGCGGGCCTATTGCTCCATCAGCGT
>LNAP01002330.1_pt1 | contig 19156 bp, 16 predicted proteins | sample 602601 | NCBI WGS metagenome assembly LNAP01 (sample SAMN02440304, study PRJNA202911) | soil metagenome | biome: Subtropical and temperate rainforests or woodlands; isolation source: soil samples (1 kg each in a 20% v/v slurry with milli Q water) were... ...
TGGTCGCAAACATTGACGGACAACCCATTTTCATCAGGGATGTGGCAGAAGTTAAATACGGAAGTTTTGTCCGTTATGGTGCTTTTACCAAAGATGGAAAGGGAGAGGCCGTTGGCGGAATCGTGATGATGCTGAAAGGCGAAAACTCAAATGATGTGATTAAAGATGTTAAAGAGCGGATGGCTTTAATACAAAAATCATTGCCCGATGGTGTTGTAATAAAACCTTTTCTCGACCGCAGCAAACTGATTAAAAGCACCACATCTACAGTTGCCGAAAATCTTTCATTGGGTGCGTTAATAGTAATATTTATCCTTGTAATATTCTTGGGAAACCTTAGGGGCGGGTTAATCGTGGCATCAACCATTCCTTTGGCATTGCTGTTTGCCTTTATCATGATGAACTTGTTTGGGGTGTGGGCAAACCTAATGAGTTTGGGGGCGCTCGATTTCGGGATATTGGTTGATGGTGCGGTTATTATTGTTGAAAGTATGATTTTTTACTTACACCGAAAAAACCTGATAGGAACAAAGCTTGACCAGACGAAACGAAACGAAATTGCTTATAATTCGGCAAGCAAAATGATGAACTCGGCATTTTTTGGGCAGTTGATTATTCTGATTGTCTTTATACCTGTTTTAGCTTTGCAAGGAGTAGAAGGCAAAATGTTTATCCCCATGGCTATGACTTTTGGTTTTGCCGTTTTGGGCGTGGTAATATTGTGCCTTACCTATATTCCAATGATGGCAGCCTTATTTCTTCAACCACCAAAAACAGATAAAAAAACATGGGGCGATAAAATTATTGGAAAACTCGAAAAAATTTATACCCCGGTAATCGGATGGTCGCTTAAAAGAAGTTGGATTGTAATCACAATAGCATTTGTGCTGTTAGTTTCCGGCGGTTTTTTGTTTACCAGAATGGGAGCCGAATTTATCCCAAAACTCGATGAAGGCGATTTTGCTTTTCAGGCATTTCTAAAGCCGGGAACTTCATTAACCGAAGTAACAAAAACTTCCACCCGACTGGAACAAATTGTCTTGGAAAACTTTCCTGATGAAGTAGAAAGTATTCAAAGCAGGATTGGTGTGGCAGATTTACCCATGGACCCAATGCCTTTGGACATTGCAGATATATTTGTGATATTGACACCAAAAGACCAGTGGACACAAGCCGAATCGAAAGCCGAATTAATTGAAAAAGTAAGGGAAAAAGTAAGTGTTTTGCCGGGTATAAATTTTGAATTTACGCAGCCTATTGAAATGAAATTCAATGAATTGCTGACCGGAATACGTGAAGATGTTGCGGTTAAACTTTATGGCGACGATTTAGAAATTCTGGCAGCCAAATCCGAAGAAATTGCCGGGCTGGTTTCGGGAATTGAAGGCGTGGCAGGTGTAAAAGCTGAAGCCACACGCGGATTGCCGCAGATAACCGTTCATTACGACCGCAACAAGCTTGGCCGCTACAACCTGAAGATTAAGGAACTCAATACCATTGTTGAGTCCGCTTTTAGTGGTGGCGTTGCCGGAAGCATATACGAAGGCGAGCGGATGTTCGACCTGGTTGTGCGTCTGGACGAGGAACATCGACAGAGCATTGACGACATCCGAAACCTTTTTGTCAACCTGCCCGACGGTAATCAAATCCCTTTAAAAGAAGTGGCAGAAATAAGTTATCAGCCGGGGCCAATGCAAATCAGCCGCGACAATACCAACCGGCGAACTTATGTAGGGATTAATGTTTCGGGTAGGGATGTAAAATCACTTGTGGAAGAAATTCAAACCACCTTAGATGAAAAGCTGGATTTACCTACGGGCTATTATATCCGCTACGGCGGCGCTTTCGAAAACCTCGAACGGGCATCAAAACGCTTGTCGCTGGTTGTTCCGCTTGCTTTGGCATTAATTTTCATGTTGGTTTTCTTCGCTGTAAAGTCGTTTAAACAAACGCTAATGATTTATGTGGCTGTGCCGTTTGCCGCTGTTGGGGGTATATTTTCGCTCTATTTGCGTGATATGCCTTTTAGTATTTCGGCTGGCGTAGGTTTTATCGTCCTGTTTGGCGTTGCGGTACTTAACGGTTTAGTGTTGATTAGCGGTTTTAATGAATTGAAAGAAGAAGGCAAACTCCATATAAACGACATTATTAAAAAAGGTTCAATCCGGCGTATCCGTCCAATTTTATTAACAGCTTCAACCGATATTCTGGGCTTTCTGCCTATGGCGGTTTCCACGTCGGCAGGAGCAGAAGTTCAACGCCCTTTGGCTACTGTGGTGATTGGAGGAATGTTGACATCAACCTTGTTGACGCTTATTGTGCTACCTATTCTCTATAAATTTGTTGAAAGTGGCGTTAAAAAAATAAAAATGCCAAAAACAGCTTTAGGGATGTTTACCGTTCTTGTTGTGATTGCAGGTTTGGGAATTTCAGGAAATGCCAATGCGCAGGATTCTACGATAACATTGCCACAAGCCATTGAAAGGGCAAAAGAAAACTATCCGGCAATTAAGGCAGCCAAATTGGAAGTTGACAAACAGGAAGCATTAAAAGCTACGGCATACGAACTGGGAACGACTTCGATTTATACCGGGAAAGAAGAAGTAGGCAACAACGCACCGGGTATTCAAAACAAAATCGGGATTGGACAAACAGACATTGACCTGTTCGGCATACCGGCTAAAAGAAAGCTTGCAAACAGCCGTACAAAACAAGCTTTATCCGGTCAGGAACTTACCGAATATTCGTTGGCTCGTGATGTTAGTCTTGCCTGGTACAATGCAGTCCATGCCAAACAGCAATGGCAACTATTTAAAGACCTTGACACCTTGTACACCGATTTTCAGAAAGCTGCGGAGTTGCGTTACAATACACAGGCAACTTCAAAAATCGAATATCTTTCGGCATCGGCCAAATACAAAGAATTGCAGGTGAATTTAAGGAAAGCCGAAAGTAACTATTTGGCAAGCTTGCAAATCCTTAACCAATACCTGCTATATCCGGGGGCTGTTGATGTGAATACTCAGGATTTAGGACAATATGTTTTTGAACTTGTTTCAGGAACTGATTCTTTGGGTGCAAGCCCTTTACTTGATTACTATTCAACCGGAATTGATGTAGCAGAATCGGCGTGGAAAGCTGAAAAGGCCAATTTCCTTCCAAAGTTAAACTTGGGTTATAAATGGCAATCGGTTGACGGCAATTCAGGATTTTATGGATGGGAAGCAGGTATTTCTGTCCCGCTGGCTTTCTTTTCACAATCGGGCAAAACCAAAGCTTCAAAAATTGACTTCCAAATTGCAAACCAACAGTACGAGCAAAAGGAACTGGAACTGAAAGCCGGGTACAACCAGCAAATCAGCCGTTACCTTACTTTGCAACAGGTTATCAACTATTATCAAAAAGAAGCATTGCCTCTGGCCGACGAACAAATTCAGGCTTCCAACCTGGCGTACCGTTTAGGCAGTATCGACTATGTCCAGTTTATTCAGAACACAGAAGCAGCCATACGGACAAAACAAGACTTTTTAATGCAACAGGCAGAATACTTCGAATTGTCTGCCCAATTAAAATTCATAACAGGTAAATAATCAACAAAATATAGTAACGATGAATACAAAAATAATTATAGCATTGATGGCAATCGCCACATTAATATCGTGCAACACAAAAAACAAAACAGCCGGAGAAGGCGAAGAACACGAAGAACATAGCCCCGAAGGCATTGTGATATTAAATAAAAACCAACGGGAAGCCCTGAAATTAAAATTGGGGTCTTTTCAAATGCGCAACCTAACCACGGTAGTAAAGTCAAACGGGCAACTCGAAGTACCTCCTGCAAACAGCGCCGATATTACAGCCGTTATTGGCGGGAATGTAAAAGAGATAAAGGGGGTTCATGGAGATAAAGTAAGAAAAGGCCAATTGTTAGCAGTGCTGGAACATCCTGACTATATCAAATTACAGGAAGATTTCGCCGAAGTTGCCAACAGGCTTGAATTTCTGGAACAGGAATTTGAACGCCAAAAAGAATTGTTTGAAAACAATGTTGGTGCAGGCAGGGACTTCCAACAGGCAAAAGCGGAATACAATACGGCAAAAGCAAAATACGAAGGATTAAAATCACGCCTGCAATTGCTGAATCTTTCGCCCGATAAAATTATGCAGGGCAATATTTCAAATACCATAAACATTAATTCACCAATAAATGGTTTTGTAAATGAAGTTAATATAAAAGTAGGCTCTTATGTTGATGCAAAAGACATACTGCTTGAAATAACTGACAACACCGCAATTCATGCCGATTTTATGGTTTATGAAAAAGATGTGCATTTGGTAAAAGAAGGCCAGAAAGTACATTTTACAGTTTCAAACCGTCCGGGAGAAGAGTTAACAGCAACCGTTTTTGCCATTGGAAAAGAGTTTGAGGCCAATTCGAGGGCAGTTCATATCCATGCAAAAATTAATGAAAAAGTTTCGGGGCTTATCCCGGGAATGTATATTTCTGGCCATTTGCATACCGATGAAAAATATACCCGTGCTCTGCCCAATGATGCTATTGTTACGGAGGGGACAAAATCATACATTTTTATACTGGACAATCAGGCTCATGAAGAACGAGAAAAGGACGAACCTGCAAATGAAGAAATCCATGCCGACAATGAAGATAATGCGGAAGAAAATAGTATGGCCTTCCGAATGGTCGAAGTTATTCCCGGACTGAAAGACGATGGATATACGGAAATACATTTGATAAATTCGTTGCCTGATAACACACAGGTAGTTTTGAATACAGCCTACTATTTATTGGCTGATATGAAAAAGGAAGAAACAGAACACGAACATTAAAAATAAGGAAATGATGAAAGAAATAAAAGCATTTATAAGACCAAATAAAGTGAACGACATTGTTCAGCATTTAAAAGATGCTGGGTTTGAAAACATGACCATTTCTACTGCAGAAGGGACAGGGAAATTTCAGGATGACAAAGCGTTTGTTTCCCAAAAATTCTCCATAACCGATAGCCCAACGGCAAAAATTGAAATGGTAGTAGCAAAAGAAAAGATAAATACGGTAATAAACATCATTTCGGAATATGGTAAAACATTAAATCCAGGCGATGGATTAATTTATGTCTCCGATGTTGAAAAAGTGTATCGGGTGAAAACAGGACTGGAAAACGGGTTTTAATATTTAAAGAATATGAAAAAACTAAAAATAGAAATACCACTCATTTTGCCCGAAGTGCCAAACGAAAAAGACCAATGCGTTCAGGAGCTTATCTCACTGCTTCAGGAGCAAAAGGGTCTGGAAAAAGTCCATGTTTTAGAAGCTGCAGATAAGGGCGTGCCCCAACTCTGTTTTCACTATAACCCGGAACTGATTTCCATTGACCGCGTACGTTCAATAGCCCGACTAACTGGTGCGTCCATTACCGAAAAAATCGCACACAAGCTCATCGAAGTAGAAGGCATCCGCCATTCTCGCCAAGCGCGCAGTATCGAGCGCAACCTGCGCGACTTAAACGGTATGATTGAAGTATCGGTTTCTGCCTCGGGAATGGTACGGGCTGAGTTCGACACAAGCCAGATGGATGAAGCGGCAATCGTTAAAGCCTTACGAAAAGAAGACCTCGGAATAACTGATACTGCCTTAAAAGCCGGGGAATATCTTCGCGGCATCAAAGAAACAGAGAAAGCACCGAAAGACAAGAAGCCTGAACACAAAGAAAAAGAAAGAGAAGAACATGAACATACCCATGGCGGCCTGTTTGGTAAAAATACGGAGTTGGTTTTCTCTATCCTTTCGGGAATATTGCTGACCATTGGTTTTGGCCTTTCTTTCGTAGATGCAGTCTCTTCATGGGTAAGCCTATCGTTGTACATCGGAGCTTATTTCTTTGGCGGTTTCTACACTACCAAAGAAGCGTTCGAAGCCGTACGTAAAGGTGGATTTGAAATTGATTTTTTGATGCTGGTTGCCGCTATTGGTGCAGCTATACTGGGTGCATGGGCCGAAGGCGCTTTGCTGCTGTTCTTATTCAGTATGGGCCATGCCCTCGAACAATATGCCATGAACAAAGCCCGTAAATCTATTGCTGCTTTGGCTGAACTTGCCCCTAAAACCGCCTTTCTAAAAAAGAACGGGAGGATTGAAGAAGTAGGTGTTGAAAAACTGTGTATAGGCGATATCATCGTGGTGAAGCCACACAGCAAAATCCCGTCAGATGGCGTCGTGGTTAGCGGCGAAGGCAGTGTGAACCAGGCCCCCATCACGGGCGAAAGTATTCCTGTGGATAAAATACCGGTTGAAGATCCCGAAAAAGACTATTCCAACGAAAAAAACATCAGTGACGAAAACAGGGTTTATTCGGGCACAATCAATGGTAACAACACATTAGATGTTAAGGTTATTAAGGAAGCTAAAGATTCTACCCTCTCCCGTTTGGTAAAGCTTGTAAATGAAGCTCAAACGCAGAAATCACCCACCCAGCGGTTTACCGATAAATTCGAGAAATACTTCGTTCCCGCTGTTTTGGGATTGGTGGTTGTATTGCTCGGTGCTTTTTTGGTCATAGACGAAAATTTTAGCGACAGCTTTTACAGGGCCATGGCAGTCCTGGTAGCCGCCAGCCCTTGTGCTCTGGCCATTTCCACGCCCAGTGCGGTATTGAGCGGGGTGGCCAGGGCCGCAAAAAGCGGGGTGCTTATCAAGGGCGGGCGACCGTTGGAAGACCTGGGGGTTTTGACCGCCCTGGCTTTCGATAAAACCGGGACACTTACCGAAGGCAAACCAAAACTCACTAAAGTAGTTCCGCTGAACAATACCGATGAGAATGAATTGCTGATAATGGCAATTGCCGTGGAAAACCTGAGCGACCACCCCTTGGCAAAGGCGGTGGTAAGGGACGGTAAAAAACGTTTGGAAGGAAATAGTATTCCCGAGGCCACAGATTTGGAAGCCGTTTTGGGTAAAGGCATAAAGGCAGCACTGGGGAATGATAAAGTATATATAGGCAACCTGGAACTGTATGAAGCCCTCGATGATAAAAAACCTTCCAAAAACATTGTAGAAGAAGTAAAAGCCCTCGAAGCCGAAGGGAACACCACCATGCTTATTCGCCGGAATGACGATTATGTAGGCATCATCGCCTTAATGGACACCCCGAGGGCAGAAGCAAAAAGTACGCTGGTGCAATTAAAGAAAATCGGAATCAAACGGATGGTCATGCTCACGGGCGACAACCAGAAAGTGGCCGATGCCGTTGCCAAAGAAATAGGCTTGACCGATGCATGGGGCAGCCTGTTGCCAGAGGAAAAAGTAGATGCCATAAAGAAACTGCAAGAGCAGGAATCGAAGGTGGCAATGGTAGGCGATGGCGTAAACGATGCCCCCGCAATGGCCAATAGCACCGTGGGCATAGCCATGGGCGCGGCCGGTTCTGATGTGGCACTCGAAACCGCTGATATTGCCCTAATGGGCGACAAACTGGAAACCCTTCCCTTTGCTATCGGCCTGAGCAGAAAAGCAACAAGTATTATAAAACAGAACCTCTGGATTAGCCTGGGTATCGTTACTTTACTTATTCCGGCAACCATCTTTGGGCTGGCCGGCATAGGCCTTGCCGTAGTTATTCACGAAGGTTCAACCCTTGTTGTGGTATTTAATGCCTTGAGGTTGTTGGCCTACAAAAAATAACTATATGCAAAAGAGTACATTTCACATTTCCAAAATGGACTGCCCTTCCGAGGAAACCCTTATCAGGATGAAACTCGAAGGGCTTTCCATGATTAAAAGTTTGGTGTTCGATATTGAAAACCGAAAACTTACTGTCTTTCATTCTGAAGAAAGCTCTGAAATTGAGAATCACCTGAAAGAACTCAATTTAGGGTCGCAACTCCAAGAAACAATTGTTGTCCAAGCGGATGAATTCAAGGACAATTCATCGGTACAATCGAAACTCCTTTGGACGGTTTTGATTATCAACTTTGCATTTTTTATTATTGAAATTACCACGGGTTTTATTTCTAAATCTATGGGTTTGGTTGCCGATTCGTTGGATATGCTGGCAGATGCACTTGTTTATGGTCTTAGCCTTTGGGCTGTCGGTTCAACTGTGTTCCGTAAGAAAAAAGTGGCAAAGCTGAGTGGCTATTTTCAACTGGCTTTAGCATTGATTGGGCTTATAGAAGTAATACGCAGATTTATCAGTTTCGAAGCTGTGCCGGATTTCAAAACCATGATTATTGTTTCCATATTGGCATTAATTGCCAATTCCGTTTGCCTTTATTTATTACAAAAATCAAAAAGTGAAGAAGCACACATGAAAGCTACCATGATATTCACATCGAATGATATTATTATCAATACTGGTGTTATCGCAGCAGGAGTATTGGTTTTGTTGACCCAATCAAAGTATCCTGATTTAATCATTGGTGCAATTGTTTTTTTAATTGTGGTCAGGGGGGCTTTCAGGATATTAAAACTTGGAAAATAGATATGGAAGTAATTTTAGAGTCAATAATAAGCTGTCCAAATTGTGACTTTCAGAAGAAAGAAACCATGCCCATGGATTCTTGCCAATTCTTTTATAAATGTGAAAATTGCCATACCATTCTGAAACCAAAACAGGGAGATTGCTGTGTGTATTGTTCGTATGGTTCGGCAAAATGCCCTTCCATTCAAAAGAATGAAAGTTGCTGCTGATTATTTTTAACAAATGGAAGTACAACTGAGTTCTAACAAAAAGTATTTTCGTTATATTTAACATTTAGTTTTACAAACACAAAATCAAGTTGAAAAATAGCAGGTGTAAGTTTGGAAAATGCAATAGTAGAAAGGAAAAATAGACTTGCAAGTAAGGAAAATATTGCAGTACGTTCGGAAAATACAATTCCAAATAAGAAAAGAGAAAATGTGAGTGGGGAAAACGCAATTGTAAAACTGAAAAACAAAATTGTAAAAGCGAAAAAACCAAATGTAATTAATTATAAAATTGAATGTCCGTAATTAGTCACAACCAGACCGTCACCCTGGACTTATTTCAGGGTCTTTTTTGCAAATAGCTGATTATTAGTGGCGAAAGATGCTGAAACAAGTTCAGCATGACGTGCTAAATATTAATTATGACATAGAACGGATATTCAAAAATTATAAACCTTTAAAAATTAAATTATGGCATCACGCACAAAACTTACAGACACAGCAACCTTGGAATTGTACCGGGTAGCTTTGGAAAATGCAGAAACCCAACCTGAAATTTCAGCAATCATGGCAGATTTAGGCTATGATTCAACAGTTATCGCAGACGGCAAAGCATTGCTAACAAAAACCCGAACTGCATACGATGCAAACAAAACCGAAGACGATGAAACATCTGCCGCTTACGCCGATTTTTCAAGTAAAAAGGAACAATTGGAGGATATACATTCAACATTCACCGCAAGAAAGCAAAAGTTGTATTCCGTAACGATTCATTAACCGCTGACAAATTGGCAATTTCTGGAACAATGCCACGGACTTATATCAAATGGTTAGAAGCTGCAAAGAAATTTTATTCCGTGGCATCAGCCGATACAGCGGTTCAAGGTAAATTATCCCATTTAAAAATCTCCGTTGACGACTTGACAGCGGCAAACACATTGATTTCTGAATTAGAAACGGCAAGAGCAGTTTACCTGAAAGAAAAAGGGGAATCACAAGATGCAACCAAAGGCAAAGATGCAGCATTTGCAAAGATAGATGATTGGATGAGTGAGTTCTATGCCGTAGCAAAGATTGGTTTAGAGGACAATCCACAACTATTAGAAGCATTGGGCAAAACCATAAGAGGATAGTGGAATTGCCCTCCCTATTTGTAAGCACATTGGCAAGCCCCACGAGCCAACGCACGACCAAAACTTGCCAAAGAGCTTACAAAGCCTGCCCAAGTAACCGCCTTTAAGGGCGGTTTTAGGGTTGCCCTCCCACAAAAAAACAAAATAAATTTGCGCTCCGTTGACAGTTTTGTGCAGATTGAAAAGACAATTAAAGAAACCTTAAATGACTGAAAAACAGACTGGAAGAATCAACGCCCAGTTGCTAATCGAGTAGACTGCCCCGCCGGCCTTGGCTGACGGGGAGAGCCTCTCACACCACTGTACGTACGGTTCACGTATACAGCGGTTCGTTAAGAAATGGAGCAATTTTCTGATAATAAGTAAACATAGGTTCGTAACCGCGTTGTTGCAGACGTTCCACCGTGATGGTGGTTTTCAAAATAGGGCTACAGGCGACCGCCCATGTACCCATTCGGCTACGGCTGTGGCTGTATGCGTGTTCAAGGTCAACGCCCAAACGTATCAGGTTTTTCCGTCTTCGTTCGGATTTCTTCCATTGTTTCCAGATACAGCAACGTAACCGGTTACGCACCCACCCATCCACATCTTTGAGTTTTTCCTGGATACTTGCCATGCGGTAGTATTGAAGCCAGCCTCGCTGTACTTCTTTCAGTTTGTGGATACGCTCATCGAAACTGGCGGGTGTGGTTTTTCGGGTGATGGCTTTGAGTTTTAGTTTCAGGTTTTTCCATCCTTTGCCGCTTACCACCAGCTGGTATTTGCCTTTTTCCCCCTTTTTGTAAGTGGGCACAAAACCATATCCTAATAGCGAAAAGTTTACGGGGCGACGGATTCCACTTTTCTCCCGATTAATAGGCAGGTGTAGTTTACTCTTTAGAAAGAGAAAGATCTCGTTGCCTGTTTTGCGGGCTTGCCATTGGCTTTTGCAATAAATGCTAAAGTCGTCAGCATAGCGGACAGACTTTAATCCACGTCTGTCTAATTCTTTATCCAATTCATCTAACATGATATTGGAGAGAATCGGGCTCAGCGGACTGCCCTGTGGTACTCCTTTTCGGCGTTTGACTAACTTCCCGTTGATTAAAATCGGCGCTCGCAGCCATTTGCGGATAAGACGCAGCGTAAGCGGGCATTTTACCTTGCGATACAACAATTGCAGCAAAATGCAGTGGTCTACTTCGTCAAAGAAGCTCTTCAGGTCAATGTCTACTATATCCTGATAACCATTGTTTATATACTCCAATGCTTTGAGTACCGCTTGCAGGGCATTCTTATTCGGGCGAAATCCATAACTGTAATCCTCAAATTCCATTTCGAACCGGTTGGCTAAAACTTGCCCTACGGCTTGTTGAAGCATTCGGTCAACCACGGTAGGCACACCTAAAAGACGTGTCTTCCCATTTCCCTTGGGTATCTCTACCCCCAAAATGGGTTGTGGCAAGTAAGTGCCATTTAACAATGATTGCCCTATACTTTCCCTGTTCTTTGTCAGGTGGTCGTATAGTTCGCTTACAGGCATCCGGTCAACTCCTGCCGAACCTTTGTTCTGCCTGACCTGTTGCAATGCACGCATCATGTTGTGACGGTTAATCACTTGCTCGATCAATTCCATTTCGTTTTTGTTTGCTCATTTAATCATCTTCTCTTGCCCTGTTTCGCTTGCTACAGGCTATTTCATTGCTGAAAATCCATGTCGCATTAAAAACTTCTTAACGTTCAGTCCTTCATTACGTTCGTGAGACCTCCGACTATAATACTCCCAATAATTCAGACCACAGGGTAAGTTTAATAAAAAACGATTAAATTTGCTCATTATGTCAACAAGAAGAAAGAAACACAGTGCAGCTTTCAAGGCCCAGGTTGCGATAGAGGCAATCAAGGAAGCTGAAACACTTAGCGAGCTGGCCAAGCGGTTCGATGTGCATCCACAAATGATCTCCAACTGGAAACGGGAGTTCCTGGCCCGAGGAGCAGAGATATTCTCAACCAAGGCCCCAGACGAGGAGGTTGCCAAACGGGAGAAGGAATTGTATGAGAAAATAGGCCGTTTGGAGGTAGAAGTGGATTTTTGCAGGAGGGCCTCAGAGCAATTGGGGATACTGAAGTCCTCAAAAAAATAGTATCCCCGAGAGATGATTTGAGCCAACGACGCCAGTGTGAGCTTCTCGGATTGAATCGCAGCATGCAGTATTACAAGCCTGCCGTAGAGGATCCTGCAAACCTCGAACTGATGCGTCTGATGGACGAAGAATACATGGAACATCCAACAAAAGGTGTTTTGGGGATGGTTGATTTTCTGCGTGCAATGGGTATCCCGGCAGGTCCGAAGCGTGTCCGCCGATTGCTTCGTAAAATGGGCATCATGGCCATTTATCCGAAACGAAACCTCAGTAAGCTAGGATTGAGCAAATACATTCATCCCTACAGGCTTAGAGGTCTTGAGGTCACGCACTCGAATCATGTATGGTGCATCGATATCACGTACATACCCATGGCAAAAGGATTCCTTTACTTGACGGCTATCATTGATGTATATAGCCGGTATATTGTTGGCTGGGACATTCACAATACGCTGGATGCTGAAAACAGCCTGAATGTGCTTCGTAAGGCAATCCTCGTGCATGGCAAGCCGGAGATTGTAAACTCTGACCAAGGCTCTCAATTTACGTGTCCAGGTTGGATAGCGTATCTTGAAAGCCAGGAGATCACCATCAGCATGGACGGGAAAGGCAGGGCGCTTGACAACGTCTGGATAGAACGCTTCTGGCGCACACTCAAACAAGAATATGTCTATATTTGTCCGGCCGGGAACGGCAACATACTGCGAAAGGGGTTGATTAAGTTTATCACCTATTACAACAACCGGCGACAGCATCAAAGCCTTGATAGAAAAACGCCCTTTTCCTGGTATGAGTATGCAGCCTGATTCGTTTCCATTGCAAACAAAGGTAATGCCTGTCCCGGAACCTGTCAAGGCTGTGACAAGCGACCTAAAGGTCGGCCTTGACAGAACCCGTTCCAGGCACAGAGAGTGGTTTACAATGGAAACGAACTAAACTTAAAAACGAGATCCTATGGTCTGACAAGTGGGGAGTAGAATAGACTCTCTGGATTTCTATCACTTGCCGGCTCGTTTTCCGTAATTACTATGACCTCGGCTGACTTCTCATTACATTTTACTGCTTAGAGATCTCCCCCGGTAAGAGCTTTTTCCTTCCTCCAATCCCTGCGGTATCTACATATCTGTCCACAAACTACCTTTTGGGCGTTACAATGATGTGGTTGCTTACCCAAGACAATTATGCCTCATATACCGTTTCTGTTCGTCAGTACCGGATTTTGCAGTCTCGCTTCCTTCACTGCTGTCGTCACCAACAACCAGCTTGCGACTTGCTAATGCTTCGGGCACGACCCCGTGCATAAGGGACTTGCACCCCCTGGAAAAATACACCTGCTTAGAGCATTGTTTAACCAAAATTATTTGTAATTTTGAAATTTTACTGTTGCTTGCAGCAGGTGCGCTCTGCTCATGCAGGGCGCACACATCGCATTGGCAAAATGGCGGGTTTACGGCTAAGTTGAACATTTCTGCACATTTAGCCGCCGAATGTGTTTCACATTCAGCTTTTTTTCGTAAGTTAGCTTCTGTGAAAACACACCGGCTACGTTACTGATAAATTGAACTTTTCGTCTAATTTATCCGCCACTTCGCCAATGCGTTTTCCGCTATGCTACTAAACACGAACATACGCTAAGAAATGGAAAACGAAAACGACATATTAAAACGTTATCAACAGCAACAAATTGAAGAACGAATGGAGGAATTAACCAAAAACTCAGCCCTTATTCAATCATTCATTGACTACTGCGAAAGTAAACAAATTAAGTTGACCAAACACAACTTTGATTTTGTTCAGACCATCGGAATTGTTGCAAATTATCAAAATATTGTTCATCTTTTAAATGACAAAATTTCAACCGACAAAGAAGAATTAGTAGAAGTAAGCATTTTAGAAACAGAGTTTAAAAAAGAACGTTTTGCTTCGGGCTATTATTATTCTGACAAATATATGGTAATGGCGCATCCTTATTTCAGGCGAGGACATTATCAAAACAACAATTTTGCACCGCGCTTTATTGACATTTTTTGGGGATACAATAAGGACAACATTAAAAAATACATTGCGATTGACAGCGACAGAGTAAGAATCAACGTTGACAATCTTATGTATAAAGAAGCTGACACTTGGTATGGTGCGAAATTCAAAAACAAAATTTCAGACATTGAAGAAGGAATAGTTAAACTTCGTCCACCACTTGGACTTGAACCGTTTGACATTGAATTCTTTTTTGGTGACACATACTCACTTGACATCAAATGGTCATCTAAAAATGGAATTAAGGTTTTTCAAGTCGAAGAATTTAAAGTGAACAAAAACAGAATAATTAAAAACGGGAACGAATACTATCCAGTAAAATATTTACACGCTGAATTTGACAACAACGCAGGAGCATTCAGACATTTTGACGGTGCTATTCATTTTTACACAGAAGAAGAGTATTATCAAAGGCGCGACAACGATTTTAACTATAACGACAAGAACAGTTTACAATTAAAAACACTTTCACGAAAATTATTTAAGGTAAATGGACAAATAACAATAGACGAGTGGATTAATCTTGTTAGTCATTATTTACAAGGCGACCCACTAATTTTTGAATACTTTGAAGGAAAATTACCTGACAACATAAAAGACACCGTTGACAAACTTATTACACACAGACAAAAAAACCATAGCACTTAACAATTGGGATAAAAAATTACCGAGACAGTCGGTTACTCAAGGGTTGTAGCCTGCTTCAACTTTTATGAAACTTTACAGGAGATCGCCTGCAAGCGACAAATTTTCATTCCCCCAAATGTTAGATATTTATTTTGAGATTGAGATAAATCAAAACAGAGAGGATCACACCAAAGAATAGACCGAAAAGGAAGAGTTTGAGGTTAAGGCCGGTGGAGTTAGTTTTTTCTGAGAGTTGTTTGTTTTCATTTATCAGTTTTTCAACAGTGAGCTGAAGATTGCGGTTTTGTCGGGTGAGGAATTCGTTTTCGATGTTAACGGTTTGAAGCAGGGTTTCATACTCTTTTTTGGTTTGTTCAAGTGTGCTTTTGGAAATGGTTATCACTTCACTTGTGATGGGTGGTTTACCGGTCTGTGGATTCACGGGAGCGGATGTGTCATAAGATATCTGGTGCGTTGAGGTCTCATTTAGCAGGCGGAGGTTTTCATCTCTGAGGCGCTGTAAATCGCTTTGCATGTTTGTGATCAACGTTTCTTTCTTGTAGAGGCTGTCGTTGAGGTTCCAGAGAGCGGTGCTGTCGACTTTGATGGTTGTATTTTCAGAGATGGTATGTTTGGTTTTGCACCCTACCAGGAAGAGGAGTGCTGTTAAGAGAAACAAGATCAGTGGTACAGTTCGGAGTGGTGCAGCAGTAGATCCAAGTCGTGCAGTGTTTTGAGTTGCTGCTGTTCGATGTGATACAGTATTTTGGATTGTACCAATTTGGGGTGTACCAGAATGGGATACAGGTGTATGGAATTCAGCTATATTGGAAGCTGCTGGCTGGGATGCAGACAGTATTTTCATTTCTTTCTTCATAATGCTTTACGGATTGCTTCCAGGAACTTGTAATGGTACCCCGCGATGGTATGGGCGTTATCGAGTCCGTTGACGATACGCCGGGCACCGAAGGGGTCGTCGCGGTGGTGATTGAGATAGTCTTCAAGCGATCGTCCAGTGAAGTCACCCCGGTTGGATTTTCCCAGGATCATCCCTTCAACCAGGATCTGGGCAGAGATGTCGGGAACCAGTGCAAGCTCCGGTTGTTCCAGGAGCGGCAGGCTCATCAGCTCACCAATCCGCTCGTAATTCTCAAACCATGTTAGCTGAACATCACCACGGCCATAATAGATCTGATCCGGCCAGGTATAAATCTGGCCACACTGTTTCATTTTTCTTCCGTAGGATTTCCCGCGACCTTTCCCCCACTCTTCTATCGGTTGCATAGTATGGGCGGTTTCGTGATAGGATGTGGCCAGCATATAAGCTCTCCACCGGTCGTCGGTCACATCAAACTTATCAAATGCTGCAAGTTTGTGGAGAATCCCCTCCCGTTGGCGGTCGTTCAATTTTCCGCGGAAGAGCGATCGGTTGATTTCCTGAAAGAAGAGTTGCCGGTTCATGATGTTGAGTGATTGAGTTTTGATTCGTTGCTGCAGAAGAAAAATTGGAGTGGGTATTGGTTCATTTTGAGTATTCTTTGGATTTATGGTTATTCATCAACTCGTTTGAATGTACCACGAGGTGGTACCCGGTTTTCACAATCTTCCACCATGCAATAGTGATCGTCACCATCCTTGCGCCAGCGGATCTCCCTCTCCACCGTTTTCTCGAGACCAGTGATCCGTCGGTGATCTTCCATGATCTGCAACTGGAGCAGGGCGATATCCTTTTTTAATTTCTCGTTAATGCTCTCTTTCTCTTTCAGCATCCTCAGCAATTCCTCTGAGTTGGACTTATTGTAAGAGTTCATTTTCTCCATGTGGGCGACCGTGCGTTCCAGGAGACCCATCATCTCGGTTGCGGCCAGGGCATCCTCCCGCTTGGCCGATGCTTCGGACTGTGAAGCTTCGCTTTGCTTGATCCGTCTATTCTCCCTGCGGTTGATGATGGAAGAGATCAGTCCGCCGAGGGCACCACCACCGGCAAAAGAACCCAGGGTGAAGAGCCAATCAGATGGTATGTCGAGCAGTTCAAACATCGGATTGATGTGATATGATTAACTGAAATCGGTAAAAAACCGCTCCATTGCGGAGCGGTTAATCAGGGAAAATCATCCGACTACCTAAGCAATCGTCTTTTGTCCGAGGTAAGCACTGGTAGCTACCAGTGAACCATCCTTGGAGACAAAGCCCAGGTAAACCTCAACGTCGTCACCGGTCCAGTTAGCCGGTATCGTCAGCACGTCAGCCTCGGTGGAACGTTCAGCTCCGTTCGTCTTGAAGACAGCCTGACCCTTCGAGATGTTGAATGCCAGCGGCATTGCCATGTCGGCACCCAAGGCGTTGCTGACCCCACTGTTATCAGTCCAGGCGAAAGAAATGCTACCTGAAGCAGCGGTTGCAGTAGCATCCTCAGCACCCAGAAGACTACCCTTGGAGACCAGTGCATTGGGATAATCCAACTCGAAGTCGGGGAAAGTGCCCGTTACAGCGTTGCTGACATTGTAGGACATGGCGGCGTTGTAAGCCGACTGCTTGCTGGTGTAGGGTTTGAAACCCACGTTGAGATAGGCAACGATTGGCCGGAGGAAATCCAGGGCCACCGTGAATTTCGTTCGTTGGGTCACCTGACCCTCGGTACGAGGATTCTTCACACTTGCGGGAAGGCTTCGGATGTAGTCGATGCCTTTCCAGGACGCACCGACAACAGTGCCCACCTTGCCGGAGAATCCACCTAACACACCTTTTTTAATTGTACCCATGATAGATTGAATTTAAAATGTTAAACATCCAGTTTTTCGAAGTTGATTCGGACTTGGTACGGGCTTGGTACGGTTTATATTCGGATTCAGTATCGATATGAGGCTGGTACCGATTGATTGAAATATGTCACCAAACCTGGTATTCTATCCGAAGCACTCCGGGAATAAAATTACAATGAGTAATGGATGAATAGTTAACTTAGTGAAGGATACGTTATTATGCATTGTTTTGCAATGTGTTGCCTTGTTGGCTTTCAGTGAAAATCTAACAATACTCTAACGATGCACTAATAAAAATCTAATGATTTATGCATTGTTCTGAAATATGGTACGGTACGATTTGGCGCGACGCGACGGTACTGTTTTATCCGACGCTGAGGATCCATCATAAAGTGTATTTTCAAATATTTGAAGTGGGTATAACTATATTTTGGCAGTATAATGAGATTACTGTCGAAATATAGTCAGGCATTTAGTTCAGTAATTTGGATTAGTAGAGGGAAGGAATAAGATGAAAACTTAGCGATCAGCAAAGGGTGGCTTTGTAATCGGCAAGGTTTTCCGGTGAAATACTATTTCCGCGGATGCGGAATTGGAGATTTCATCGGAAACCCGCAGGGCTTGACCTTGCAAGATTACAGCGAAAGCCACCTTACCTTTGCGGGGTTTTCATTTATGAGGATGGAGTACTACCAATATCTTTTAGCTAGATAATTTTTAAGTTCGTTATATTTGATGTTGCTTAAGCTTTTTGTCAAAAGTTTTTCAGGAGAAATTATTATGTATTTAGACTTGTCTTTTAATTGTTTTTCCCAAGTAGTTTTCATGTCAGTTTTGCTGCATTTGTATATTTTATAAAGTAAGTCTTTGTTGTCAGATGGTATGACATGAACATGTAGATAGTTCTCAGCTTTTATAGTTTCAATAACACTGTTTTTCACAAGTTGCTCGGCCCATAAAGTCTGTCTCATTAACTGATAAAATGGCTCATAATAGTAGCATTGGTGGTCAGAATTTTCGAGTTGGTCTGAATTGTTAATCAGATTTGTGTAACGCTTCTTTCTAACTACACCTTTACATTTAACCGGGTCTTTCTTATAGCCTTCAACGGCTCTGTTCTGATTGTTGTAATATTCAGTATATTTCCACTCAATCGGGATAATCCATAGTGTACCGTTTTTATGTTGAGCATAAACAAGTGCATCAATAGAAGTACAATTATTTCCTCTATTTGGCTTACCTTCATTCAGGTGATCTAAATCACTGACTGCTTCAAATTGTATATAAGCAGGATTATATTTATCCGTTGAAATTTCAAAGACATCAACAAAGTCATCAGAAATAGTTTTGATCATTTGTAACACTGCATGTTTATCATTTCGGATAAAAAACAAATGATTTATACACGCTATTTGTGATGATAAAACATGTCCTGTTGGTTTTTTTCCACCCCACCATGAAATTCTGTTATTTTTAAAATAATCAATCACATCACTACGTAAAGGTTTGAAGATGTTTTTTTCTTCATCTAATATGACAAATTTTCTTTCTTTACCGAAGAATTTTCCACCCGCAAGAACACCTTCGAAAAGTTCACTATTATCAATTAAGTTTATTGATCTTTCTCTCTGGTTTTCCTGGTAAGTTGATTTCATGATATAAAATTTATTAGTTGTACTAATTTCCGCAGTAGCGTAAAAGCTAAAGCTATTTAGCGCATATGCAGATTTCTTGTTAATTATTCGTTTTATCATTCTCATTTTTTGTATT
>LNAP01002741.1_pt3 | contig 19156 bp, 18 predicted proteins | sample 602601 | NCBI WGS metagenome assembly LNAP01 (sample SAMN02440304, study PRJNA202911) | soil metagenome | biome: Subtropical and temperate rainforests or woodlands; isolation source: soil samples (1 kg each in a 20% v/v slurry with milli Q water) were... ...
GCCGGCCATTTTGTTCAGGATCCCCACCATGCAGGTCAGCAAATCGAACAAGCTCGCCAACGTCTGCTACGACATTCGCGGGCCGGTGCTCAAGCACGCCAAACGCCTGGAAGAGGAAGGCCATCGCATCCTCAAGCTGAATATCGGCAACCCGGCGCCGTTTGGTTTCGAAGCCCCTGAGGAAATTCTCCAGGACGTGATCCGCAACCTGCCCACCGCCCAGGGCTACAGCGACTCCAAAGGCCTGTTCAGCGCCCGCAAGGCGGTGATGCAGTACTACCAGCAAAAGCAGGTGGAAGGCGTGGGTATCGAGGACATCTACCTCGGTAACGGTGTGTCCGAGCTGATCGTGATGTCGATGCAGGCACTGTTGAACAATGGCGACGAAGTGCTGATTCCGGCGCCCGACTACCCGCTGTGGACCGCCGCCGTCAGCCTGGCCGGCGGTAACCCCGTGCACTACCTGTGCGACGAGCAAGCCAACTGGTGGCCGGACCTCGACGACATCAAGGCCAAGATCACCCCGAACACCAAGGCCCTGGTGATCATCAACCCGAACAACCCGACCGGCGCCGTGTACTCCAAAGAAGTACTCGAAGGCATGGTGGAACTGGCGCGTCAGCACAACCTGGTGCTGTTCTCCGACGAAATCTACGACAAGATTCTCTACGACGAAGCCGTGCATATCTCCACCGCAGCGCTGGCCCCGGACGTGTTGTGCCTGACCTTTAACGGCTTGTCCAAGTCTTACCGCGTAGCGGGTTTCCGCTCTGGCTGGGTGGCCATTTCCGGGCCCAAGCACAAAGCGCAGAGCTATATCGAAGGCATCGACATCCTGGCCAACATGCGCCTGTGCGCCAACGTGCCAAGCCAACACGCGATCCAGACCGCACTCGGCGGCTACCAAAGCATTAATGACTTGGTGTTGCCGCAAGGCCGCCTGCTGGAACAGCGCAACCGTACCTGGGAGCTGCTCAATAACATCCCGGGCGTGAGTTGCGTGAAGCCGATGGGCGCGTTGTACGCCTTCCCGAAAATCGACCCCAAGGTGTGCCCGATCCACAACGACGAGAAGTTTGTTCTCGACCTGTTGTTGTCGGAGAAACTTCTGGTGGTACAAGGCACCGCGTTTAACTGGCCGTGGCCAGATCACTTCCGCGTGGTGACTCTGCCGCGCCTTGACGACCTCGACCAGGCCATCGGGCGCATCGGTAACTTCCTCAAGACCTACAGCCAATAAGGCACCCACCGAGCATGGATCTGCAGATCGACGACTTCTATAAAGATGCCGCAGCGGGCCTCCTGCTGCTGTATCAGGCCTTTCCGCGCAAGGTCGGCCTGTATGTCGAAGACCTGATCGGCCGCGAGGAGCCGGACGAATTCGGCCTACCCAGCAAACGCCACCAGGCCTGCCTGGGCGCGCTGCTGTGGCTGGCCGATGAAGGTTATCTGCGTTACGAATCGACCATCCATTACGACGCGCTGGACCAAGCGGTGCTGAGTGAAAAAGGCTTTCTGCGCCTCTCGCGCGGCGTACCCCACGCCTTGCCCGACGGCGATGCCCTGCCCCCGAGCGTACGGCGTGTGCAGGCCACCCTCGCCCATCAGTTGCGCGAAGCCATTCAGCAGCAGCACAGCGAACGCATCGCCAGGCTGACCCGCCTGCTGTTTACCAGCACCTTGAATGGCACAAACGACACAGTTTGAAATAGTCGCCGAGTTGTATAGCGCGGGGGGCCGCCCTTATATACCCCGCACTAGTCGTATGTCTTTTTGCTCAAAGGAGAGTCCTCACACCATGATGCGCATTCTGTTGTTCATGGCCACCAACCTGGCGGTTCTGCTTATCGCCAGCATCACCCTGAAACTGCTTGGGGTGGATCGCTTCACCAGCCTGCTGGTCTTCTGCGCCGTATTCGGTTTCGCCGGTTCGCTCGTCTCGCTGTTCCTGTCCAAGTGGATGGCGAAGATGAGCACCGGTACTCAGATCATCAGCCAACCGCGCACCCGTCACGAACAGTGGCTGCTGCAAACCGTTGAAGAGCTGTCGCGTAACGCCGGTATCAAAATGCCGGAAGTCGGCATTTTCCCCGCCTACGAATCCAACGCCTTCGCCACCGGCTGGAACCGCAACGACGCCTTGGTCGCCGTTAGCCAGGGCCTGCTGGAGCGTTTCTCGCCCGATGAAGTCAAGGCCGTGCTGGCCCACGAAATCGGCCACGTCGCTAACGGCGACATGGTGACCCTGGCGCTGATTCAGGGCGTGGTGAACACCTTCGTGATGTTCTTCGCGCGGATCTTCGGCAACTTCGTCGACAAGGTCATTTTGAAAAACGAAGAAGGCAACGGCATCGGTTTCTACATCGCCACCTTCTTTGCCGAAATGGTTCTGGGCATTCTCGCCAGCACCATCGTCATGTGGTTCTCCCGTCGCCGCGAATTCCGCGCTGACGAAGCCGGTGCCCGCCTGGCCGGTACCAGCGCCATGATCGGCGCCCTGCAACGCCTACGCTCGGAACAAGGCGTGCCGGTGCACATGCCCGAGACCATGAGCGCCTTCGGCATCAATGGCGGCGTACGTGAAGGCCTCAAAGCCTTGTTTATGACCCACCCGCCGCTGGAACAACGCATTGCCGCTTTGCAAGCTCGCGGCTGATAGCCCCAGCAATGAAAAAGGCGACCCTCGGGTCGCCTTTTTTATAACCGTAAAAAGCCGATCACAGGATCGGCCTTCTCGTGCTTAGTTAACGCTCAACTTGGCGCGGTTTTTCTCCAGTGTCGCCGCGCCAATGCCCTTCACCTCCAACAACTCCTCGACCGAGGTGAACGGGCCGTTGGCCTCACGAAACTCGACAATCGCTTTGGCCTTTACCGCACCAATACCAATCAGATCGCGCTCCAACGCTGCCGCATCAGCGGTGTTGAGGTTGACCATACCGGCCTCTGGCGCTTTGCTGGGCGCAGACGTGGCAGGTTGGCTGATAGCAGGTTTGGTGGGATCGACTTTGACCGGCTCGGCCGCAAAGCTGCCGATGGAGAGAAACGCGAGGGTGGTGAACAACAGGGAAGACACGTATCCGTTACGCATGATGAAGCTCCTTGAGTAGGTTACGCAGGGGCTGTGTAGCGCCCTGCGATGGCCAACTTAGGGGCGCCTCAATGCAGTGTCAAATCACCGGACGAAGGTGTTTCCAAACGCTTTTTATGAATTAAATCAACGATTTCGCACTCCGGCAGATAGCCGTTAACATGCTCACGCAACAATTCCCGCAGACGCTCGTAATCATCACGCTCAACCACCAGAAAGATCTCGCTTAACACTTCCTTGAAAACAGCCCAAGGCAGGTGCTCCTCGTTAGCGCGCATGATCATCGGGTGCTCGGTGGGGCTAACGTTGTCGCCAATCAGCAGCTCCTCATAGAGCTTTTCACCGGAACGCAGGCCAGTGAACTCAATCGCGATATCGCCATGTGGGCTCTGCTCATTGCGCACGCTCAGGCCGGACAGATGCACCATCTTCTCCGCCAACTCGGCAATTTTCACCGGCGAGCCCATATCCAGCACAAACACATCGCCGCCCTGCCCCATGGAACCGGCCTGAATCACCAACTGCGCAGCCTCGGGAATGGTCATGAAATAACGGGTGATATTCGGGTGGGTAACCGTGATCGGCCCGCCGCGCTTAATCTGCTCACGAAACAGCGGAATCACCGAACCCGAAGAGCCCAGTACATTGCCGAAACGAACCATGGTGAAACGGGTTCTGTTGGCACAAGCGCCCGCCTTGCTGCTGAGTAACAACGGCTGCTTTTCAGCACTCAGCGCCTGCAGAACCATCTCCGCCAAGCGCTTGGTGCTGCCCATCACATTGGTCGGGCGCACCGCTTTATCAGTGGAAATCAGCACAAAGTGCTCAACCCCGGCCTGCAACGCGGCTTGTGCGGTTTGCAGCGTGCCAAACACATTGTTTAACACCCCTTCGGCCACATTGTGCTCAACGATAGGCACATGCTTATAAGCCGCCGCGTGGTAGACGGTATTGACGCTCCAGGTGCGCATCACATCCAGCAGCCGCTCAGGGCTGCGTACCGAGCCCAAAATCGGGATCAGCTTGATGCCCAGCCCCTCGTGACGAATACGCCCCTCCAGCTCGCCCTGGATGCTGTACAGGTTGTACTCACTGTGCTCGAACAGCACCAATGCGGTCGGCGCAGACGACAAAATTTGCCGACACAGCTCAGAACCAATCGAACCGCCCGCCCCGGTCACCATCACCACCTGATTGCGAATGCAGCGCTCAAACAGATCGGCGCGCGGCGGCACCGCATCGCGCCCAAGCAAGTCGGCGATATCCACCTCCTGCAGATCGCTGACATTCACCCGGCCGCTGGCCAAATCCATAAACCCGGGCACCGTACGCACATGCAGCGGATAGGCCTCCAACGCCGCGAGAATCTCCCGGCGCCGCGAACGTGAGGCCGACGGAATCGCCAGCAGCACTTCCTGCACGCCGGTTTCCTCGATCATCAACTGGATATCGCGCGAGGTGTACACCTTCAAGCCCGCCACCACACGGTTGGCAATGCCCTCATCGTCATCGATAAACGCCACCGGGCGCATGCCCTTGCCCATGCGCAGAGCCGCCACAAGTTGGTTGCCAGCGGAGCCGCCGCCGTAGATGGCGACCTTAGGCAGGCCGTCGTCGTGGCGCAAGAAAGGTACGTGTTGGCCGGCCAGAAGCCAGTCGCCGAGAAAGTACTGGCGCATAAACAAACGAAGGCCGCCAAGCATCAGCAGGCTGAGCCACCAGTAGTTGAAGACCAACGAGCGAGGCACCAACACATCAGCGCGGTACAGATAGATGTACACGCCAAGTACCAGCGACGACAGTGAAACCGCCTTGAAAATCGCCACCAGCGCTTCATTGCCGAAGTAGCGCATAACCGCGCGATACATGCCCAGGCGAATAAAGATTGGGATGGCAATAATGGGCGCAATCAGAAATAACCACGCGTATTCGCCGAAAGGATCAATCGGACGCTCTATGCCGAGACGCACAATAAACGCCAGCCAAAGCGCGCCCCAAACCAACACCACATCAGCGCAGATCTGCAGCAGACGCTTATAGCGACGTCGCAGCCCAACCAGGCGATCGCGCAGCTGGATGCTTTCCTTACCCTTCGTACGTGCCACGGTTACTCCCGTCCTTGATCACTTGCGTCGCGCATTATTCACTACTCTTGCTTCCCTGCCTCGTACCGAGCCGCCAAAAAGACCAATGGGGCGCAGGCCACGAAAAAACCTAGCAGCCCCTCTAGATAGCCCATCCCCACCAGCAACGCGAGCGGCAGCAACCAGCAAAGGTTAATCGCCAACACTGCCAGCGTCACCGGCAAATGACGCCCGTAGCGGCGCGAGGCATATTGATAGGCATGGCTGCGATGCGCTTCGTAAACCTTATCGCCGCGCAGCAGGCGACGCAGCAGCGTGAACGTGGCATCGACAATAAACACCGCCAGCAAAACCAGCCAACTCCACAACAACTGCGGTGCCGCCCAGGCAGCCTGCAACGACAAGATACCCAGCACCAGACCGAGAAAGCCGCTTCCGGCATCACCCATAAAGATCTTCGCCGGAGGGAAGTTCCAAAACAGAAATCCCGCACTAGCTGCCGCTAACAGTAGCGGCAACAAAGCCATGCTAGACATGCCAAGCGCCATATAGAGCAATGCCCCGCCGACACAAACAGTCACCGCCTCGACGCCGGCAATGCCGTCGATTCCGTCCATAAAGTTGTAGAGATTGAGCAGCCAGACCAGATAAAACGCAGCCGCAATATGGCCAAACCAACCCAAATCAACGCTAAAACCAGCTACTTGCAACGGCGGCAAGCCGCCCAGCCAAAACAACGACCAAATCGCGGCGCTGAAATGAGCAAGCAAACGCCAGCGCGCAGCGATATGGCCGTGGTCATCGAGAAAGCCCACGATCGCCACACAGCCGCCGGCCCCCAGCAATGCCAGTGCCACCGACCAACTCACCCCGCCCTGCCACGCCAATAGCGGCAACACCAAGAGAAAACTCAACACAATCGCCACACCGCCGCCACGGGGCGTCGGCACCGTATGGGAACTGCGGGCGTTGGGAATGTCCATCAGGCTACGAGACAGAGCGTAGCGGCGCAGAACCCAAGTCAGCAGCAACGAAACCAGCGCCACAAGTGGCAGGAACCAGTACAGAGTCATCGGCATCATTGCTCTAAGAAATGCGTGGCGGTGCGCTGCAACGCCAGGTCCAGGGTCACGGGCGGCGCCCAGCCCAAAACAGCTTTAGTCTTACTGATATCTACCTGCAGCGAACCGCACAGCCGCTGCGCCACCGCGCGCTTACCCAGTAGCGTGGCAACTGTGGCCAACAGCCAAGCCGGTAGCGGCAGTAAACGTACCGGCTTACCGAGGGCGGCGGCAAGACGGCGCAGCAGCTGCGAGGTAGACACGTCCTCGTCGTCGCTGACAAGAAACGTTTGATTGGCGGCGGCTGGATGCTCGATACAGGTAACGATCAAATCAACCAAGTTATCCACGGCAACCAGACTGCGCAGGTTATGGATAGCGCCTAGCGGTAGCGGTATACCTTTGGCCAGCCAACTCATCATGCTGTGGAAATTTGCGCCCACCCCAGGTCCATAAACCAGCACCGGGCGAATGATCACCATCTCCATGCCAGTCTCTGCGCCAAGGCCACGCAGGGCTTGCTCGGCCTCAAGCTTGGAGACGCCATAAGCATCCAACGGTGCTGGTGTGGCGTCGGCGCTGTAAGGCTGGCCAAGCAGAGTTTGTTCACCATTGACCTTGACTGAGCTAAGGAAAATAAAGCGCTTAACCCCGGCGGCAGCGGCTTGCCGGGCCAGACTGAGGGTGCCTTCGACGTTGATCTTACGAAACGCTGTCAGAGGATCGCTGCTGCTGTCATTCATGACATGCACGCGCGCCGCGCAATGCACCACGCACTGCAGCCCCTGCAAGGCCTGCTGCCAGTTGCCAGGTGCGGCAAGATCGATACTGACCTGCTGCGCATGAACGGCATTGCGTACCGCTGCGCGGGGGCTAAACCCATTCGTCAGCGCCAGACGCTGCAACACTGCCGCACCGACAAAACCGTTAGCCCCCGTTACCAGCACCGCAGTCATTGCTGGCTCTCAGACGAGACGCGCACCACGCCACCGCCAGCGTAATAACGCAGGAAATACTTCAGCATGCCGGTGAGATACCAATAGAAGTGCCAGGAAAAAACAGTACGGTTTTTGAACGCACCTTTATGCACCGCCGTAACCTGGGGCAAATACAACACGCGCTCGTTTGCTTCGCGACGCGCGCGCAGGCAAATATCAACGTCCTCGAAATACATAAAATAACGCTCGTCAAACCCGCCGACCTGACGGTAAAGGTCGCAGCGAAAGAGTAAAAACGAGCCCGCCGCCCAGTCGCACAGCAACGCGGTATTAATAGTCCGTTTATCGATAACCGCCGGGTTACCAATCTCACTGCGCTTAGCCAGGTAATCACCAATACGCGGAAAGTGCCGGATGGAAAAATCCGGGCGACTCATGCCCGCATCGGAGAACAAATTGATCGCCGCCAACCGCGGTTGTAGCGTCGCCAATTGCTCATGAAGCACCGCGAGCATGCTTGGCTGGATAAACACATCAGGGTTGCAGCAGACGAAATAATCCTCATCGCCCATGCCGTGCTCAGCCCAATAGGCGAATCCCCTATTGTTGTTGGCGCCAAAGCCCAACGGCTTAGGCCCTGGCTGCAAATAGACCAAGTCCAGGCCCGCGCAAAGCTCGCGCAACTGTGGCTGGCCCAGGTTATCCACCACACAAACGCGCAAAAAATCCTGCTGAGCAAGAGGAGGCAACGCCTCGGCAAGTAACTCAGCGTGCCCATGGGAAACAACACAAAAATAAAGGTGCACGTCTAAAACCAAAGTTAGTTATCTGAAAGCAGCGTGGCTAATGTGGGGCGGCAGTTTTAGCGCCATTAAGAAACTCGATAATGCGCGAAGCCATGTGCTGGATGTCGACAATAATCAACCGCTCGCTGGGCGCAATGCCCTCAGCGCCTACGTCTGTAGACATTACTGTGGCGCCTGCATCAAGCATCTGTAGCACCTTGATCTTCACGCCTGCGCCGAATAGAAGTGGCGCCACGCACAACGTTGCCGCCTGGAAAGCCGGCGCAGGATCGTCCACAGGCCCCACCACATTGAACCCCGGCAACACGCGGGAAAGCGCACGCAATACAGGCCCAGGACCAAGCCCCAAAACCCAAAACACCGCCTGTGGAAACTCCCGACGCACCCGCCACCAATTGAACAGCGCAAAGTGAATCACCGATCGGCTGTTCTCGGGCCGCCCCATATTGCCGAAAAAAACCAGATTCGGACCCGAACCAAACTGCTCCAACACATCATTAATGGCCCGAGCATTATCCACCTCGCCTACCGCTGTGCCTTGCACGCCCCACACCTCGGCCTTGCCGCTAAAACCCAGGTCGGCCAACAACGCCCCATCCTTCTCGGACAGCAAGTAACAATCACGCACACGCCGCAACAACGATGCTTCCACCCGCCGAACCCAGGGATACACGAAGCGCTTTAAAGGAGAACGCGCAACCTTCTGGCTAACCACGTCATGGACGAAATAACTGACAGGCAAGGCGCCTACATGTGCGACAAAACCCAACGAAGACGGGAAATCAATCCATAGTTCCGTCGGCTGCTTCTCCTTTATCAACCTTTGCAAGGCAGCGATTGCGGCGGGTGACGTCCGGGTAAAAAACCAAGGCGCAATCCAGGCCCCAGAGAAAACATGCAGCAAGATAGCCAACAGCGTTGACCCGCGTGAACTCGTCACCTCGGTATAAGAGTCACACCAGGAATCCACCTGAGCATTTTTACGCTGATAACCAGGTGCTACGCACAGCACATCCACACGATCAGCCTCTGCACGCAAGCGCTGCAGACTGCCGGCACAGATAGCCTCCCCCGCGCCGATATAGCCACTGGCACCGGGGTGAAATGAAGTGACGAAGAGGACTCGTCGGGGGTGTTGAAGCATAGAACCGCCATGACTGGAACAACAAATAAGGCTAATGCAGAACGAAGACAAACAACTGACCGATCAAATAGTAGGAGGCACGTTGTCTTTGTAGATCTTCAGCAAGCCATCCCCGAAGACACTATCTGGCTCCATCAAATTACCTTCAGCCCACTCATTCCAGGACTTAACGATTACGATGGGATGCTCTGCCTGCTGCAGTTTGAGTTGCGCCACCACGTTAAGCACGGTCTGCTTGAACGCCTCCAGCGTAAATCCTCGATAGATCGTCCCGCGCTTTTTATGGCGAGGGGTGGTATCCCAGCCGGTAAAGAGTACCGGAATTTCGTGTTTACTCAACGCATCGGCACTGCGCGGCAGCGCGGTTTTATTAAAATCAAAAACGATTGGTCCCAAGGCATTCCAGTTATAGCGCTTGATTAACTGTTCTTTAACAAACTGCACGGGACTACTGGCCTTTCGGCGCTGAAACGCTGAATTCGAGCTGAGATAGCGATCGAATAGCCCCAGAGAGTCTTCCGTAGAATTTTCCGCAATGAGATAAATCCCTGGAAAACCCTCAAGCTCTGCGAGCCGACGAAAAACCTCAACAAAACAGGGTAAGTCGGGAATACCTTGAGGTAAAAACACGCCAAACACCGGCTTACCATCGACTTTAATATAGTTATCGCTCTTAAAATGCGGTAAGCGCTTATAGAAGTAGGCTGTGTAATCTTCTTCACCCAGATACTTCTGCTCCTGGAGCATTTGATGGGTGGTTTTATTTTCCCAAGAGTGATTCGCCCAACTAAAGCAATACCTGAAATCCGGACACTTTTCTAAAATTAATTCAGCAGGTCGCTCCAGCAACTGTTTACCGTCGCCGAACCAGTAATCCCAAATTAGAAAGCCGGTAATACCATGGTCGCTAGCGATACGTGATTGCCAGTCCAAGACCTCAGAATTCAGCAAATTATATTCATTAAAAGGCGCGACAGGTCGACGAAGCTCTTGCCAGGGGTAGTACTGCCGAGCCTCACGAAGATTAACCCATTCAGTAAACTCTGTACCCCACCACAGATTATTTTCGGGAATCTCGTGAAACTGCGGCAAATAATACGCCAGAGAAATAATCTTCTTCAAATAAAACCGCCCATACACGAAGCGTATAATAAAATGGGTCGCTATAAAATCACGACGAAAAGCTTAAAGCATATCAACCGTTTAAAGCGGACAACACGAAACTTAATAAAGCCAAATATTAACCAGCACTTAAACTGCGAGCTAATATTGACTAAGCTGCAACCTAACCGCATGTCTTCTTGACCCAAGACAAGCCAATTTCTGAAATCCGGGTTAAGAAAAAAGTACGACCATAGCCCTTCCCCCAGAGAAGTAGCTTTTAATTTCTCCAGCACGCCAAACTTAATTAACTGTTACAACCTCGACTTCAGGCAGCGGAAATACCAAGTTCACTCCCGATAGCTTTTTATTAGACGTAAAAAAACTGCGGAAATGCCATGGCAGCACGATCATATAGTCCGGCCTCTTTGCAAGAAGCTCTTGCTCGGGAACGATAGGTAACCAGGTACCCGGCGTATAGCAACCAAATTTCTCCGCATTGACCTCACCAACGCAATCCACGTGTTGAACGGTAAGCCCACAATATTGCAGCAGAACATTGCCCTTAGTTGACGCACCAAGTACAGCCACTGTTTTGCCTGCCGTTTTCGCTTTAGCAATGAAATCGAGAAGATCGTGCCGAGTTCGGACCACACGATCAGAAAACTCGTGATAAGGCTGCAGAGTGTCGAGTCCGCGGGCGGACTCTTTGCTTAGAATTGTTTGCACCAGAGGGCTAACCGAGGCATCCCCGCTGGCTTTCTTAACAGTCACAGAAAAGCTGCCACCGTTAATGTCGTTGAACTCAACGTCAATGATACGAAAACCTACTCGGTCAGCCATCCACTTGATCTGGCGCAGCGCATAGAACTCCAAGTGCTCGTGGCACACCGTGTCGTAAGAGTTGGTGTCCAGCATCGTCGGCATATAACTCTGCTCAAACACCCACACACCATCGTCCGCCAACACATCATAAACCTGACGCATGAAACCCATTGGATCTTCAAGGTCATAGAACATAGAGAACGAAGTAACGATCTTAGCCTTTTGGCCAGGAAACCGCTCTTGAACCAACGCAGCCGAGAAGAAATCCGGAATAAGTTGGATATGCTCAGGATAATAACTATGGAACTTGATGCCCGTAGGATCGACCCCGACTAATACAGGACCGTCTTTTGGATATGCCTGCAACGTAGTGCTGTCGTTGCTACCGATATCGACTACCAGATCGCCCTTTTCCAAGGTTACCAAGCCGAGAATACGTTCGACTTTGTTATTGAGGTGCGCGACCATGCTCGCATTCAGGCCCGAGCGATAACCGTAGTTTTCACCGTACATCTCGCCAAGGTCGTAGGAATGCCCCATCTGCAACAGACCGCAAACTTCGTCTCCCCCCATGCACTTAACTAAATGCAACGGGCCGGAGGTGACATCTGCCCCACGCTCTTTGGGGAAAACCCCAGTTAACATCTGCTCGCCCAAATCCAACACGCGCTCAAGCTGCGTATTGCCGCAAATTCTGCATGCACTAACTTTCTTGTACATTGCCGCAACCTTATCCATTTATTGGCCCCTGCTCATTCAATACTTGCACATCAGCATCCACCATCATGCGTATCAGCTCTTCGAACCCAATCTCAGGGCTCCAACCTAACGCTGCATACGCCTTGGCGGCAGAGCCGACCAAAAGGCCGGACTCAGGTGGCCGGTATGCCCCTGCATCCTCACGAACATACGCGCGGTAGTCTAACCCCAAATAGCTGAACGCAATGTCGCACAACTCTCTTACTGAATGTGATGCGCCAGTCGCGACAACGTAGTCTTCGGCACTCTGCTCCTGCAGCATCAGCCACATTGCCCTAACAAAATCGCCTGCAAACCCCCAATCACGCCGAGCATCAAGATTGCCAAGGCACAACTCGCTTGACAGACCCAGCTTGATCTTCGCGGCCTCATGAGTGATTTTTCGGGTCACAAAACCCAAACCACGTCGCGGACTCTCGTGATTAAACAAGATGGCCGAACAAGCAAAAAGACCATAGCGATGGCGATACATTCGTACCATAACATCCGCATAGAGCTTGGCTGCTCCATAAGGACTGCGCGGGTTGGCTGGGGTGGATTCTGTTTGAGGACTTTCAAGTGCCTCGCCAAACACTTCCCTGCTGGATGCCTGACAAAAACGTATGCCAGTATCGACAGCGCGAATTGACTCAAGCATGCGAGTTACGGCGATGCCATTTATCTCGCTCATTCCGACGGGGTCGTCATACATGCCCGCGCCAGATGAATAAGCGGCGAAATTGTAAACTTCATGCGGCAGATATTTAGACAAGACTTCCGTCATACAGCCTTGATCCAGCATGTCCCATTCAACCAACTCTACGGCGCCTTCAAGGCCGACAGAAAGTGCTGGAGCTTTTTGCCCGCCCCGTACAGCACCGATGACCCGATAGCCTTTGGCTAGCAGCAAATCGGCCATGTACGAACCGTCTTGGCCGGTGATGCCGGTGATAAGCGCAGTACGCATAAACTCAGGCTCCAATCACACCACAAAGTCGGGCCACAAAGCGGCTTAAGCAGTTGGAGTTTCGGCTAGACAGTAGATCTTGCACCGTCAATGGATTTGGACCTATTAAAGTAAAATAAATCACCATAACTACGTTAGCCAACGATGCAGGAAATATGCTTAAAAAATACGCCATAGTCCGCTTCAAGCCACCCACATCTGCGGGCCAGAATTGATGAAATTCGGCACTTGTATAGGCACCCAACGCTCGATTTTTAAATAGTGCCTTTGCGCTGCACCATGGTTCTTTTAGGTAAACTTTTCGTTTAGCGGCATCCGAAAAATCAGGAAAAGACCAAACTAACTCAGGCCACTTGAACATCCATATCTCGTAACTGCGCGGGGTCCACATTGCGTTGCCATATCGAATAGTGATCAGTGGCGTAGCAATGGCCTTCACGTTAGCGAGGGCTGGGTTCTGAAAAATAACTCCGACATGAATAAACAAAGTACCGTAGTAGGAAGAGCGATCCCTCTCAAGCCAACATGACCGACGGATGACAACGCAACCTATGAACGATAAATATCCTGCCGTATCAATGAACATACGCTCGCGATCTCCCGCGCGATATGTATGATCGGTATCGAATTTTAGCCGTCGTTCCTCAACAACTTTAGACAGATCAACATTCCTGACCTCAGCGTTAACAACTACTAGATCTTCCTCTCCACCACCAAGCTCAGCCAAGACTCGCGCGATAGCACCAGTTTTAAGTAAGTCATCATCAGTCATTAGCCAGCAATATTTGCCTTGAGCGTAGCCGACGGCCTTATCAAAATCAGCATCAACTCCAGAGTTCACTTCCTCACGAAAATATCTGACTGAATCGTATCGTTGAGAATATTCAGTCATTATCTCTGGCGTATTATCAGGCGAAGCACCGTCTACCACGACAATTTCAACGCCCGGCTCCATCTGACCTAGAATAGAGTTTAACGTTTCACCGATAAAGGCAGCTCTTTTGTAAGTAGCGATGCAGATGGAAAGTTTTATAGTCATAAGCGAGTTTCGTCCTAATCAACCGCGCAGCATTTCTAGCGATTCCGCAAATACGTAGTTGAAGGTTTCGGAACTGGCATGCCGTTTCGCCACCCACTCATCAACGTCAACTCGACTTACCAGCCGAGGGTCAGTCGTTGCTGTGAAAGCCTGGTAACCATGTTCCCAGAACAACTGGAATATATGCTCGAAATCAGGGTTTGTACCTTCAGGATGAAACTCTTCCAAGCAGATCTCAAGCAACCAAATCGGCTTGATGGTGAGCGCAAGCGTGTTGAGTGCTCCTTTAAGCACTTGATACTCCGCTCCCTCCACGTCCATTTTCACAAACAAACGCTGACCGACAAAACGCCCAGCCAGCACATTATCTAAGGTTGAAACAGGCACGATCTTGTGATGCCGAGCGGAATAACCTGCCCAGTTTTTTATCAATGAGGCGGATGGTCCCGACGCACCATACAGCGTCAACAACCCAGGGCGCTCGCTAAGCGCCAACGGGAATACTTCTGCATTATCTTCCCAACCGTTTGCAGTTAGATTCTGGAATAGACAATGGAGGTTTTGCTGCTGAGGCTCAAAAGCGACTACCGGTTTACCATTTTGCAACGCAAGACATGTGTAGTAACCCAGATTGGCACCGATATCGATAAAAACATCTACTTTTGGCAACAACCGAGAAATCACTGCAGTTTCTTCGCGCTCGAATTGTCCATTACGCATCAACTCATAAGCAGGATGAAGGCCAGACGTCAACTTAAAGCCCAGCGGAGTTAATACCTCACTGGTCTTGGTCCAAACTTTAGTTCCCCACCAATCGGTAAGCACATGAAACCTCCACCGAAGGCTCATACTCAGTTTTACCAGCGAATCAGAGCGCTTCGCTATATTTCTCAACCACCGCGGCAAAATCGACATGTCTTTTCCGTTTGAAAGTCGGGTAGATATATATTTTTAAATGGTGACAAATTTTTGGTCAGCAATCAGTTCAAATTGCTGACTGCACGGTATACGGAATTTTTTGTACTGCGCTTGATTGCTAGCAAACTCCAGCCCCTGAACTTGATCCAAAAACTCAGCATCGAAATGCTTAGGATCAACGAAAAAGCCGTTTACGCCATTACGATCAACTGTAACGAAGCGATAGCCATGAAGCTCAAAAAATTTACGCCAACCCGCGATCGAGACACCATAATAGAGGTGAGTCGGATGTTCCTGTGTAAATACAAAATCTGACTTGTATTCAATAGTCATGCTGCGCTCAGCGCCATATACGGAGTTGTATTCAACTACGAATATTTTCGGACGAAATCCACTTTTAAAAATAGCTTCCGCAATGTAATAGTCGTTACCATCAATATCCAACGAAAAAATATCTGGATCGTGATGAAAAGACATGGCCTTGAGACCCTGCACACTCTCCTTTGTAACAAACATATTATGGCACTCAGCGCCAATACTAAAACCTAAAACCATTCGACGTGCGCGCTCAACTAACCTAGCGCTACCGTCGATCATCAGCCCATTATATTTTTCAGCAACAACTAACCAGCCAGAGTTATTCTCGATTCCATCCGCAGCACCAATCTCAATAAAGTAGCGATTACTTTCTTTGAGTTTTTTGCGTAAAACCTCAAGAATTCCATCTTCACCATTTTGACTAAACCCAGAAAACTCCCAAGTTTCTGGACGTTTCAGATCAATACTACGCGCCTGCATCATCGCTGCGCCTTTGCTAAGCGCAATGCTAATTCGCTGACGATCGCGAAGATCCAGCAAGTAATTAAATATCTTCTTGAACATGCTAGCCCCTTTATTTAAAACGAATTTTATTCCAATAATCAGCAACAAGCGTGCGTGAATCCTGCGAGAAACAAACACTCGACAATATCGCCCCCCCCCAGCACATCACACCAACAAGCAATTTCGTGATCAGCCCATCCCCAACTCTCAACATGGAGAGGTGACCGCAGAACCCAACCAAAGCAGATATCAGTAAGGGCATGCCGACACTTTTAAAAATCCAAGCTGATGTAGTACCTTTCAAGTGGCGCCGATGTGTAACAACAGCACCAACAAATAGGTAGAACAAGAAGAGCAAAAGTTGAGCAAAAGCTCCACCCATCGCCCCATAGAACATAGAGAACATAATTGTAAGCGGCACCATAACGACAATGAGCGACATATATATCGCAAACATTGGGCGAGGATTTCCGTGTGCCAGCATCAGTGCGTAGGGCATATGCATAACTCCATGCAATGCATAAGCCACTAGCAAGAGCGAAACAAGCGGATATAAATCCGCGGCCAAAGCATCACTGCCGACCCAGAACCCAATAAGAGGTTGCGCCAGCAAAATCACCGCCATAGCGGATGGGAAGAGCAATGTTGCCAACAATCGACTAGCAACTGGGTATAATCGATCTAATTCACTATACTTTTTTTGTGCAACAAGCGATGAAAATCTTGGATAAATCACGTTAAACACTGGAACAATCAGGATATACAAGCCACTAGCTAGTGTAGTAGCAAGCATATACTTACCAAAACCATCCAAGCTTAGCATTTTACTTAGGATCACTTTGTCCAATTGCGTCAACACCAGTCCAGCTACGGATATCGCTGCTACACCTAGTGAAAACTTTAAAACGCGGAGGACCGAATCTAGGTCGAAACGGACAACACTTAACTTTCCAATCACGAGCCACGCCGCTGTGCGCATAACCACAACATAAAGAAATCCGACACACGCTTGCCAGATAAAAAAAGCCTCTATAGTCGCAGACACAAAAGCAAGTATTGCAACAGCCCCTAGACTACCTATTGTAATCATGGACATACTAATAGCACTTGAGATAGTCACCCTCTGAGCACCAATTAGTGCCCCTTGATATAAACCAACAGGCCAACGGGCTGCCAAAACAAGCCCCATTAGCATTACGGCATTCGATATCGTCTGCGGCAAAAGTTTTTGGGAATAAAGCCAATAATTGGCGATTAATGGTGCTAATAGCAAGATTAATACAGCGATTGCCACCGCTACAGCCCAGTAAACAACAGCAAGACTATGTAACAACCTTCCTGCGCCACCAATATTACCCTCTGCCGAGCACCTAGCAACTTCGCGATTTATCGTGGGCGACATGCCCATGTCGAGCAATTGCAAAAGAGCCTGAAAGGTTACATAGAACCCAATCAGCCCATACGCCTCCACTCCAAGATACTTGAGATAGAACGGAACGACCGCCAACCCTACTAAAGCCGACCAAGCCGAATTAGCCAATCCCGCCAACAAGTTACGAGCTATTGCCACAAACCGTTACTCATGATAACTATTAGCGTGATAACCATGACTTTTGACTAGTTCATCGCGCTCTGCAGTCTTGAGATCTTCACGCACCATTTCTTTGACAAGCTCATGGAAAGTAGTCTTTGGCTCCCAGCCGAGCTTCTCTTTGGCTTTGGAAGCATCGCCCAGCAGCGTTTCCACTTCGGTGGGTCGGAAGTAGCGGGGATCGACCGAGATAATGCAATTATTATCGGAGTCGTATCCTTTTTCATCAATACCACTGCCTTCCCAGCGAATAGAGATGCCAAGTTCTTCAGCGGCAGAATTAACAAAATCGCGCACGCTATATTGCACACCTGTGGCAATAACAAAATCTTCCGCAGTTTCTTGCTGCAGCATCAGCCATTGCACTTCCACATAGTCACGCGCATGCCCCCAATCTCTCTTTGCATCTAAGTTGCCAAGATAAAGTTGCTTCTGCAAACCAAGTTTAATACGCGCAAGCGCACGAGTAATCTTCCGGGTTACGAAGTTTTCACCACGCACGGGAGACTCATGATTGAACAAAATGCCGTTACAGGCGTAAATACCATATGCCTCGCGATAGTTGACCGTTATCCAATACGCATAGAGCTTTGCCACTGCATAAGGAGAGCGAGGATAAAATGGCGTAGTTTCTTTTTGGGGTGTTTCTTGTACAAGGCCATACAACTCGGAAGTCGATGCTTGATAGAAGCGGGTTTTCTTTTGCAACCCTAAGATGCGGATTGCCTCAAGTACACGCAACGCCCCCAGAGCATCAGAGTTAGCAGTATACTCCGGCTCTTCAAACGACACTGCAACATGGCTTTGCGCAGCCAGATTGTAGATTTCGTCCGGCTGCACCTGTTGAATGATACGAATAAGGCTACTTGAATCCGTCAAATCGCCATGGTGCAAGAAAAAACGTACGTTATCTTCATGGGGATCACGATACAGATGATCCACGCGCGCCGTATTAAATGATGACGCACGCCGCTTAATTCCATGTACAACATAACCTTTGTTTAGCAGAAATTCCGCCAAGTAGGCTCCGTCCTGCCCAGTAACCCCGGTAATTAATGCCACTTTCATAATTAACGTATTCCGTAAAAATATTCAAAACCGCGTGTCGCTTGCTCCAGGGAGCTGCCAGACCACACCTACATAATGTCGAGTGATAGCGCTTCGACCGGACGGCCGCCACCGCTAAAAAACCGATATCACTGCGCTCAGAGATTCAACAACAAAAACATGCCGAAATTAGACCGCAGCACGCTATCACGAACGTAACTATTTGATCTTTTGGAGATTACCACGTGATAAGGGTCGCCACCACCTCCCAGTACCGTAGGTGCGACACAGCAATAAAAATCGTTAAGGCAGTAGACCCTGCGGAAAACACGGAGCGAGCGCGACGAGACGGAGGTTTTTCAGAATACAGCTCAGCTTAATCACCTGAGCATTCACTTAGACAATCCCCCCATGCAACACGGGGAGCTAAACACGAAAAACGCAAAAGAAGGATAGCTAGAAAAGAAAAACGAAGCCACTTACGCGAGCAACAGCTGTTAGGTCGACACTTAGGTGGACGACAAATTTACTCATCCTCATTAACCCGATCCCGCAGCTCTTTGCCCGGTTTGAAATGAGGAACAAACTTCCCATCCAATCGCACCGACTGCCCGGTCTTCGGATTACGCCCTACGCGCGGCGCACGAAAGTGCAGAGAAAAGCTGCCAAAGCCGCGAATCTCGATACGATCCCCCGTAGCCAATGCCTGGGACATTTGTTCTAGCATGGTCTTGATGGCCAGCTCTACGTCTTTCGGGGACAGGAGCCCCTGATGGGTGACGATGCGTTCGATCAGTTCCGACTTGGTCATGATTTTCCCTTCGTTTTCAAGCGACTAGATCAGCTTGCAAAGGTTTTAGCATGACCGCAGCGCTTTGAACAGCCCCCAATGCGCTGCAGCTCCTTGAATTCAAAAACAAAAAAGGGCGACCGAAGTCGCCCTTTTTCTTAATGGAAGCTCAGAACTTAGTTCTGGTTTTCCATTTG
>LNAP01002331.1_pt1 | contig 19155 bp, 14 predicted proteins | sample 602601 | NCBI WGS metagenome assembly LNAP01 (sample SAMN02440304, study PRJNA202911) | soil metagenome | biome: Subtropical and temperate rainforests or woodlands; isolation source: soil samples (1 kg each in a 20% v/v slurry with milli Q water) were... ...
CGGCGACCCGGACTGCGCCCATGCCGGAGCCGGTGGTGGCCCGGCCCAAGGTCGATATCGCGCTCGAACAGGAAAAAAAACGCATCAAGCAACAAAAGCAGCTTGAACTTGAAAAGCAGCAGGAAGCACTCAAACAAGCCAGGTTGGCGCAAGAGAAAGCCCTGGAGGAAATGCGCAAGGCCGACACACTGAAACAGGCCCTCGCGGACAAAGCCAAGCTGGCGCAGAAGAAGAAACTGGCCGAGCAGCAGGCCAGACAACTGGAAGCCCAGCGAGAGAAAAATCTGCAGCGCATGACCGGCCTGGCCGGTGCCAGCGGCGGCGCAACGGCCAGCGGCACGGCGCTCAAATCAGCCGGTCCCTCGGCCACCTATGCCGGGCGCGTGATTGCCCGCGTCAAGCCCAATATCGTGTTCACCGAAACCATCAGCGGCAACCCGTCTGCCGTGGTGTCTGTGCGCACCTCGGCAGACGGCACCATCATTGCGAGCCGGTTGATCCAGTCGAGCGGCGTTAAAGCATGGGACGAGGCCGTGCTGCGGGCCATCGACAAAACAGCAGCCTTGCCACGCGACACCGATGGCCGCGTGCCCTCACCTCTTGAATTCAGCTTCCGGCCCAAAGACTAGCTCCGGCCCAAAGACTGGCGCTTACTCGTAAACGATCTCGGCGGTGCCCGGAGCCGCCTGGGCCCACCAACTGGCGAGCGCGGCATTGCTGGGGTAAAACCGGGCCTGCTCGCCCAACTGCAATTCCGCCTGGGCGGCGCCCTCCTCGCCCTGGCAGCGCAGGGCCAGCCGAACCGCCAGACCGCGCCACAGCTCGCCCTGCTCGGTCACCTCTTTTTGTGCCGGAAAGTCCCGCAAAAGCCGGGCTACGTCGAGCTTCAAACCCTGGGGGCCCGTCGGGGCGCGCACACGCAGGTATTTGCCAAAGCGGCAGCGCGCCTGCTCCAGGTCCCAGATTTGCGTTACCGTGAGCTGCATCCCGCCTGAAAAACGGTCGGGCTGTTGCTTGCCCATGACAATGACCAACTCGTCGTCCTTGAGCAGGTCCTTGTGCGCGTTGATCAGCGCCTCGTCGGCACGGGCTTCGATCACCCCCGAGGCGTCGTCGAGCTTGAACAGCGCCAGTTTGCCGCGCTGGCCATTGATGACGCGAAAGTCGGTGATGATGCCGGCCAGCAACTGCGGCTCGCGGGTGTCGATCAGCTCGGCAATCGCCCGCTTGGCAAAACGACGCACCTCGGTCACCACGTCATCGAACAAATGCCCTGACAAGTAAAAACCGACGGCGGTTTTTTCATAAACCAGACGCTCTTTTACGCCCCAGGGCGTGGCCTGCACCAGCTCGGGCTCTTGCGTGCTGGAGCCGTGTGCGTCACCGTCGCCCATGTCAAACAGGCTGCACTGGTTGGCATTGGCCAGCGCCGCTGCGCCAAACTCAAAGGCCAGGTCAACGCTGGCCAGCAGGCTGGCGCGGTTGCGCTCGATGGCATCGAAGGCACCGGCCTTGATCAATGCCTCGACCGTGCGCTTGTTGATGCGACTGCGGTCGACGCGGGCACAAAAATCAAACAGACTCTTGAACGGCCCCACCGTGTCGCCATTGGGGCCCACGCCCCGGCCCTCGCGCGCCGCCACAATCGCCTCGATGGCTTGCTGGCCGCTGCCTTTGATGGCGCCGAGTCCGTAGCGGATCACCTTGTCCGAAATCGGCTCGAAGCGGCTCACACCGCGGTTCACATCGGGCGGCTCAAACGTCAGCCCCATCTTGAGCGCGTCTTCGAGCAAGACCTTGAGCTTGTCGGTGTCGTCCATTTCCACCGTCATGTTGGCGCAGAAGAACTCGGCCGTGTAATGCACCTTGAGCCAGGCCGTCTGGTAGGCCAGGAGCGAATAGGCGGCGGCATGCGACTTGTTGAAGCCGTAGCCGGCGAACTTCTCCATCAGGTCAAAGACCTCGTCGGCCTTGTCCTGGTTGATGTCGTTTTTCAGGGCGCCATCACGGAATATCTGGCGGTGCCGGGCCATTTCGTCGGCGTCTTTCTTGCCCATGGCGCGGCGCAGCATGTCGGCGCCGCCCAGCGAGTAGCCGCCCAGGATCTGCGCGGTCTGCATCACCTGCTCCTGGTAGACCATGATGCCGTAGGTCTCCGAGAGCATATTGGCCACCAGCGGATGCGGGTACTCCACCACCTCGCGGCCATGCTTGCGCGCCACAAAGCTCGGAATCAGGTCCATCGGGCCGGGGCGGTACAGGGCGTTCAGCGCGATCAGGTCTTCCAGACGCGTGGGTTTGGCGTCACGCAGCATGCCCTGCATGCCGCGCGATTCGAACTGGAACACGGCCTCGGTCTTGCCGTCCTGAAACAGCTTGTAGGTGGCCTTGTCGTCGAGCGGCAGGTTCTCGAAGGCAAAGTTTTCCTGCCCCGGGTGCCGCTGCCTGATGAACCCGCGCGCGATTTCCAGAATCGTGAGGGTCGCCAAGCCCAAAAAGTCGAACTTGACGAGACCCACCGACTCGACGTCGTTCTTGTCGTACTGGCTCACCGCCGAGTCGCTGCCGGGTTGCTGGTACAGCGGGCAAAAGTCGGTGAGCTTGCCCGGCGCAATCAGCACGCCACCGGCGTGCATGCCGATGTTGCGCGTCATGCCTTCCAGCTTGCGGGCCAGCTCCAGCAACGTGCGCACATCTTCTTCCCTGGCTTCGCGCTCGGCCAGGAGCGGCTCGGCCTCGATGGCGTAAACCAGCTTGTCGTCTTTTTTACGGTCGGGAGGCGGCAGTTGCAGGGTCACGGCCACACCCGGTTTGTTGGGAATGAGCTTGCTGATGCCATCACAAAAGGTGTAGCTCATGTCCAGCACCCGGCCCACGTCGCGAATGGCGGCGCGCGCCGCCATGGTGCCGAAGGTGGCAATCTGGCTGACCGCGTCCTTGCCGTATTTTTCCTTCACGTAGTCGATGACCCGGTCGCGGTTGCTCTGGCAAAAGTCGATATCGAAGTCGGGCATGGAAACCCGTTCCGGATTCAAAAACCGCTCGAACAGCAAGTTGTATTGCAGCGGGTCGAGGTCGGTGATCTTGAGCGCATAAGCCACCAGCGAACCGGCGCCGGAACCGCGCCCCGGCCCCACCGGGCAGCCATTGTTCTTGGCCCAGTTGATGAAGTCACCCACGATCAGGAAATAGCCCGGAAAGCCCATCTTCAGGATGGTGTCGAGCTCAAATTCGAGTCGCTCCACATAACGTGGCATTTCCTTGTCGCGCTGCACCGCATCGGGGTACAAATGCGCCATGCGCTCCTTGAGCCCTTCGTGCGAGGCGTAGCGAAAATACGCATCCGCCCCCATCACCACGCCATTCACCGGTGGAATCGGAAAATCAGGCAGCTGTGGCTTGCCCAGCACCAGGCTCAGGTTGCAGCGCCGGGCAATCTCGACACTGTTGGCCAAAGCGGAAGGCACATCGGCAAACAGGGCCTGCATCTCGGCGCTGGTCTTGAAGTACTGGTCGCGCGTGAAGCGACGCACGCGGCGCGGGTTGGCGAGCATTTCACCCTCGGCAATGCAGACCCGGGCCTCGTGCGCCTCGAAATCCTCGGGGGACTGAAATTGAATCGGGTGCGTGGCCACCACCGGCAAGCCCGAGCGCAACGCCAATTGCACCGCCGCCGTCACCTGCAACTCGTCCTCCGGGCGACCGGCGCGTTGCAGTTCAAGATAAAAGCGGTGCGTGAAGACACCCGCGAGTTGCAATGCGGCGTCCAGCGCCCGGGCTTCGTCGCCCTGCAGCAGGGCCTGCCCCACCGGCCCGGCTTGCGCACCCGACAGGCAAATGAGCCCGCCACTGAGTTCCCTGAGCCAGGCCAGGCTCACGCTGGCCTGTGCCTTGCCGCCGTTTTGCGTCCAGGCGCGCGCCAGCAACTCGGACAGATTGAGGTAGCCGGCGTGGCTTTGCACCAGCAGCAGCACGCGCGAGAGTTGCCCCAGTTCCTTGCCCAGACCCTCGAGCCAGACCTCGGCGCCGATGAGGGGCTTGACCCCCCGCTTGCGTCCTTCCTTGTAAAACTTGATGGCACCAAACAGGTTGCTCAGGTCGGTGATGGCCAGCGCCGGTTGGCCGTCCGTGGCGGCCGCCTTGACCACCTCGTCGATGCGGGTGGTGCCGTCAATGACGGAAAATTCGGTGTGCAGGCGTAAATGGACAAACATGGGCTTCTAGTATGATGGACCAAGCAATTCGACCTGCGATAGAGGCGTTTGCTTGTGATCGTTGGATTGTAAGAATACCCATAAGGCGACTACCGTGAAGATTCTCGTGGTTGATGATCATGCGCTCGTGCGGGAAGGGCTTTGCCAGGTGCTTCAGTGCCTTGACCCTCACGAAAAAACCGACGTGCTGCAGGCCGCCACTTGCACCCGGGCGCTGGAACTGGCCCATTTCAATCGTGATCTCGACCTGGTGCTGCTGGACTACCTGCTGCCCGACATGAATGGCCTGAGCGCATTGGAAACTTTTGCGCAAAGGCACCCTGAGTTGCCTGTCGTCATTTTGTCGGGCTCGGCCAATCCCAGCGTGGTGCAGCAAGCCATGGCGCTCGGCGCGGCCGGCTTCATCACCAAGTCCAGCCTGAGCGACACCCTGCTCAACGCGCTGCGACAGATATTGGCCGGTGAACCTTACCACCCGGCCGACCTCAGCCCCATGAGCCAAGCCGCCGATGGGGTGCAGGGCAAATTGAACACGCCACCGGTACTCAGTCCGCGACAGCAAGAGGTGCTGGTTCAACTGATCAATGGTCTGACGAACCGGCAAATCTGCGACAAATTGTCACTCGGCTCGGAAACCGTGAAGTTTCATGTCAGCAATATTTTGCGGATTTTTGGTGCCCGCACCCGAACCCAGGCCGCGCTGGAGGCCAAGCGCTGGGGCTATGACCCGGCCTCTTCACCCGAATCCCGCTGATCCTTCAACAGATGACGCAGCAAGTTGCGTAATTTGGCCGGGCGCACCGGTTTGTGCAACAGCGTCAGTTGCGCCTGTTTGGCGGTCTGGATCAGGGCCGGATCGATGTCACCGCTGATGAGACAGGCCGGCACCGGAAAAGCCAGTTGTTGACGCAAGCGTGCCACCACCAGAATCCCGTTCAGCGGCGCATTGAGTCGGTAGTCGCTGATGATCAGGCAAGGGAAAAGGCCTTGCTCAATCAAGCCTTGGGCGCTGTGCAGGTCGCTCGCCTCGGCCACCGCCATGCCCCAGCTTTGCAGCAAACCCACCAGGGCCTGGCGCACCATCTCGTCGTCTTCAATCACCAGCACCGTCCCTTGCAGCGGCCCGGGTGTTTCGGCCGGTTCAGACGCCGCCAACAGCTTCGGGGCCGGACCAGGCACCGCCCTGGGTACCTTGACGCAAAAGCGTGTTCCCACCCCCAAACGCGAGGACAGCGTCAGCGGATGCGTCAACAAGCGGCAGCTTCTCTGCACAATGCTCAGGCCCAGACCCATGCCCAGGCTGCGCTGCCTTGCCGGATTGTCAACCTGGTAAAACTCTTTGAAAACGTCTTGCTGATGCTCGGGCGCAATCCCCAAACCGCTGTCCCAGACCTCGATGCTGACCTTCGGGCCATGGCCTGCGCCGCGACAGGCCACCAGCACCCCGCCTTTTTGGGTGTAGCGCAAGGCATTGCCCACCAGGTTCAGCAAAATGCGATGCAGCAGGGCCGGGTCGCTTCGGACCCAAACCGAACAGCTGCGAATGCGCAACTGCAAGCCTTTTTCCCGGGCCAGCGGTGCCAGATCATGTTCGAGGCGCTCAAACAGGGCCATCAGGGGAAATTTTTCAAACCGGACCTGCACGGCCTTGGCCTCCAGCCGCGAAATGTCAAGCAAGCCGTCCAGCAGATTCTGCATTGCGTTCACCGAGGCTTGCAGCTTGCCGACCAGCTGGCGCGTCTGCCCGTCGTGCGGCAGCTGGGCCAGGCGCGCGATGAACATGCCCAGGGCATGCAAGGGCTGGCGCAAATCATGGCTGGCCGCCGCCAAAAAACGCGACTTGGCCTGCGTTGCCAGTTCGGCCTCCTCCTTTTTTTCACGCAAGGCCTGCGTGACCGCGCTCACCTGGTGCTCAAGATCCTGGCGCGCGCCAGCCAGACGGTCTGCCATCTGCATCAGGTTCCTTTGCAAGTCGAACAGCGGGTCGTGCGGCGAGGTCTGCGCCTGCACCTGGGCCGCGGCGGCGAAATCACCCTTGCCAATGCGCTCAATCAAATGCGACACCCGCATCATGGGGCGAATCACGCCGGCACTGAGCCTGACGGCCAACACCAGGCCAAACAGCAGCCCCAGGGCGCTGATCAAACCACCCAGCAACAGGATGTCCCGTTGTTGCGACAGCACCGCCTGACGTGAAAATTTCACCACCACCTGCCCCAGGGGCGCCACCTTTCCCGGCGTGGCTTGGATCGGGTCTTCGTACAAATCATCGAGCTGGATACCACTGGCAAAAACCGGTTGTGTCAGCACATCCATCAAGCCTTGCGCATCGACCTGCTGCGTTTCCACCTCGGAATAGGGCGGGAAGTCGTCGCCCCGCGCCACACCGGCGCTCGCCATGATTTGGCCTTGCGGACTGACAATGGCGACCCAACGCACATCGGATTCCCGCAAGGCACCGCGCGCCAGAGCCTGCAACTGCTGCTTGTTACCGGAAAACAAACCAAACTCGCTGGCCAGCGCCAACTGCCGCGCCACCGAGCGGGTGCGTAACTGGTGGGCCGCGCTCATGTCGTCAAAACGCGCCATCAAAAACACGGCCGATAACAACACGCTCAACAGCGAAACCGGCAGCAGCGCTGCCACCAGCATCCGCACCCGAATGTCAGGCGTCCTCATGGCTGCTGCTCCTGGCGCTTCAGGGCCAGGGTCAAGGCCTGGACATCCAATGACAGGCCCAGCACCCGGGCCACCGGCTCGTTGACACTGATTTCAAAATCAAGCGGTTGCAAAGCCAGCTCTGGCAAGACCCGATTGGCCAGCACGTCCAGCACCCACTGTGCCGCCTGCGCGCCCACCTGTGGCGGCGTGCTGTACACGGCCAGCAAAGCCCCGGCGCGCACATAGGCCGGGGAAAAGGCGACCAGGGGAACCTGCACCCTGATCGTGGTCATCAGGAGGTTCTGGAGGTTGCTGCTGTTGAACACCAGCGGGTCGGCCAGGGCCAGCAGCACATCGCTGCCGTCAAGAACCGACTGCAGGGCCGCAAACAGGGGCGCCTCTTCGCCAAGCCGCGCCTCTTGCAGAGCCAGACCCTGGCTGCTGGCGATTGATCGCAACACCGGCGCCTTGGCCAAGGAATCCGGCCCCCACAAAACGCCTACGCGCCGGGTCTTGGGCAGCGCCAAACGAATCAGCGCCAGCTGGCGTTGCAGCGGTTGGTCGAGTTCGAGGACATTGAACCGGGCCGAGGCCTTGCGTGCGCGGGCGCGCAGCACGCGCTCAAAACTGCGGCGTGGCAGCAGGGCATGGAGTACCGGCGCTTGGAGCTGCACCCGGGCCAGCGCCGTGGCCGCCTCCGTCCCCAGCGCCACCCACACCTTGACACCCGACAAGCTGGCAACCGGAAGCGCCGCCAATTCAGCCGGGCTCCATACTTCAACGGGGTGATGCGTCGCACCCTGACGGGCCAGGCTGTTGACCAGGGCCTGCGTGGCGTCCAGGTACGGTGCACTGTTTTGACTTCGGACAATGCCCACATGGACTTCCAACATTTGCGCCCTTCCAGGCAGGGCCGACAAGCACAGGGCCAGCCCTAACAGAAACCCGAGCAAACGCCGCGCCATGACAGCTTCAGTTGTCGATGCGCAGCGTCACAAAAGCGCGGCGTTTAAACAAAAATTCCTTCGCAAAGTCAGCATAGGCATGCCCCTGGTTTTGCACCGTCAAAGCCAGCTCACCGGTGCGCTGGCCAAAGCGCAGCGACTTGCTCAAGCGCCAGTCGGTCCGGTTGATGTATTGCCGCAAGCCCTCACCATGGTCCCGGCTGGGACCCGATTTTTGCACCCACAAGGGTTCACTGTATTGATGGCTGATGGAAAACCGCAGCCCCGATGGCAACTGCTGGGTCAGGAACAAGGTGCTGGTTGACTCTGGCATGGACGCAAGCAAGCCGGTTGTTGACGGCGCTTGCGAAAAAACCATGCGCGAGAAGGTCTGGTTGAAACCCAGTTGCGCACCCAACCAGGGCTGGCCAGTCCATTGCAGCTCCAGGCCGCGGATGGAGAAATCTTCAGCGTTGACATAATCAGAGACCCGGTAGTCTTTGCCGTCTATTGGCGAAATATAGGGAACACCGTCGATCAAGCCACTAAAAGACTCATCATATAGACGCACATCCAGCGTTGATTTCAACCGGGGGAAAGTGCCCAGATAACCCAGTTCCCGCGTCAGCACGGATTCACGCTGCACGTTGCCGCGCGCCAGAATGTTGACATCGAGCAAGTCGTTTACCTTGGTGATTTGGTTGTAGGCGGAATAACGAACATCGGCCTGGCGCTCAAACGTACTTGGCGGTCGGAACGAACGCGACATGCCGGCACGCAGGGTCTGCTGTGGTGTCACATGCCAGTTCAGCATCAGCCTGGGTGCCAGACTGGAACCACTGCCCCTGCTGCGCTCTGCCATGGCACCGGCATTGAGCAACAGGTCGGGACGCAAGCGCCATTCGGCATGACCGAACACACGCATGAAGTTATCCACCAGGGCCTCGGTCGTATTGAAAAAAGGCCGCGAGGTCACAGACTCACGCCGAAACTCTGCCCCCCAGACCATGCGCAGCGCCGGATTCAGTCGCAGGGTGTGCTGTGCCGTCATGGAGCTGTTGCTGGCGGTGCCGCTGCCATCCAGGGTCACGCGGTACCATGGCGGGAAAAACGGGATGGTATTGACATCGCGGTAAGTTTCCTGGTTGTGCGCAAAGCCGAGCACCAGGTCCTGATCCTGGCTCAGCACTTCTTTCCAGTCCATCTGCACGAATTTGTTCTCAAACGTGGTGTCGCGGAAGTCTTGACCCGGCTTGTCCGCAAAACCTTTTCCTGAGGCCATGTTCATCCAGCCGGCGTGCAACTGCACCTCGCTGCGCTCCGAAACCTGCCAATCCGACCTGAAATTGACGCGCTGTACCCGGTTGTGGCCGTGGGCACCGCTCAGGCCGTCATCGGCACGCTCGTCGATGGACAGCCGCATGCCGCCGTGGTCGGTGCGCCATCCCAAGCCAAGCCGGGTGTCCTGAATGCCGTTTTCACCGCGGGTCAGCGCCGCGCGTGGCCCCAGCGTGTCAGTACTGTGCCGGGTCACAATGTTGACCACCCCAAGCATGGCGCGTGCGCCATAAGCCACCGAGTTGGAACCGCGCAGCACCTCGATGCGTTCAACGTCATCGAGCATCACCGTCATCAGACCCGGCGCGACACTCCCGGCAAGGTAATTTGAATAGACCGAGCGGCCATCGACCAGCACCTGGATGCGGGCGGAGTAATAGCCATAAACGCCGTGGTAACTGGCTTGCGGCGCGTCGGCTTCAAAAGACGTGCTGGATTGAAAACCCGGTACCAGGCGCAGCAAATCCGCCACGTCGCGCGCCCCCGAGCTGCGAATAAAGTCACGGTCCAGGATGGTGACCGCACCCGGTGTTTCATCCAGCCGCTGTGGCAGACGCGATACCGACAGAATGATCGGCATCTCGTCCAAAAAATCTTTTTCAGAAACTCCAACGGTCGTCTGGGCAGCAAGCCGTTGGCTGCTCATCAGCCCGGTCACGCCAACAAGAATGCATGTGCCCGATCGGCTCATCCATGGGAAATTGATCATGGCAACATTGTGCCTTGACGGCGCACCGCCCAAGGCCACCAACGCCGCCCGACACGGCGTCAGGACGGCTCAGCCACCACCCGCCCCGCCTCCATGGTGATGCTGCGCTGACAGCGTTCCGCCATGGCCCGGTCGTGGGTGACCAGCAGCAGCGTGGTGCCGAGTTCACGGTTCAGGTCAAACATCAGGTGCATCACCTTTTCGCCGGTGGCAAAGTCCAGGCTGCCGGTCGGCTCATCGGCCAGCAACACGGCCGGTTGCACCACAAAAGCCCGCGCCAGGGCCACGCGTTGCTGTTCGCCGCCCGAGAGCACCTTGGGGTAAGCCCTCAGGCGCTGGGCCAGGCCCACGCGGTCCAGCATCTCGGTGGCCAGCTTGCGCGCCTGGCGCCGGCCCGCCAGTTCGAGCGGCAGCATCACGTTTTCCAGGGCGGTCAAATTGCCCAGCAACTGAAAGCTCTGAAAGACAAACCCCAGTTTTTCGGCACGCAGCGCGGCGCGGTCATCCTCGCCCATGGCGAACAGGTCATGCCCGGCCAGACGCACCGTGCCCCGGCTCGGGGTGTCCAGGCCGGCAATGATCGACAACAGGGTGCTCTTGCCCGAGCCCGAAGCACCGACAATAGCCACGGTCTCGCGGGAGCGCAGGGCAAAATCAACGTCCTGCAAAATCTCAAGAGTGCCAGTGACGTCGGTCACCGACTTGAAAACGTGCTCTACCGAGATAATGACATCAGACATGGATTTTTCTTTGCAACAAAACTATTTGAACCGGCGCCACTTTATCGCGTTGGCGGCAGTCCTTGCCAGCAGCGGGATTTACCACCGCGTGGCCGCTGCGGCCGCAGCGCAGCCCGAGCGCACGACCCTGCTGGTGCTGGGCGACTCGCTGAGCGCAGAGTACGGGCTCAAGCGCGGCACCGGTTGGGTCGCCCTGCTCGAACAAAAACTACAAGCTGAAAAAATAAAAGCCGAGGTGGTCAACGCCAGCATCAGTGGCGACACCAGCTCGGGCGGTCGCGCCCGCCTGCCCGCTTTGTTGGCGCAACACCAGCCGAAGCTGGTGGTGATCGAACTGGGGAGCAACGATGCCCTGCGCGGCCTGCCGCTTGACATGACCCGCGACAACCTGCTGGCCATGACACGGCTGGCACAACAGCATGGCGCCAAAGTGCTGTTGCTGGGCATGCAGGTGCCGCCCAACTACGGACGTGATTACACCCAGCGCTTTGCCCGCATGTATGTCGAGGTCGCCAAGACCACCCGGTCGGCGCTGGTGCCGTTTTTTCTGAAGGGGATTGCCGATGTCCCCGACAGCATGGCCTGGTTTCAGGCCGACCGCATCCACCCCAGGGAAGAAGCCCATCCACGCCTGCTGGCCAATGTCTGGCCAGCCATCAAGAAAGAACTGCAATGAGTCTGACCCCCCTCAGCGCGGCAGACGTCATGGCACGGCTGTCGGACTTTGACGCCATCATTGATGCCCGCAGCGAAGACGAGTACCAGGCCGACCACCTGCCCGGCGCCGTCAACTGGCCCACCCTGAACAATGCCGAACGCATCGAGATTGGCACCCTGTACAAGCAGGTCAACCCTTTTGAAGCCCGCAAACGCGGCGCTGCCATCGCGGCACGCAACATCGCCGGACACCTTGAGCAACACGTCATCGACCACCCCCGCGACTGGCAGCCGCTGGCTTATTGCTGGCGCGGTGGGCAACGCAGCGGCTCGCTGGCACTTGTTTTGAGCCAGATCGGTTTTCGGGTGACGCTGGTGGAAGGCGGCTACAAGGCTTTCAGGGCGGCGCTGGTGCAAGACATTGTGGCGCGTGTCCCCCAGCTGACTTTCCGCGTTGTTTGCGGCCCGACCGGCAGTGGCAAAACCCGCTTGCTGCAAGCCCTGGCGGCACGAGGCGCCCAGGTGCTGGATCTGGAAGCCCTGGCCAATCACCGCAGTTCGGTGCTGGGCGCCATGCCCGGGCTGGCGCAACCCACTCAAAAGCATTTTGAAACCCTGGTCTGGGATCAATTGCGCCACTTCGATCCGGCCGTGCCCGTCTTTGTGGAAAGCGAGAGCAAAAAAGTGGGTAATTTGTCGGTGCCCGCAGCGCTGATGGACGCCATGCGCAACAGCACTTGCCTGAATCTGCAACTGTCCGATGCCGAGCGTGTGGCGCTGTTGCTGGAAGACTATGACTATCTGACGCGCAACGTCGACTATTTTTGTGAACGGCTGGCAAAGCTCACCGAGCTCAAGGGTCACGAGGTGGTGAAGCGCTGGCAAACCATGGCGCAGGAAGGCGACTTTGCCCGTGTGGTCATGGAATTGCTGACCCAACATTACGACCCGGCTTACCTGCAATCGATGCAGCGCAATTTTGTGCAGTTTGCCCAGGCGGCTCAGTTGAAGCCGACCGAGCGCTCAGCCGGGGCCATGAACGCCCTGGCCAGCCGGATGCTGGCCTGAGCAAACCGGGCGTGGGTCGGGGCGGTCAGGTGGCCGGGGTGTCTTCAGCCGCTTGATCCGGCTCGTCCTGCTGGCCGTCAGGACTACCCTCGCCCGCCTTGCGCTGGGCTTTTTCCTTGAGTTTCTCTTCTTTTTTCTTCTTTTTCGCCAGTTCTTTTTGACGTTTCTCGTATCCGTAATTAGGTGTTGCCAAGTTGTGCTTTCAAGTTAAGGGTGCGATTTTAGCCGCCCGGGCGGGCTTGACCTACAGGACAGACCGCCCGGAATTCACGTGAGTGCTTGCAATGCTTGCTGCAAATCCTGCTGCAGGTCGGCCGCAGATTCCAGACCGATGGAAAACCGAACCAGCACGCCCCGCTGCAGATGCGCAGGCCAGCTGCTGCGCATGGTCTCAAGCTGGTAAGGCATGACCAGACTCACGGGACCGCCCCAGCTGTAGCCAATCCTGAACCATTGCAAGGCATTGCAAAAAGCATCCACTTGCGCCTGGCTGTAGCCCGGTTTGAAGATCACGCTGAACAAGCCAGCCGCCGCCCCAAAAGCATGGCCGCACAAGGCCTGCCATGGCGCATGGCCGGGCGACTGCGGTAAAGCCGGATGCAGGACCTGGGCAAATTCAACGCGTTGCTGGCACCAATGGGCCAGCGCACGGGCGCTTTCATCGTGCTGGCGGTAGCGCAGCGACAGGCTGGGCAGACCCCGCAACACAGCCTCGGCATCGCTGGCGGCAACCCCAAGTCCAAGGCGCATGTGGCACAGCTTGAGCTGCATGTGCAGGCGTTCGTCGGTGCTGATGACACTGCCCATCAGCACGTCGCCGCCACCGCTGGGGTATTTGGTCAGGGCGTGAATGGAAATGTCCACGGCCAACGCGGGCAGCTGACCCGGCTGAAGATCAAACGGTTTGAAGGCCAGACCCGCACCCCAGGTGTTGTCCAAGGCACAAAGGACCTTCGCCGCCCGACAAATGCGCACCTGCGCGCACAAGTCAGGGAACTCCAGCGTGACCGAACCTGCTGCTTCCAGCCACACCAATTGGGTGTGAGGCGAGATTTTGGCGGCCAGATCGGCGGGGTTCATGGGATCGAAATAGCGGTGCGCGATGCCCCAATGCGCCAGCTCGCCCTCAGCCAGGGCTTTGGCGGGACCGTAGGCGTTGTCGGGAATCAGCACCTCGTCACCACTCTTGAGCAAGGCCAGGTTGACCGTCGCAATCGCCGCCAGGCCACTGGGTACCAGCAGGCACTGGACACCGCCCTCAAGCGTGCAAAGCCGCTCTTCGAGCGTGTAGGTGGTCGGTGTGCCGTGCAGCCCATAGGTGTAGGCCGACTTGTCTTTCCACTCAAACTGGCGCATGGCGGCCACATTGGGGAAAAACACCGTGGAGGCTTTGAAAACCCCGGGTTGCGGCGCGGCAAACCCTGCCGGCGGCTGGTAGGGGTGATGAATCAGGGTGGTGGTGAGCTCAGCCATGATGGCAACCCGGGTGCGTCAAACGCTCCATTTTTTGATGAGCTGCTCGGGTCGCAGGCTGTCGTAACTCTCAAAGGGCTGGTGAATCCAGGGGTTGGTAGGCAAAAATTCGACCAAATAATCGGGCGTGAACTTGGACAGCGACTTGGTCCAGATCACGGCACTGCGCAACTCGGTGATGGGTTTGTAATTGTTTTTGAGCTGTTCCATCACGGCATGAAGCGTGAGTCCGGAATCTGCCAGGTCGTCGACCAGCAACACCTTGCCGGCAATTTCGCCCTTGGGTGTGGTGATGTAGTGGGCGATGTCGAGGTTACCCTGCTGCGTGCCAGACTCGGCCCGGTAGGAGCTGGTGGACATGATGGCCAGCGGCTTGTCGAAGACACGCGACAAAATATCGCCGGGGCGCATGCCCCCCCGGGCGAGGCAAAGAATGATGTCGAATTCCCAGCCTGACTGAAAAATCTTGATCGCCAGTTTTTCGATCAGGCCATGGTATTCGTCATAGCTCACATACAAATGCTTGCCATCTTCTGTCAACATAAATGCCCCTTGAATAATGATCGCTGGCGCGCCACGGATGCCATTGAAAAAACGCGTTCGGGCTCAATCGGCCAGAAAGGGATGGCGCATCATGATGGTGTGATCGCGGTCCGGACTGGTCGAAATGATGTGCACGGGCACCCCCGTGACCTGCTCGATACGCTGCAGATAAAGCCGTGCCGCCATGGGCAATTTGTCGTATTGGGTGACCCCCACCGTGCTGTCGCTCCAGCCCTCCATGGTTTCGTAAACGGGTACACAACGCGCAATGTCGTCGGCGCCCATGGGCAGGATGTCGGTCGCTGCGCCGTCGAGCTCGTAGCCCGTGCACAGCTTCAGTTCTTTCAGGCCGTCCAGCACGTCGAGCTTGGTGATGCACAAGCCGCTCAAGCCATTGACTTGCGCCGAGCGCTTGAGCAAGGCTGCATCGAACCAGCCGCAGCGCCGGCTGCGCCCGGTGGTGACCCCTTTTTCAGCACCCACGGTGCTCATGTGCCAGCCCGGCGTGCCTTCGACTTCCCAGTCGAGTTCGGTCGGGAACGGCCCCCCGCCGACACGGGTGCAATAGGCCTTGGTAATGCCCAGAATATAGTGCAACAGGCGGGGGCCGACCCCGGCACCGGCGGCCGCATTGCCCGCGACGCAGTTGCTGGAAGTGACAAATGGGTAGGTGCCGTGATCGACGTCGAGCAAGGTGCCCTGAGCGCCTTCAAACAGCAGGTTCTCGCCCTTCAGATGGGCGTCATTGAGCTCGCGCGAGACATCGGCCATCATGGGTTTGAGCAGCTCGGCGTGGCGCATGGCTTCTGAATAGACCGCTTCAAACTGCACTTCACCGTCTTTCATGTAGGGTGCCAGTGTCGGGCCGAAGTCAAAGGCTTTGGAGTCCAGAAAAGTGGTCAATACATGGTTGTGCAGGTCCAGCAGCACGCGCAATTTGTTGGCAAAACGCTCGGGGAACTTGAGGTCCTGCACGCGCAGGGCACGGCGGGCAACTTTGTCCTCATAAGCGGGGCCAATGCCGCGTCCGGTGGTGCCAATTTTTTCGCTGCCACCCTGCTCCCGCGCCACTTCACGCGCCACGTCGAGCGCCGCATGGAAAGGCAGGATCAGCGGGCAGGCCTCACTGATGCGCAGGCGCGAACGCACGTCAACACCGACCTTCTCCAAGCCGGCGATTTCTTCGAACAATTTGGCCGCCGACAGCACCACGCCGTTGCCGATGTAGCACTTGACGCCGGGGCGCATGATGCCGCTCGGAATCAGGTGCAGCGCGGTCTTGACCCCGTTGATGACCAGCGTGTGGCCCGCGTTGTGGCCACCCTGGAAACGCACCACGCCCTGGGCGCTCTCGGTCAACCAGTCGACCAGCTTGCCCTTGCCCTCATCGCCCCACTGGGTGCCCACGACGACAACGTTACGTCCTTTGATAGCAGTCATTTTTCGCTTCTCTATAGTTTCAATGCTTGGCTTGAACAACCCAATGCCCGGCGGCCTCGATCAGCTCGCGGTCGCAATGGAACTCATCCACTTCACTTTCATGACCCGGCAATACGCAGACCACGATCTCGCCGCGCGCGCGCAAGGCGGCAATCGCGGCATTGAGACCGGCATCGTCGCGCCAGGGCGCGCGAATGGCTGCCTGCAAGGCGCGCGGCGCCACCACCGCCACCAGCGCCTTGAGATCGAGACTGAAGCCCGCGGCGGGCCGGTTGCGGCCAAAGACCGCGCCCACTTCGTCATAACGGCCACCGCGCACCAGGGCATCGCTGGCACCCGGTGCGTACATGGCAAAGCGAACACCGGTGTAATACGCGTAACCACGCAGGTCCGCGAGGTCAAAACTGAGCTGGGCCGCCGGCAGATGCTGCGCCAGATAACGCAGACTTTGCAGGGCCTGGTGCACCGCGGGCAAGGCGGGCAGGGTTTTTTCTGCCTCTGCCAGAACGCGCTCATCGCCATACAGTTGCACCAGCGCCAGCAAGCCCTGACGGACAGGCTGCGGCAAATCGCGGGTGAGCGCAGCCAACTCGGCACTGTCCTTGGCGGCGAGCGCCGCATGCACCTCCGCCAGCCGGGCCGCGTTCAGGGAAACCCCGGAGAGCAAGGCCGTGACCAATCGGGCGTCCGCGAGATCAACACTGGGGGCCTCCACCTTGGCCGCCCGGAGACAGTCAAAGGCCAGCGTGAGGATTTCGATGTCAGCCTCCAGTCCCGCATGACCGTAGATTTCTGCGCCCAGCTGCAGCGGCTCGCGCGTGGCATGGGGTGCACTGGCGCGCGTGTGCAGCACGGGCCCGCAGTAACACAGGCGGGTGACACCGGCACGGTTGAGCAGGTGGGCATCAATGCGGGCCACCTGGGGCGTGCTGTCAGCGCGCAAGCCCATCATGCGCCCGGAGAGTTGATCGACCAGCTTGAAGGTCTGCAGGTCAAGCGCCGAGCCGGCCCCCGTCAACAGCGATTCGAGGTGCTCCAGCAAAGGCGGCATGACCAGTTCATAGCCGTAGCTGCGTGCGGTATCAAGCAAGTCGCGGCGAAGTTCTTCGATGTGGCGGGCCTCGGAAGGCAGGACATCGGCAATGTGATCCGGCAGAACCCAAGCGGACATGTGATTTTGAGAGGCTGTTAAATACGCGATTTTACCGGGCAAAAGTTCGGGACTGAATCAAACCAGCCAGCAAATCAGCCCCAGCCCCAGCAACAGGCTGCACAAGCCAAAGAACCGCAACTGGCCGTCGCTGAGCTTGAGAATCTGGACAAAGGTCTGGCGCCAGGTGCCGGGTGAAACGAAGGGCATGAAGCCCTCGATCACCAGCACCAGCGCCATGGCCAGCCAAAAGGTGGTGCTGTCCAAACCAGCCCCAAGCCTTACTTTTTGGGATTTGCGGTCAGGCCACCGCGCATGGACCTGAAAAACTCCGAGCTCGACGGGTCGAGCACCATGACGTCGTTTTTACTGGCAAACGACGCCTTGTAAGCATCCAGGCTGCGGTAGAACTGGGCGAACTGGGGGTCGCGGCCAAACGCTTCGGCGTACAGACGCGCCGCTTCGGCATCGCCCTCGCCCTTGAACTTCTGGGCGTCGCGGTAGGCATTGGCCACGGTGATTTCACGTTGGCGGTCGGCATCGGCCCGAATTTTTTCACCTTCGGCAAAACCGGTGGAGCGCAACTCGTTGGCGACGCGCTTGCGCTCGGCCTCCATGCGGCGGTAGACCGATTCGGTGATGGCATCCACGTAATCGACCCGGGTGATGCGCACGTCGATCACATCCACGCCCCAGGGCTTGGCGCCGCGCACCTGGCTCAGGACTTCAGCCTTGACATCGTTCATCACTTCTTCACGCTTGGCCGACAGCAGCTCCTTGACGGTACGCTTGTTGACTTCTTCCTGAAAGGCGTTGCGCACCACGCGGTTGAGCTGGCTGGCGCCGGCCGCTTCGGTGGTGCCCACATTGCGGATGTACTCGGTGGGCTCGGCAATGCGCCAGCGCACGTACCAGTCGATCACCACCCGCTGTTTCTCGGCCGTCAGCACCGGTTCGTTGTCGGTGCTGTCGAGCGTCAGCAGGCGCTTGTCGATGTAGGACACATTCTGGAATGGCGGCGGCAATTTGAAATTCAAGCCCGGTTCAGTGATCACTTCCTTGATTTGACCCAGGGCCAGCACCACACCAAACTGGCGCTGATCCACCACGAAGAGCATCGAGTTGAGCAGCACCAAAGCAAAAAGAATGCTTGAAAAAATAAATCCTAAGCGGTTCATGCCGGGCTCCTATCGGGTTTCACGGGAACGGTCACGCGCCGCATCGCGGGCACGCGCATCCGAAATGGCGGCAGCGGCATTGGCCGGACTGGGCGAGTTCGACAACGGCACGCTAGAGGTGCCTTCAGTCGCTTGGGCTGTCACCTGCATGAGCTTGTCGAGCGGCAGGTAAAGCAGGTTGCTGCCCTGCCTGGAATCCACCATGATTTTGGTCACGTTGCCGTAAATTTCCTGCATGGCATCGATGTACATGCGGTCACGCGTGACCTGGGGTGCTTTTTGGTACTCGGCGAGCACCGACTTGAAACGTTGCGCGTCACCCTGGGCCTGCGCCACGATGCGCGCCTTGTAGGCATCAGCCTCTTCCTTCAGGCGCGAAGCCGCACCGACGGCACGCGGAACAACGTCGTTGGCGTAGGCCTGGGCTTCGTTCTTGGCGCGCTCGCGCTCCTGACCGGCCTTGAGCACATCGTCAAAAGCGGCCTGCACCTGTTCGGGAGGCCGCACGCCGCCTTGCTGCAGGTTGATACCGACCACCTCGACCCCCACCTTGTAGCGGTCCAGAATGGTCTGCATCATGGCGCGCACGCGCGGCGCGATCTGGTCACGCTCTTCAGACAGGGCGCTGTCCATTTTCATCTTGCCGACCACTTCGCGCACCGCCGTTTCAGCCGCCTGCACCACGGCATCCGCCGGATTTTTGCTCTCGAACAAAAAGGCGCGTGCGTCGTTCAAGCGGTATTGCACGGCAAACTTGATCTCGACAATGTTTTCGTCCTCGGTCAGCATCGCCGACTCACGCAAGCCGGTGGCCTTGATGACCACGTCACGGCCCACATCGACAGACCGGATCTGGGTCACAAAAACGAGCTCGTGACGCTGGATCGGATAAGGCAGACGCCAATTGAAACCGGCACCCACGGTGGCGTTGTACCGGCCAAACTGGGTAATGACCGCCTGTTGACCTTCCTGCACGATGAAGAAACCGGTGCCGAGCCAGATCAATACCGCCACCGCGGCCACCAGCCCCATGCCGATAC
>LNAP01008551.1_pt1 | contig 19154 bp, 19 predicted proteins | sample 602601 | NCBI WGS metagenome assembly LNAP01 (sample SAMN02440304, study PRJNA202911) | soil metagenome | biome: Subtropical and temperate rainforests or woodlands; isolation source: soil samples (1 kg each in a 20% v/v slurry with milli Q water) were... ...
GCTGTTCACCAGCCTGATCGCGGTGCACAACCTCAACGGCAACACCAGCCGCAAAAACACCCGTACCGGCTCGGTGTACATCGTTAAGCCAAAAATGCATGGCCCGGAAGAAGTCGCCTTCACCAGCGAAATCTTCAGCCGCGTTGAAGACGTGCTGGGCTTGCCGCGCAACACCCTGAAAGTCGGCATCATGGACGAAGAGCGCCGCACCACCGTCAACCTCAAGGCGTGCATCAAAGCCGCCAGCGAGCGTGTGGTGTTTATCAACACCGGCTTCCTCGACCGCACTGGCGATGAAATCCACACCTCCATGGAAGCTGGCGCCGTTGTGCGTAAAGCGGCCATGAAGGCCGAGAAGTGGATTGCCGCGTACGAGAACTGGAACGTCGATATCGGCCTGGCCACCGGCCTGCAAGGTCGCGCACAGATCGGTAAAGGCATGTGGGCTATGCCCGACCTGATGGCCGGCATGCTTGAGCAGAAAATCGCTCACCCGCTGGCTGGCGCTAACACCGCCTGGGTGCCGTCGCCTACTGCCGCTGCTCTGCACGCCCTGCACTACCACAAGGTCGACGTGTTCGCCCGCCAGGCCGAATTGGCCAAGCGTGCACGCGCGTCCATCGACGACATCCTCAGCATTCCATTGGCGGCTAACACCAACTGGTCGGCTGAGGAAATCCAGAACGAACTGGACAACAACTCCCAGGGCATTCTCGGTTACGTCGTACGTTGGATCGACCAAGGCGTCGGCTGCTCCAAGGTGCCAGACATCAACGACGTTGGCCTGATGGAAGACCGCGCCACCCTGCGTATTTCCAGCCAGCTGCTGGCCAACTGGTTGCGCCATGGCATTGCCAGCGAAGAGCAAATCGTCGCCAGCCTGAAACGCATGGCACCGGTCGTTGACCGTCAAAACGCCAACGACCCGCTGTACCGTCCGCTTGCTCCCGACTTCGACAGCAACATCGCCTTCCAGGCTGCCCTGGAACTGGTGATCGAAGGCGCCAAGCAACCGAACGGCTACACCGAGCCGGTTCTGCACCGTCGTCGTCGTGAATTCAAAGCCAAAAACGGCCTGTAAGCACTGAAAAAACGCCCTTCGGGGCGTTTTTTTATGGCCGCTGAAGCATCGCAGGCCCTGGCCCGCCCGTTAACGGTCTATGCGGCAAATGGCCACCTTGCAGGCACCTGCCACCGAGCGTATTTCAGAACTAATACAATTTCTTTAAGGATTGTCCTACAGAAAAGCAGACCAGTGGCTATGGTGAAAACTACAGCTACCGCAGAGAAAGCCGATAAAACCTAGGCATGGAGCGCTATACTGGTCAGGCAGTGACCAGAAGATAACAACTAGTCCTATTTGCACACTATTGCGCCATGCGCAGTCGGGAAAATCTGTCCATGTTTAAAAACCTGTCGCTGACGCTGAAGCTTTCCTTGCCGCCTGCTGTGGCACTGATCGGCCTTCTGCTGTTTGTCATCTACACCTCGGTACAGCTGAGCAACAACGACACCCGCCTGGTAGCGCTGGAAAAGCAGAGCTACCCAACCTTGGAAAAAGCCGATGCGGTAATTTTCCAGTTCTCCCGTATTCCCGGCCTGCTTAATAGCGCCGTTGCCGCTGGCGAAATGGAAACCCTCAATGACGCCCGCAAAGTGTTTGAGGAAATTGCCAACAAGCAGCAGGAACTCAAAACCCTGGTCAGCGCGCACAAACAGCGCAGCGAAGAGCTCAGCGCCTGGAACTCAGCGATCAAGGGTTATGCCGACAACGCCTTTTCGGCCTCCGAACAATTGCTTAAAGGCACTGCCTTCGAAGACCTGCGCCCGAGCCTCGACCGCATGGCCACCGACCTGCAGTTAGCACAAAAGGCCGGCGACGCCTTCCGTGCCCACGCCTACGAAGACTTCCAGAAAGGCCTGGCACAAACCCGCACCGACAACGCCACCACCACCCGCGTTGGCTATGGCCTGAGCATCGCGTTGATTTTGTTGGTGAGCATCGGCTCGGTGATAGTCATTCGCGCAGTGATGGCCAATATCCATGGGGTGATCGATTCGCTCAAAGCAATTGCCAGCGGCGATGGCGATCTGACCCGTCGAGTGACAGTGGAAACCAGCGACGAAATCGGCGTGATGATCAAGCTGTTCAACGGCTTCCTCGACAAACTCCAAGGCACTATTCGGCAGATCGTCGATGCCGCCAGCCCGCTGGGGGATATGTCCAAAGAGCTGTACCGCCTGACCCAAGGCGCCGAAGAAAACGCCCGTTCGCAGCAGGGTCACACCGACTCCATTAGCCGCGACATTTCCACCATGACCGGCAGCATTCAAGAAGTGGCGCACCGCTCCCAACAAGCCTCGCAAGAAGCTGGCGCCGCCTCCAAGCAAGCGGAAACAGCGCGGCAGAATATCGGCAGCCTATCCACCAGCATCAGCGACCTGGGCAGCAGCGTGCTGGGTTCGGTAAAGGCCATGGAGCAACTGGAAGAGGAAACCCAACAGGTAGGCTCGGTGCTGACCGTTATCCGCAGCATTGCCGAACAGACCAACCTGCTGGCGCTTAACGCTGCCATCGAAGCCGCCCGTGCGGGTGAGCAGGGCCGTGGTTTTGCCGTGGTCGCCGATGAAGTGCGCAACCTGGCGCAAAAAACCGCCGCCTCCACCGCCGAAATCCAAAACATCATTCAACGCCTGCAAAGCAGTGCCAATGGCGTGCTGAATGTCATGACCCTGAACGGGGAAAAGGCCCAAGCCAGCATCGAACGCTCGGTAGCCGCCACCCAAACCCTGGAAGCCATCGCCCAGGCCGTTCGCCAGATTGACCAGTTGAATGCCGGGATCGCTCAGTTCACGCAGGAGCAGATCGGTCTTTCCAACTCGATTCAAAAAGACACAGAAGTGTTGCAGAGGGATACGCAAGCAACCACACACGGGGCCGATGCGACCGCACGCCTTGGCGAACAACTGGTCAGCACCGGGGACCATTTGCGCGCCGCTACCGCCCAATTCCGCGTTTAACACGAGAGCACCAGCATGACCCAACTTCGCGTCTTTACCCTCGCGGCTTGTCTCGCGAGCACCTCTGCCTTCGCCCTCGACCAAGGCGAATACCGTTTTAATGGCTTCGGCACCGCTGGCATCACCCACCTGGGTGGTGAAGATGACGGCCGTAGCTACGGCGTTAACGGCCAGACCAACGATTCTTGGCGCGGCGACCAGCTGTCCAAACTCGGCGGCCAGTTCCAGTACGGCCTGACCGACACCGTCGGCGTAACCGTGCAGGCCACCGCCAAGCCTGAGCAAGACAACTGGAAAGCCAACCTGGAGTGGGCCTATCTGTCGTGGCAAGCCACCGACGGCCTGCTACTGCGCACCGGCCGCCTGCGCAGCCCGGTGTATATGTATTCGGAAACCCTCGACGTCGGCTTCACCTACCCATGGCTGCGTCTGCCGGATGAGGTGTACAGCCAAGTACAGGTGAGCAACTACGAAGGCGCGGATGCCATCTACACCCTGCCGCTGTCGTTTGGTTCGGTGAGCTTCCAGGTTGCTGGCGGCCAAGCGGTAAACCGCAATATCTTCGCCGCCGATGAGCTGTATGACATCGACTACAAAAAGATCTTTGCCGCCAACGTCAGCCTGGCCACCAACGACTTCGGTACCGTGCGTATTGGCTACACCGAAGCCGATATCAACGCCGATATCACTGCTCGCGTTACCACGCCGTTCGGCACCCGCACCACCATCCCGCTCAATCAATTGGACAACCAGAAAGGCAAGTTCACCTCCGTGGGCTACCAGTACGACAACGGCACCTGGCTGACCGCCAACGAGTGGACCAGCCGCATTATCGAAGCCGATGACGCCGGTAGCACCGATGCGTTCTACCTGATGGGTGGCCGTCGCTTTGGCGATTTCCTCGCTCACGTTACCTACGCCCAACTGGACGAAGACGACGGTCGTCAAACCTCCTGGACCTACGGCCTGAACTACAACGTCACGCCAACCGTCATCGTTAAAAGCGAATACAAGCGCGTCGACACCAGCGGCAATGGCTACACCGGCGTGTTCGTCGAAAAAGCTCAGGAAAGCTACAACCACGCGGTGTACTCGGCTACCAATGGCCTGGCGGGAACCCCTTCGCGCAACTACGACGGCGACATCATCAGTGTCGGCGTTGATTTCGTATTCTAAGGAGAGCCCCCATGAAGCTGTTTATTAGCGCTCTCAGCGCCTGCGCCCTGGTGGCTGCTGCTACCGCGGCCCAAGCCGAAGTTGCCGTAATTGTTAACGCCGGCGCCAGCGCCGCGCCGTCGCAATCGGAGGTGGCGAACATTTTCCTCGGCAAGGACAAGTCGCTGAAAGGCGTGGACCAGAAAGACTGGAACCCCACCAAAGACAAGTTCTACAGCGCCGTGGCGAGCAAAAACGAGTCGCAGCTGAAGTCCTATTGGTCGGGCCTGGTGTTCACCGGCAAAGGCCAACCGCTGCCAAGCGTGGCCGATGACGCCGCCGTGGTTGCCAAAGTGGGTGCCGAAGCCGATGCCATTGGCTATGTCGACAAAGCCGCCGTTACCGACAAAGTGAAAGTGCTTTTCACCCTGCCGTAATGCGCGCTTAGGCGACAAAAAAACCGCCCCTCGGGGCGGTTTTTTTATGGGGTACGCACAACTCGTAGATCGTTGCGCTGAGCCGCAGGCGAAGCCCAACAAGCGCAAACGTGTTGGGCTTCGCTGCACTCAACCCAACCTACACCACTCCCTCGGGTTGGGGTTACGCCGCGCAATCCAGCGCCGGGCTTACCAGTTGCACTACCTTCTTACGTGACAGCCAGCCAACAAACTCGCCTTCATCACTGGTCACGGCGACTGGCTGTGGTTCGCGTAGCAACTGGCCAAGCACTTCATCCAGCCCAGTGCTGGCAGGCACCGTAGCCACATCGTCGAGGTAGCTGGCAATGTCCCGCGCACCCGCAGTCAGCGCCCGTTGCGCCGCGCCTTGGGTCAGTACGCCACGCAGGTTTTTACCGTCGAGTACCGGCGCATAGTCGTACGCCCGCTCCTGCAAACGCTCCAGCGCCCGCGCCGGCTGGGTGCGGGTGGTGAGGGTCAATGCCTTGCGCTCGCTCAGGGCGTGGAAAGCGGTGAGCACTTTGCCGCGGTTAACGTCTTGCAGGAACGACTGCACGTAGTCGTTGGCCGGGTTGAGCAGGATGTCTTCCGGGGCGCCTTCCTGCACCAGCTCGCCATCTTTGAGAATGGCGATGCGATTCCCCAGGCGCAGGGCTTCGTCGAGGTCGTGGGTGATAAACACGATGGTCTTGTTCAGCTTGGCTTGCAGCGCCAGCAGTTGGTCCTGCATTTCGCGGCGGATCAGCGGGTCGAGCGCGGAAAAGGCTTCGTCCATCAACAGAATATCGGCGTCGGTGGCCAGCGCCCGGGCCAGACCAACGCGCTGCTGCATGCCGCCCGATAACTGCTTGGGATACTGCTGTTCAAAGCCGCTCAGGCCGACCTGTTCCAACCAATGCCGCGCCTTGGCTTCGCGCTCGGCCTTGGCCATGCCTTGCACCTGCAACCCGTAGGCAGCGTTTTCCAGCACGGTGCGGTGGGGGAACAAACCGAAGCGCTGGAACACCATGCTCATGGTGCGCTGGCGAAACTGCTCCAGCTCACGCGGGCCGAGCGCCATCACGTCTTGGCCATCCACCAGAATTTGCCCGGCGGAGGGTTCGATCAGGCGATTGAAATGGCGAATCAGCGTCGACTTGCCGGAGCCCGACAGCCCCATGATCACGTAGATGCTGCCGGCTTCAATCGACAGGCTGACATCGCGCAGCCCCAGGGTATGGCCGTTTTTACCCAGCAGTTGTTCCTTCGTCATGCCGCCCTGCACCGCTTCCAGGCAGGCCTTTTCATGCCGGCCGAAAATTTTGTAGATACCGCGAACTTCAATCTTGCTCATTGCTGAACTCCCCTCTGGCGCTGGCCGTAAGCCTGGGTGATGCGATCAAACATGATCGCCAGGGCAACGATGGACAGTCCGGCCAACAAGCCGCGCCCCACCTCCAGACGGTTAATGCCCAACAGCACTTCCTGGCCCAAACCTTGGGCACCAATCATCGACGCGACCACCACCATCGACAGCGCCATCATGGTGGTCTGGTTGATCCCGGCCATGATGTTCGGCAACGCCAAGGGCAGTTGCACGCCCAAGAGCTGCTGACGGGGGTTGGCACCGAAGGCGCGGGAGGCTTCGAGCACGTCCTGATCAACCAAGCGAATGCCCAACTCGGTCAGGCGAATAACCGGCGGTACGGCATAAATAACGGTGGCGATAATTGCCGGAATTTTGCCCAGGCCAAACAGCATCACCACGGGGATCAGGTAAACGAAGCTGGGCATGGTTTGCATAACGTCGAGCAGCGGCGTCAGCAGCCGTCGGGCCCAGTTCACGCGGCCCATGACAATGCCCAGCGGAATGCCGATCAGCACCGACAGCCCGGTGGCCATAATCATCAGCGCCAGGGTTTGCATGCCGCGATCCCACAGGCCCACCAGGCCAATGACGCACAGCAGCGCGGCCATGCCGACGCTGAGCAGCAAGCGCCGGCTCACCGCCAGACTCAGCAGAAAAACGGCCAGCACAATCGACCACCACGGCGCTATGCGCAGCAAGTGCTCTAGCCAGACCAAGGCCTGCAAAATCGGCTTGGACATGGCCTCCAATACATCGGCATAACGCACCACCAACTGCTCAACAACGGCATCAATGGCCTGGCGCAAATCGCGCGCGGGGAATAACTCGGGAAACATAAATCTCAACTCTCTACTCGGCCCAGCCGCAGTCCGCCGTTGTCGCTAACGACAGGCATACGGGGGCGGGACGGATTACAGCGCAATAACTCCAACGCAAGAACTACAGCGCCTGCTTAACCTGCTCGGCAACGGCCGGCGGCACCCATTGGCTCCAGACTTCTGGGTGCTCACGCAGATAGCGCTGCGCGGCCTCTTCGGGCTCAGCGCCCTCCTCGTCGTACCAAGACAGCAAGGTATTGAGCTGCTCCGGGGCGATGGCAACCTTGCTTAAAAAGCTCGCCAGCTGCGGCGCTTGCTCGCTGAACTGGCTGTTAACGCCGGTGAGCACTTGGGTTGGCGGGTAGCCGGTGGGTTTGGGAGTGGCGCAGGTAGGCAGCGTGTTGCACGCGGCGGCGCTGGGGTCTACGGGCGGCAGGTCAAGTTTGACCAAGTCGAGCTGGCCGACGACCACGGTCGGTTGCCAGTAGTAGAAAACGATATTGCGCTTACGTTTATACGCCGAGGTGATGGCCGCTTTTTGCGCGGCGCCGGTGCCTGGGCCAAACAGCACAAAACTGTCTTCGAGCTGCAAGGCTTTGAACAGATTGGCGGTGGTCACGCCACAGCTCCAACCAGCCGGGCAGTTGTAGAAACGGCCCTTGCCGGGCTCTTCGGCATCGGCGAATTCATCTTTGTATTTCACCAAGTCGGCAGCGCTTTTCAGCTCGGGAAACCGCTCGGCTACATAGCGCGGGATATACCAGCCCTCGGTGCCTTCATAGACCGTACCCAAGGCTTTCACCTTGCCGCCGGCCACCGCTTTTTCCCAAGGCACACCGATAGTGCTGGCCCAGATCTCGGTATTTACATCGACATCGCCGCGCTGCAGGGCAGCCAGCATTGCCAGGGTTTCGCCGGACTCGACTTCGGTTTTGCAACCGTAGCCCTCGGTCATGATGAAACGCTCAATCTCGGTGATGATCAGGTTGGTTTCCCAATTCATCCCGCCGAATTTTACCGGCCGGTCCAACTCGCAGTTCGCGGCGGCCAAGGTCGGTAGCGACAACGTGCACAAGCCAAGGCTTATGAAACCTGCCAGGGTGGTGATGGACTTCATCGTCAGTCTCCAAAATCAGGAGCCAAGCAGGCCCCAAAAGATGAGTCACGCAGGGCGACTCGCAGCAGCGCGGGCAAGGCCGCGCTAAGAAAAGGGCGCAAAAGAGGGCGCGCCCCAAAAGCAGAATGAGGGGTCAAACGGTGTTCAAGCAGCGGCGCACCTTAGCGGAAATGACTCAAAAAGGCAAAAACAGGGAAAGCACGATCACAGCAAATGGTCATTTAATCACTGCAAATAGACCGCTAAATTCGCTTGATCAACGAAGTTGTTTCGGATCACCGCTTACCCCTGATACGCCCCGGCGACAGGGGCTGCAGCCCAAACGCATCAATGCAGGAGCCAGGGCGGCGTGGCTCAGCTGCCGGGCTAGACTTAGGTCTCATGTGCCCATGGCCCGATTCCCCCGACCATTGGCCTTCGATCAATGCAGGCTCAGGGTTCGCGCGCAGCATGAGCAAGGCCAATGAATTTGCCCAGGCGGGCAAGACGGCGGTGCAGCAGAACATCCATGGCTTGATGGAGTTTTTGCAGAAATTCCCACCGTTCAATCAGATGGAAAACGCCCATTTGGGCTATCTGCTGGAGCACTGCCAGCTGCGTTTTTATGGCGCCGGCGAGAGCATTCTCAAACCCAGCGGCGGGCCGGTGCAGCATTTCTATATCGTTAAGCAGGGCCTGGTAGTCGGTGAGCGACCGCACTCGGCGCGCCGTGGCACGGAAACCACTTTTGAGATCACCACTGGCGAGTGTTTTCCCTTGGCCGCATTGCTCGGTGAACGGGCCACGCGCACCGAGCATTTAGCCGGTGAAGACACCTTCTGCCTGCTGCTGGCCAAAGACGCCTTTATCAAGGTGTTTGCCCTGTCGGCGCCATTCCGCGACTTTGCCTTGCGAGGCGTCAGCAGCCTGCTCGATCAGGTCAATCAGCAAGTGCAGCGCCAGGCCGTAGCCACCCTCGGCGCGCAGTACTCCCTGGACACGCCGCTACGCGAATTGGCCATGCGCCAGCCGGTGACGTGCAGCGCTGACACACCGATCAGTGCCGCCGTGCGGCTGATGCACGAGCAGCAAGTGGGCAGCATTGTGATTGTCGACGACGGCAATCGACCGACCGGGATTTTCACCTTGCGCGACCTGCGCTCGGTGGTGGCGGCCGGCGCCGAAAACCTGGGCGTGCCGATTGCCAGCGTGATGATCGCCAAGCCGTTTTACTTACCGCCCAAGGCCAGCGCGTTTGACGCGGCCATCGCCATGACCGAACGGCATATCGCCCATGTCTGCCTGGTGGAAGATGGGCAACTGCGCGGCGTGGTGTCCGAGCGCGATTTGTTTTCCCTGCAACGGGTCGACCTGGTGCACCAGCCACGCCAATAAGCTGGAAACCCTGGTGGCGCTGCGCAGCGACATTCATCAACTGGTCGAACGCATGCTCGCCCACGGCGCGTCGTCGACGCAGATTACGCAGATCATCACCCTGCTCAACGACCACACCGTCAGCCGCGTGATTGAGCTGAGCATTGAGCAGTTGGGCGACCCGGGCGTGCCATTCACGTGGCTGTGTTTTGGCAGCGAAGGCCGCCGCGAGCAAACGCTGCACACCGACCAGGACAACGGCATGTTGTTCGAGGCCAGCGACGCCGCCGACGCCGCCCTCAAGCGCGGCAAGCTATTGCCGCTGGCCGAGCGCATTAACCACAGCCTGGATAAATGCGGCTTTAGCCTGTGCAAGGGCGGCATCATGGCCAGCAATCCGCAGCTGTGTTTGTCGCGGCTGGAATGGTCGCGGCGCTTTAGCAGTTTTATCCGCGATGCCAGCCCGGAGAACTTGCTCGGTTCCAGCATCTACTTCGACCTGCGTGCGGTATGGGGGCCGGTGGAGGGCTGTGAGCACCTGCGTCAGCAGATTCTGGTGGAGGTGGCGGACAACCAGATTTTCCAGCGGTTGATGGCCGCCAACGCCCTGCGCAATCGCCCACCGGTTGGGCGCTTCCGTGATTTTGTGGTGGCCCGCAGCGGCAGTGAAAAACACACCCTCGACTTGAAAGTGCAGGGCCTGACGCCCTTTGTCGACGGCGCTCGTTTGCTCGCTTTGGCCCATGGCATCAGCGCCGGCAACACCTTGCAGCGCCTACGTGAATTAATCGCCAAAGAGGTGATTGATCCACTCGATGGCGCCGCCTATGAAGAGGCCTATCACTTTATTCAGCAGACCCGCATGCAGCAGCACCAGCAGCAAGCGTACTCCAACCGCCTCGACCCGGACAGCCTTAACCACCTGGACCGGCGCATTTTGCGTGAGTCATTTCGCCAGGCGCAGCGGCTGCAAAGCAGCCTGGCCCTCAGGTATCAGCTATGAGGCCGTTTGATTGGCTGCGCCGCAGCCCCGCCGTGGCGCCAGACGCTGAACTAAGTCACGCCTGTGGGCAATTACCCAAGCCCGGCCCGTGGAGCGAGTTGCCGCTGCGCGAGCAACGTTTTGTGGTGCTCGATTTGGAAACCAGCGGGCTGAATATGCAGCGCGATCAATTGCTGTCGATTGGCGCGGTAGTAATTGAAGACGGCGCCATTGACCTGGCTCAGCAGTTCGAATGCACCTTGCAGCGCAGTGCGCAGAAGGTCAGCGCCAGTGTGTTGATCCATGGGATCGCCCCCAGTGAACTGGCCGCCGGTGTGGCGCCGGCCGAAGCACTGCTGGCGTTTATGCAGTTTGTTGGCGCCAGCCCGATCCTGGCCTTTCACGCGCCCTTCGACCAACACATGCTGGGCAAAGCGCTAAAGGACGACCTCGGTTACAAGCTCGAGCATCGCTTTCTCGACGTCGCCGACCTGGCCCCGCTGCTGTGCCCGGAAGTGACCTTGCGCCAAGCTGGGTTGGACGACTGGACCGCCCACTTTGGCCTGCAGGTGCAACAACGCCACCACGCCAGCGCTGATGCCCTGGTGACCGCCGAACTGGCGCTGATTCTATTTAGCCGCGCCCGCAAACAAGGGCTGCAAAGCCCGGCTGCGCTGGCAGATGCGCTGTCTCGTTGGCAACGCCGGCAACAACGGCCGTCGCTGTAACCTGCCCCTTTGCGCGGCCGGCGGCGCCCTGTAGGGTTATGGCCACTGCCCCCAGCCGAGAACCGCTGATGTCCACCGCCACCATGACCCTGTTCCACAACACCGCCTCACCCTTCGTGCGCAAGGTGCTGGTATTTCTCCACGAAACCGGTCAATTCGATCGTGTAACGCTGGAGAGCGTCGCCCTCAGCCCTACCAGCCCCAACGCTGCGGTTATCGCCAATAACCCTGCCGGTAAAATTCCTGCACTGCGCTTAGCCGATGGTGCGCTGCTGCATGACAGCCGCGTGATCGTCGACTACATCGACCACCAACATGTTGGCGAACCCTTGATTCCTCGCGATGGCGCCAGCCGCTGGCGACGTCTGACATTGGCCTCGTTGGCCGACGCCCTGCTCGATGCCGCACTGCTGATTCGCTACGAAACCTTTTCCCGCCCCGAAGAAAAACACTGGACCGAGTGGCTCGATGGCCAGCAAGCGAAAATCATCCGTGCCTTAGGTGAATTTGAAGCTGCCGCCAGCGCCGAACTGGCTAGCCGCTTTGATGTGGCATCCATTGGTGTCGCTTGCGCCCTGGGTTACCTGGATTTCCGCCAACCCGACTTGGCCTGGCGTGAGCAGTTTCCACAGCTGGCGACCTGGTATGCCGAGGTTAGTCAGCGGCCGTCGATGTTGGCGACGCAGCCGCCGGTTTAAGCCCTAGCCGTTGTAGCCATACACCACCAAACCTTCTACTGGCAGCACCAGCAGCACGCCCTCATCTTTGCGGGCGAAGTAGCTGCCGGGCTGCTCCAGGGCGTTGTTAATGCGCTGTTCCAACGCCTGCGGAAGGTCGCCGCAGGACAGCGCTAACCAGCCATCGGACCCGAGGTTGTTCAGCACCGGTGTCGCTTGCCACGGTTGGTAGTGATAGTAGGCCTCGCTATGCCCGCGAGCCTGTCGGGCGCCGTCCAGCGCGGCCAAGCCACGTGCTTGCAGCCGTTGCTGCATGCTCGGTGCGAGACGAAAAACCGCCACGCCACAGCCCTCGCGCAGCCCGCTGTCACCGGCAATCCACTCCACCCCCTGCACCTCAACAGCGGCCGGCAACGCACGAAACATAAACGGCCGTTCGCTCATTTTGTAGGCCATGTACAACAACAGAATCAGCCACAGCTTGAGCAATACCAGTATCCGCAGAACATTCAGCACTTGGCCCACGGCCGTCATCAGCGAAAGTACAGCAGCCATAGCGCCCCCATCAGCAGCAAACCGGCGCCCAGGCCATGGCGCAGAAAAGCGCCGCTGCGGCGAAACATCCGCCACCAATCAGGGCCATGCAGCAGCAACATGATGATGGCGAAGAAAATCATCACGCCGTTGACCGGCCATGAACGCAGGCCAATGTTCAGCATCACGGCCGCCAGATAGCCCAAGGTGGTGCCGCACATAAAGCCCAGCAGGCGCTCGCCGTTTTGCATCAGCGTCGCCATGGCGACTCCGTAGGTTGGGTAGAGCAAAGCGAAGCCCAACAGGCCGGCCGAAGGCCGGCGCTTATCGGTCCCCCCTGTTGGGCTTCGCTGCGCTCAACCCAACCTACGAAAAGCATCGCGATCTGCTCGGCCAAGCGGTGCCCAACCTGGGCATCTTCACGCAAGCCCACATGCCCACTCATTTGGCCATGCTCACGCGGTACAAGCCGGCGCCGACCAGCAGCGCGACCTGGCCCATGGCGGTGCACATTTGCAGAAAGGAGCGCACCGAGGGGTTGTCTACGGCATCCGGGGCGCCGGTCAGGCTGACCCAGAAGCCTTCCGGCAACACCACCAGCGCGAGGTGCGCCAGGGGCTTGCCGGTGATGACGATAAGGTTGAGCGCTGGGCAAACATCAGACCGGCCAGAATCAGCAGGGCGACGAATAAGCCCAGGGCAAAGCAGGCGCCCAGTTGCAGGAGCATACGCATGGCGGTTACTCCCCCAGCAGACCGGGTTCAAGGGTCAGGTGCGGTTCGGGCGCCGGGGTTTTGCCCACGCCGTACCAGTCCAGTTTGCGCGTCAGCAGCATCACGCAAGCGAGCAGACCAAACACCAGTAGAGAGCCCATCAGCAGCGCGTAATCCTCGGCGCTCAGTAGCACGTAGAGCACGCCGTACAACCCGCCCAAGCCAGCGGTAAAACCGGCGCCGCGCACCCAGCTGTGCAGCACATGGCAGACATAAAAACCCACCAGAGCCACACAGGCCGCCGCTGACACGGCATAGGCCAGGGCAAAGTCCAGGTGTTCGGACAGCGACAGCAGCAGCAGATAGAACATCGCCAACGCCAGGCCTACCAAACCGTATTGCACCGGGTGCACGGCCAGACGCTTGAGGATTTCCATCAGGAAGAAACCGGCGAAGGTCAGGGCGATAAACAACATGGCGTATTTAATCGCGCGGTCGGTTTTCAGGTACTGGTCCACCGGGTCGACAAAGCTCACGCCAAAGCTGCGCGCATCAAAACTGCTGCAGCCGGATACGTTTACGCACTCACGCAGCACCTGCTCCATGTTGGTGGCGAAGAAACTGGTCTGCCAGGTGGCGTTAAAACCCTGCTCGGTGATCTCACGCTCAGTGGGCAGAAACTCGCCCATAAAGCTTGGGTGCGGCCAATCGGAATGCACCTGCACTTGGCTATCACGCCCGACCGGCACCACGCTAAAGCTCGAGGTGCCTTGCAGCTTGAGGTTGAAGGCGTAGTTCAGTTTCATCAGCTTGCTGCTGTCGAGCTTGCCCAGCGGAGCGTGTACGCCGTTGGCCAGCATGTCGTCGCCAAAGCCCGGTTCAAAGTCCAGCGTTTGGCCATTGAGGTCGAGCTTGAGGGCGTTGTTGATACCGCGAATATCGCTGATGCCAACGGCCAGAAAGGGCTCGTCGAATTGGTAGTCGGCCAGGTCTTCGGTAATGCCGTAGTTAGCCGGCACTTCGAAATGGCCGCTGATTTGGTTGTCACTTTTAAACAGCCGCGCCTGGTAAATACCGCGGGCGCGCAACTCGGTGCCCACTTCGCCGTTGAGGCTAAAGCTCTCTGGCAGCACATACAGGCGGCTATTGATCTGCCGTTCTTCCTGATAACGCACGCCGGTTTTCTCCGCGACTTTCCACTCGCGGATTTTTTGCCGATACGGCACCACCAGAATTGGCCCGGTAATTTGTTGGCTGTAGCTGGAGCTGCGGGCGATGTTATCCAGCACGCCATCGCGCGCCGACTGCCGCTCGCTGATCAGGCCGTCGATCATAAGTAGGGGAATTAACAACAGAATAATCAGAAGGCCGATGGCCCCGAGTTTGATGCCCAGACTGCGATTCATCGCGATGCTCTCCATGTGGGTGGGATGGAGAGAGTGTGGGTTTGCCGAATGGGGGTTTTATGGGGGGAATGTGGAGAGTGTGTGGAAACAAACTCAACGGCTGTGCTCCCCTCTCCCGCCAAACAAACTCAATCGCTCTGCTCCCCTCTCCCGCTCGCGGGAGAGGGGCCGGGGGAGAGGGCCGGGGCCGACCCGGTATCCGCTAAAAGCAAAAAGCCCCTCTCCCGCCCTTCGGGCACCCTCTCCCGCTAGCGGGCGAGGGGATACGCCGGCCACCGCGTCTAAGGCTGGAAGTGACAGCCGACCATTACGCCTACTCCCCGCGAATGTACTGTTCCAAATGATTAATCAAACTCTCCTGCTCGGAGATGATGTCTTTGACCAAGTCACCAATGGACAGCAGGCCAATCAGTTTGCCCTCTTCCATCACCGGCAAGTGCCGTAGATGGCCGTCGGTCATCAGTTGCATGCAGTGGCGGTTGCCTTCTTTGGGGCTGACGGTGATGACCTTGGCAGTCATGATTTCGCTGACCGTGGCCGATGTGTCGCGCTCGAGCATAGCGATTTTGCGCACGTAATCGCGCTCACTGACGATGCCCACCAGCTCGCCGCCGTCGGTCACCAGCAAGGCGCCGATGCCCAGTTCACCCATCAGCTTCACCGCCTCGAGCACCGAGGTCTCGGGGCTGACGCTGAAAATGCTGTTCCGGCTTTTCGCTTTGAGGATTTCCGCAACCGTTTTCATACCCTGACTCCTGTGGCTTTTTTTTGTTGTTGCTGCCCACGGTGGCTATCACGTTTAGTGCCAACTGCAGCGGCCATGGCGCTTACGCCCGTGGCCGAAGACTATTGAACAGGCTTTGCAGAGCGGTTACAGCGCTGAAAACGGCTTCTGCTAATGCACCAGCGGCAGGCTCAAGCGCACCTCAACCCCGCCCTCGACGTTGCCAATGGTTATAGCACCGCCATGCAGGCTGGCCACTTCCTGCACAAAGTTAAGGCCCAAACCGGTGCTTTTACGCCCACTGACAGGGCGCGGCAGCGAGTAGAACCGCTCGGTCAGGCGCTCTAAAGCATAGTCAGGAATCGCTGCGCATTGGTTGAATACGCGTAAGGTCAGCAACTCGTCATGCGGCTCAGCGCTAAAGCGCAACTGGCCGCCGGGCGGGGTAAAGTCCAAGGCGTTGTCGAGCAGATTGGCCAGCGCCTGTTGTAGCAGAAAGCGCTCGCCACGCACCTGCACCTCTGGCGCCAGCAAATTTTCCACCTGCAAATTCGCACTCAAAATACGCGCCGCCTGCGCCTGCAATTGCTCTTCCACCAAGGCGTGCAGCGGCAACGGCACACGCTCATCCAAGCCCTGGCGCTGCTCGACCAATGCCAGGTTCAGCAAGCGTTCGATCAGCTGTTGCAGACGCGCACTTTCGGTTTGGATATTGCCCACAAAGCGCTGACGCTGCTCGATCGGCATATCGCTTTCCAACAATTCCGCCGCGCCGCGAATTGCCGCCAAGGGGCTTTTCAGTTCGTGGGTCAGGGTGTGCACATAGCGCTCAACGTAGGCCTTGCCCTCCAACTCGCTGCGCATATGTTCCAAGGCTTCGGCCAGCTGCTTGAGCTCTCCGCCTTGCAACGCCGGCAAGGGGCTGCGTTCGCCAGCGGAGACGGCTTGGGCGTAGTCGGTCAGGCGCCGCAGCGATGCACTCAGCCACCACGACAACAGGCCACCGACCAACAGCCCCAGCAGAATCAACCCCGCGCCAAACCAGGCCAGGCGCTTTTGCGAACGCTCGATATAGGGCTGCAAAGTGCGGCTCGGCTTGCTCACCGACACCACGCCAATAATCTTGCCCTGGTCTTTGATCGGCGCCGCCACGTACATCACTGAAGTCTCTGGGTCGCCCTCCACTTCGCGTGTCGACCGCGCGCCGTATTCACCGCGCAGGGTCAGGAATACATCGTTCCAGCGTGAATAATCCTGACCCACCGCCGCGCCGCTGGAGTCGACCAACACCTTGCCCTGGGCGTCGGTGACATAGATACGGTGGCTGACTTCGCTTTTAGTCAGGCCCCAAATCTGTGCGTGGGGTTGGCGTTGGCCGTAGGCCTGAAACTGTTCCTGCCAATGCTGTTGATCGAGGCGGCCGCTGCGTAAATCGTCACGCAGCAGCTCGGCCAGCAGGTTAGCGGTGTCGACCAGGGTTTCTTCGGTGGTCTGGCGCACGCCGGGGCGAATTTCGTCCATCACCGTGCTCAGCACAAACCAGCCGGACAGGCCGACGAAGACAAAGTAAACGAGGAAAATCCGGATCCCGAGCGGCATCAGTCCACCTTAATGCTGTAACCCAGGCCACGGTGGGTCTGGATCGGTTCGGCATCCGCCGCCACCGCCCGCAGCTTGGCGCGCAGGCTTTTGATATGGCTGTCGATATTGCGCTCATAGCCGGCTTCGGCGGGCACACCGGCGGCGTCCAGCAATTGTTCGCGGCTAAATACCCGCAGCGGTTGCGCCAACAGGCTTTGCAGCAGCCGGAACTCGTGGCGGGTAAGGCTCAGCAGGTGGCCGTGGTAGTGAATCTGAAAACGCTCGGCGTCGATGGTAAACACACTGGTCTGCGCGGCCGGCGCAGTGGCTCGCGGCTGCACCCGTTTGAGAATGGCCTTGACCCGCGCCGCCACTTCACGCGGGCTGAAGGGCTTGGTCACGTAATCGTCGGCACCGATTTCCAGGCCCACTACGCGATCAATCTCAGCGTTGCGCGCGGTGAGGAAAATCACCGGTACTTCAGAAAATTTGCGCAGCTGTTTTACCGCCTCGAAGCCGGTCATATCGGGCAGACCGACATCAAAAATCAGCAGATCGGCGGGGCTGTTTTGTTGATACGCCAGGGCTTCACCGGCCAGGGTTAGCCAGTGCGTGGTGTAACCCTCGCTTTGCAGGGCGTAGATCAGGGTGTCGGCGATTGAGGCTTCGTCCTCAACCAACAAAATGGTCGGCATGTGCGTCCTGCAGCATGAAGGGCAAGGCGCTCAATTTACCACCGGGAGATTTGCGTAACGACGGATATTCTGGATCCCAGCCTGCGCTGGGATGACCAAGTAAATTCATACACCACCGTCATTCCCGCGCAGGCGGGAATCCAGATGTCGGATAAAACCCGATTACCTCAGCACTTGGGCTGCCCAGCCGTGAAGCGCCGCGCCGGGTTCACGGCGGCATCGAACTCGCGCAGGGCTTTGGCGCCGATCAACAGCGGGTAGTTAAAGCTGCTGCGGTCGGTGAGGTTGACCTCGATGATGCGGTCAGTACCGTCCAGGCACATACGCACGGCAATCACCGGCCGCTTAACGATCTCGGCGCTTTCTTCGCCATCCTCTTCGTCGGCGCGGCTTTTGATTTTGCTGATGCGCGCCAGCTTGTGTTCATACACCTTGTCGCTGGCATCTTTGGTGGCGAGGCGGAAACGCACCCAGTCATCGCCATCTTTTTTGAAAGTTTCGATGTCCTTGGCCGACAGCGACGCGGTTAACGCACCGGTGTCCATCTTGGCTTTGAAGGTTTGGTCCAGCTCCGGCAGCTTGATGTATTCGTAGCGGCCGTACACGGTGGGTTCGGCGGCAAAAGCGGGCAGCGCCACTAGCGCCAGCAGGGCAAGGGTACGTTTCACGCGTCAGGTCACTCCAGGCTTGAAGGGTGTACGAAGAATGTCTTCATACACCGAAAAGGGTGAAGAAAATGTAGTGCTAAATGGCGCAGAAGGCCTGCGCCAAACGTCCAGCCAGCGACTTGGAAGGCGCGCCAGGGCTGATTATTATTGCCCGGCCCAGATTTTCCAGGAGCGCCCATGCGCCGTTTGCTCACCGGTATGACCGTCGCCTTGCTGCTTTTACTCAACACATTGGTGTTGATCGGCCCGCTGATGATCTTTGCCCTGCTCAAACTGATTCTGCCCGGCAAACTTAGAACCGCGTGCTCCGCCGCCGTGGTGTGGATTGCCGAAACCTGGACGGACATCGACAAATTTATCTTCGCCCTGTGCCTGCCCACCGTCTGGGAAATACGTGGCGACAACGAACTACGCATGGACCGCTCATACCTGATGATTAGCAACCATCAATCCTGGGTGGATATTCCCGCGCTGATGCAGGCTTTTAACCGCAAGGCACCGTTCTTCAAATTTTTTCTAAAAAAGGAACTGCTCTGGGTGCCGCTGCTCGGCCTGGCGTGGTGGGCGCTGGATTACCCGTTTATGAAACGCTACTCCAAGGCCTATCTGGCCAAACACCCGGAGCGGGCTGGGCAGGATCTGCTAATCACACAAAAGGCCTGCGAGAAATTCCGCCATATACCGGTGAGCGTGGTGAATTACCTGGAAGGCACACGCTGCACCCCAGCCAAGCAGGCCGAGCAGCAGTCGCCCTACAAACACCTGCTCAAACCCAAAGCCGGCGGCGTGGCCTTTGTGCTCGCCAGCCTGGGCGAACAACTGGACGCCATTCTCGACATCACCGTGTACTACCCAGGCGAGCGTATTCCCGGCTTCTGGGACTTACTCTGCGGGCGCGTGGGCAAAGTGGTGGTGGATATCCAAACCCTGCCGATGGACCCGGCGTTGTGGCAAGGCGACTACCAAAACGACGCGCGGTTTCGCCGCTACATGCAGGACTGGATATCCCAGCGCTGGACGGAAAAAGACCTTCGCCTTAGCGCCCTGAAAGCCGAAAGTCGGGCTTAGTTGCTCGCCGTCCACAGGCTGCCGAGGTTACCCAGCAAGCTATTACCCACGCCTTGCTGACCGAGGTACTGCAACAGCAACGGCGCGAATTGGCCGATCATGCCGCTG
>LNAP01002332.1_pt1 | contig 19150 bp, 19 predicted proteins | sample 602601 | NCBI WGS metagenome assembly LNAP01 (sample SAMN02440304, study PRJNA202911) | soil metagenome | biome: Subtropical and temperate rainforests or woodlands; isolation source: soil samples (1 kg each in a 20% v/v slurry with milli Q water) were... ...
GCTGGCTGGTGTTGGTGAACTCGATCGGTGGCTTCGCGCTGCTGTTCCTGCTGATCCGGCGCGGTGCTGCGAGCTTCGGGTTTTCGATCGACGAGGCAGCGCGCCGGCGGCTGCCGCGCATCGTGGCGGCGGCATTTGCCATGGGCGCCCTGTTGTGGCTGGCCGCGGCGTTCGTGCTGATACCGGCCGCCGGCACCCATGGCCTCGCGCAGGCGGTGCTGCTGATCGCGGTGATCGCGGGCGGGATCGCGGTCTATGGCCTGGCTCTGGGCTGGTCCGGCGTGATCCGGTGGACCGAAGCGGTTGATGCGATCCGCCGGGGCAAGGCCTCCGACTTGCGCGGCTAGGCGGCGCGTGGCAAACGACGGCCCGAAACCAGAGCATTCGCGGGAAGTACCATGGCGTTCGTCGAACGGGTTTTTTCAGGCGTCCAGCCGACCGGTAATCTGCATCTCGGCAATTACCTCGGCGCGGTCGTCAATTTTGTAAAGCTGCAGGAAACCCACAACTGCATCTATTGCGTGGTCGACATGCATGCGCTGACCCAGCCGGTATCGGTGTGGGGCGGCCCGGCCGAACTCGCGCGCAATACCCGCGAAGTAACGGCGGCGTTCATCGCCTCGGGCATCGACCCGAAGAAGCACATCGTCTTCAACCAGAGCCAGGTCGCCGGACATGCCGAGCTGACCTGGATCTTCAATTGCGTGGCGCGGATCGGCTGGCTCAACCGCATGACGCAGTTCAAGGACAAGGCCGGCAAGGACCGCGAGAACGCCTCCGTGGGCCTCTACGACTATCCGGTGCTGATGGCGGCCGACATCCTGGTGTATCGCGCCACCCATGTGCCGGTCGGCGAGGACCAGAAGCAGCACCTCGAACTGTCGCGCGATATCGCACAGAAATTCAACAACGACTTCGGCGACTCGATCCGCGGTCACGGGTTCGAGGACGGATTGTTCTTTCCGCAGCCGGAGCCGCTGATCACCGGCCCCGCGACGCGGGTGATGAGCCTGCGCGACGGCACCAAGAAGATGTCGAAGTCGGATACCTCGGACAATTCGCGCATCAACCTCACCGACGATGCGGATACGATCGCGCAGAAGATCCGCCGGGCGAAGACCGATCCGGAGCCGCTGCCGTCGGAGGAAAAGGGCCTCGATACCCGCCCCGAAGCCGACAATCTGGTCGGGATCTATGCCGCACTGTCGGGACGCAGCAAGGCCGAGGTGCTGACGGAATTCGGCGGCGGGCAATTCTCGAATTTCAAGAACGCGCTGGTCGAGCTTTGCGTCGCAAAACTGTCGCCGATTGCCTCGGAGATGAAGCGGCTGATGGCCGATCCCGGCCATGTCGATCAGATCCTGATCGACGGCGCCGAGCGGGCACGCGTCATCGCCGATGAAACCATGCGCGCGGCAAAGGATATCGTGGGATTCGTGCGCAAGCGCTGATAGCGATTCATGAATCGGCGCAGCTCGCTGGCCCCACACCTCTCCCATAGGGAGAGGTCGGATCGCCTCGGCGATGCGAAAGCATCGTCCGGAGCGATCCGGGTGAGGGGTTACGCTCTATCGATGGACCGTACCCCCTCACCCCAACCCTCTCCCCATGGGAGAGGGAGCGCACTGCCGCTGTGGCTAGATTGAAACAGAACACTCTCCATCCCTTCGCCATAATTTGACGCGGCGCAGCGGATTGCGCGCGCCGCTTGTCTGACATGGCCACGCCGTGGCAGCATGCGGTCTGCTTGGCGCAGCATCGGGACATGCATGACCACCCAGCGACGAAGCTACGAGACGGGTCACAAGCCAAAATGTCTGGTTATCGTTGACGACACCGCGGAGTGGGACCGCGCGGTCTACTATGCCAGCCGCTGGGCGATCCGGGTCGGCGGCGGCGTGGTGATGCTGCGCATCATCGAGACCGAGGACCAGAACCAGCAATGGCTGGGGGTTGCCGACATCATGCGCGCCGAAGCGTATGAGGACGCCAACGCCGCACTCGATCGCGCGGCCGGGCGCGCTAACGGCATCGCGGCGATCACGCCAGAGCGCGTGATCCGCGAGGGCGATCCGACCGAACAGATCCTCGATGTGATCGACCAGGACGTCGACATCGCGATGCTGGTGCTGGCCGCCAATCCGGGCCCGGAAGGCCCCGGCCCGATCATCGCCATGACGGCGAAGACCGTCGGCTCGTTCCCGATCCCTGTGACCATCGTGCCCGGCGATCTCAGCGACGGGGAAATTGACGGCCTGTCGTAGGGTTTCGCTCGAAAACGCCATATGTGCTTGATGCGGCTGCGGAACTGCAGGCCTGCGCCTCTTGATCGTGCGTTTGCCGTCGCCATCTGCTAGGGATAGCTCACGCGCCGGCCTTGAACCGGCGACGCCGGAGAAAACCATGTTCATCCAGACCGAAGCCACACCCAATCCCGCCACCCTGAAATTCATCCCGGGCCGCGCCGTGCTCGACAGCGGCACGATGGAATTCGCCAACCGTGAAGCCGCCGCGCGCTCGCCGCTCGCCGAAAGACTGTTCGGCGTGCCCGGCGTCACCAGCGTGTTCTACGGCTCCGATTTCGTCACCGTGACCAAGGACGCCAGCGACTGGCAGCATCTCAAGCCGGCCATCCTCGGCGCCATCATGGAGCACTACATGTCCGGCGCGCCGCTGCTGGCCGACGGCAGCGCGGCCAGCGACGAAGCCGCCGACGAGGACAGCGAGTTCTTCAGCGAGGAAGACGCCGAGACGGTCGAGACCATCAAGGACCTGATCGAGACCCGGGTGCGTCCCGCCGTCGCCAATGACGGCGGCGACATCACCTTCCGCGGCTTCAAGGACGGCATCGTCTATCTCAACATGAAGGGCTCCTGCGCCGGCTGCCCGTCGTCGACGGCGACGCTGCAGCACGGCATCCAGAACCTGTTGAAGCATTTCGTGCCCGACGTGGTCGAAGTACGGCCGGTTTAATTACAGCCGTGTAGGGTGGGCAAAGGCGCGCCCTTCGCGCCGTGCCCACCATTCAAGCATGACGATTGAGGATAGAAGGTGGGCACGGCGCAAACGCGCCTTTGCCCACCCTACGATGCTGCTGCTATACATCGGCGCATGCTGATCCTCGCCATCGACACCGCGCTGGAAGCCTGCGCCGCGGGCGTGCTGGATACCGCCGCCAGCCGGCTGATCGCGCAGGAATCGCAGGCGATGAAGCGCGGCCATGCCGAAGCGCTGATGCCGCTGATCGCGCGCGTCATGAAGCAGTCCGGCACTTCGTTCACTGATCTCGACCGCATCGCGGTGACCATCGGCCCCGGCAGCTTTGCCGGGCTGCAGGCCGGGCTCTCGGCCGCCCGCGGCATCGCGCTCGCCGCCAACAAGCCGGTGGTCGGGCTGACTACGCTGACGGCCTACGCCGCTCCCATCGTCAGCCGCAACGCCGAACAGCCGGTGATCTCCGCAATCGATGCGCGCGATGGCCAGGTGTATTTCCAGGTGGTCAGCGGCAACGGCAGTTCGCTGATCCGGCCGCGGGTCGCGCCGATCGAAGAGGCGCTCGCCGCCTCGCGATTCGGCGCGCCCTATCTGGTCGGCAACGCGGCCAGGATGATCGCCGACCGCTGGCCGGCCCATGCGCCGCCGCCGTTCAAGGTCGACCCGCAGCCTGCGCCGGACATCACCTGGGTGGCGTGGCTCGGCGCCGCAGTCAGTCCGAACACCGCGCCGGCCCGCCCTTATTATCTGCGCGCGCCCGACGCCAAACCGCCAAGGGATGCGCTGCAAAGGACGGCGCAACCGTCGGCGCCATGATGACATGGCTCTCCGAACTGTGGGGTGGCGGCGGCACCGCCGTGATCGAGCCTGCGACCTTGCGCGATGCGCCGAAACTCGCCCAGCTTCACGGCGCGTCGTTTCACCGCGGATGGGGCGAAGGCGAATTCGAGGCCATGCTGGCCGAGCGCAACACGCTGGTCCATCGCCTCAGACTCGGACGCAACATCATCGGCTTCGCAATATCGCGCATGGCGGCGGACGAGGCCGAAATATTGTCGATCGCGGTGGCGCCGAGCCACCGCGGCCGCGGCCTGTCGCGCAACCTGTTGCTGACGCATCTCGGCCATCTCGCCGGGCGCGGCGTGCGCACGGTGTTCCTGGAGGTCGAGGAAAATAATCGGCCGGCGCGGCGGCTTTATGAACGGGCCGGATTCGCCATTGCCGGACGGCGCGAACGCTATTACCTGCAGCCCGGCGGGGAACAATTGAACGCGCTTCTGATGCGCCGTGACTTGTCGTAACGTGCTCGCGGTGGCAAAACAGGCTTGGTTCCCCGAGGCAAAACCATGACCGCATTCAAGTCCACATCTGCGCTCAAAGCCACCGGTATCGAGGCGCGCTGCGCCGCCACCGGCATGCGCATGACGGAACAGCGCCGCGTTATCGCGCGCGTGCTGGCGGATGCCGTGGACCATCCCGACGTCGAGGAACTGTATCGACGTTGTGTTGCGGTCGACGACAAGATATCGATCTCGACCGTGTACCGCACCGTCAAGCTGTTCGAGGACGCCGGCATCATCGAGCGTCATGATTTCCGCGAGGGCCGCGCGCGCTATGAACAGATGCGCGACAGCCACCACGACCACCTGATCAATTTGCGCGACGGCAAGGTGATCGAATTCACCTCCGAGGAAATCGAGAAGCTGCAGGCCGAGGTCGCCCGCAAGCTCGGCTACAAGCTGGTCGATCACCGGCTGGAACTGTATTGCGTGCCGCTGGACGACGACAAGTCCTGACGCGTGCAGATGTGGCATAGCGTTTTCGAGCGAAGTGGATACCGGTTCGCGTGAAGAAAACGCGTCAAAACAAAAACCAGAATTTCGATCTCGTCATTTTCGATTGCGACGGCGTATTGGTCGACAGCGAGCTGATTTCATGCCGCGCGCATGCGGAGACGCTGGTGCGCCACGGTTACCCGATCACGGCGGATCAGGTGCTCGAGCGTTTTCTCGGCGTGTCGGATCGCGAAGCGCGGCTGGCCGTCGAAGCCGAACTCGGCCGCCGGCTTCCGGACGATTTCGAGTCTCAGGTGAAGGCAGCCACGTTGCAATTCTACGCCGGCGATCTGCGGGCGATTTCGCACGTCGGCGAGGCGATCGCCGCGATCGGCTTGAAAAAATGCGTGGCCTCGAGCGGCACGCCGGAAAAGATCCGTCATGGCCTCACCTGCGCCGGGCTCTACGGTCAGCTCGCGCCGCACATCTTCTCCGCCACGCAGGTCGAGCGCGGCAAGCCGGCGCCCGATCTGTTCCTGTTTGCGGCAGCGCAAATGCGAGCATCGCCCGAACGATGCGTCGTGATCGAGGACAGCATTCCCGGCATCACCGGCGCGCTTGCCGCCGGGATGACCGTGCTCGGCTTTCACGGCGGCAGCCATTGCCGGCCCGGTTACGGCGAGGCGCTGCGCGCCGCCGGGGCGGTGCTGACGTTCGACGATATGCGGCAATTGCCTGATTTGATTGGGCAGATCGAGGCTTCGGCCGTCGCGAGCTGACCGTCGAACCTCTCAATTGCTGTCATTCCGGGGCGCGCAAAGCGCGAACCCGGAATCTCGAGATTCCCCGATGCGCAATTGCGCATCTGAGGTCTGGTCCTTCGGACCATCCCGGAATGACGGCATACACTGGATTTCCCACCCTTTAGCCTATATTTGAGCCCTGCGCCGCAATGGCGCCATTTCGTCCCCGCACTCAGGTTCCATGAAGCCGCCGCGCAAGCTGCATATCAAGTCATACGGTTGTCAGATGAACGTCTACGATGCCCAGCGCATGGTGGACACACTGGCGGGCGAAGGCTTTGTCGAGACCGCAAGCGTCGACGACGCGGACCTGGTGATTCTCAACACCTGTCACATTCGCGAAAAGGCCTCCGAGAAAGTCTATTCGGAGCTCGGACGGCTGCGCGCCGTCAAGGACGAAGCCGCGCGCCATGGCCGCACCATGAATATCGCGGTGGCCGGCTGCGTCGCGCAGGCCGAAGGCTCAGAGATCATCCGCCGGGCGCCCGTGGTCGATGTCGTGGTCGGGCCGCAAAGCTATCATCATTTGCCGCAGTTGCTGGCGCGCGCCAGGACCGACGGCCGCGCGCTGGAGACCGAATTTCCGGTCGAGGACAAGTTCGGATTCCTGCCGCCACCGAAGCCCGATGCGATCCGCGCGCGCGGCATTTCATCCTTCGTCACCGTGCAGGAGGGCTGCGACAAGTTCTGCACCTTCTGCGTGGTGCCCTATACGCGGGGCTCCGAAGTCTCGCGCCCCGTTGCGAGGATCGTCGACGACGTGCTGCGGCTTGCCGACAACGGCGTGCGCGAAATCACCTTGATCGGGCAGAACGTCAACGCCTATCACGGCGAGGGACCGGATGGACGGACCTGGTCGCTTGGCGCGTTGCTGCGTCGCCTGGCCGAGATCCCGGGCATCGTGCGCCTGCGCTACTCGACCAGCCATCCCCGTGACGTCGACGACGGCCTGATCGAGGCGCATCGCGACCTCGCGGAGCTGATGCCGTTCGTGCACCTACCGGTGCAATCCGGCTCCGACCGGATTCTGATGGCGATGAACCGCAGGCATACCGCAGACGAATACCGCCGGGTCATCGACCGATTTCGTGCTGCGCGGCAAGATATTGCATTTTCATCGGATTTTATCGTGGGCTTCCCGACCGAGACCGAGGAAGATTTTGCCGCGACCCTCGCGCTTGTCACGCAAATCGGGTACGCTGGCGCCTATTCGTTCAAATATTCGCCGCGGCCAGGCACGCCGGCGGCGGACATGCGGGAGACGGTTTCAGCGGCTGAGATGGACGAGCGATTGGTGCGGCTTCAGGAATTGATCGACAGCCAGCAATCGGCCTTCAACACGGCTGCGATTGGCAACACCGTCGATGTGCTGTTCGAACGCGCCGCGCGCAATCCCGGCCAGATCGTCGGCCGCACCGCCTATCTGCAGCCGGCGCATGTTTTTGCCTCGCCCGACATCATCGGGCAGGTGTTGCCGGTGAGGATCGGAAGCCTGGAGCGCTACAGCCTGCTCGGCGAACTCGCGCTCTCTCCTCAAGCACAGCCCGCGCAACCGGCTTTTCTCGAAATGGCCGATTCTTTTCCAATAACCACTTCATCTCTGATAACAACGGGAGCCTGAACCCTTGCCAAAGAGCGCATCGGATTCGCCTTCACTCGCTCCCAGCCGCAAACTTGACCGCGACATGCAAATCCCGCCCGAGACGCAAGTCGTCATCGACTTCGACGACAACCGCGCGGCATCCGCGCTGGTCGGTCCCTACGGACAAAATCTGGCGCTGATCGAGCGCCGGCTCGGCGTGGTGGTCGATTCCCGCGGCAACCACATCTCGATCGCGGGCTCGCGCGACGGCTGCGACGCCGCGCGGCGCGTGCTGGAGACGCTGTATTCGCAGGCGGTACAAGGCCACGACCTGTCGCAGGGCGATGTCGAAGGCGCAATCCGCGCCGTGATCGCGCAGGGCTCGCTGTTCGAATTCGACGCCAAGACCGTCAAATCGTCGTTCGAGACCATCAATCTGCGCAAGCGGCCGGTGCGGGCCCGCACTGCCGCGCAGGATTCCTATATCCGCGCGCTCAAGCGCCACGAGTTGGTATTCGGCATCGGCCCCGCCGGCACCGGCAAGACCTGGCTGGCGGTGGCGCATGCCGCGCAGCTATTCGAACGCAAGGAAGTTGATCGCATCATCCTGTCGCGGCCCGCGGTCGAGGCCGGCGAGCGGCTCGGTTTCCTGCCGGGCGATTTGCGCGAGAAGGTCGATCCCTACCTGCGGCCGATCTACGACGCGCTGTACGACCTGATGGATTCGCGAATCGTCGAGCGCGCGCTGCAGGCCGGCGAAATCGAGATCGCGCCGCTGGCTTTCATGCGCGGCCGCACCTTGACCAACGCCGCCATCATCCTGGATGAGGCGCAAAACACCACCTCGATGCAGATGAAGATGTTCCTGACCCGGCTTGGCGAAAACAGCCGCATGATCATCACCGGCGATCCTTCGCAGGTCGATCTGCCCAACGGCCAGACCTCGGGCCTGGCGGAAGCCGCAAAACTGCTCGATGGCGTCGAGGGCATCGCGCAGGTGAAATTCACCGCCGAAGACGTGATCCGCCACGAACTGGTGGCACGGATCGTCGCCGCTTATGAAGGACAGCCGCAGCGGCCGGCAACCAGCAGGCCTTGATGCAACAAGCTTCCGCGCGTGCGCCGGGGCCAAGTCCCGGCCGCAACAGAAATTCCGGACCGATGCCGACCATTGCCCTTCCCATGACCGAGGTTCTCGCTGTCGCCGAGTGCTGGCAGACCGAGCCCGGCGCCGAGGCCGTCATCCATCGCGCCATCGCAGCCGCCGCCGAAATCGCCGAGGCCGATGTTGGCGAAGCCGAACTCGCTGTGATGCTGACCGACGATGCCGGGATTCGCACGCTCAACAGCAACTGGCGCGGCATCGACAAGCCGACCAACGTGCTTTCGTTTCCGGCCCTGCAGCCGACCGGCGCAGGCGGTCCCGACGATGCGCCGCGCATGCTCGGCGACATCGCGATTGCCTATGAAACCACACGCAGGGAAGCGGATGACGAACAGAAGCCGTTCGACCATCATCTCAGCCATCTTGCGGTGCATGGTTTCCTGCATCTGATCGGGTACGATCACGAAAAGGACGACGAAGCCGAAGCCATGGAAGCGATCGAGCAGGAGATCCTGGCGCAACTCGGCATTCCCAATCCGTATGCGGATCGCGATTCCGATACCGACCGGGAGCGGATGGACTGAGATGCCGGACTCCGATCCGATCCAAGATAATCCGCGCAATACGCGCAACCTCCCCGCAGTGGTGGAGCACGGCGAAGTCCTGCGTCCCGCCGCCGAAAGCTGGCTGACCCGGGCGATCCGCACGCTGTTCGGATGGAAGCCGGGATCGGTGCGCGACGATCTGCAGGTGGTGCTTGATGCCTCCCAGCCTGACGAGGTGGGTTTCTCGGCAATAGAGCGCACCATGCTGCGCAATATTCTCGGCTTGCATGAACGGCGGATCGCCGACGTGATGGTGCATCGCGCCGATATCGTCGCGGTCAAGCGCGACATTCCACTCGGCGAGTTGATGGGCCTGTTCGAAAGCGCGGCGCATTCGCGGCTCGTGGTCTATAACGAAACCCTGGACGATCCCGAAGGCATCGTCCACATCCGCGATCTCCTGGCATTCATGACCGCCAAGGCGCGCGTGCCGGATACCGGCAAGCCCAAGCGGAAAAAGGCCTTGCCGGCGGGCCTCGATTTGCGCGCGGTCGACCTCGCGCTGCCGCTGGCAGACGCCAACATCATCCGGAAACTGCTCTTCGTGCCGCCGTCGATGCGGGCGATCGACCTCCTTGCCCAGATGCAGGCCTCGCGCATCCATCTGGCGCTGGTGGTGGACGAATATGGCGGCACCGACGGCCTGGTGTCGATCGAGGATATTGTCGAACAGATCGTCGGCGAGATCGACGACGAGCACGACAGCGACGAGCCGCCCTCGATCGTGCGGCAGGCGGACAATTCCTTCATCGCCGATGCGCGCGCCAGCCTCGACGATGTCCGCTCGGTGATCGGCGAGGATTTCGTGACCGGCGAAGCCGGCGAAGAAGTCGAGACACTCGGCGGCTATCTGGTGACCCATGTCGGCCGCCTGCCGGTGCGCGGCGAAGTCATCTCGGGCCCCGGCAATTTCGAGATCGAAGTGCTCGATGCCGATCCGAGGCGCGTCAAGCGCCTGCGCATCGCAACCCGCAAGGAACGTCCCCCCGCCCGCACGCAGCGCGAGAGCCGCCGCCGCGAAGCCGCGCCGGATGCAGGCTCCACGCAGGCCAGCGACACGACCAGCCCGCCGCCCGGCGATGGAGCCGGTTCGCAGTGAAACCCGGCAATAGACTTCTCGCGGCTGGTCTTGCGATCATCCTGTCCTGGGGATGGAAGCGCGCGATCATTGCGCTGGTCGCCGGCGCGCTATCGGCGTTGGCGATGGCGCCGTTCAATGCGTGGCCGGTGCTGTTCCTGACGTTTCCGGTGATGGTATGGCTGATCGACGGCGCCGGCGCCGGAAGGTGGCGCGGGGTGCCGGCAGCGGCGATGACGGGCTTCTGGTTCGGCTTCGGCTATTTCGTGCCGGGCCTGTACTGGCTCGGCTACGCGTTCCTGGTCGATGCGCAGACCTTTGCCTGGCTGATGCCGTTCGCGGTGCTGGGCCTGCCGGCTTATCTCGCGCTGTTTCCCGCCTTTGGCTTCGCACTGGCGCGGCTGCTCTGGACCAAGGACTCCACGCGCGTGCTCGCGCTCGCCGTCAGCCTCACGGCAAGCGAATGGCTGCGCGGCCATGTCCTCACCGGCTTTCCCTGGAATGCGTTCGGCTATGCGTTGACCGAGCCGCTGGCGCTGGCGCAGACCGCTTCGCTGATCGGCCTGTGGGGCCTGACGTTTCTCAGCGTGGCGATCTTCGCAAGCCCGGCCGTGCTGATCGACAGCCGTTCCCGCGGGCGCAAACCATGGATCGCGCCGGCCGCGGCGCTGTCGTTGCTTGTCGCGATGGGGATTTTTGGCGGCATTCGCCTGGGCCTGCACCCGACCACGGATGTCGCCGACGTCAAGCTGCGGATCATGCAGCCCAACCTGCAGCAGGACGTCCGGTTCAACTACTCCGCCAAGGCGGAAGTCATGCAGAAATACCTGACGCTGTCCGATCGCGCCGCCGGGCCGCAATCCACCGGCGTCCGCGACGCCAGCATCCTGATCTGGCCGGAATCGGCATTTCCGTTTTTCCTGACGCGGGAAGCCGACGCGATGGCGCAGATCGCAGAGCTGTTGCCCAAGGGCACGGTCCTGATCACCGGCTCGGTGCGCGCGCCCGAGCCGCCGCCGGGCATGAAGATCACGCGCGCCTATAATTCGGTTTACGTCATCGATCATGACGGCAGCGTATTGTCGGTTTACGACAAGCTGCATCTGGTGCCGTTCGGCGAATACCTGCCATTTCAGGACTGGATGGAAAAGCTCGGCTTCGTGCAACTCACCAAGGTGCAGGGCGGATTCATTCCAGGCACGCGACGTCATACGATGGAAATCCCCAACGCACCGCGGATGCTACCTTTGATCTGTTACGAAGCGATCTTTCCCGATGACGTTGTGTCACGCGACGATCGCCCCGGCTGGATCGTCAATCTGACCAATGACGGCTGGTTCGGAATCTCCACCGGTCCCTACCAGCATCTGCAGCAGGCGCGCCTGCGCGCGATCGAAGAAGGGCTGCCGCTGGTTCGGGCGGCGAACACCGGCGTGTCCGCCGTGATCGATCCGTTGGGGCGGATTGTCGCACAGCTCGGCCTCGGCATCGAAGGTGTACTGGACGCCAAGCTGCCCGCCGCGATTCCGCCTACGGTTTATGCACGCGTGGGCGACATTCCCGCAGCGATCCTTGTCGCCGCTGCCTTTCTGCTGGTCATCCGGCGGCGCATTACGAAGCGAATTTCCTGACGCCCGGCCAGTTTAGAATATCTTCGCTAGGCGGCAGAAATGCCGGGCAGCGAAAATCCGCAGTTGACAGACCGACGGTGCAATTCGCATTCTGCGCCGCGAACAATTTGCAGCGGCTAAGTCGATAGGCTTAGCCGCAAGGAAATTGCTCGCGGCCAATACACCTCGTCCAGAAATCGTTCCAGTCAGTTCATTGTTCAAATTGTCTGCAATCTCATCGGCGCTTCCGAGCAGGATTTGACGGTACTGACGCCTGAGGCATACTCGTTTTGCTTCACCCCTCAGGCGTGATCCCAGGGAGTGTTGAAGATGTCGACCAAAGCGCCCAATCCTGTTGACAAATATGTCGGCAGCCGTGTGCGCATGCGCCGCATCATGCTTGGCATGAGTCAGGAAAAACTCGGCGAAGCGCTGGGCCTCACTTTCCAGCAGGTTCAGAAATACGAAAAGGGCACCAACCGGGTCGGCGCCAGCCGCATTCAGCAAATCTCCGAGATCCTCCAGGTGCCGGTATCCTTCCTGTTCGAAGGCGGCCCCAGCGGCACCGCGACCGCAGAAGGTTTCTCCGAGGGGACTTCACCGGCCTATGTTTCCGATTTTCTCGCGACCTCGGAGGGCCTGGCGCTGACGCGCTCGTTCACGCGCATCACCGACGCCAAGCTTCGGCGCAGTATTGTCGAACTGGTCGAACAGATCGCCGCGCGCGAAGCCCCGGACCAGCGCTGAGTTCGACCGTTTTGGTTTGAGAAACCTCGCAATCTAAAATATGTCGTCATTTCGGGCGAACCCGCAGCCTTGCGCCTGAAGGAACGACATGCCGGCAACCTCCAATCCGTTCGATCCGAAAACCATCCTCGACGGCATCCGCCGCTGGGTCGAGATCGAGACACCGACCGAGGTGCCCGCGCAGGTCAACAGGCTCGCGACCATGGTCGCCGACGGCTATGGCGATCTGCCCGTCACCATCGAACGGACAGCAGGACAAGGCGGCTGCGGCGATCATCTCGCCGTGCGTTCGTCTTGGGGCCAGGACGCACCGGGAATCCTGGTGCTGAGCCATCTCGATACCGTGCATCCCCTGGGATTCATCGAGCGCCTGCCGTTTCGGATCGAAGGCGACAGCGCGTTCGGCCCCGGCATCTATGACATGAAGGGCGGCGCTTATCTGGCGTATCACGCGTTCCGGCAGCTTTGCGCGACACCTGAGAGGCCACCGCTTGGCGTGACGCAGCTTTATGTTTCCGATGAAGAGATCGGCAGCCCGACCTCTCGCGCGCTGATCGAAGCCGAGGGACGCAAGGCGAAATACGTGCTGGTCACCGAGCCCGCCCGCGACGGCGGAAAAATCGTCACCGGACGCAAGGGCGTCGCGCGCTTCGAGATTTTTGTCAAAGGCGTCCCGGCCCATGCCGGCACGCGGCCCGCAGATGGCCGCAGCGCGATCCGCGAGCTCGCCAACATCATCCAGACGCTCGAGGCCATGAACGATTTGAAGCGCGGCGTCACCGTCAATGTCGGCGTTGTCCGCGGCGGCACCAAGCCGAACGTCATTGCCGAGGAGGCCTATGCCGAGGTCGATATGCGCGTTCCCTCGATCGCGGATGCCGACGATCTCGTTCCGAAGATCCTGAACCTGAAATCGCGGGCCGAAGGCGTCAGCGTCAAGGTGATAGGCGAGTTGAACCGGCCGCCTTATGAAAAGAGCAATGCCGGCGCGGCCCTTTACGAACATGCCATGACGCTCGCCGCCGAGATCGGTTTCGATCTGGTGGATACATCCAGCGGCGGCGGCTCGGACGGCAATTTCACCGCGCCGCATACGGCGACGCTGGACGGGCTCGGCGTCGATGGCGAGGGCGCGCATACCCATTACGAGCAGATGTACATCTCGTCGATCGAGCCGCGGGCGCGGCTATTGCATCGGCTGTACCAGACGCTGCGATGAGCATCGCAAGCCGCGATCCGGCCGACCGTGACGGTCCGCACGGCGATGACGCTGCCGCGCATTCCCGCGGCTCGTTCTTCGGGCGTCGCAAGGGTCACAAGCTCCGCTCGCACCAGGCCGACCTGATCGAGCACCTGCTGCCGCGGCTGGCGCTCGATATCGGCACTCCGACGACTGATCTTGCGTCAGTGTTCGATGCTGATGTCGACGATGTCAGACTCGAGATCGGATTCGGCGGCGGCGAGCATCTGGTCGCGGAAGCACTGGCATTTCCAAATGTCGGCTTCATCGGCTGCGAGCCCTATGTCAACGGCATGGCGAAGATCCTGGCGCAGATCGAAGGCCACAACATCGGCAACATCAGGCTGTTCGCGGGCGACGCCGCCGAATTGCTGGCCTGGGCGCCGCCGCGTTCACTGGCGCGGATCGACCTGATCCATCCCGATCCCTGGCCGAAACGGCGGCACTGGAAACGACGCTTCGTGCAGGACGCCACCATCCAGGCGACGGCGCGCGTGCTGAAGCCCGCCGGCGAATTTCGCTTCGTCTGCGATATCGACGATTACTCCGCGTGGACGCTGGTCCATCTCTCGCGCTCGCCCGATTTCATCTGGATGGCGGAGCGCGCCGACGACTGGCGCCTGCCATGGCCCGGCTACACCATGACGCGCTATGGCCGTAAGGCCGAACGCGAAGGGCGGCGGGCGGCGTATCTGCGGTTTCGGCGGGTGGGCTGACTCAATGCCGTCACCTCACGCCGACTGCCTCGTCTTCCAGAAATCCACCACGCGCTCGGCGGTCGACGGCATCAGGCGCGCGAAGTTCACCCGGGCGGTTTCGATATCCGCGGGAGCCGGCACCCGGTGGGGACCGAGCCGAAGCAGGATCAGGGCGCGCACGGTGGCCCATTCCAGGCCGATGGTCTTGCCGACGATCAGGATCGGGTCGTGGCGGTCGCCGGCGATCAGATTGTCGAGTGTTGTGATTCTCACCGCGGACATCGCCGCCAGCGCGGCAATCGATTCCTCGTATTGATAAGCCTTGGCAAAACCAAGCAGGGCATTCTCATTCAATTCACCGGCATTATGCAGCGCGAGGACGGTGCGCTGCGCCGGTGCAAAGTCGCGGCGGCTCTCGACCCGCTCGGGCACGCCGGAAATCTCGTGCATCGCCTGCTTGATCGCGGCTTGCCTGACAGGCTTGACCACCTCGAACAGGCGGCGGCGGACGATGTCGATCGACCCCGCCAGGAGGTCCTTCAACTGCTGATCGGAGAGATCGTCGCGCTGACCGACCGTCAGGGTCAGGACGCCGTCCTGCGACGCACGCTTGATCAGCGCCGAATATCCGGCTTGCGAAAACAGCGCGCCCGCATTGCCGGCGGCCCGCCTGACCACGTCGCGGTCACCCCGGCGCACGATGACGTCGGTGACGTCAGGAGAAAGCGTCGGTCGTTCCGACATCGCCAGCAGGTGACCCTGGCCCTTCATGCGCGCAATATCGACCAGCGCTTTCTCATCGATGACGGGCGACCGGCGCAGCAGGGGACCGGCGATCAGTATCTCGTCTTCGCGCGCGAGCTGGCCTACGAGCGCGCGCGGCGCGTTGGCAAGCACCGAGAGCCGTTCGGCCAGATCGGCACGCGCGGCGGGTTCGGTGTGCGGAATCAAACCGGTCAGAACGCCATCGAACAGAGCGACGTGATCGGCCTGGAAACCTGCGGCGCCCTGCAGGAACAGTTCGGCGATCCGCCGCGCAGCCTCGGCACGCCGGATCGGATCGCCGTGCCTAACGATCTCATCGAGCTCGGGGATCAGCGACGCGGCGACTGTCATCAACACACTCAAATACCGGGCAGGCGAGTTTCCGGCAACTTAGGTTGGCTTTCGTGAAGGAAGGGTTAGATTCGAAGCTGTGCCGGAAAGGGACGCAAAATCGTGCCTTGCGGCCTCGCAGGCCTTGCCGGATCGCGGCAAAACCGCTATATCACCGGCAACTTCTGGTTCTCATACGATCGCGTATTGAGAGTGGGCCCCTCGGGACCCGCTCTTTTTTATTACCTGAACCAGCCCGATGCGAATATGGCGCCGGGCCAGCTCGGGCAAGACAGCCGGACCGGCAAAGGGCCGGCCGCCCCCCTGTACAAGCAATCCTGCGCAAGACAGACAGCCCAAGTAGACAAAACAAGTAGATAAAATTTGACACTGGATATGACCGATCCAACTGCTGGTTCCGTGGACGCCGATCTGCTTGCCGAGCCGCGCCTCGTGGTCGAGCCGGGCATGGCGGCGCGGGTGTCGGCGGTCGCAGGTCCGGTGTTGCAGGGAATGGGTTACCGCCTGGTGCGGATCAAGATTTCGGGCGAAGCCGGCTGCACGGTCCAGATCATGGCGGAACGGCCTGATGGTTCGATGCAGATCGAGGATTGCGAGGCGATCTCGCGGGCGCTGTCGCCGGTGCTCGATATCGCCGATCCGATCGACCGCGCCTATCGGCTGGAGATTTCCTCGCCGGGTATCGACCGGCCGCTGGTGCGCCGCTCGGATTTCGAACGTTATGCCGGTCATCTGGTCAAGATCGAGATGGCGGTCGCCCATCAGGGCCGCAAGCGTTTCCGTGGCACGCTCGGGGATGTCGAGGGCGATGCCGTGCGATTACATCGCGATGACACACGCGCGGACGAAGATGCCGAAGTCATGCTGGTGATGGAAGATATCGCCGATGCCAGGCTGGTTTTGACCGATGAGCTGATCGCGGAATCGATGCGGCGGGGCAAGGCCGCCGAGCGCGAGCTCAAGCGCAATCTCGGGCTGGCGCCGCCGCCACCGCCCCATGCCAAGACCAGCGACCCTGCGAAAAGCAACAAACCGAAGCCGAAATTGAATCTTAAGACGAAGAGCGCCCCAAAGAACACCAAGGAACACCGCCTCGCCGCAGAACGGTTGCGACGAGGCGATATCGATCCCACCGAAGGAGAGTAAGGCCATGGCAGCTGTCAGCGCCAACAAACTTGAACTGCTGCAGATCGCAGACGCGGTTGCGCGCGAAAAGTCGATCGACCGCGGCATCGTGATCGCGGCGATGGAAGACGCGATCGCCAAGGCGGCGCGGGCGCGGTACGGCAGTGAGACTGACGTTCATGCCGAGATCGACGCCAAGAAGGGCGAATTGCGGCTGTCGCGCCACATGCTGGTGGTCGACGTGGTCGAGAATTCGTCCAACCAGATTTCATTGGTAGACGCGCAACGCGCCAATCCGGGCGCCCAGGTCGGCGACACCATCGCCGACACCCTGCCGCCGCTGGAATACGGCCGCATCGCCGCGCAATCCGCCAAGCAAGTGATCGTGCAGAAGGTGCGCGAGGCCGAACGCGACCGGCAATATCAGGAATTCAAGGACCGCATCGGCGATATCGTCAACGGCATCGTCAAGCGCGTCGAATATGGCAGTGTCATTGTCGACCTGGGCCGCGGCGAAGCCATCGTGCGCCGCGACGAGATGCTGCCGCGCGAGGTGTTCCGCAATGGCGACCGCGTCCGCGCCTATATTTTCGACGTCCGCCGTGAGACCCGCGGGCCGCAGATATTTCTTTCCCGCACCCATCCGCAGTTCATGGCAAAACTGTTCGCGCAGGAAGTGCCGGAGATCTATGACGGCATCGTCGAGATCAAGGCGGTTGCCCGCGATCCCGGCTCGCGCGCGAAAATCGGCGTGATTTCAAGGGATTCGTCGGTCGATCCGGTCGGCGCCTGCGTCGGCATGCGCGGCTCGCGGGTGCAGGCCGTGGTCAATGAATTGCAGGGCGAGAAGATCGACATCATCCCGTGGTCGCCCGACATCGCGACCTTCGTCGTCAACGCACTGGCGCCTGCCGAAGTCGCCAAGGTCGTGATCGACGAGGACCGCGAGCGGATCGAGGTGGTGGTGCCCGACACCAACAATCAGCTCTCGCTGGCGATCGGCCGGCGCGGCCAGAACGTCCGCCTCGCCTCGCAACTGACCGGATGGGACATTGACATCCTCACCGAGCAGGAGGAATCCGAGCGCCGCCAGGCCGATTTCGAAAATTCGACACGGGTGTTCATGGAAGCGCTCAATGTCGACGAAGTTGTCGGCCAATTGCTGGCGTCGGAAGGCTTTACCTCGGTGGAGGAGCTGGCGCTGGTCGACGTCAAGGAACTGGCCGGTATCGAAGGCTTCGACGACGAAACCGCCAACGAATTGCAGAGCCGTGCGCGCGAATATCTGGAACAGCTCGAAGGCGAGCTTGAAAACAAACGAAGGGAACTCGGTGTGGAAGACGCTTTGAAGACGGTGCCCGGCGTGACATCGAAGATGCTGGTCAAGTTCGGCGAGAACGATATCAAGACCGTCGAGGATCTGGCGGGATGCGCCACCGACGATCTGGTCGGCTGGACCGAGCGCAAGGAAGGCGGCGAGCCGACCAAGCATCCAGGCATCCTCGACGCCAACGAAATCTCGCGCGACGAAGCCGAGAACATGATCATGCAGGCGCGCGTTATCGCCGGCTGGATCACCGAGGCCGATCTCGCCAAGCAGGCCGAAGGAGCCGCGGCTCCCGAAGACCAGCCGGTTTAAGGGGCCATGTCACGCGCATGCTCGCCTTGGCTGACACCGATCTCGACAACGGACCGCGGACCGACAGGTCCGCGACGATGCGGATGTGTGCGGTCACGCGCGAGGTGCGGCCGATCGGGGAACTGATCCGGTTTGTCGTCTCTCCCCAGGGCGAGGTGGTCCCGGATCTGAAGCGCAAGCTTCCGGGCCGCGGTTTATGGATTTCTGCGTCGCATCAAGCGGTTGCAGAAGCGGTCAAGCGTAACCAATTTAGCAGGGGCTTCAAACGCGACGTCCGCGCCACCCCGGCGCTTGTCGCTGATACCGAAGCCCTGCTGGTGCGTAGCGCGATCGAAGCGCTCGCAATGGCCGCCAAGGCAGGCCAGGTCATTTCCGGTTTCGGCAAGGTCGGGGACGCCCTTGAGCAGCGGCAGAACCAAGCCCAAATTCAGGCCCTGATCCACGCCTCGGACGGCGCTGCCGACGGAATCCGGAAATTGGATGCCATCGTCAGGCGAAATACCGCGAATAATGGTGAATCGGCCGAATTTCCGGTCATCACTGTTTTGACGTCGGCAGAATTGGATTTGGCACTGGGGCGGTCAAATGTGATACATGCTGCGCTGCTCGCGGGCCCGGCGAGCAAGACGTTCCTGTCGCGCAGCCATGTCCTGGTCCGATACCGGATGGCGGACGACGACAAGACGGCCAAGAATTTGCCGAAACAGACTGTGCGGACACGCACGACTTAACAAGATTAGGACTGCTGAATGGTTGATACGAAAACCCCTGGCGACAAGACACTCAGTGTCCCGACCAAAACCTTGACGCTCAAGCCGCGCGTCGAGACGGGCACGGTGCGCCAGAGCTTCAGCCACGGCCGGACCAAGCAGGTGGTGGTCGAAAAGCGCGGCAAGCGCCGGCTCGGCGGCGATGGACCCGCGACTGAAGCGCCATCGCATGCCCCCGAGCCCGTCGTTGCCAAGGCAGCGCCTGCCGCCAGGACCGCGGCGCCGCCCTCCCGCCCGGTGAAAGCGGCGGCGCTGGAGCAGTT
>LNAP01002333.1_pt1 | contig 19149 bp, 20 predicted proteins | sample 602601 | NCBI WGS metagenome assembly LNAP01 (sample SAMN02440304, study PRJNA202911) | soil metagenome | biome: Subtropical and temperate rainforests or woodlands; isolation source: soil samples (1 kg each in a 20% v/v slurry with milli Q water) were... ...
GTTCGCAGCGCCACTGCAGCGCTGATTCCCGGCAGACGATCAGGCCGGGCCGGTGGCCACCGGCGGCCCGTCGGCCAACCCCCATTCGGCCCAGGAGCCATCATAGAGCGCGGTGCCACGCACGCCGAGCCGGTACAGCGCCAGCGTCAGCACCAGCGCGGAGACGCCGGAGCCGCAGCTGGTGACGATCGGTCGGGCCAGATCGACACCGGCGCCGGTGAAGATCCCGCGCAACTCGTCGAGCGGCTTCATCGTGCCGGTCGCGGCATCGAACAGCCCCGCATAGGGCACGCTGCGGCTGCCGGGGATATGTCCGGCGCGCAGGCCCGGCCGCGGCTCGGGCACACTGCCCTCGAAGCGCGCCTGCGGCCGCGCATCGATCACCTGTTCGGCGCGGCTGTCGAGATTATGAACCAGTTGCTGCCTGCTGCGGACGAAGCCGGGGTCGAAGCTTGCGGAGTAGGACCCCGGCTCCGGCGCCACTTCGCCGCTTTCGACCGGGCGGCCTTCGGCGCGCCATTTCTGCAAGCCGCCGTCGAGCACGCGGACATCGCGATGACCGAAGGCAAGAAACATCCACCATGCCCGCGGGCCGGCGACCCAGCCGCCGGCATCGTAGATCACCACCGTATCGGCATTGGAGACGCCGAGCGCGCCGACGCCGTCGGCAAAGCTGCCTTCGCTGGGAAACATGTGCGGCAGCGCGATGCCGTGGTCGCTGATGACATCGACATCGAAGAACGCCGCGCCGGGGATGTGGGCAGCGCGATAGTCCTCGCGCGGCAGCGGCAGCACGCCGGGCAGCTTGAACGTGGCGTCGAGCACCTTGACGCGGGGATCGTTGAGGTGGGCGGCGAGCCAGTCGGTGGAGACGAGAGGGTCGGTGGCGGTGGTCATGGTGAAGTTGTCCTTGATTATTGCTTCGACGGAAGTTGTCACGGGAGCCCGCCGTCGCCCTTCGAGGCTCGCCGAAGGCGGCGAGCACCTCCAGCCGAACGCAATTGCGTTCGGTGGGGATGACGGCTCAGCGAAGCCGTCATCCTGAGGTGCCGAGCGTAGCGAAGGCCTCGAAGGACGACGGCGGTTGGCTCAATCTTTTTTCCGCGGCGCGACCGTTTCCACCGCGCCACCGGCGTCGCGCCAGGCGGCAAAGCCGCCGGCGATATGCGCGACCGGCGTCAGCCCCATGTCGGCTGCGGTCTTGGCGGCGAGTGCCGAGCGCAGGCCGCCGGCGCAGTGGAAGATGAACTTCTTGTTCTCCTGGAACACCGGCTTGGCATAGGGGCTTTCCGGATCGATCCAGAACTCCAGCATGCCGCGGGTGCAGGAGAATGCGCCGGGAATCCGGCCGTCGCGCTCGATCTCGCGGGGATCGCGAATATCGACGAGCACGACGTCGTCGCCTTGCGCAACCTTGATCGCGTCTTCGGCGCTCAGCGTCTCGATCTGCGCATTGGCCTCGTCGAGCATCGCCTTGATGCCGCGGGTGATGGTCTGTGTCATGCTTTTCGCACCAGTTCCTTCATTGCGCCTTCCAGCCCCTCGATGGTCAGCGGATACATGCGTTCGGAGAACAGCCGCCGGATGATGGTGGTGGATTCCGAATAGTCCCAGTGTTTCTTCGCCACCGGATTGAGCCAGATCGCATTGGGATAGGTCTGCGTCACGCGCTCGAGCCAGACCGAACCGGCCTCCTCATTGACATGCTCGACCGAACCGCCGGGCACCATGATCTCGTAAGGCGACATCGAGGCATCGCCGACGAACACCACCTTGTAGTCGTGCGGATACTTGTGCAGCACGTCCCAGGTCTGGGTACGGTCGGTAAAGCGGCGCTTGTTCTGCTTCCACACGCCCTCGTAGAGGCAGTTGTGGAAGTAAAAATACTCCATGTGCTTGAATTCGCTCTTCGCCGCCGAGAACAGTTCCTCGACCTGCTCGACATGGGAATCCATCGAGCCACCGATGTCGAAGAACACCAGCACCTTCACCGCATTGCGCCGCTCCGGCCGCATGTGGACGTCGAGATAGCCGTGGTTGGCGGTTTCCTTGATGGTGGTGTCGAGATCGAGCTCGTCGGGCGCGCCGGTGCGGGCGAACTTGCGCAGCCGCCGCAGCGCCACCTTGATGTTGCGGATGCCGAGCTCGACATTGCCATCGAGGTCCTTGAACTCGCGCTTGTCCCAGACCTTGACCGCGCGCCGGTGGCGGCTCTTTTCCTGGCCGATGCGAATGCCCTCGGGATTATAGCCCTCGGCGCCGAACGGTGAGGTGCCGGCGGTGCCGATCCATTTGCTGCCGCCCTGGTGGCGGCCCTTCTGTTCCTTGAGGCGCTCGCGCAGGGTTTCCATGAGCTTGTCCCAGCCCATGGCCTCGATCTGCTTCTTCTCTTCCTCGGTGAGATATTTCTCCGCCAGCTTCTTCAGCCATTCGGCGGGGATCTCCGCCTTCTCCATGCCCTCGATCAGGCTTTCCAGCCCCTTGAACACGGTGCCGAACACGCGGTCGAACTTGTCGAGGTTGCGCTCGTCCTTCACCAGCGCGGTGCGCGACAGGTAATAGAAATTATCGATCGACTGCTCCGCGAGGTCGGCGTTGAGCGCCTCCATCAGCGTGAGGTATTCGCGCAGCGTGACCGGGATCTGCGCGTCGCGCAGCGATGTGAAGAATTGCAGGAACATGGCGCGCAGTTTGCCCGCGCGCGCCTCTCCGTCAAGGGCAGCGGCGGAATTCCTGCCAGAACCGGCGCGCTGATGCCGCGCCGCGGGAAATCCACCAACCGGCGGTCTGGACCTCGGTCGTTTTTCATCTAGAGTTGGACCCGCGCGGCAGACATCCATATCTGCTGCTCGGGCCGCATGCGGAGCGGGCACCGGCAGCGGGTCATTCAGGGGTTACAGAGTCATGGGAATTGAATCTATCGTCGTCTGGCTGATCGTCGGCGCCATCGCCGGCTGGCTGGCCGGGCTGATCGTCACCGGCGGCGGCTTCGGCCTGATCGGCAACATGGTCATCGGCATCATCGGCGCCGTGGTCGCCGGCTGGCTGCTGCCGCAGCTCGGCGTCAATCTCGGCACCGGCATCCTGCGCGCCATCATCAACTCGGCGATCGGCGCCGTGATCGTTCTCGTTGTGCTGTCATTGATCCGGCGCTGACGCCGCCTCCCATCGTCACCGCGACCGCCGTCCGGCGGTCGTTTCATGTCCAGATGCGATCACAGCGCGCGACAATAACAACAAGGCAAAGTCTCGATGAAATTCACCGGCACCAAGAACTACGTCGCCACCGACGACCTCAAGATCGCGGTCAATGCCGCCATAGTGCTGGAGCGGCCGCTGCTGGTGAAGGGCGAGCCGGGCACCGGCAAGACCGTGCTGGCCGAGGAAGTGGCGAAGGCGCTCGGCGCGCCGCTGCTGACCTGGCACATCAAGTCGACCACCAAGGCGCAGCAGGGCCTCTATGAATACGACGCGGTGTCGCGGCTGCGCGACAGCCAGCTCGGCGACTCCCGCGTCTCCAACATCGCCAATTACATCAAGCGCGGCAAGTTGTGGGAAGCCTTCACCCACGAGCAGCGCCCGGTGCTGCTGATCGACGAGATCGACAAGGCCGACATCGAATTCCCCAACGATCTGCTGCTCGAACTCGACCGCATGGAATTCCACGTCTACGAGACCGGCGAGACCATCAAGGCGGCCAAGCGCCCGATCGTAATGATCACCTCGAACAACGAGAAGGAACTGCCCGACGCCTTCCTGCGCCGCTGCTTCTTCCACTACATCAAGTTTCCCGACATCGAGACCATGAACCAGATCGTCGAGGTGCATTTCCCCGGCATCAAGCAGCGCCTCGTGGCCGAAGCCATGCGGATCTTCTTCGAGATCCGCGACGTGCCCGGCCTCAAGAAGAAGCCGTCGACTTCCGAACTGCTGGACTGGCTGAAGCTGCTGCTCAACGAGGACATGACGCCGGAAATGCTGCGCGAACGCGACCCGCGAAAACTGATCCCGCCGCTGCACGGCGCACTGTTGAAGAACGAGCAGGACGTGCATCTGTTCGAGCGGCTGGCGTTTTTGAACAGAAGGGAAGTGTAGGACAGGCCAGCGGGTTGCCTGCGTACGCTTGCCCCCACGCTCGGTTGTCGTCCCCGCGCATGCGGGGATCCAGTAGACACCGGCTGCGCCACTCGATCACCAACGCCTGAGTTTACTGGATCGCCCGGTCCCGGCGCGCAATTGCGCGCCTGGCCGGGCGATGACAGCGCGTAAGGTGAGTAGAGCGCAGGCGCACCGCGCCGGAGCGAAACCCATCAAAGTCCCGCGGAGGGGTGATGGGTTTCGCTGAGTTCATCATCGGGCGCGCTTCGCGCGACCCGTTGGCTCTACCCATCCTACGGCCTATTTCGTCTACGCTGCCCTGGTTTCCGGGACGCGATACGGCACGCTTGTGCCGTTTCGCGGATTCGGGGAATGCGCGTCGCAGGACGATGCCGCTACGTGAACTGTCCGGTGAGTTCGCAGCTCTCCCAATCCTGCTGTTCGAGCCCTTCTTCCGGAATGAAGTAATACAACGACCCGCCCGGCCCCCAATCGGCAATCTCTGAGCCATTGTTATAGGAAGGAAGCTGAAGCAAAAGGCGGTAATCTTCCGGCTGCCTGTCTAGGAAGAAACTCCAGTCGTCACCTTGCACCAGACGCGGCCATCCCAGCATGGCGCCAAAATCTCGGGAATAGCCGTAGCCCTCGGGCAAGCCATGCGACTCCAGTGCACTGTAAAATTCTTCATAGGCCGCAAACGCGCGATCGTCCTTCAGCATGGCTTCAACCAGCCTGCTCTTCGGATCCGGCAGTTGCTGAAGCGGGCGGAACTGCAATTCGGCGCGGGGGAACACGGTTAATGGCAGCATCGGCGGAACGGCCGGCGCGAGCTGCGACGCATCGGGCCAGTGATACACCGCGCCACCCATTGACGAGAACATGCAGCCGTTGACGGTGTCATGATCGCCGAAAAAGGCGAGCACGCCGGAGGACGGCAACACCTCGGCACCAGGCAGATGACAGATATCGGCGCAATTGATCTGTCCAATAAACAGCATCGGCTCCGTTGCCTCAACCGGCCACGTCCAACCCGGCGGCGCATGAGGCATGCCACCAAGGCGCGATCCGTCCAGCGGTGCATCGTCCCGCGGCGGCTGCGGCCAAAGTCCTATTGCCGGTCTCAGCAACTGCAGCAGTCGTCGCGGCTGGTCGGGGATCAGTGCAGAGATGCGCCGCTCGATTTCGGCGCGCGCCATACCCGCCGGAGGCGGATGGCGCGCCGGCCAGAAGATCGGATGGTCCGCGGGAAGTGGCGCAATCGGAACGGGCATGGCCAGCGGCGGCGCTGCGAGCATGCGGGCGGCGTCCGCTCCGAACTCACCGCCGACGCTGCTCAGTGCGGTGAGCGTCGTGCGAAAAGCCTCGGGATCGATATCTCGAAATTGCAGCGCCGCCGTATATCGCAGTTCGACGTCCGGATGCTGAAGCAGCGGCATCAGTTGCGACAGCCGCCCACCGCTCCGCGCCTTCAAGAGGTCGATAATCCTGATCCGCTTGTCAAAATGACGGTTTGCGGCGCCGACGTGCTCTATTGCAGCACGCGCTCGCACATTGTCGATCCAGGCCTGGACCAGCTCAGTGTCCGAGAGTCCTTGAAGATCGCCCATGACGCCCTCCCCAGCCGCCAAGGATTATGAACAAAACAAGAACAGCTGCAAGCTAGATTTACTTTCCTTCGATGCCTCTCATTTTTATCCTGTATACATAAATCGCCTTTTCAACGAGATAATAACGGAGTAAAAGGGAAATAATCGACTTTCAGTATACAAGCTGAATTCCATACTACGGAGGACACCACCATGGCCGCAGCCTTTCCCATGAACGCCTGGTACGCCGCCGCCTGGGACGCCGACATCAAGCACGCGCTGTTTCCGCGCACGATCTGCAACAAGCATGTGGTGATGTATCGCCGCGCCGATGGCGTGGTGAGCGCGCTGGAGGATGCCTGCTGGCACCGGCTGGTGCCGCTGTCCAAGGGGCGGCTCGAGGGCGACACCGTGGTGTGCGGCTATCACGGGCTGAAGTTCAATCCGCAGGGCCGCTGCACTTTCATGCCGTCGCAGGAGACCATCAATCCGTCCGCCTGCGTGCGCTCCTATCCCGTTGTCGAGCGGCACCGCTTCGTCTGGCTGTGGATGGGCGATCCGGCGCTGGCCGATCCCGCACTGGTGCCCGACATGCACTGGAACGACGATCCGGAATGGGCCGGCGACGGCAAGACCATCCATGTCAAATGCGACTGGCGCCTGGTGATCGACAACCTGATGGACCTGACGCACGAGGCCTTCGTGCACGGCTCCAGCATCGGCCAGGACGACGTCGCCGAAGCGCCGTTCGATGTCAGCCATGGCGACAAAACCGTCACTGTGACGCGCTGGATGAAGAACATCACGCCGCCGCCGTTCTGGGCGGCACAACTCGGCAAGCCCGGGCCGGTGGACCGCTGGCAGATCATTCATTTCCAGGCGCCGGGCACCGTGAACATCGATGTCGGCGTGGCGCCCGCCGGTACCGGCGCGCCGGAAGGCGACCGCTCGCAGGGCGTCAACGGCTACGTGCTCAACACCATGACGCCGGAGACCGACACCACCTGCCACTATTTCTGGGCGTTCGTGCGCAACCACCGCATCACCGAACAGAGGCTGACCACCGAGATCCGCGAAGGCGTCTCGGCGATCTTCCGCGAGGACGAGATCATTCTTGAGGCGCAGCAAAAGGCCATGGACGAAAATCCGGACCGGGTGTTCTACAACCTCAACATCGACGCCGGCGCCATGTGGACGCGCAAGGTGATCGAACGGATGGTGGCCAAAGAAACCGGAACGGAAACCACGCCGCACAAACTGCAGGCGGCGGAGTAGGATCATGAGCGAACGCGAGTCCGAACGCTCGGTGTCGCAGACCGTGCGCGCGCAGCTGGCGCTGCGCGACATGATCCTGTCCGGCAGCCTGCGCGCCGGCGAACGCATCAGCGAATTGCAGGCGGTGGACATCACCGGCGTGTCGCGCACCCCGGTGCGCCTGGCACTGGTGCGGCTGGAGGATGAAGGCCTGCTGCAGGCGATCCCGTCCGGCGGCTTCATGGTGAAGGCGTTTTCCGAGCGCGACATTCTCGACTCCATCGAGCTGCGCGGCACGCTGGAAGGCCTTGCCGCACGCTTCGCCGCCGAACGCGGCGCCAGCGCCCGCAGCCTCGAGCCCCTGAAGGAATGCCTCGGCGATCTCGACCAGCTGGTGCGGCAGGATCCGGTCTCGGTAGAAGCCTTCTCCGCCTATGTGACCATGAATGCGCACTTCCACGCGCTGCTCACCGAACTGTCCGGCAGCGCGCCGGTGATCCGGCAGATCGACCGCGTCGCGGCGATGCCGTTCGCCTCGCCGAGCGCCTTCGTGATGGCGCAATCGACGCTGCCCGAGGCCCACACCATCCTGCTGATCAGCCAGGAGCATCACCGCATCGTCGTCGATGCCATCGAGAACCGCGAGGGTGCGCGCGCCGAAGCGATCATGCGCGAGCACGCCCGCCTCGCGGTGCGCAACCTGCGGCTGGCGCTGCGCAACCGCACCCATCTCGATCTGCTGCCGGCGCTCGCCTTGCTGACGTCAACGACCTCGGACTGACCGGAGACTCCCATGCGCTTTGTCGAACACTGGATGTGGGCCACCGTGGACAGCACCCGCGACGTCACGCCGGGCATTCGCGAGATCGTGCTGCGACCTGATGTGCCGGTCGCCCCCTGCCCGGTCGGCAGCCACATCAATGTCAGCCTGCTGATCGACGGCCAGCCGCAGACCCGGTCCTATTCGCTGGTCGGCGAACGCCGGCCGGACACCTTGCGCATCGCCGTGCGGCTGGCGCCGGACAGCCGCGGCGGTTCCAAGGCGATGTGGGCGTTGCAGCCCGGCGCGCGACTGGAGATATCGAGTCCGTCGTCGCTGTTCGACATCGACTGGACGCGCAAAACCTATTGCCTGATCGCCGGCGGCATCGGCATCACCCCGATCATCGGCATCGCCGCGGCGCTCGACCGCAAGAACATCGACGTGCAGCTGCACTATGCGGTGAAGTCGCGTCCCGATGCCGCCTATCTCGACGAGCTGGCCGCGACGCTGCATGATCGCCTGCACGTCCATGCCGGCAGCGAGGGCCAGCGGCTCGATTTCACAGCGACCTTCGCCGCCCTGCCCGCAAACGCCATTGCCATCATCTGCGGGCCGATGCGCATGCTGGAGGCGGCACGCCACGCCTGGAACGAGGCCGGCCGCGCGCCCGCCGATCTGCGCTATGAGACCTTCGGATCGAGCGGCCTGCTGCCGACCGCGGAATTCCGCGTCCGCCTGAAAGGCTCCGGCGCCGAGATCGTGGTGCCGCCAAACCGCTCGATGCTGGCGGCACTGAACGACGCCGGCTTCGAGGTGATGTCGGACTGCGAGCGCGGCGAATGCGGCGTCTGCGCCATCGACGTGATTGCGGTCGATGGCCAGATCGACCACCGCGACGTGTTCTTCAGCGACCACCAGAAGCACGACAATGCAAAAATCTGTCCGTGCGTGTCGCGGGCGGTCGGCACGGTGACTGTGGATACGCTGTACCAGCCGGACGCGGCGTGAACGCGACTGCGGTCAGCGCTCGCTGCGCAGCGACGCCACCATCGAGATCGCGGCAAGCGCAATGACCACCGCGCCGTAGACATAGGCGACCGTCGACAGCCCGAGGGTCGGCACGGCCAGCCCCGCCGCCACGGCCGGCAGGCTGAAGGCGAGATATGACAGCACGTAGAACGTCGACAACAGGCCGGCGCGCTGATGCGGCTCGGCGGTCGGCAGCAGGGCGCGCATCGCCCCGGAAAAACTGGTGCCGAATCCGACGCCGGCGATCATCGTGCCCGCAAACAGGATGCCGAGACCGCGCTGCTGGATGCCCAGCAGCGACACGGCGACGCCAACCGACAATGCGCCGGTGCCGAACACGATCAGACGCCGGGCCCCCCAGTGCCGGAACAACGCCACCGCGGCAGTGGCGGTCAGCAACAGGGCCGGCAATACACCGCCTGCGATCCAGGACGAGCCGGCGCCCATCGCCGTCGCCACCACGGTCGGCATCAGCGACATGTGGAATCCGCCGAGCGCCCAGGTCGCGACGCTGGCCGGCGTCAACCGGATCAGCGCGGCGCGCGACTGCAGGGGTACGACAAACTGCGGTCGCAACGACGCCAGCGCTCCGGGCGCGCGGCTGACGGTCTCCGGCATCCACCACAGCAGGATGATCATGGCGACGGTGCTGCCCAGCAACACCTCGTAGACCAGGTGCAGCGGATCGGGCGCAAAAGCGACGAGCGTCGCGGCGCCGAGGGCGCCGAGCATCAGTCCGATGAAGGCGGTGATGCTGTTCAGCAGCGGGCCCTGGTTGCGGTTGGTATCGAGAATCGCCGCGCCGAACGCGGTGGTCGCCGTGCCGACGCAGAGTCCCTGAACGGCGCGAGCGAGGATCAGTTCGCCGACCGTGCCGGCATGGGCGAAAACGATCATCGCCGCGGCATTCAGCAGCAGCCCGCCGAGGATCACCGGCCGGCGCCCGACATGATCCGACAACCCGCCGACGGTGAGCAGCGCCGCCAGCAGGCTGATGGCATAGACGGCGAACACCACCGTGATCATCAGAGGCGTCAGGTGCATGGATTGCTGATACAGCCGGTAGAGCGGTGTCGCCGCGCTGCTGCTGGCCGAAACCAGCGCCGCTCCGGCGAAGCTGAACGCCGTCATGACGACCGGCGAAACGCCAGATGCGGGGGAATCGGCAACCGCAGCCGCTGCAACGCAGGGTGTCGTTCTGTCTGCTTGCATCGCCGGTTCCCTTAAAGCTAATATGTGGCGTTACCAACGTAGGTCCATTCAGACCTTAACGCAACATCTTTGCGTTAATTTGGACCGCACCCGTCGCATGGCTTACCTGCAAGGATCATCGTGGCGCTCAAGGAACGGATCAGGGTCGGTGGACGCAGCGCGCGGATTCAGGCCGCCGTGCATGACGCTGTCCACGAACTCGGCGCCCTGACCACCCGAAACCAGATCACCGTTCCGCAGATTGCCGCCGCGGCGGGCGTCACGCCGTCAACGATCTATCGCCGCTGGGGCGACCTGCCGACGCTGCTGGCCGACGTCGCCGTGGCCCGGCTGCGACCGATCGCCGATCCCGAAGACACCGGCGCCATGGCGTCGGATCTGACGGCCTTCATCGAGCAGTACGCCGAAGAGATGTCATCGCCGGTTGGCCGTGCGCTGATCCGCGACGTGTTCTCTTCGGACCAGAGCTTTCCCAGCCAGTGCTGCGGCTTCACCGCGGACCATCTGACCACCCTCGTGGAGCGTGCCAGAGCACGCGGGGAAACGCCGTTCGACATCGACGAGGTGATCGACCACGTGGTGGCGCCGATCGTCTATCACATCCTCTACGGCGATCGCGAACCGACGCCGGACTACTGCCGCGCGCTGCTGGCGCGGCTGCGGTCGATGCCGGCGACCTGACACGCCGCACACGACGCTTTCGTTTCCCGGACGCGATGCGGCGCTCTTGTGCCGCTTCGCAGATCCGGGATCCCGGTTTCTTCCGCGCACCACCGGGGCCCCGGATCTGCGGTGCACCACGCCGCGCAGGTGCGGCGCAGTGCACCGCGTCCGGGGAAGGAGTCGGAGCTATCGCGCTCTTTCGTTCAACTGATAGGTCAGGTGCGCCTTCACCGTCGGCCATTCCGAGGCGATGATGCTGTAGACCACGGTGTCGCGCAGGGTGCCGTTGGGGGCGATCTGGTGGTTGCGCAGGAGGCCGTCGAACTTGGCGCCGAGCCGCTCGATCGCCTTGCGCGACTGGTGGTTGAAGAAGTGGGTGCGGAATTCCACCGCGATGCAGTCCAGCTTTTCGAAGGCGTGACCGAGCAGCAGCAGCTTGCACTGGGTATTGAGCGCGGTGCGCTGCACGCGCCTGGCGTACCAGGTCGAACCGATCTCGACCCGACGGTTGGCGGCGTCGACATTCATGTAGGTGGTCATGCCGGCGATGCCGCCGTCGGCGTCGAACACCGTGAACGGCAGCATGGTGCCCGCCGCCTGCAGCGCCAGCCGGCGGCCGATCTCCGCCGGCATCTTGTCCGCCGTCGGAATCGACGTGTACCAGATCTTCGACAGGTCGTTGCCGCCGATCGCCTCGATCAGGCCTTCGACATGGGCGAGGGAAAGGGGCGCGAGCCGGGCGTGCGGGCCAGTGAGCGTTACAGGTTCAAGCCACGGCATCGCGCATCCTTCACTTGTTCAAGAAATTCAACGGCAGGCCGCCGCGCGGCCAGTCCATGGCGATCAACTCGCCCTTGCCTGACAACGTGATGAAGGCCGTCTTCAACTCGGGGCCGCCGAACGCGATGTTGGTGGTGACGCGATCGCCGGTGGGTACCTGTTCCACCAGTTTTCCATCGGGGGCAATCACCGAAATGCAGCCGCTGACCAGGGTTGCGACGCAGACATTGCCGGACGCCTCCATGGCCAGCGAATCGAACATCTGGTAGCCGCCGAGGCCCGCGATCGGCCTGCCGCGCTCGCCACGGTAGATGACCTCCGATGGTTTGACCTCGCCGGGTGCCGACAGATCGAACGCCCACAGCCGCGCCGTCGGCGTTTCCGCCACATAGACGGTCTTCTCGTCCGGCGACAGGCCGATGCCGTTGGCCGGCAACATGCCGAAATGGCCCTCGACCACGTCGGTCGCGCCGGGCTTCATGTAGTAGAACGCGCCGACATCCATGTCGCGCGGACGGCGCTTGCCGAGGTCGGTGAACCACAGCCCGCCATGCCGGTCGAAGACGAGATCATTCGGCCCCTTCAGGGGATGCTCGCCGCATTTGTCGAACAGCGTCTCGACCTTGCCAGTGCCGAGATCGACGCGCTGGATCGAACCGCCGATATATTCATGCGGCTCCGGCGCGCCGGGCATCATGGTGCCGCGCGACGGATGCCAGCCGAAGCCGCCATTGTTGCAGAGATACATCTTGCCGTCCGGCCCGAGCGCCGCGCCGTTGGGACCGCCGGGAATTTTCGCCACCACTTCCTTGCGGCCATCGGGCCAGATCCGCGTCAGCTGCTGCGCGCGGATTTCCACCAGGATCACCGAGCCGTCGGGCATCACGACGGGGCCCTCGGGAAAAGCGAGATCGGTAGCGAGCACGCGGATGTTGGGCGTGGACATGGGCATCCTCCTTGTTGTTGTTGTTTGCAGGCGGATACCAGGACGATCCAGCGCATGCGGCATTTGCCTGGCCGCGATGGTATGCAACTCGTCATCGGTTGCCAAGCGAGCCGGCAATTTCGCGCGATGGCAATTCCGCACTGCGATGCGCAGCCGCGTCGCTGGCAACGTCCATGCATTCGTGCATACTCGCCCTGCATTTGCGCCGACGGTTCACCATCCGCGGAGACGGAGGGAGCCGCGGTTAAACCTCAGGGAGGACGACAATGCGACACCACGCCAGAACCGGAATCACTGCGACGCTTGCTGCCCTGCTGCTCGGCGCCATGGCGATCTCTGCCCAGGCGCAGAAGAAGTACGACATCGGCGCCACCGATACCGAGATCAAGATCGGCAACATCATGCCGTATAGCGGCCCGGCGTCGTCCTACGCCACCATCGGCAAGACCGAGGCTGCCTATTTCAGGATGATCAACGAGAAGGGCGGCATCAACGGCCGCAAGATCACCTTCATCTCCTATGATGACGGCTACAGCCCGCCGAAGACCGTCGAGCAGGCGCGCAAGCTGGTGGAAAGCGACGAGGTGCTGTTCATCCTCAATCCGCTCGGCACGCCGGGCAACACCGCGATCCAGAAATACATGAACACCAAGAAGGTGCCGCAACTGTTCGTCTCGACTGGCGCCGCCAAATGGGCCGACCCGAAGAACTATCCGTGGACCATGGGCTGGCAGCCGAGCTACCAGGCCGAAGCGCGGATCTATGCGCAATACATCATGACGAATCATCCGGGCAAGAAGGTCGGCGTATTGTTCGCCAATGACGACTTCGGCAAGGATTACCTGGTCGGCCTGCATGAGGGCTTCGGCAGCAAGGACAAGGACTATATCGTCAGCGAAGTGCCCTACGAGACCAGTTCGCCGACGGTCGATTCGCAGATCGTGCAGATCAAGGCGGCCAATCCCGACATCTTCATCAACATCGCGACGCCGAAATTCGCCGCGCAGGCGATCAAGAAGGTCGGCGAGATGGGCTGGAAGCCGGTGCACATCGTCACCAACGTTTCGGCCTCGGTCGGCAGTGTGATGAAGCCGGCGGGTTACGTGAATTCGCAGGATGTGCTCAGCGCCGCCTACATGAAGGACCCCAAGGATCCGACCTGGAAGAACGATCCCGGCATGATGGAGTGGAGCGCCTTCATGGATAAGTACTATCCCGAAGGCGACAAGGACGACGGCGCCACCGTGTTCGGCTACGGCGTCTCGCAGGGCATCGTGCAGGTCCTGAAGCAGTGCGGCGACGACCTCACCCGCGAAAACATCATGAAGCAGGCCGCCAATCTCAACATGGAGATCGGCATCTACCTGCCCGGCACCAAGATCAGGACCAGCCCGACCGACTTCAGCCCGCTCGAACAGTTGCAGATGATGCGCTTCAAGGGCGAGAGCTGGGAGCTGTTCGGACCGCTGATGTCCGGCGAGAAGGCGTCGTAGGGAGCGAAGGCGCTCCGTCCGCTTCCTTCTCCCCTTGTGGGAGAAGGTGGCGCGGACGAAGTCCGCGTCGGATGAGGGGTTTCCGAGGCTCGGAGTTCGTGGCTACCCCTCACCCGGCCGCGCTGCGCGCGGCCACCCTCTCCCACCTAGCGAAGCTTCGCTTCGCGCTGGGGAGGGGGAAAAACAGCAGCGCCTACTTCGCGCCGTCCTTGGCCGGAGCGGCAGCCGGCGTTTCCTTCGCTGCCGGCGCACTCTTCTTCTGCGTGGCCTGCAGTTCCTCGACCGTCTTCTGCAATCCGGCCACCGTCGCCTTCAGCGCCTCGATCTGGCGGGTGGCGGCGTCGAGCTTGGCCTGGCTGTCCAGACCGAGTTTGCCGATGGTCTTCTGCAGGAAGATCACATTGCTCTGCAGGCAGCTGGTGCGGCGCTCCATGGTCTTTTCGACGGTGCAGATCTCGATGCCCGGCACGTCCTGCGCCCGCGCGTCATCGGAGTTCGACACGACGCACGGCGCCAGCAGCGCGGTAGCGGTCGCCAGCATTGCCCGGCCGATCATGAAAAAGCCTCGTCCGTCCTGATAGGTGGCACCAGCCAGACGGCTTTGTGCTGCCGCTGTCAACTGCAGGCCATGGAACAGGCACGGATGGCGGTCGTTCCATCCCCGGAGAAGTGAACGATATGGCGACGCGCGAGAGACGGCTGGCCGAATTCAACGGCCAGGGAGACCCGCTGCCCGACCAGGTGGTGCAATTGCTGTGTGAGGATCACAGCGGTACCTACCAGCTGCCGTTTCCCTGCAAGCGCATCGATGGCGAATGGCGAAATGCGGAATCAGGCAGCGTCGTCGAGGCCGCCGTGATCGGCTGGCGGCTGCCACGGTTCTAGCGCCGCGGGAGTCGCGGACGCGATTCCGCCTCCATCAAACAGCGGCCGGGCCCATGGTCACCCGGCAGCCGACCCGTACAAATAGCCGACCGGCTTGCCTTCGGTTCGCAGCGGACGAATGTCCTTCCGGGTGATGATCCGGTCCGCGAGGCCGTCGATCTCGTCACGCTGCGTCGGCGTCCAGCTGCGAAGCTGCTCCAGGCCCTTGAGAAGGCCGAGCCGGAGCACCTGCGTGTTTTCGCCGACCCCGACCAGGCTGGTCGCATCCCTGCCCGCCGTCACCACATCGCCGGCCGCGAGTTCGAAGGTCTTGCCCACCTTGTCCTTGAACTCGGCGGTGCCGCGAATGACCCGGTAGATCACGACCTCGCCTTTCGCGAGACAGGTGGCGTCCACGGCGGCCGAGGTGCTCTTCGGCAGCAGTGCGTGGCCACGCGGGTCGGTGGCGATGATGTGGCCGGTGACGAGGTGACCGCTCGGCACCTCGATTCCGATATCGCGCACATAGACCGGCATGGCCGATTTGATCGGACCATCGGCCAGCGGCTTGAACAGCGCATCCAGCGCCAGCGGGTCCTGCAGCCAGAAGCCGGCATCGGCGGGGCGATCGTGCAGCGCATGGGTCCAGGCCACCCGCGGCGTTTCGGCCTCGTCGATCTGGTCCGGACCGACGATGGTGGGGTTCGGGAAGGTCGTCGGATCGGTCACGAAGGCTTCGAGAAACTTGCCGGAGTAGCCCATGGACATCGCGTCCGGCACCACGGTCTGCGGCGTCTTCAGGTTCTCTTCGGTGGACAGGCCCGACCAGGTGTAGAACAGCTGGCGATGCACGATGGCGCTTTGCAGCATCACCGCGCCCGGCCCGACATAGTACACCCGGCCATCGTAATCGAAGGTGAACATGCCCGACGTCACCAGCACCAGCTGGAAACCGCCCGGCGGCAGGTGGAGATGGAAATCGGTGGGGCCGGTATCTTCGCGGTAGATCGGCAGGTTGGTCGCGACCTCGTGGAGCAGGAAGGTCTCGTTGTTGGCGTGGAAGCCTTCGTTGGCGCGGCTGTAGAGCGCCTGCGGCCGGTAGGTCGCCTCGTAGATCGTGTCCTTGTGGCGATCGATGGCGACGAAGTCCTGATGGTTGAGGCGGAGCGGATCGCCGTTCGGGCGTGTCAGGCCCGGCCATGTGAGATCGACCGCAGCATGCACATTCATGGCATCCTCCAATCCGGGCGGGCCGCGCTGCCCGTTGCTTCCGCGATGCACCATGCGAAAATCACGCCAGCGGGTCGTGGCGGAGTTTTGATAGCTGGCGCCGGGAAAGCGGCCCGGTTCAGCGCGAATTCGCTGTGTCAGCCGCTGAGAGGCTCCGATCTCTGGATACAAGTTGGGCATGCCCTGCCCGATTTGCGGGCCGGTTCAACAAAGCAAGCCACACACTCCACCGTCATCCTGAGGTGCTCGGGCGAGACAGAACGCCACGCGATCAACGAACACGGACCGCCCGAGCCTCGAAGGATGCATGCTCGGCTCAGGCGAATGTGCCACGCCGTCGTCCTTCGAGGCCCGCCAAAAGGCGGGCGCCTCAGGATGACGGCTACTGGTACTAGTACTCCACCTCGAGCTCTTCGATGTCGTCGCGCTCTTCCTTCGCGGCGGCGATCCACTCCTGCATTTCCGGCAGCGTCATGACCAGGCTGGCGTAGGCTGCCAGCTGGTCGTCGAGCTTGACGTCATAGGTCATGAAGCGGGTCACCACCGGCGCGTACATCGCGTCGGCCATGCTGCGCTCGCCGAACAGGAACGGCCCGCCGGACTTGCTGAGGCATTCGCGCCAGATCGTGCAGATGCGGTCGATGTCGGCCTGGGCGCGCGACCAGATCTTGAAGTTCGGGAAGTGGCCCTTCAGGTTGACCGGCAGCGACGCCCGCAGGGTGGTGAAGCCGGAATGGATTTCGCCCGATATCGAGCGGCAATGCGCGCGCAGGATGCGGTCGGGCGGCAGCAGGCCGGCCTCCGGCATGATCTCGTTGAGATATTCGGCAATCGCCAGGGTATCCCACACCACGGCACCCTCGTGGCGCAGGCACGGCACCAGGATCGAGGACGACAGCAGCAGGATTTCGGCCTTGGCCGAAGCGTCGTCCGGCGCGGTGATGATCTCGTCGAACTCCAGCCCGGAGAACTTGGTCAGCAGCCAGCCGCGCAGCGACCACGACGAGTAGTTCTTGCTGCTGAGAGTCAGTGTCGCCTTGGTCATCGGCTATCTCCTCACCTGTCAAACGCATCTTGCCACGAAAGACGGGCCTCACCGTCCCGAATTGCCCATTGCCTGTGCTTTTCCGATTCCATTCAGCAAACCACATGCCAGTTTTACAGACTGTTTGACTCTTCCCTGGCTTCGATATTGCATAGCAATAGAGCAGGGAAAGATCCGCATGATGTCGATGATGTACCAAGCCTACCAGAATCACATGGACCTGACGGCACCCTGGCGCAGCGGCGCCGCCGCGGCCTTGCGATACCTCAACCTCATTCCTGCCGGTACTTCGGAGAAACTGTTCGGCCGGCTGTCCTCCGCCCTCGAATTGATCTCGCGCACCGCTTTGACCTACACCCGCCCGGCCTTCAACATCGGCAAGGTCCTGGTCGGCAATGCCGAACTCGATGTCACCGAGGAAGTGGTGTTCGCGACTCCCTTCGGATCGCTGCTGCATTTCAAGAAGGAGAATTCGCCGCTGCAGCCGCGCGTGCTGCTGGTCGCGCCGATGTCCGGACATTTCGCCACCCTGCTGCGCGGCACCGTCAAGACATTGCTGCAGGATCACGACGTCTACATTACCGACTGGCACAACCCGCGCGACATCCCGCTCAGCCAGGGCAAGTTCGGCCTCGACGAATATACCGAGCACCTGATCACTTTTATGAATGTGCTGGGCCCCCGCTCGCACATGATCGCGATCTGCCAGCCCTCGGTGTCGGCGCTGGCTGCCGCGGCGATCATGTCGGAAGACGACCATCCGGCGCGCCCCGCCAGCCTGACCCTGATGGCCGGCCCGATCGACACCCGTATCCAGCCCACCAAGGTCAACGACTTCGCCAAGAGCAAGCCGCTGAAGTGGTTCGAGGACAACCTGATCAACTACGTGCCTATCCAGTGCAAGGGCGCATTCCGCAAGGTCTATCCGGGCTTCGTCCAGCTCACCGCCTTCGTGTCGATGAACCTGGAGCGCCACATCAAGTCGCATGTCGACCTCGCCGACCACCTGGCCAAGGGCGAGACCGAGAAGGCCGAGGTCATCAAAACCTTCTACGACGAGTATTTCGCGGTGATGGATCTGACCGCCGAGTTCTACATCGAGACCATTCGCGACGTGTTCCAGGAGCACCTGCTGCCGCAGGGCAAGCTGATGTACAAGGGTCGCACCGTCAATCCGGGCTCGATCAAGCGCATGGGCCTGATGACGATCGAGGGCGAAAAGGACGATATCTGCTCGATCGGCCAGACCCTGGCCGCCCAGGATTTGTGCACCGGCCTGCGCGCCTATCGCAAGGTCCATCACATGCAGGCCGGCGTCGGCCACTATGGCGTGTTCAGCGGACGCCGATGGAATAACGAGATCTACCCGCTGCTGCGGGATTTCGTGCACGTCAATTCCTGACACCCTGACGTTGTATACAAATATTTCGGGTCCCCTCACCCAAACGGGTGAAGGAGAATTCGACCTGCTGCATTACGTCGATACCGGGGAAATTCCGCCCGCTGCGTCAGCAGCAGCGGCGGTCATTCCATTACCGCCTCGGCGGACTGTGTATTGACGATGCAAGTGGTTTCAGTGAGCGATATTGACGAGCGAGGCCGGCCATCGCGCCGGCCTTTTTCTCGGGCTAGACCGGGCCGCCGCGGCGCTGGCCAAGCAGGCTGACCAGTTCGGACTGCCGCTCGACGCCGGTCTTGGCGAACACCGCCTTCAACTGCGTCCGCACGGTATTGGCGCTGATGCCCTGAAGTTTGGTGATGGCGTCCACCGAACCACCATCCACCAGCAGGCTGGCGACGCGGGATTCCGCCGGCGTGAGGTCGAACAGCGCCTGCAGCAGTTCGGGCGCCGGACTGCTCTGCCGGGTGAGCGGCGTCAGATACAGGATCGAGACCGCGCCGGTGAAGACGTCGAGGCCGGCGAGCTTCAATGGCAGCACGTGCGCGATCAGCGGCGCGGACTCCGCCGTGCCGGCCACCGGGATCGAACGCCCGGTCTGCGCCAGCGACGCCGGACGCACCAGGGCTTCGAGGAACATGGCCTGCGCTGCCGGCGCCTTGAACTGCACCTGGTCGCGCGCGCCGATGCCGACACAGGCCGCACTGTCGGCAAATCCGGCATTGGCGGCCACCGCACGGCCGTCCTGGGTGACCGCGGCGGCCGGCAGCCCGATCAGCTCCAGCGT